>Ga0190273_10000595_pt1 | contig 13227 bp, 15 predicted proteins | sample Popmic504IS_FD_134513 | JGI IMG/M metagenome (GOLD analysis project Ga0190273, IMG submission 134513) | Populus adjacent soil microbial communities from riparian zone of Shoshone River, Wyoming, USA - 504 IS | ecosystem: Environmental > Terrestrial > Soil > Riparian zone > Trees stand | place...
AAGAGGCGCGAGCTTGGCACGGCGTGATTGCGCACGAGCTGTTGTCCGCGCGCTGCTGCTGCTGCCGTCGCTGTCCGGGCCTTCCCGCCTTTGAAGATCGAGGCGAAGATATTCTGGAAATTCTTTGATCTTTCACCGGCGGTCGATGCGGTTGCGCTCTCGCCCGGGGTGGTTGCGCTTTTTGTCGCCGTGGTCGAGTCGCTTGAATGCACGACTGCGATGGACGATACAGAAAACAGAACTCCCCCCAATGCGACGCAGGCCAGCAGCACGGTCAATACGGGCTGCCGGATGTTTCGTCTTTTAGTTATTGGTTGGTTGAGGGGATTTCGAGAGTTGAGGTAACGCATCGGGGAACTCCTTCCGGTAAAAAGCACTGCGCATGGAATCACAGCGCCAGGGGATTTTGACGTGCCGACTGAGCGAAAGAGTGAGTGCGCTTTAGGGAAGCGTCGCTCCAGTCTGACCTATGAATGCTTGGTTGATTGTGTTGTTGACGTACGTTGAATCGGGGGATCTGGTCTGATTCTTGATTCAACGTACGCCTGCACGAACGAACTTGTCCGGGGCTTACAGCTAATGCACCTTGTGCGTCGCAGCCATTTTCGTGGCCGCACGCTTTAAGGCCGTTGCGGAAAGACTCCCTGAAGAGCGATACAGATATTCACTGTCAGGTACGGCATCATATTATTGTGCGGGAAATCGCTGCCAGTCGGCGACAATGCCTCGTCCGACATCTGCACCGTATTCGCCGCCGCCGTATAAGAGTTTCCCTGGCTCGACTTGGCAAAGGCATTGCCCGTCACGACACTGGTGTTACCGGCGAACACACCGGCCACACTCATGACTGTGTGCGTGTGTATCGGTATCTCGGAATCGAGCAGCGTGACAGTCTCAGCCCCGCCCATCTCGCCTAGGAAGTGCTGCGAGAGACCGGGGCCCGAGCCATTGCCCGAATGCATGGGCGCACTTCCCTGCAAATTCGGCAGCGCGAAAGTCGATTTACCGTCGCCCCCGTAAAACGTCCCGAGGAGCGAGAAGAGGGCTGTGTTCTGCGACAGCGGCAGCAGTTGCCCGTTACAGAAAGCCCAGCCCTTGGGCGGAAAGCTGAACGGAAACATTCTGATTTCACCGACAAAAGGATCGGCCATAGTATTCTCCTTACGATGGTGGGGGGTATACCCCGAAGAGCGAGATGACAAAGTTGATGCACAGGTACGGCTGCATATTGGTGTGCGGCTGGCTCCCACCGTCGGGGCTCAGAAACTGCGGCGACATCGGGACGGTCGGATCACTGTTGATCAACGCGTTGACCTGTCCGGACCTCGCTATCACATTCGTTCCCGGATTGGGCGAGTTGGCAATGCTCGTCGAGCCCAGCATCGCGTGATTGTGTGACGGTATCTGTTGAATCGTGAGCGTGACGGACTCGGTCCCTGAGCTTTCCGCCAGGGTAAAGCTGTTGCCCTGGTGCACAGGAAGACGACCGCGCAAGTCCGGCAGCGCGAAGGTCGACTGACCGTCACCCCCATAGGTCGTGCCGATTAACTGGAAGAGCGTTTCGTTCTCGGAAATCGGCAGTAGAGCTCCGTCACAAAACATCCAGCCGTTCGGCGGAAAGCTAAAGGCGACCATCCTGATCTCACCTACGTATGGCATAAGTAATCTCCTTCTTAGTTTTGTGACGGGAAGATTCCCTGAAGAGCGATGCAGAAGTTCAGCACCAGATAGGGCTGCATGTTGTTATGCGCCTGGCTTCCGCCGACATTCGACACCGTATTCGCCCTCATTGCTGTCAGGTCTTGCGTGGGCCCAAAAAGGGTGTTCGGGGCGCTGTTGCCAAGGAAGGCGCCGGCAGGATCATCAGTCGATCCGGTATTGTTCGATGCCATCGTGGCATGAACGTGCATGGTCAGCTCGGAGATTGAAAGCGTATGGGCCGCCTCTCCGGCCCTTTCCCCCAGATTGTGACTCTGGCTGGTGTGGATGGGTACCCTCCCACGAAAATCGGGGAGAGCAAAGGTAGTTTGTCCGTTGCCGCCGTAGGTTGTTCCGAGCAGCGAAAAGAGCGCCTGGTTCTGGTTGATTGGGAGAAACTGACCATTACACTGCGCCCAACCACGCGGTGCGTAAATGAAACTCATAATTCTAATTTCACTAAGAAAAGGTTCCATAATCCTCTCTCCTTTTACGTGTTAGAGTTCAGATGGAGTTGATAGGCTAATGAAATGAAGGACGAAAGCTGGCTGTGCCAGGCGAGTGCTTGCCGTGCATGCACTATAGAAACGTTGCTTGTGCCCTTTTGTTCAGATTGATTAACGAGGAGAACCCTGATAGAAATCCTAGCGAGGTTCACACAAATAGATGAAAGCGCGCGTACGATAGAGCAGGACTCTCTCGCTTGTCAAGAACTTTTTGCTACACGTCTTGCAGGAAACTCTGTTTGCGCCCTTTTACAGCCCTTTGTCCCGGCAGAAAAAATTCGCGCGTCGACGCGCGTGTGAACATACAATCGCCTGCGCGCATACTACCTCATTACATCCATGTAAATTTCGAGCATGCCGCGCGCCGTGTGGGCCCACTTTGGAAGTTGGCCCATAGAGCCGCACTCTTCGCTGCACTCTATCAAGGACGACGAGCCGACACCTTCAAACGCTGGCCGAAGATTTCATTGACGCCTTTGCCCGCAGCGCCCGGCAAAAGATCGCCGTGCCACACGGCCAGATATTCACCATTGGTACTGTTAGAGGCGATGGCCGCGATATTGACTGTGCGATCCTTTGCGATCGCCGCGACGTTTGAAATCTGAAAGTCCGCTTCGAGCTCGCTCCCCTCAGAACTCAGACGCTGACCGAAAATCTCGAACGGAACGTCTGTCCGAACGCCTCTCCAGATAACCATGTACTCCAGCGTCTTGCTATTGAATGCGACTCGCGGATTGTCCGCTCTGTTCATAAAACTGCCGGGCGTGTTGGAGATGCGAAAGTCGTTGGGCCCAGTCTCCGCGAGCGTCGCCGCGTTGATCCTCTGGCCGAAGACCTCGCTTGCCTGCGCGTTGTCTACGCCGGGCACTGCGTTGGCCTGAAACACCACCAGATATTCGTTGCTGCTGCTGTTATAAGCGACCTGCGGCGCGCTTGAATCGCGGTCGCTGCCGATAACAGTGCTGACCTGCGAGATGAGAAAGTCGCCGTTGCCCTTGCCGAGCGGCGCGCCCTCTGCGCTCAAGCCCTGTCCCCAGATTTCATTTTGCGATTTGATCTTCGATGGGCCAGTCCAGACAACCAGGTACTGATTATTCTTGCTGTTGTAGGCGACGGTCGGCAGCACTGCGTTAAATTCCGCGCCCTGATCGTTCGTGTTGGAGATACGAAAGTTTTTGCCGACAGCAGCGCCCGTGGCGTTCAAGAGCTGTCCGAAAACCTCAGTCCTGATAATCTCTTCAGGTTGGCCCATCGCATCCCAGACCACTAGATACTGATTGTTGGCGCTATTCCATGCCACGTCCACATGAGAACTGGCGCGCACAAAACTGCCCATGATCTTGCCAAGCTCTGTGATGGTGGAGATACGAAAGTCTTTTTCCAACTCAGCGCCCGTGCGGCTTAGCCTTTGACCGTAAATCTCAAACGTCGCGTCGGTCGAGGCCTGCGTTCCCTGACCGTGCCACACGACCAGATATTCATGAGACGTGCTGTTGTAAACCACTTTGGGCCCATAGGCTGCGCGATCCTTGGCGGCGTCCGACATATTCGAGATACGGAAATCCGCGCCGATGGGAGCGCCCGTCGCGGCGTTGACCCGCCGACCGAAAACTTCCGCTACCCCGAGCGACTCTGCTCCGCTCAGGCCATTACCCATCCACACCACCAGGTATTCGTTGTCGTCCGCGTTGTAGGCGCTATGCGGCGTCGCGGCGTCGCGATTTGCGCCGACGGCTGAAATCTGCGAGATGCGAAAGTTATCGCCGACGAGCACATCGCTCTTCTGCGACGGATTGTTCTGCGCAGCAGCAGCAGCAGGCCGCTCGCCTCGACTCTGCGGAGCTTGAGCATTTAGCAGGCCCGTAATTACTTTGCGCCCGCCCGCCGCAAAGATCGTCGCGCAGACAAGCGCCCACATCAAAAGCATTAGGAAAATTATGGATCGTCCACGCTTTACTATTTTATTTCCGAATGAAGACGCGCGTCTTCGATTGACTTGATAAAACATCTTAAGAAGTTCTCCTGCCGCTTTGCGGTCATTGCTGCGAATGTCTTGGCCCACCGATGATGAAATATTTCGGATAGCCGATTGGCGCGCTTCAGTGCGCGCCTACAGCCATTGGTTCTCAAAAACTTAAGGCCGCTTAAGAAGAGCAGCGATTGTAAGCTTTATCATGAGCGAATCAAAAATTAAATTGACTAAGATGAGATTTGCTGTTAGAAGGTCTCTGCGCGGTCACCCTCCTGTGTTCAAAAGCCCTAACTTTGGGCCCAGGTTTTGATGACCGACCGTTACCAGCCTAGACGCCTGAGCACTATGGGCATCGATCAGGTGTTGCGCGCCGTCTTCCAATTCAACCCAAGTTACCTCGTCTGACCCAGATCAATTAACCAACTCATTTCTTGAGGAGAGTCACCCTATGTTTATTTCTCGACGAAAATTTATCATGGCAGGGTCTGCGGTTGCCCTTGCAGCAGGCTTCCCCCTGAAATCTGCTATGACATCGGCCGAACAGCAGAGAAGCGATTCGCCGCCGCTAACCACGTCCAAAGAAGCTGCGAAGACTTCAACGGAAAAGCGTCAAGCCACTCTGGTGGACTTCACGAAAGCGACATTCGCAGCACAAGTCAATACGATGTTTCGTATTCAATCAAAAACGTTGAAGCCCGCCGACGTGAAACTGATCGAGGTCAAAGATATTGGGCCCACTCCCGATCAGCGAAAGTCCGGCAAGGAATGTTTCTCGCTTCTGTTTACCGGCCAGCCACGGCTGCGGCAGGATACATACACGATTGATCATAAGGAGCTTGGCAAGTTCGCTCTGCTTCTAGTCCCCGTCGGTAAAGACAAAAAGGCCGCATACTACGAAGCCGTGATCAACCGTCTCAACGGATAATGCAGGACGGCTTGCTGAAGCGCCGCTCCAGACCAGTTTCAATTCTCACACCTTTTTGCCTCGCTGGTCCCACTGCTGCCAGAGCAATGGGGTTGCAGTGTGCCCGCTCACAGTCGACGGCGAAATTGTCCCACACATGAGGGCGCTTAGGTCTCGCGAGACCTAAGCGCCCTCTCGCCACTCCATCAGCAGATGAATGCCTTCCTCTTCGATTTTGGAAAAACCGAGACGCTCAAAAAGCCTGAGCGAAGGATTAAAGCTCTCGACGTATATGCGTAAGGGTTTGCCCATCGCGGCGGCTTCCGTCATCAGGTCTCGCAGGATAGAAGTGCCGAGCCCGCGTCCGCGCTCCTCCGGCAGAATCGTGATGTCTATAATCCGAAGCTGATCCTTCAGGCGCGCTGCGTAGAGGCGACCGATCTCGCTCTCACCGTCTAGGATAATCAGGAAATCGCATTGCGGGTAAAGCTGTCGGTAATGATGATGCTGCGCGTTGAGCTGCATCTGTAGAAAGGCTTCGCGCTGGGCGTCTGTCCAGGGCACGGCGGCCAATTCTTCAGCGCGCGAGCTGCCATAAACTTTGAGCAGGAAAGCGTCGTCGTCTGGCCCTACCGGGCGAAAGGTGATTGACATATCAATTTTGGATTTTGGATTTTGGATTATAAGAACGTGTGATTTTAATTGTGAGCGATTCCATTTGAGCTTTCAAATCTTATATTTCAGATTCAAGTCTCCTGAACCGCCAATCCAAAATCTAAAATGTCTTCAATAGATATAAGACTTGCGCGTTCTGACGCCGACGCCGGGACGGTTGACCTTGACCCGGAGTTCTCGCTCCTCGCCGCGCCGTGGGCTTTTTATTGGATAATAACCGATGCTGTACTGGCGGCGTAGCTCTTCTGCCACGGCGATAAACGCTTGCTTGATCGTCTCAATATCGGTCGCTTGATAAAAGTGGCCGCCGGTCTTTTCCGAGAGCGAGCTAAGATAATCCGTCGAAGGCTTCTCGCCGTAACGAATCGTGTAGACGAGGGCGTCGAGTTCCGTCGCGTCCCGCAACGTGCTCTTGACGCTCGCCTTGCTCCAGGTATCCTCGCCGTCCGTAAAAAGGATGATCGCCTTGCGGCCACGCACGCGCCTGAGCAGTTGATAGGAAAAATCAACCGCATCGTAGAGACGTGTGCCGTTGTTGCCTTCGTCCGAGCGCATCTTGGAGAGCGCGGCGTTCAAAAACGTTCGGTCACTCGTCCCCTTATAGAGCAGCGGATGAATCACTCCGTCGAAGGTGATGGGTAACACGGAATCTCTGGGGCGCAGTTGCGCGATAAAAGCCGATGCAGCATCCCTGATCTGATCCAGATAAGAGATGGTCGAAGAGCTTGAGTCCATCAGGAGCACGACGGTGAACGGCTGTTCGACGCTGCTAAAGTGCGCGATCTGCTGCTCTACGCCTCCCTCGTAGATGCGAAAATCTTCCTGCTTGAGATCGAAGATATAACGGCCATCGCGATCCATCACGCTGACGGGCACAGAGACCAGATTGGTCGTCACGCGCAGCACATCGCCGTCGCCCACTTCTTCGCCTTCGTCCTGCGCGGCGGCGGCGGGCTTCGCTCCGCTCTTCTGTTGCTGCTGTTGCGGCCTCGTGTTGGTGCGCGTCTGCGCCTGTAGTTGCTGTGTGGCGACAAGGATGATGAGCAGGGCCGAAGTAACGATGGCTTTCATAAATAAATTGTCATCAGCCTTTAAGGCTTCAATAGCAGAACAGCTTTGGTCTACAGCGGACGATTAAAAATGGCTTCGTAATGGATTTTGTCTTCACGCTGTTTGATGGGGACGATAAATAGTTCGAATGTGCCCATCTCCTGATGCTCGAAGCGATAGATGGCCTGTTCCAGCATTGGGCTGCTTGGGCCATGAAACAATAGAGAGAACTGTTCATGTCTGGGAGTCGAGCCGAGGTCTTCGGCCTCTACCAGCTCCAGCTCCACTGCTTCAACGCCGTCCGGCTCGCGTTTGACCAAAAATTTCGAGTTCAAGTGTGGAGAAAAATTCTCCAGCTTCAAGTCTTCCATTATTTTATCGTCCACCTCGCAATCCTTCTATAGATGCTTTTCGGAATCTTCCAAGGCAATGCCACTGCATCCAACCCGCGCCCCGAAGTGAGGCGAGTATAGAGACGGCGCGCGCTTTCAGGCAAGATACGATGCAGAAGTATGATGCCGGAAGATGTGCGCGCGCGGATTCGGATGGCTATTCGTTACAGGCCCGCGTCGCCTGGTGGGATTGGCCGCCACTCCATCTGAAAATGTGTGTCGCTTTCCCCCAGCATTTTGAATCCCAGTCGTTCGTAGAGGCGCATGGCCGGATTAAATTTCGAGACCTGCAAACGCACAGGCACATTCCTTTGCGCCGCTTCCATGCAAAGCTCTCTGACCAGGAACGCGCCTACGCCCTGGTTTCTATGTTGCGGAAGCAGGGCCACATCCGCCAGCCGAATCTCCTGCTCCGTGCTGAATGTAATCAGCCTGCCGACCTCTTCACCTTTAAAAAGGATGATCTGATGCTTTGCATCCGGATACTGCATCTCGTAAGAGCGCTGCTGACCATTCAGTTGCATCTTGAGGAAAGCTTCCAACTGCGCGGGCGGCCAGCCCAGCGCGACCATCTCCGGGCGCGTCGATTTATAGAGTTCGAGCAGAAACGGCCCGTCCTCCTCAACGACGGCGCGCAGTGTAACAGCAAGACTGGAATCAGCGGACATGCGTTCTCTCTTTAGTCTGGCGGGAGCTTTTGCGCGGACACGACCTTCAATATAAAACATTGATTCCGTATTCAACAAATCCGGCAGCTAGAAAAAGCGCGGCAAATAGAAAAAGGAGCGATCAAGTGTGATCGCTCCTGCAAAATATCCTAAAGCCCTTGCCGCTGGTCAGAGGCTGTAGCGGCTTTCAGCCTCTTTCTTCTTTTACTCTCTTCCTCCGAGGGCATCCATTAACATGAACTGCTCGATCTTGATGGAGCGTTGAGGTTGGCTGGGCGCGGCTGCGCCATTGCGACGCGCGTGATTGCGCGGGCTCTGCACGGCAGCGGCTCTGGTGTTAACGACGACGGGCCGATAGCTGTTGCTCCTTGCTTGGGGTGCGCTAACCGCAGCCTTGATAAACTGAACGTTGCGCGGAGCAGCAGTCGCAGCGTTGTTGGACTGTAGCGCCTGCTGTTGCTGTCGCAGTGTTGCGCCCGCGTAGCCTTCGGAGACGCGCGCGACATCGCAGCGTGTCGGCGCTGCGGCCATCTTGCTGCGTGGCGCTAAAAAGGAGAATGCGCCGAACGCATATTTGTTGACGGAGTTCATGACGGTCGTATCACCGTCACATTCCACGCAATCATCGAGTCCGAACGCGTGGCCCAGCTCATGCGTCAGGAGCATCCTGAGCATCGTTGTCTTATGCACGTTGCCTTTGATGCTGATGGTCGCTTTATTGTAGAAGCCACCGACGGACGACATAGAGAGTTTCGCGAAAGTTCCCTCAAGATCGTGCTTGCGCTTGACGATGATACAACTGGTGCAAGACGTGCCGGTGTTGTTGCCAGTCACAATCTCGCCGCCGATCTGTAGATCGATTCCGGTTCCTGAAGCGGGCAGCGCAGACTGCCAGAGACGTATCGACTCTTGAAAGGCATTGATCTCTTTGGACGAAAATTCGCCGCGCGCGAACATGACCCTGAGCGCGGAGTTCGGCATCCAACGCGCCCTGACGATCTCCGGCGCATTGCGGTTCTCTTCACAGACGGGCGCGGACTTCGACGGCGTTGTCCGGGCATCGGTGTGCAGGCCCAGGGAAAAGCAGATCAAGGCGAAAGCCATACAGACGAAGAGCAGTTTTGTGCCGACTCTGAAGTTGAATGTGGAACGCAGTGTTGAATGTTTCTGGCGAAGGGTGGCGTGACCGGGAAGGGATGTATTTGTCAATTTTTGTGAACCTCACTTCGGTAGCCGGACGATCTCAAAATCCGTTGAGACTCCAAGGCTTTGCGACCCCGCATCGCTGCGGGTGTGCCGTTAATCGGTGATGCCCACGCCTTAACTCTTTAAAGACGCGTGCTGGAATAGGAGGTCTAACGCAGACTGCGCGTGACCTGCCATTAAATAAAAGACGCTTGCAGACCGCGAATCACAGACAAATGATCGCGCCCTTTCAGGCTCTTACTTTTTTGGCTTAAGTGGTGCTTGAGTTGGTGAGACTCCAATCACCTTCGGGGCAGGAACGGGCAGACACGCCCGATACTTTATTTATAAAGATAAAAATAGGACGTGTCAACAGCTTTATTTTGGGAATCATGACACTTTGAGCGTCAGGATTTGCCGTTGCGATTCTCCTGAATATATCGCTCAACGACTAATATGAGGCTGTTCAAGCGCTCGTCCGAGTGGGCCTGTGTTGATACAAGGTTATTCAAGCGCTCGTCAGTGCGGGCCAGGTTAACTTCAGTTTGAGCCTGTGCATGTGCAATCGCTGTTACTAAATTAGCAGTCCGCTCAAGAGAATCTTCGATCCTGGCGAATCTATCTTCGTGCTTGGCGAATGAATCTTCGTGCCTGGCGAATCGCTCCTCGGCTCTGAGATGTTCCTCCTGGAGCTTCTGAATGTTAGCGGCAAACTGCGCTTGCTGCTCAAGTATGAATTGCATGGTGGACTGCATTTCTTCGTTGGTCATCTACGGTCGGCCTCCTGTGTGAGAATGGATAAGGAAAGCATACCCCGTACGGTCAGCAGCCTCAAGTTATTTCTGACTGCCTTTGCGGTTGCACCTTGTTTCAATTGAGCCGTAACTCAAATGGCTGCGGTATTTTCTCTAGCACGAGCGTGAGCCCGCGCAGGCTTTCGACCGCCTCTTTGTGCGGCGTCTGGAAAAAGATCAAACCCTCGCGCTCTTCTGACTGACCAAGCGGCGTCTCAACATCCAGGGCATGAGCGCGAAACCTCTCCTCAAACTCTTTTCTTGATAAAGGATTGTAGAGCGTGACTTCGTTAGCATCTAGGATACGCCCCACGGCCTGCTTACTGGTGCGCATCTTCCAGACCTGGCCCGCCGCGTCGCGCAGCACAAAGCGTGCGCGCTTGAGCGCGAGCGGCGCTCCGCTTTCGTTTCTTATCTGGACGCGGACGGGCAGCAAGCCTCCGAGCGGAAGATTGGCCTCGAACAACCTCTGACTCTCTTCGTCTGTCAGGAGCGGCACGGCGCGCAAAATTATTCCACCGGCGCGCGCCTCGCCCGTCCGTTCAGGTAGCGGCGTTGCGACGCGCGGGCTGACCTTATAGAGCGAACTGCCGCCGCATGACGCCATCAGGAAGAGCACGCAGAGCACCACAACCCATGCCGCCCATCGCAGACCCGTCGCCTCCTCGAAATGTTTTGTCTTTTCCCTTAACACTCTTATCGCGGCACTCTCTCATGCACACCTCGCGGCTGTCAATAAACGCTGCCTTGCTTGCCCTCTCAGGCGCGTCATGTTACCGTTTTCGCTTTCATCCGAGAGAGCTGAAGAGCAGTTCAGTTTTCACCCGTCCGACCGTTATGATCAGACCATTTCGCGGCAAGCATCCGCAAGTTTCTCCGACGGCCTTTATAGAAGAGAGCGCGCAGATCATCGGCGATGTTCATATCGGCGAACAATCTTCCGTCTGGTTCAATGCGGTCGTGCGCGGCGACGTTTTTTATGTTCGCATAGGCGATCGCACGAACATACAGGACGGCACGGTGATACACGTCTCTACGGACACGCATGCCACCATCCTCGAAGACGAAGTGACGGTGGGCCACAACGTGACGCTGCACGGTTGTTACATTGAGCGAGGAAGCCTGGTCGGCATCGGCTCGGTCGTGATGGACGGCGTGAGAGTCGGCGCGCAGTCACTCATCGCCGCCGGGTCGCTGCTGTCTCCCGGGACAAAGATTCCGCCGCGCTCGCTCGTGATGGGCCAACCGGCTCGCGTCAAGCGCCCTTTGACGAATGAAGAAGTGAGCGGGCTCAGTCGCTTCTGGCAAAACTACATCGAGCTGACAAGGATTTATAAAGAGGAGTAGCTCGGTCACATACGCTCTTCCATTTAAGACCACAGGATTGAAGGAGACCAAAGAGGATGCCCATTGCCCTCAGAGTGTTTGCGATCTCGATAACTTTAACGGCCTGCGTGCTGACAGCACAGGCACAGACTGCTGCTGCTTCGGCGGGCGACAGCGCTCCGGCTGCTGCTTCGTTTAACCGGCCCGCTTTGACTGCCCCGACGACGCGCGCCTTAAACTCTAACGCTTCCGTCCAGGACGATTCGCCTTACAGGTTAAAGAGGGGCGATAACGAATACGGCGGTTGGGGCGGCATAGCCTTTAATGCGACGACCATCTTCGGCGGACTGCGAGACGACGAAGCAGATGATCGCAAGCTCGTCATAGCCGCTTTCCGTTACGGGCGCACGCTCGCGGCCAACAAGGATTTCGCTTTGCAGTACACGCTCGACGCCATCCCGCTCGCCATCGCCACGGGCAATATCGCGGAGACTACGACCGTCGTGACTCCAACGGGAACGGTCACGACGCATAGACGCGAGACGGCTTACGGCGCAGGCTTGACGCCGCTCGGACTGCAACTTGATTTCGCCAACAGCTCTAAGGTTCACCCGTTTGTTCATGTCGGCGGAGGCTTTTTGGTCTTCAACAAATCAGTTCCATTGCCGGATGCCGGGAAGTTCGCTTATGTCGGAGAGGGAAGCGCAGGGCTGAGAGTCTTTACTGAGAATCGTCGGGCCTGGAGCTTCGGCGTTCGTCTGCATCACATATCGAACGGCAATCGTGCAGGCGCGAATCGCGGGCTGAACGAATTTATCTTTTTCGCGGGCTTCTCCATCTTCAGGTAAATGGCAACGGTCAAGACACAACCGGCGCGCGGCATGCGCGATTTTTTGCCCGTCGATGTGCGTCGGCGCGAGTACGTCATAGGCGTGATTAAGGAGGTCTACGAGCGTTACGCTTTCGAGCCGCTGGAAACTCCTGCGGTCGAAAATATTGAAACCTTGATGGGCAAGTACGGCGAAGAGGGCAATCAACTGATCTTCAAAATCCTCAAGCGCGGCGAGCATGAAAAGTCTGGTGAAGCAGACCTCGCGCTGCGCTACGATCTGACAGTGCCCTTAGCGCGCGTCGTCGCTCAATACAAAAATGAGCTGCCGAAGTTTTTCAAGCGTTACCAGATACAGCCCGTCTGGCGTGCTGATCGCCCGGCGCGTGGCCGCTTCAGAGAGTTTTATCAGTGTGACGTAGACGTGCTCGGCTCGCGCTCCATGACAATCGAAGCGGAACTATGCGCGGCGGCGGGTGAAGCCCTCACGAATCTGGGTTTCACTAATTTCACCATCCGTCTCAATCACAGGCAGGCGCTCACAGGCGTCCTGGACGCCGCCGGGATCGCAACCGAAAAGCATTCAGATGCGCTCGTCGCTTTGGACAAGCTGGATAAGATCGGACGCGACGGCGTCAACAGGGAGCTTGCGGAGCGGGGCATAGCCGAAACGGTGGGCCAACGTCTTCTTGATTTTTTTGAAGCGCTTACTGCGCTTGAGCACGCGGCGAATATCGTGGCAGGCGATCTGCTGGCGGGAAATCCCACGGAGGCTCTGAATACGGCTGTGCTCGGACGTATGCTTGAGTTCGTCGGCGATCATGAAGCCGGAGCGCAGGGCATAGACGAGTTGCGCTCGATCATCAAGTTCGCAGATGCCGCGGGCATTGGCGGGAAAATCAGGATCGATCCGAGTCTGGCGCGCGGCCTCTCGTACTACACGGGCACGATTATGGAGATCAACGTGCCTGACCTTGCGGGCAGTCTGGGCGGCGGCGGGCGTTACGATAATCTGGTCGGGATGTTTCTCGGTCAGGATGTTCCGGCCTGCGGTTTCTCTCTCGGCCTCGAACGCATTATCGTGCTCATGACCGAGCGCGAAATGTTCCCTCTTAATTTGCTCGAAGCTCCGGCCGAGGTGATGGTGGCGATCTGGGACGAGGCGTCAATCACGGACTCGCTCCGCCTCGCCACTGAACTGCGCGGGCTGGGCCTGCGCGTTGATCTT
>Ga0190273_10000596_pt1 | contig 13222 bp, 14 predicted proteins | sample Popmic504IS_FD_134513 | JGI IMG/M metagenome (GOLD analysis project Ga0190273, IMG submission 134513) | Populus adjacent soil microbial communities from riparian zone of Shoshone River, Wyoming, USA - 504 IS | ecosystem: Environmental > Terrestrial > Soil > Riparian zone > Trees stand | place...
GATGGCCGACGAGGAGGAGACGCTGCGGCGCCTGTCCAAGGCCATCGAGCGCGAAACCTACTGGTTCTACCGCTCGATCACCGCCCAGCGCACCCGCAACGAGGGCCGCGCCCGCGAGCTGGGCAAGATGCGGGCCGAGCGCGCCGAACGGATGCGCGAGCAGCCCCGCGCGCTCGAGCTGGCCATCGACGCCGGCGGGTACGCGGGCAAGCTGGTCGCCGAGCTGAAGGGCGTCACCAAGGCGTTTGGCGAGCGGGTTATCCTCAAGCCCTTCAACACCCGTATCCTGCGCGGCGATCGCGTTGCGGTCGTCGGGCCGAACGGCGCCGGCAAAACCACGCTGGTGAAGATCATGCTGGGAGAGCTCTCCCCCGACGCAGGCACGGTGAAACTCGGGACGGGGCTGGAGATCGCCTACCTCGACCAGGCGCGCGAGGACCTCAAACCCGGCCAGACCCTGTGGGACGCGCTGACCCCCGGCGGCGGCGACAGCGTGCTGGTGCGCGGCGAAAGCCGCCACGTCGCCGCCTACGCCCGCGACTTCCTGTTCAAGGACACCCAGCTGCGCCAGCCGGTCTCGACCCTGTCGGGCGGCGAGCGCAACCGGCTCCTGCTGGCGAGGGCGCTTGCGAAACCCGCCAACCTGCTGGTGCTGGACGAGCCGACCAACGACCTCGACATGGACACCCTCGACCTGCTCGAAGACCTGCTCGCCGACTACGACGGCACGCTCATTTTGGTCAGCCACGACCGCGACTTCATCGATCGGCTGGCGACGAGCACCGTGGCCCTGAACGGCCGGGGCGATGCGGTCGAAACGCCGGGCGGCTGGACGGATTTCCAGCGCCAGAACCCGGGGTTCTTCGAGCCCCCTCAGTCGCTTCGCGACAGCTCCCCCAAGGGGGGAGCATCCCCGGCGCCAGGATCCTCCCCCTCAGGGGGAGGTGGCCGCGCAGCGGCCGGAGGGGGCAAGCAGAAGCTCACCTACAAGGACGCCCGCCGCCTTGAGGAACTCAACGAACTGATCGACAAACTCCCCGCCCAGATCGCCGCCCTCGAAGACCGCCTCCACGACGCCAGCCTCTACGCCCGCGACCCGAAAGGCTTCGACAGGCTGATGGCCGACCTCACCAAAGCCCGCGCCGACCTCGCTTCAGCCGAGGAGGAATGGCTGGTCCTGGAGGAAAAGCGGGAAGCTCTCTCCTAACTCCCGTCATCCCGGACGGCCTGCAAGGCCGATCCGGGACCCAGAGTCACCGCACCGACTCCTGGGTCCCGGCTCTCCGCTGCGCTGCGGCCGGGATGACGGACAAATGCTGTGCATAACGGCAACCGCCCGTAATCGCGGGGATATCTGAAACTTATCCCCAGCTTATCCCCCGATCCTGACCATAGTAAACGGCAAGCATTCACACTCACCCTCTACTACCCCATTGCGCCAAATCTCACCTCCTATACCTTGAACTTGTCGGAAGGAACTGCGGCGCGGGCGAGACCGGAAACGGGAAGGCCAGACGAGCAGAAGAGCTCCAGAGTTTAGGGCCGAAGGGAGACCTTTGAAAACCGCTCGGGGGTTGGTTTCGGAAAGACCGGGAGCAATTCCGGACCCTGCTGAAGCCGGACTTTCCGGCCACAAGGACCCGCAAGGGAACTTGGGTGAGGGGTCGATGAAGCCGGGCAACCGGATGCATCGGCCCCTTGCTCGATTCTGGTGTCCGCTTGAGCCCCTCTCCCTCGAGGGGAGAGGGGCAGGGGTGAGGGTGTGGCCGCCGAGATCGGGCGATAAGCTCTGATCGGCTCCAAGCCCCCAGCGCTTCAACACCAACAATCTGCACTCACCCCCATCCAACCCTTCCCCCCTCGAGGGGGAAGGGCTTAGCTTGACCGCATGAAACGCATCATCGCCTTCGCCCTCGCGGCCATCCTCGCCGCCTGCTCGCCCGCCAAACAGCCCGCGCAGCAGCAACCCACCGGCCACACCACCATCCGCTTCGCCACTGACTGGCGAGCCCAGGCTGAGCAGGGCGGCTTCTACCAGGCGCTGGCCACCGGCGAGTATGCGAAGCGCGGCCTCGACGTGACTATCGTCCAGGGCGGCCCGGGCGTGAACGTGCCTCAACTCCTCGCCTCGGGCGCCGTCGAGCTCGGCATGGGGTCCAACAGCTTCATCGCCCTCAACCTCGCTCAGGAGAAGGTGCCCGTCCGCGCCGTCGCCGCCTTCATGCAGAAGGACCCGCAGGTCCTCATCGCCCACCCCGACCAGGGCATCAAATCCATCGCCGACATGAAGGGCCGCCCGATCCTGCTGGCCGACGCCTCGGTGACCGCCTTCTGGGTGTGGCTGAAGTCGAAGTACGGCTTCACCGACGACCAGGTGCGCAAATACACCTTCAACAACGGCCCCTTCATCGCCGACAAGACCGCCATCCAGCAGGGCTATCTGTCCTCCGAGCCCTACACCATCGAGCAGCAAGCTGGGTTCAAGCCGGCCGTCTTCCTGCTCGCCGACGAAGGTTATCCCGGCTACGCGGCCATGGTTCTGGCGCCCGACCGCCTGATCGCCTCCAACCCCAAGGCGGTGCAGGCCTTCGTCGAGGCCTCCGCCACCGGCTGGAACAGCTACCTGCATGGCGACCCAAAACCCGGCGACGCCCTGATCCTCAAGGACAATCCGGAGATGACCCAGGCCCTGCTCGATCAGGCCAGGGAAAAGATGCGCCGGTACGACATCGTCGGCGACGCCTCGGGGCAGATGACCGAGGCCCGCTGGGCCGAGTTCTTCCAGGTCGCCTCCAGCCAGGGCGTCTATCCGAAGGACCTCGACTTCCGCCGCGCCTACACGCTGCGGTTCGTGACCAAAGCGCGGCCTTAAATCCGCCATCGATTTACAGCGCTGTAAGAGGCGGGGAAGGCGCGTACAGTAGTTCCGCCCCGCACAAATATTTGCCCTGGGGAGGGAATTATGGGCCGTAAAGCAATCAGTCTCAGCGTCGCCCTGGCGGCGCTTCTAGCCGCCGGTTCGGCCAGCGCCGCCGTGTCGGTGCTGGGCGGCGGCAATCCGCAAATGTGCTCTTCCGCGGCCCTGGCCGGCGATTCCACCGACGCCGACCTCGCCGCCTGCACCTCGGCGCTGCTGGAACTCACAACCGCACGCGACGTGGCCGGCACGCACGTCAACCGCGGCGTCCTGCTGCTGCGGCGCAAGGACTTCAACGGCGCCCGCGCCGACTTCGAGGCCGCCGAGAAGATCGACCCGACCATGGGCGAAGCGGTCGTCAACCGCGGCGCCTCCTTCATTGCCGAGCGCCGCTACCTCGAAGGCCTGACCGAGATCGACCGCGGCCTGAAGCTGAACCCGGAAGAGCCGGAGAAGGCCTACTACAACCGCGCCCTGGCCAACGAAGGTCTCGACGACATGAAGGGCGCCTACCTCGACTACATGAAGGCCTTGGAGCTGGCCCCCAACTGGGACGCCCCCCGCAAGGAACTCTCCCGCTTCACCGTCGAAAACCCCAAGATCGCCAACTAGGTCTTAGCGGCGGCGGCCCTTGCGGAACCGCCGCCCAAGGCGCCACCTTGTGCATGGAGGAGGACTTTCCATGCGCCTCATCGCATTCGCCGCCCTCGCCACCCTCGCCTCGCCCGCCGCCGCGCAGGTGGGCCGGGTGGACGACGTCCACGTCGAGAACCGCATCGCCATCCAGCAGGACATCGCCCGCCAGCAGGCGCTGGCCGCCGACCGCCAGACCTTTGCCCTCGGTCTGCGCGCCCGGACCCGGGCCCAGCTCGACACCCTGCGCACCGGCCAGATCCTCGCCCAGTCGCGCGCCGAGCCCCTGCCGCCCGTCCCGCTCGACCCGCGGATGAGCGCCGACGCCGAAGCCATCGCCACGGCCCAGGACCGCCTGCTCGCCGCCAGCAACGCCCGCATCCTCGCGGTGAAGCCGGCCAGCGAGCGTTAGGGGGTGAGGGAAGAGGGAAGAGGGACGAGAGGTAACGCTGACTTCACTCGCCCCTCACCCCTCGCCTCTCGCCGCTAAGGGAGCTTCCACCCAACAGCGGCGTTTGAGCCTCGGATATCACGGAGGGACGCAATGCGCTGGCAGGGTGGACGTAGTTCCGGCATCGAGGACCGGCGCGGCATGGGGCCGGTCGGCGCCGGCGGCTTGGGCGTCGGCGGCGTGGTTGTCGCCCTGATCGGCTACTTCGTGTTCGGCATCGATCCCTCGACCACCACCAGCGTCCTCAGCGGCGTGCAGGGCGGCCAGGAGCAGCAGGCCGGCCAGGTCGGCACCCCCACCGACGAGGCCGGCCGCTTCGTCGACGTCATCCAGACCTCGACCACCGACGTCTGGACCCCGATCTTCGCCAAGTCCGGCCAGCAATACGCGCCGCCCAAGGCCGTGGTCATCTACGACCAGGCCACCGGCACCGGCTGCGGCATGGGCCAGTCGGCCATGGGCCCGTTCTACTGTCCCAACGACCAGAAGGTGTATCTCGACCTCGGGTTCTGGCAGGAGCTTGAGACGAAGTTCGGGGCGAGGGGTGACTTCGCCCGCGCCTACGTCATCGCCCACGAGATCGGCCACCACGTCCAGCGCCTCAGCGGCCAGATGGACAAGGCCGAGGCCATGGGCGCGCGCGGCGCAACTAGCGGCTCCGTGCGCCTCGAACTGCAGGCCGACTGCTACGCCGGCGTCTGGGCGGCCAGAGCCCCGGCGGCTTCCGGCGGCCAGATCGCGCTGGAGCCCGGCGACATCGAGGAGGGCATGGGCGCGGCGTCCGCCGTCGGCGACGACAACATCCAGAAGCAGACCCAAGGCCGGGTCGCCCCCGACAGCTTCACCCACGGCTCCTCGGCCCAACGCGTCCGCTGGTTTCGCAAGGGCTACGACAGCCAGAACCCCGCGGCCTGCGACACCTTCGCGGCGGCGTCGCTCTAGCTCCCTTCCCCCTCGAGGGGGGAAGGGCTACGCTAAACCCGTTCTCCGGGGCGCCGCGCCTAAGCGGCTGAGAGGCGGCGTGAGCGTCGCGACCCGCCGAACCTGATCCGGGTCATGCCGGCGAAGGGAGGGAACGCGGGCATCCCGTCCGTAAACCGCCTCACCGCCGGTCCGGATCTCCGAAGGGAGATCGCCATGGACCGTTCCCGCTTCATCGCCGGCCTCATCGGCCCCGTGCTGGCCGTGACCGCCGTCAGCCTGTTCATCAACCGCGGCCTTGCCGCCCAGCTGGGCGCCGAGCTGGCCGGCGCTCACCTGCTGATCATGATCGCCGGCGCCGCGACCCTCGTGGCCGGCCTGGCTATCGTCATGAGCCACAACGTCTGGCGCGGCTGGCCCATCATCGTCACCGTCTTCGGCTGGCTGGCGACCTTCAGCGGCGCGGTGCGCGTCCTCTTCCCCCGCCAGATCGCCGAGCTCGCCCCCGGCATGGTCGCCAACCTCAACGGCGTCGATTTCGTCGCCGGCCTCCTCCTCGTCCTTGGTCTGTTTCTCAGTTGGAAAGCGTTTCGCGCATGAACGTCCACGCCCCCGTCTCGAAGATTCCCACCGGCGAGCGCCCCGGTTCGCGCAAGGTCTATGAGAGCGGCATCCTCTTTCCCGACATCCGCGTGCCGTTCCGCGAGGTGGCCGTCCACCCGAGCGCCGGCGAGCGGCCGGTGACCATCTATGACCCCTCCGGCCCCTACACCGAGCCGACGGCGGCGATCGACATCGAGAAGGGCCTAGCCCGTCCGCGCGACGCCTGGGTGCTGGCGCGCGGCGATATCGAGGTGGTCGAGAACCCCCGCGACGTCCGCCCCGAGGACAACGGTTTCGCCAAGGGCCGCCACCTCGCCCCGCAGTTCTCCGCCCCGCGCACGGTCTACCGCGCCAAAGCCGGCGCCGCCGTCACCCAGCTCGAATACGCCAGACGGGGGCAGATCACCCCTGAAATGGAGTTTGTCGCCATCCGCGAGAACCTGCGCCGCGAGCAGGACCGGCCGTGCGTCCGTGACGGCGAGGACTTCGGCGCCTCCATCCCCGACTTCGTGACGCCCGAGTTCGTGCGCCAGGAGGTGGCCAGAGGCCGCGCCATCATCCCGGCCAACATCAACCACGGCGAGCTGGAGCCGATGGCCATCGGCCGCAACTTCCTGGTCAAGATCAACGCCAACATCGGCAACTCGGCGGTCCTGTCCACCGTCGCCGACGAGGTCGACAAGCTTGTTTGGGCGACGAGGTGGGGCGCCGACACGGTCATGGACCTCTCCACCGGCCGCAACATCCACAACATCCGCGACTGGATCATCAGGAACAGCCCCGTCCCCATCGGCACCGTGCCCATCTACCAGGCGCTGGAGAAGGTGAACGGCGTGGCCGAGGACCTGACGTGGGAGGTGTTCCGCGACACGCTGATCGAGCAGGCCGAACAGGGGGTGGATTACTTCACTATCCACGCTGGGGTCCGACTGCCCTACATTCCCCTGACGGCGAAACGGGTCACCGGCATCGTCTCACGCGGCGGCTCGATCATGGCCAAGTGGTGCCTGGCCCACCACCGCGAGAACTTCCTCTATGACCACTTCGAGGACATCTGCGAGATCGTGCGGGCCTACGACGTCTCCTTCTCCCTCGGCGACGGCCTGCGCCCCGGCTGCATCGCCGACGCCAACGACGAGGCCCAGTTCGCCGAGCTGCACACGCTGGGCGAGCTGACCAGGGTCGCCTGGAAGCACGGCGTCCAGGTGATGATCGAAGGCCCCGGCCACGTGCCGATGCACAAGATCAAGGCCAACATGGAAAAGCAGCTGGAGGCCTGCGGCGAGGCCCCCTTCTACACCCTCGGCCCGCTGACCACCGACATCGCGCCGGGCTATGACCACATCACCAGCGCCATCGGCGCGGCCATGATCGGCTGGTACGGCACGGCGATGCTCTGCTACGTCACGCCCAAGGAGCACCTGGGCCTTCCCGACCGCGAGGACGTCAAGCAGGGCGTCATCGCCTACAAGATCGCCGCCCACGCCGCCGACCTCGCCAAAGGCCACCCCGCCGCCCAGGCCTGGGACGACGCCTTGTCACGCGCCAGGTTCGAGTTCCGCTGGGAAGACCAGTTCAACCTTGGCCTCGACCCCGAAACGGCGCGCGAATACCACGACGAGACCCTGCCCAAGGAAGCCCACAAGACCGCCCACTTCTGCTCCATGTGCGGCCCCAAGTTCTGCTCCATGAAGATCACCCAGGAGGTGCGGGAGTTCGCGGCGGGGATGGCCCCGAACGCGATCGCCGAGGGCATGGCCGAGATGAGCGAGAAGTTCAGGGACGGCGGCGGGGAGATTTATGTGAAGGGGGAGTAGGTCCGGCCCCTACAGCCCCTGCGGACAAGTGCCGCAGTTAGCGGACCACAGGTTGCATTCCTCTCCGTGTTGTCTACAGAAAACGTAGGGGGATCATGATGACGGCCATTTCTAATGAGGCGGAGCGGTGGGAAGCTGGGTCGCGTAAGGACCCCATCAGGAACAAGTTTGTGATCCCCGAGGTGGTGAGAATTCTTGAAGCCACGAAGCCGACGACCATCTTAGACATAGGTTCTGGGACGGGCTACGTCGCGCGAACGATTCACGAGCAACTAACCTGCGCGCCACGCTGGACGTTAGTAGATATGAACGAAGCTCGGCTGGACGTCGCGCGGCGCCACCAACCCGAGAGCATGATCTGTGAGTGGATGTCCGCGGACGTGATGGACCTCCCGGAGACGGGACGGACCTATGACACTGTCCTCGCATTGTTCACCTTGCTCGAAATTCCTGACTTGCCGAGCTGCATCAAATGTCTACACGCGCTGACGGGGGCGGACGGGCGCCTCATTATAGCGCTGCCCGATGCTTGGGTAGATGTGATCAAACACGCCGACGAGGCTGAGCCGAGCGCCCTTCGGCGATTCCTAAACAAACCTGTTTCTATCGAGAAGATCGATAAATTTACGGGTAACGCATATCCATTCCGAGCCGTTCGGCTTGAGCAGATCATCAGCCAAGTCCTTGCCGAAGGCTTCAGTCTGACCGAACTGCGTCAATCACCGACAGGGACGGGTGAAGTCTTTTTGCTGACGTTCACACGAAGGCAAGAAGTCGGACATGCCTGATCACCATAGCTTCCGGTCAAATGCTTACCTAGCGCTCGCATATCGCGCGATCTTGCACGCTCGGAGACCACTTACGCCACACCAGATGTTGGCGGTCGCTAAGAACGAGGGCTTTCTTCCGGACCATCTCTTCGGTGCCACGATGCACCGCACCCTCAACGCTCGCCTATCCGAGTACATTCGCGCCGCAAGTAAGAAATCGGAGTTCTACCGTACAGCCCCCTCTACATTTTTCGTCCATGCGCTCGAAAACGAGCCGGGGATTCCCCCGGATTATCGGACGGTTTATGTGGGGCACCTTAGATCCAAGGCTGTGCGAAAGGAGAATGTCCTTTGCGCTCCGAAAGATCGGCTAAGTAATTTTGTCTATGGCGACTACGTCCGCTATGATGAGGCGGCATTCGAGCGTATGTATACAGAATTCTGCCGCTTTGTAGATCGGAGAGAGGCCGAGGAGCGCGATGACTTAAAGCAATTCGTGACATTTACACTTATCACTCATGGACGAAAGCTTCTTACTTACCGGCGCGGAAAATTTACGACCGCCAGCGATCAGTTAAAGGGCCAGCTCAGCGTCGGGTTCGGTGGTCATGTGAATGATGAGGATTTTGATCTGTTCAGCCGGGGCGCTGATGCCTTCAGATCTAATGCTGCTCGGGAGCTTCGCGAGGAGCTGTTCCTAGATGAAGTCTATGGGGAGCATCGCGAAGCCATCGAGCGGTCAGAAGTGCTGGGGTATGTCAACGTTGATGACAGCAATGATGCTCGGCATCATGTCGCGGTATTGATCCTCTTCCACCACAAGAGTGGCGATCTCCCGAAGAAGGGGGAGCTATCTATCAATCAACTTCGTTGGATTGACTTGGATAAGCCGCTTAACGATCTTTCCGATTACGATCTTTGGTCGGAAATGATCCTGAGAAACATTTACCAAGGCCGAATCCGGGTGGGGGGAGACGCATATGGCCACCAAAAAGGTACCGACACCGTCGGAGCTGCAGATCGCGCTCGACAATAGAGCATTCGAGCTGCAGCTATTTTGGCAGCGTTCGAATTATTTCCTGGTCCTCATGACTGCTTTGGGGATTGGCGCGTTCACTGTAAAAGACCGGCTGTTTGCGGCGCTAGTGGCCTTTTTTGCCGCCGTGTGTTCGTACCTTTGGTTCAAAACGAACTTGGGTTCGAAGTTTTGGCAGGAGAGCTGGGAGGTCGAGGTAACGATCCTGGCGCATGAACTCGGCGTACGCTCGTTCGAAAAAACGACCAAAGAGGTGACCGACCAGGTCACGAATGCTCTTGGTGTCGGGAGGCCTAGTGACGCGTCATGGTTCAAGCTTTGGATTAATCGTCAGATTGTGACCAAGCCGTCGGTTACTAATCATATGATCCTCCTTTCCTTGCTCTCCGTGCTGTTCTGGGCGTTTGTAGCGCTCGTGATTGGTGCCCAAGGCGTTTCCGACTTCTGCCATCGCCAAGGGGGCTGTTCGTTCTAAGCGCTCGCTTGGGGGCGACACACATCCCAGCAGCAGGCTAAGCACCGGAGGGAGCCCCCCATGCCCGACCTAATCCTCACCACCTACGACTGGGTGCCTGACGCGCCCCGCGGCTTCGTGCGGGACCTGCGCGTGCGCTGGGCGCTGGAGGAGGCCGGCCTGCCCTACCGGGTCGAGAGCACGCCGTTCGAGGAGCGGGGGCCGGAGCATATCGCGCACCAGCCGTTCGGCCAGGTTCCGTGGCTGACCGACGGCGACCTCACCGTGTTCGAGAGCGGCGCGATCCTGCTGCACCTGGGCGAGAAGAGCCCCGCGCTGATGCCGGCCGATCCGCGCGGCCGGGCGCAGACCATAGAGTGGGTGTTCGCGGCGCTGAACTCGGTGGAGATGGCCGCCCTCCCTTGGGGCCTGTTCCACTTCATGGGCCAGACCGAGGGGCCGCAGTGGACCTTCATCGACGACTTCGTGAAGCTGCGACTGGGGCGGCTGGAGCCGGTGCTGGAGGCGCGCGAGTGGCTGGCCGGCGGCTTCTCCGTCGCCGACATCCTGATGGCCGACGTGCTGCGCCTGGTGGACCGGTTCGACGGGCTGGCGGACTACCCCGCGGTCAAGGCCTATCTCGAGCGCGCCACGGCCCGCCCGGCCTTCGCCAAGGCGCACGCCGACCAGCTGGCGCACTTCGCGGCGGCGGACGCGGCGCGTGCCTGACCACACCGCCTTTAGCGGCGAGCGCCTGGTCGCCTCCGGCTCGCCCGCCGAGGTCGCCCGCGCCGCCTGGCCGCTCGCGCGGGCAGGCGAGCCGGTGCTGATCTTCGACGAGACCGCCCGGCCGGTGGAGATCGACTTCCGCGGCGCGCTCGAAGACGTCCTCGCCCGCCTCGAACCGCCGCCTGCCCCTGCCCGCTCTCCCGGTCGCCCGAAGCTGGGGGTGACGGCGCGCGAGGTGACGCTGCTGCCCCGCCACTGGACGTGGCTGGCGGGGCAGCCGGGCGGGGCGTCGGTGGCCTTGCGCAAGCTGGTCGAGGAAGCGATGCGCTCCCCGGCCGCCGAAAGGCGCGCCGCCCAGGAGGCCGCCTACCGCTTCATCAGCGCCATGGCCGGCGACCGCCCGGGCTTCGAGGAGGCCGCGCGGGCGTTGTTTGCCGGGGACGCTAATGCCTTCGGCGCCCACAGCAAGGAATGGCCGAGGGACATCAGGGACTACGCCGGCAGGCTGGCGGCCGGGGCGTTCTGAGCGCCGGAGCCGCCCTCCCCCTCATCGCCGGAAAGACCGGGACTTGTCCCCGCCGCCGCCCGCTCGGCCATGATGCGGCGGCGGGCGACACCGCGGACGACCAGGTAGTGGATGGCGAAGAGCACGACCTTGGAGCCCAGCGGCACGACGGCGATGAACACAGGCCAGTGCTCGGTAAAGGCGGTGGCGACCACCAGGTTGGCGGCGCTGGTTGCGAACATCAGTCCCGCCCAGACGTAGCCGAACGTAGTCATCACGCTGGTGACGTGGCCTACGGCGATCGGCGGCACATAGCGCAGCATCCAGCCGCGCTTGAGCATCACCACGCCGACGATGGCATAGATGATGCTGGGCTTGACCATCACGAAGCGCGGATCGTGGGTGACCAGGGTGGCGACGGCGGAGGAGACCACCAGCACCAGGCTCAGCCACTGCAGCGGCGCCACCGGACGGCGGCGCGCCAGTTGCACGCCGACCTGCGCCACCACCAGCACGACGCCGAGCGAGGCGGCGACGGCGAGGTCCACCCCCATCGCCAGCAGGGCCGCAAAGAGGATGACGCCAAGGCTGTCCAGCAGCAGCGGGCGGGCGGCGTAGAGCAGATTAGACATCGGCAAGCCTGTTACGCGCGGCCACCGGGCCGCTGTCCTCAGTCATAACCCATCAATTTACATTGTAAATACACAATCGGAAACCCTCGGTGCGGCAGCGCCTTTATCTCTCGGAGGAGACTCGATGCGCCTGTTTGCCCTGCTTGCCGCCTTTACCCTGACCGCCTGCGCGACCGCGCCGTCCGGGCCTCCCGGCGTCGGCGAGGGGTATGAACACGCCACCAAGCCAACCTCGCCCATCGCCTACCCGCCGGCCCAGCTCTACGTCATCTCCGAGCCGCGCTTCACCCCGCTTCCACCGCGCAATCCGCCGGCCATCGTCCAGTCGCAGCTGGTCAGGATGCCCCATGCCGAGCTCGCCCGCTGGGCGCTGCCCGAGCATGCCGCCACCACCACGCGGGTCGAGCTGCTCAGCTTCTGGATGCCGGAGATCACGCTGGGCTGGTTCTATGAGACGCCGTTCGTGACGCAGTATCCCGGCGTCTGTGAGGTCAAGGCGCGGGGGGTGAACTTCCGCACCTGGAATGAGAAAAACCTGACCTATCAGCAGCACCTCGACAGCCCGCGCGAGCCCTACCAGGTCAGCGAGCAGCCGCGCTTCAAGGTGCTGGGCTCGACGCTGGACGGGCGGGCCGCGACGAACGAGTCCTGCCGCGCCTCCCTGCCCTACAAGGACTGGTTCGAGGCGCCGTCATTCTATGCCGTGTTCATGGCCATGCAGCACGTCGACCGCGCCCGCTACCGCCCCGAGAGCTTCGCCCTGACCTGCACCGAGCAGTTCTACGAGGAGAAGGCCAACACCCACGGCACGCGCGCCTGCAAGGCCCTCGACTACCTGGAGAAGCTGACCCCCAACCTCATCAAGCGCATCGACGGCGCGCCCTGCGAAGGCGCGCTGGCCGGCCGCGGCCCCTATCCCTGCTGGCGCGTCACCTACCACGACCCCCGCAGCCCCGGCACGGGCAGCGAGTTCCACGTTCTGGCCACCGAGGGCGTCGTGTCGATGAGCCAGGTACTGTTGCCGCCGATGTGAGGCCGAACCTGGAGCGGCGCCATGCGTTTAGCTCCGGTATTCGAGGGACGACCAGGAGGAGCGAGACCATGAAACCAATCAGGATCGCCGCGGCGGCGCTGGCCATCGGCGCCCTGGCCGTCGCGGGCGCGGCCCAGGCCCATCCGAAGAAGCACAAGCACCACCGTCACCATTATCGCCCGGTCGCCGAGCGGGTGGTGGTCAAGCGCGTCTATGTGGTCGGCGAGCGCCTGCCCGACCGCTATTATTCCAACAACTACTACTATGTGCAGCCGAGCCGCTATCAGCTGCCGCCGGCGCCCTATGGCTACCGCTACGTGCGGGCCGGCAACGGCGTCTACCTGGCCCAGACCGAAACCGGCCTGATCACGCAGGTAGTCACCAGCCTGATCCGCTAGCCGCCGTAGACCACGGAGATCGTCTCGGCCACGCAGGCCGGGCGGTCTTCGCCTTCGATCTCGATGGTGCACTCGTTCTTCATCTGCAGGCCGCCGGCCTTCGGCTCGCACGCCAGCAGCTTCTGGCGCATGCGCACCCGCTTGCCGACGCGGACCATGCTGGTGAAGCGCACCTTGTCGGAGCCGTAGTTGATGCCGCGCGTCACACCGGTGACCTTCAGGAGCTTGGCGCCCAGGAAGGGGATCAGCGACAGGGTCAGGTAGCCGTGGGCGATGGGGCCGCCGATCTCGCGGGTGGCGCGCTCGACGTCGACGTGGATCCA
>Ga0190273_10000597_pt1 | contig 13220 bp, 9 predicted proteins | sample Popmic504IS_FD_134513 | JGI IMG/M metagenome (GOLD analysis project Ga0190273, IMG submission 134513) | Populus adjacent soil microbial communities from riparian zone of Shoshone River, Wyoming, USA - 504 IS | ecosystem: Environmental > Terrestrial > Soil > Riparian zone > Trees stand | place...
AGGTGAGAGTTTTGTGATGTACTGATAAGCAGGTCGGGCCATTGCTATCATCAGCGAAGGAAAATGCGGTATCGAGAACGACTGGATGTGCAATTCAAGGCCTACCGGTCTCACGGCTGGGCTGAAATTGTAGATTGTGTGCTTATTTGCACCAAGCCATTCTCCAATGTCTCGAGCGTTTGAGAGTGGTACGCTCAAGCCGATAATCCGCAATTTGTTCTCGAGCTGCATATGGATGTAGTGCATTCGAGAGACGACCACTTCGTAGACATAGCCTTCCTGTCCACCAAGCATATGCAAATTATCGGCGATGAAGAGCTCGGTGTTTTGCACGTTCTTCCTTCGCTGCCATTGTCGGGAGAGTACGTCCCATTGTGTAGGGGTGGCAAGCACGAGATCAGATCTATCAAGAATTCGCAGATCGGCCGTTGTCTCACCTGTCAGTTTTGAGAAGACCCTGCCACCACCAAGATGCGATAGCCTCTTCTGCCAGTCGTTGTATCTGTTGTCCACAATCTCTTGGAATGGAGCGATGTACACCGCCTTGCCAGCCTCTGGATTCGCCCAGTGTCGCAAAAGCGCAAACTCAGCACATACTGTCTTGCCACTGCCGGAGGGCGCTCCAACAAGCACACTGTCGTTGCTGTCGTACAGGGACTTGAAGGTTTGTGTCTGTATTTTGTTGAAGCTCCCCCACTGCTGGTAAAGGTCTACATAATCTTTGCGCTTCAGTGCTTGAATTGGCACTGCTTGCATATCCAACAACTGTGTGTGTGGTGGGAACCGCTCTGGCATGATCAACTTATGAAAGGAGACTGGAAGTCGTGTTTCTGAATGCATCCAACGATCAGAAACAAGCGTGATAAAGTAATTGGGCGGTTTTGGTTCAGTGATGGGTACAGTGAACTCGACCAGATGCTCATTCATTTCAGAAATTGCAAACTCTTTGCGCAGCATGAAGGAGTCGTGGAACAAGATTTCCTCACCATCACAGTCTTCTACGATGATCCAAAATCCTTCAGCTGTGCCATGCAGCTGATCATCCCATGTAAAGTTTGGGGTAATGGTAAGCTCAACCCGAAGCATGGATCTGGTGATGGGCTGAACTTGAGCTTGGACTTCGAGCCGAGGAAACTTTGAGACAAGGTCGCATACAATTCTGCCGGCCTTTGCTATACCCAGTAACTCACCCATTCGCGGCGGGTCGAGGTCGAAGTAGCTTTGCCATGGCACATCGATACGCTCGGCTTTCTGGACATATTCCGGAGGACACATTGTTCGCGGGAATTGCCGTAGTGGTGTCATAGTAGGCCACATTCGCTTCTCTGCCATCTTACACAGGTCAAGGGCGGTCAGAGCCACAGATGCCCAACCCTTTTTCAAGCAAATTTCGAAGATTGCTCGAAGGATACGACCGGCGGACTGCGTCACATACACAAGGTCTGCCATCAAAGCAAGACCTTCCAGCTTCAGACGTGATATAAATGCTTGTAGAAGTACGTTGATCTTCGCCTGTGGATCTTCAATGCCTTCTTTGACTGGGATGGGAACTCGACCTAGCAGCTTCGCTAGCTCGAGCTTCTCGTCCTGTCGAACAGGGATATATTTGAACTCGTCGCTAAGCGCGAAAATCCTGAAGAGCTCAATAGTGCTGACGTTTGGTTGAAGATGGTGATTGTATGTTGTCATGGAACGGTGTGTGATATAATAGTGGGATGCTATTCGTCCCAGATCTGTAGCCTGTAGTGTGCCTAGGCGCTTGTCGTATTTGACCAATCCTGCTTTCTCAAGCACGACAGCAGCGGAATGGATCAAGTCGACTCGTTTCTGCTCAAGGGCTTCATCTTGATCGTAGTCCGCACCAACACTATACAGACCTGGAGATCTTATCATGCGCACGAAAAGATAGGTATAGCCTAGCCAATCCACTCCCTCATCTCGGCTGCGGATATTGCCGAGCACAATCTCTGCATTGAGGTTGTCAGCCAGCTTGCTCATCAATTGACTTTCGATAGGCAGTTGCTGATTCATCAGAGAAAGGTAGTATTGAATCTCAGATTGGGAGGTGATAATAATGCCTTCGCCGTACGAGTCGTACTGTGGCCGGCCAGCGCGGCCGAGCATCTGCAGCACGTCCTGAGGGCTCAGCTCGACCCAGCTGCCCTTCTCAGGCGAATAGACTGCAGTGCCTTTGATGATAACGGTATGTGCTGGAAGGTTGACACCCCATGCCAAAGTTGCTGTGCACACAAGGACACGGATGGAGCCTTCGGCAAACAGATCTGCAACAGAAGTACGATCTGCAACATTCATGCCGGCATGATGTATAGCGAATCCGTAGGGTAGAAGGTCCTTCAGATTGGGGTCAATGACAGCATCAGCCTCTTCGGATAATATTTGCCGACTCGCTGCATCTGATCGCATAATCTGGCCTATAGTCTCGTTCTCGATAGCTTTGTCTCGAATGAACTTCGCTGTCTTTGACGTCTCCTTGCGAGAATGCACAAAGATGAGCATTTGTTGCTGATTTGTACCAGCGTGCTCGAGGACTTTTGTGTAACAGACATCGTTCATGATCTTCAGCTGCTTGATGGCCTTCTTGTCAGTAACACCAATGAATTCTTGCTTTAGCGGACAAGGTCTAAAGGAGCCATCGAAATGAAAGACGCCAGTTTCGGGGTCGGCTCGCAAGAAGGTAGCAACATCGCGGTAGTTGGGCAAGGTGGCACTTAGACCAACAATCCGTACAGGCTCGCCAGTCTGTTCAATTTTCCGAATTGTCCTGGCTACAATGCTTTCCAGCACAGGTCCACGGTCATCGTGAAGTAGATGAATTTCGTCGATCACGATTAGGCGCACTAGCCGAGTATAGCTGCTGTCTGTTGCTTTGCGGGTGATGACGTCCCACTTTTCTGGCGTGGTAACTATGACTTGTGTATCAGCAATCTGTGCCTTGGTCAGCTGTCGGTCACCAGTGAGCTCGGAGACTTTGATGCCGTAGGGTTCCAGTCTCTTCCCGAAATTGCCAACCTGTTCCTGCACCAGGGCTTTGAGAGGAGCAATGTAGATGATTTTGAAATCGTCAAGCATGATCTCACCAGTTGCTGGGTTCCTGTGCTTGCCAATTTCTCGGAGCATTGTAAGCATAGCAACATTAGTTTTGCCTGAGCCCGTAGGAGCGCACACAAGCATGTTACCGTCACCGTGGAAAGCAGATGGATAGCAGCGAGACTGAATTCTGTTGAGCTCTTTCGATGAACCAAAACCTGGCCGTGCCCAATCTGGAAGCTCCGAGGTAGGAATGTTCTTCTCGTTCGGATCTCGCTTCGGTTTTGGAGGAGGAACATGAATCTCCTCGTAACCTCTGAAGGTTCTCTTCGTTGAGCCTTGGGGCAGGATGACCTTTGGATTGGTCATCAAATGATTTCCTTGCTCGAAGACGAGATTCTCAAGGTTAATGGTGCGTTGAGGCACCAGGCCTCGCTGCAGACCTCCCTCCTTCATCTCCGTGTCAACGAGACCTTGCTCAGCCTTCGGCACATCACTGTCCATAAGGTCCATCTTCATCTTTTTATTGGGTCTGTCTTCATCTGCGTCATGGCTTCTGCCGGCCAGCTGATCGAGTATACGTCGGTGGCCAGCTTCGACCATTTCACTTTCGACCAGAAGTCTGGCATCATTGTCTTCGGCAACGCGTCGCCAGCGAGTTGCCCACACAACACGGTCTTTGTTTGTGACCAACTTGCTGACCATCTCTGGGTGGTCATAATCGAAGAGATCCATGAGATCGTTCTCGATGTCTCGAAGACCGATTTCTTTGCCTTGGAGTGACTTTCCTGACAGTATTTGTAGTACTTCTTGAGTCTTGGACTGCTGCACGTGTGCATCGTCGTATATAGCACCTAGTTGCCGCTGCAGCCAATATGCATCAATCTCATGCAGAGGTATCACGCCTGCCTCGCTCTGCTTCTTTGAAGATCTGGAGAGACCCCCATCTATCACCATACCTTGTTCGCCATCAGCGTCTGGTGCCTCGACATCTGCGGTCTCTTCATCTGCGTCGGATTTGTCCTGGTCTGGCTCAGCATCGCTGTCATCGTCGTCAGGATCAAGGACCTCGTTCCGCTGAGCGCCGTCTGCATCATCGTCGTCGGATTCGTCGAACACGACCGCGACGCCCTGCCTGTCGTCCAGCTCGTCCTCGCCGTCTGCGCCATCGGCATTCTCGTCGTCATCTTGAGCGTTGTAGTCTGTAATCTTCTTGCCCAGGTTGACGAGCTCATTGAATTCTTTTGCAGACAGTGGTTCTCCAATCAGATCGTCAATCTCTTTCTTCTTGTCCAGATCCTTCATCGCGTCATCCTTGAGGAACTCGAGGACGGCATCAGCAGCGCTGCGCACGAATTCTTGAGGCAAATCACCGAGCTTGTTTGCGGTGACTGTCAGTAGTAGGTCATAGGTGGCTCGTGTAGCGGCGGTCCTCGGACGGTACTTGAGACCTTCTATCAGCGCATCGCCCGCAGACAGACCACCTTGTGCGCGCGCTTGGGCAGGCTCACCCTTCTTGCGTTTCCGCTGCTCCCGTTCTAACACATCTTCGCCTTCTCTGATGGAGCCTCGCTCGATGCCTTGTAGCCCTTGCGCAAGCTTTCTCTTCTTGGGTGCGTCTTCTCGTCCCACCCTAGCCCCCATATCTCTGATGCTGATCCTGTTTGCCAGTGACTCGGGGTCACCCGTGGGCTCATCCTTGGAACGGTTGATGAATCGACGGTCCGCCTGGAGGACCAGGTTGGACATTGCCGAGTACTTGTACTGTGACACATTGTTGGGGTCGGCCATGATTGCGGCTTAGCGGTGCTTCGTTGGTCACTAGGTGCTTCAAATGCTGCTGCTGAACTACTCAGAAAGAAATCGAGCTTCGGGACAAGGTCGCGGTTGGAGGTTTGCGGTAAACGTGAAATCATGCACTCGTTATCATGGCGACAGTCTGCAACGGCCGCAACATTCCAATATACACGCTCTACCCGTAATGCGACAGAGCTGGACACCGTTGTTTGGATATAAGGGTCTACACCAGGCTGTGATACCAATCTTGAACTTTTTGTGGCGGGCGAATGCCTCATTTTATGGCGCCTTGCCTATTCAGGAAGTTCGATACATCTTCTGCCTTGCCGTGCTGCCCACGATCTTTACCATCTTTCAAGTTGAGACTGTGCCATTTCCCGGCCGTCGACCGCTCAACGCAAACTCTAGTTCATGCTTTAGCTGTGCTGCAGTGGGCTGTGAATCGTGGTTGATCATGTCGGTTTGCTGGGGAGCGGTTCAGACACTATCATGTACCATCAGGTAACTGTACGCATCGCATGTGGTCAGACAAAGATTCTTGAGACAGAGCCACCACTGTCTCACTTTCGGCCGTTGCCTCCTCGTGCCTCTCTTCATATGCATTGCTCGCCCCTCTCGATCAGCGCTAGTTTCTACATGGACTGACAGAGCCGAAATAAGCTTGGCAGGTACCCTTCGGCACTAAATACTCCGCAGCAGGCGCGACCTTTAGTTACAGCTTCGCGACGCGTGCATACCAATCCATGTTCGCAGTCAGACACCATGTGAACATCGCCGTAGCCCGGGGGCCCGTCGGCGCAAGGTCTCTGTGGCATAATGGTCCTATTCCACGTTCAGCGCCTTCCCTTCTCCGCTGGCGATGCTTCAGCGCTGGGCGCTCGTTGGCCGCCAAACGGGTGTCCAAGAAGCAGACCAGGGAACTAAAGCAGGGTGCTATTGAGGGCGAACCGTTGCCACCAGCTGACAAGGAAGAGCTGCGGCAAGACTCGTTGAACCAAGTAGTGAGGAACTGCATGCGCAAGTTTGCCAACTGTGTTGTGCTTACCAGGGTTGGCAATTTTTACGAGGTAGCATATTCCACCACTACCAATGGCCTCTACTGATGTTTCCAGCTGTACTACGAGCACGCCGATGAATACGCGCCGAAGCTCGGACTGAGGGTTGCCGCCAAGGGTAAAGACGGTATCTCCATGGCAGGCTTCCCTTATGTGCAGCTGGACAAATACCTGAAAACATTGGTACAAGATTTAGACAAGCACGTTGCCATATGCGAAGAATTCCCAGAGTATCACAATGGCAAGCTGCAGACACCAATTCCGCGAAGAGTTTCACGTGTGGTGACGCCGGGCACCTTGATCGACGAAGAGTTCGTCGAACAGGATAGGAATAATTTCCTCTTGTCCATACATCTGAGCAGTGATGACCACCGTTCTACACAAAAATCAGGCCGCACGGGTCGCAAGCAGACAGAAGGAAGGGATCTTAGCCTCGGATTAGCGTGGATCGACATTTCGACTGGAGAATTCTTCGTCCAGACCACATCACGAGCGAGCTTGTCATCAGCACTATTGAGAATAGGTGCGACTGAGGTTGTGGTTTCGTCAAGGATTAACTTGGACATTCGCGAGGAGATTGCTGCCTGTCTTGGACTCGCAGTCGAGCGGCTCACCTCGCCAATCACTGAATCTGAAGATGCTCGTATTGATTGGTGGCTACAGCGCCTAGACCAGCCCCTGTCCGACGAAGAACGATCACAAGTCTCCGTGCAAGAAATGTCTGCGAGCCAACAGCTGTTTGACTACATTGACAGACACCTCTTGGAGCTCAAGCTCAAGCCAATGCGACCGCAGCGGAAGGAGCAGCGCGATACTATGGCCATTGATCGAAGCAGCATCAAGGGCTTGGAGCTACTAAAAACTGCCAGAGATGGCTTAGGCAAGGGCAGCTTGTTCAATACCGTGCATAGAACAGTCACCAAAGGAGGTTCAAGGCTGTTGCGAGAGCGCCTACTCTACCCCTCAATCACTCCCAACCACATCGAGCATCGGCTCGACTTGATCTCTGCCTTCATTGCAGCACAAGATCTTCATCAAGCCATCGTCGCTCATCTGCGCAAGCTCTTCGACATGCATCGAGCCGCACAAAAATTTGCGCTTGGTCGAGGCGATGCTGAGGATCTCCTATGTCTAGCTAACACATTCTCCAGAATGCAAGAAATGGTGCAGCTACTTGAACCCTACATCCATCCCAATGATCCAAAAGGACGAGCATTGATGAAGCTTCTCTCGGGACTTGACCTTGAAGGACCTAAGAACATGAGTGACCGAATACGTCGCTCAATCGATGAACCAGGTGTTGTTAGTTGGCTTACCCACGCCGAAGAGGAAGCTGCCGTAGAAGATGAAGAAGAATCGGAAGCGGAAGCTGTGAATTCAAATGTTGATACTGTCATAAATGAAGAAGTCCGCAGGGGTAGCAGCACAAGACTTTCAGGCGCCAAAGCTCAGAAGGGCGAACCCTGGATAATGCAAAGGAATGCCTCGGGAGAGCTGGCAAAACTGCACGGACAATTTGAGTCACTCTTCCAAGCAAAGGACGTGCTACAAAAGAGCTTACAGGAGAAATTGGTGGCGCCCAGGCTGGTTCTGAAGTTTGACACCAAGTACGGTCACATTTGCCAGAGCCCAAGGACGAAAGGCTTCAACGAGGATGCCCTCGAAGAGCTTGGAGCAAGCATGGTTGGCGGGCTGAAAACGGTAAAGTCGTTCTATTTATCGGAATGGACCACATTAGGACGACAGATGGACAGTCTCGAATTTGATATTCGGCAAGAGGAGCAAAGGATCTTCCAAGGGCTTCGCCAGCTTGTAGTGGAAAACCTCGTCCCGCTTCGTCAAAATGCTTCCGTCATGGACGAGCTCGATGTTTCTACAGCATTCGCAGATCTGGCCATTGAGGAAGGCTGGACACGACCGATAATCACCACAAGGACAAGCCACAGAATCGTTGGAGGTCGTCACGCGACCGTCAAGCTAGGTCTCCAGGAGAAAGGCCAATCTTTCATCAGCAATGACCTCTACTTAGATAAAAAGGAAAGAGCATGGCTGATAACAGGGCCAAACATGGCAGGTAAAAGTACATTTCTGCGCCAAAATGCGCTGATCACCATATTGGCTCAGATCGGTTGCTACGTGCCCGCGGAATATGCGGAAATTGGCATTGTCGACAAGATGTTTAGCCGGATCGGTGCTGCTGACGACCTCTTCCGCAACGAGTCGACTTTCATGGTTGAAATGCTAGAAACAGCCTCGATCCTTAGAGATGCCACCGATCGGTCCTTCGTGATTATGGACGAAGTGGGCAGAGGCACGGCACCAGAAGACGGCACAGCTGTGGCTTATGCTAGTCTTTACCACTTGTACCATATCAACAAGTGTCGAACCTTGTTTGCAACGCATTTCCACGACCTGGCGGACAAGACTCGAAACTGGCCCCAACTAGCTCAATACTGCGCTGACTTGTACGAGGACGACACAGGCTCCTTCACATTTGTGCACAAACTGCGACGTGGAGTGAATAGGAAGTCGCACGCTCTCCGAGTTGCAAAAATGGCAGGTCTTCCACCTGAAGCTCTCCACGTAGCTCAACAAATGCTTGCTGAGCGCGAAGATGACTCAGTGAAGCCCGAGCTCGATCCCGAAACGGAATCCACACCTCTCCGAGTATCGTCCTCAGCCTGAACAAGCTCAGCTCGGAAACCGCGGAGGCTGCTCAATTTCTCCAGGCGCAGGCTTGCTTTCATTGACAGTCCCACAACTCTTACACGTCCTTGCATCAATATCCGCCTCAAAAGCTTGCACCCCCGCCTTAATCTGGCTGCCCAAATCATCACAATGAAACTCTGCTTCATGGACAACCTTCCTACATTCCTTGTTCTTACAATACCACCTCATCCGATCAATGCTTTTCGTCGGCCTCGCCTGCTCAAGCACGATCCCCACCGTGTCCGCGAATCTTACCGGATTATGCGGCGTATTCGCAGGCAGGAGGTAGAGACTATTCTCGTGGATCGGGATATCGACGAACTCGTGCGGCGTTTTACTTGTGTCGACTGTTTTGAGGAGCATGCTGCCTTTGTGCTGGTAGAAGAACTCGGGTGTCTCGTTGATGTGGTAGTCTGTGCGGGCGTTGGGCCCACCGACGACCATTACTGTTAGGCCAGAGGTCAGGGGAGAGGAGGGGTGGTAGACGCAGTAGTTGTTTACGGGGGGTTGGAGGAGGTGGCTGTTTTCTTCGAGCCTGTTGTGGGTATGTTAGAGTGTGTTGTGTATGAATGGGATGATGGAATGGAATCTCTGGTCTGCTCACCATTTCGGCAGATTTAACGCCATGGCTTGTCGTGGGGATCTCGAGGATGAGAACGGTCTCTTTCGGGGATATATGCTTGTGGCTCGTGCCGAAGGTGGTATATTGCTAAGAATTCTTGACAAGGGCCGAGTGGCTCTGCGGCTACCAGATGTGAGCGGGTTGCTCATCTCACACTTGTGTGTACGTGCGCCTCACTCTTCATATGCGGTCAGGAGTCGGATAGTCAGGCTTTATGCTACAGCCACACAAGCATGTACAAAGCGAGGTCGTCAGTATAACTGGTATTGCTGACAAAATGCATTGCTCATCAGCATCTGCACAGAGACCGTACGACTCATTCCGCACTTTCTATCATTCCGAGGTCCGCAGTCAGTGACGTGATGCAAGGTTTATGTCCGAAAGCGCCGGAGTTTAGCCTGAGGGCCCTCAAGGAGCGCCATTGCTCTCCATTTAGCCGGAACAGGCAGGCCATGGTGGTGGCTGCATTGTACCTGAATGTTAACACGAGGAATACGTGCTCTCTGGGTATGGACAAGCGCTCGAAGCTGATAGTGATGGCTTTGTTGCAACGCGGCTTCTAATGCTGGGGACTGCCTTCTCCGAAATCAAGTGTGGCTCAGCATCATTTTGGGTGGCAAATTCGAGAGTTCCGCTTTGCTGTGCAAGACTCTCGAACCTCGAAGTCAACACCAAGCTCGTCTTGGAACTATCACAGCAGCCGCCCAAGCACATTTAGGTAGATCGAGCGGCCAAACGAATGGACTATGTACGCCAGAACAAGGTCGAGTACGAGTAACAAAGCACTTCTGACACAAATGCACGTCGCATTGAGTCTCTATCATGTCAGCTCACATCTCTTAGTGTGAAGCAACACCACAGGCGTGGCGCTTTGTGTGTTTGACAGCCACGACTGCTTTTGTTTGAATCCTGCCTTGAGACCTCCAAGACACTACTCCCATGTAGCTAAGGCTGGATGGCGTTGCTTCTTCGAGAACGGTCTTTCTTGGCAGTCGTGTTTCCCACCTTTAACGAATGCTAAGCCAGGCCGAAACGCAGCTGAGCTCGCTAAAAGACTTGGCAATTTGGATCTAGGCTGTTCGCTGCAAGTCTGCCATTGCGTCCCGTTCCTTCTCGTATCACATTATTGTCATCAGCGCCAGAGCCATGATATCTGCTTTTGCTCCAATATTGGCCGGTTTGCATGCAAAGGATACGAACTCAGCTTCAAGTCGCGTTCTTCTTTTGTCGTCCGTTCCGCCAAGAGCAGCAGTAAGTGCCCAGACTTACCCCTAGACGAATCGTGTGTGACTCCACAAAGCTGATCTAAAAATGAGCTGGCAGTCTTGGCAGGAGAGTAAGGACTGCGCCTGAAACCACAAATCACTTTCCGCACCGGTTTACCCTCTCGTTCAGAGAAATCAGCTTTGTGCTGGTCCAATCCAGTGACCCGGATCTATAGGCTGTCCTGCACGAGCAGCGATCATACGGCCCAAAGAACGAGATGTTGCCTTCTCGCTAACCTGATCCGACTACTCCATATCTTGTGAGCTGAACGAGCTCATGCTACTCTCGACCGGTCTGCTCTATGGGGACTGTACCAGCCACAGCCACGGAGCTGTGCCTAACAATATACCACAACAAGCGTTAATCTGTCGACGAGGGAGGATATATGATGAGATTGATATAACAGCTTTTTTCCCACTTCTTCACTCTCTAGCTATCATTCCAATTTCATTTCATCCCCAGATATTTTTCTTTTATCCCGACTATGCTGCCAGTCCTTGTAGCCGCGGCGTCGATCGCCTCGGTCGCAGTTGCACAGTCAGGCTGTGCTGCTGGTTCTCTGCCTGCCAACCAGACTATCCAGTGGGTGGCATGCCCCGTGGACGATGAGCCGACCCTTGAGTGCAGCACCATTGATGTGCCCCTCGACTACACCAGCGACTCGTCTGATGTGTTGACCATTCCACTTGTTCGTGTGCCGGTGGCCAACTCGTCGGCGAAGTCAATTGTCTATAACCCGGGCGGGCCTGGAGCAAGTGGCATTCAGTCTCTTATTGGCAGCGGCCCAGACTTGCAAGCGTAAGTTTCAGTCCATCTCCAGTTCCGAGCATGCGGTCAAAGTCCTACGAGACCATTGAAGGACGCGAGAGAAAGCCTACCATGAGTTTGACTAACATGAACAGCATCTCTGGCGGCAGCTACCACATCGTGACCTTCGACCCCCGGGGCGTTGGCCTGACCACTCCCTACGAGTGCCCCAACGTTGACACTGATGCCATCACCGGCATGGAGCTACCTCTCGACGATCCTGCTGGTCTCAATGCCACATTTACCTACAATGTGGAGCAGGGAAACCTTTGCTCAGAACCAGAATACCAAGAGGCGGGTACACTCGTTGGCACAGCCTTCGTGGCTCGCGACATTGATGCTATCTTCCAGGCACTTCAAGAAGACGGAATGATCAGATATTGGGGATTCTCCTACGGCACCCTCCTGGGCTCCACGCTGGCAGCTATGTTCCCAGAAAAGGTCGATCGTGTAGTGCTTGACGGCAATATCAATCCTACAGACTACTACCACGGTCTAGGTGACGAGGCTGTCGCAGATGTCGACGCTGCACTGCTGCACTTCTTCGACACCTGCGCTACTGCCGGCCCGGACTACTGCGCTCTAGCAGATGGCCAGTCAACAGGCGAGGAGCTCCAAGCAAACTACTATGAGCTCCTCGATGGTCTACACAACAATACATACACCACCTCTGACCAAACGGGCGAGACAGTTACCTACACAAGCGCCAAAGGCAGCGTTTACGGCTACCTCAAAAGCCCCTCCCGCTGGCCATCCGTCTCTGAAGACATCTACTATCTTTACTACAACGCCGGCCCAGCCGCCCGTCACCTATTCACCAAACGCCAGTCAAGTGACCCCCCCTTTGACCCCCTCGCTGCCGTAGACGTCGAAGTCCCCAATGCTCTCTCCGCAATCACCTGCGGCGACTGGGACGACATTCCAGGCGACATCAACGACTTTGCAGACTGGCTCGAAATCTACAACAAACGGAGCACCTTCGGCGGCGACCAACTTATCTCCATCCTTTACGCATGCAGCACCTGGAACGTCTACGCCAAAGAGCAATTCGACGGCAAGTTCGAGGGCATCAAGACGAACACGCCCGTCCTGTTCGTGAACTCCCCCTACGACCCCGTTACTCCATTAATCTCAGCGCAAAACTCCTCCTCCGGCTTCGTTGACAGCGCAGTCCTCCAGCACGAAGGCGCAGGTCACTGCTCGACCGCACAACCCTCGCGATGCGTCTTCCAAAAGGTGGCATCTTATTTCGAGACGGGCGAGATCCCTGACGTAAGCGAGACATGCCAGCCTGACACCGCCGCGTTCTTGCCGTATGAAGCGCCAGAAACAATCGTGAGCGACAACAGCACGTCCACATCCGCATCCACTGGACGCATCGACGACGCCCGCTTCAATGCCGCGGTAGTGAACATCGCTGGCTTACTCGACAAGCGCAATCCGGCCTTCGAGTACCCTGCTGTCCTGCGCGATATGGCCGTGAAGAGAGATGTATATCATGCGCTGAAGCACAGGCAGGCGTCCGCCAGCTGCACGTCCATGGTAGCCGCTGCGACTGCACAGGCCACGTCTTCGCCGTCTGGAAGCAGCAGTAGTAGTAGCTCGAATGGTGCGGGACAACTTGGCATTAGTGTTTCGGGGTTCGCTTTGAGTGCTGTTGCGGCATTTGTCGTTCTTGGGCTGTAAGTAGTTTTAGCGTGTGTGTATTCATACAATTAGTCCTTGACTCTTGACTCTCTTTCTCGGTTCCAACCTCACTTCTCTCGATTCATGTGTTAACCTTCTGAACCGCATGTTCAAGTTCCACTCCCATCTCCGCGCTTTGTCTCCTGGGCGGCGTGGGGTCCAGGCTCTCACGATTTCTGTGGCAAGGAGATGGATCCGACGTCATATCCAGGCGTGTTGTGTAAGTAGAT
>Ga0190273_10000598_pt1 | contig 13200 bp, 8 predicted proteins | sample Popmic504IS_FD_134513 | JGI IMG/M metagenome (GOLD analysis project Ga0190273, IMG submission 134513) | Populus adjacent soil microbial communities from riparian zone of Shoshone River, Wyoming, USA - 504 IS | ecosystem: Environmental > Terrestrial > Soil > Riparian zone > Trees stand | place...
AAGGCCGCAGCCCAGTCCGCGGGTTCGGTGACTTTCTCGTCGCGATAACGCACGCCCAGGCCACCGCCGACGTCGAGATGTTCGAGCCTGATGCCCAAGGCAGCGAGCTTGTCGACCAGCGCCAGCACGCGGTCGAGCGCGTCGAGATACGGCGAGACGTCGAGCAGCTGCGAGCCGATGTGGCTGGCGATGCCGACGATGCGCAGGCCCTTGCGCGCGGCCGCCTCGCGGTACAGGCGCTCGGCGGTCAGAAGATCGACGCCGAACTTGTTCTGCTTGAGGCCGGTGGAAATATACGGATGCGTCTTGGCGTCGACGTCGGGGTTCACCCGCAGCGCGATCGAGGCGACGCGGCCGCTGCGCTGCGCGAGTTCGTCCAGCTGCGACAGCTCGGTTTCGGATTCGACGTTGAAACAGCCGACGCCGTGTTCCAGCGCCAGCTGCAGCTCGGCCTGGGTCTTGCCGACGCCGCTGAAAACGACCTTGGCCGGATCGCCGCCGGCGCGCAGCACGCGCAGCAGTTCGCCGCCGGAGACGATGTCGAAGCCGCTGCCGAGCCGCGCCAGCACCTGCAGCACCGCGAGATTGGAATTGGCCTTCACCGCGTAGCAGACCTGGTGCGGCACCGCGGCCAGCGCGCTGTCGAACGCGCGGTAATGCCGTTCCAGCGTCGCCCGCGAATACACGTAGGTCGGCGTCCCGTATTCCTCGGCGATGCGCGACAACGGAATTTCTTCGGCGTACAACTCGTCTTCGCGATACTGGAAGTGGTCCACGTTTTAGGTCGGTTCTGATTGAGAGCGCGAGAGGCTAGGGCGTTACCGCGTCTTTCTTCCGCTGCTCGTCACGATCCGCTTCGGGATCGGACTGCACCGCCGGTGCCGGAACTGACGAAGCTGCGGCCCTGGCCGGCGGCGGCTTGCGCTCGGGCAGCACCAGATTGCCGGTCTGGCCGCAGCCCGACAGCAAGAGCATGCAAGCCGCGAGCAGTACAGTGGAACGAGACATATGCGACGACGCCGTCTAGGAACGTCGTCGCAGTTTAACGCCGCGCCGGCTTGCCCGCCCCCGATGCGGCTTCGACAATCGAGCCTCACCCTTGCGCACAGAGAGCTAAACCCGCCGATGAAAAAGATCGAAACCCCGGAACGCATCGTGCTGGAGCCCGATTCCCCGGCCACCGCCGCGGTCATCTGGCTGCACGGGCTTGGCGCCGACGGCCACGACTTCGTGCCGCTGATACCGGCGCTGAAGGTCAAGCCTTCGCAAGCCTGGCGCTTCGTCTTTCCGCACGCGACCGTGATGCCGGTGAGCTTGAATGGCGGCATGCCGATGCGCTCCTGGTTCGACATCCTGTCGCTGGATCGCAAGGGCCGGCAGGACGTCGCCGGCATCCGCCATGCCCAGGGCCGTATCGACGCGCTGATCGCCGAACAGATCGCGGCCGGCATCCCGAGCACGCGCATCCTGCTGGCCGGCTTTTCGCAGGGTGGCGCGGTGGTGCTGCATACCGCGCTGCGCTATCCCAAGCCGTTGGCCGGCGTGCTGGCGCTGTCGACCTACCTGCCGATGGAATCGACGCTGGATGTCGAAGGCAGCGCCGCCAATCGCGGCATCGCGATCCTGATGCAGCACGGGCTTTACGACCCGGTGTTGCCGCTGGAGCTCGGCAGCTGGAGCCGCGACCGCCTGCTGGCCGCCGGCTACGGCGTCGGCTGGAACGAGTACCCGATGCAGCACGAAGTCTGCGAAGCCGAGATCGACACCATCGCCGCGTTCATGCGCGAGCGCCTGGGATGACGACGAAGGTCGCGGCGCTGCTGCTGCCGATCATGCTTCCCGCGATGATCATCGGCGGCACCGCGTCGGCGGCGACCGGGGTCGAGCTGAAGATCGGCAGCGTAGAAGGCGGTGCGCTGCCGTTCGCGCTGCGCGACGTTCGCGTGTCTTGCCAGCTGCTCGGCGTTGCCGACGGAAGCTTGCGCTGTGCCGGTGGTGAGGCCGCGCTGAGCAGCGCCGCCACCGGCGCGGTGAGCGCTCGTTTCGACGCGGTGGTATCGACAGCGGCGGTCTGGTCGGCTGCGGCGGATGTCGCCGCCGAACATTTGGATCTGGCGCTCATTGGCGCTCAGCTGGCCCGGCGGACATCAGCGGCGGGCATTGCGCTCAGCGGCAGCGCGAGCCTCAAAGCGCATGCGGCGCGCAGCGCCGATGGCACTTGGCTGGCCACTTACGATGCCCAGCTGCGTTCCTTCAGTTTCAGCGAGGCCAGCGGGCGCTATGCCAGCGACAAGCTGGGTCTGCGCGCCAGCGGTGACGCCGGGCTATCGCAAGGCGCGGCCGATCTGCATCTGCTGCTGCACGCCTCGTCGGGGCAGGCCTATGTCGAGCCGCTCTTCATCGATCTGGCCGCTGCGCCGGTAGAGGCGGACCTGCGACTGCGCCTGCGGTTTCCTGTCGGTTCGGCGATGCCGGTACGCGTCGATGCTGTGTCGCTGGATGCCGGGCAAGCGGGCATTTTTGACAGGCTACTGTTACGCGGCTCGCTGGCCGGCCTGCCGGCAGCACCGGCTTTCAGCGGCGAGCTGAGCATCGCGCGGGCGCATCTCGATACGCTGCTGAAAAGCTATGTCGCGCCGTTCCTGGCCGGCAGTCCTTGGCAGGATGTCGCCGGCAGTGGCGGCGCCGACCTGGAACTGGTCTTGGCGTCGAACCGGCCGACTCGCGTGAGCCTCCAGCTCAGCGACGCCAGTTTCAGTGCCGGCACGCCGGCGCTGAGCGCCGAAGGGCTGAGCGCCGAAGTGCTTTGGCAGCAGACCGGCGTTGCGCCGGCTTCGGCGCTGTCCTGGCGCGGCCTGAAATACGGCGGCCTGCCGATCGGCGGTGCCACGATCAGTGCCCGCGTCGGCGGCCGCGACTTTGCGTTGCTGCGGCCGTTGCGGATGCCGATCCTCGGCGGCGCCCTGGTCGTCGACACGCTGCGACTGAGCGCGATCGCCACGCCGCAACTACAGGCTGACTTTACGGCGAGCCTGGAACCGGTCGATCTTGCAGCCCTGTGCAAGGCGCTGGGCTGGCCTGAATTCGGCGGCGAGATTTCCGGGCGCATCCCCGGAATTTCGATCCGCGACCAGGAGCTGGCTTTCGACGGCGGCCTGACGGTGAAAGCCTTCGACGGCGAGATCAGCATCGACGACCTGCGCATGCCCGAGGTCTTCGGGCGGCAGCCGCGGGTGCTCGCCGATCTGCGGCTGCGCAATCTGGATCTGCAGGCACTGACGCAGGCTTTCTCGTTCGGTCGCATCGAAGGCCGGCTGTCGGGCGACGTCGACAATCTGCGGCTGTTGAACTGGATGCCGGTCGCGTTCGACGCCCGGCTCTATACACCGGCCGGTGACGGCTCGCGGCACCGGATCTCGCAGCGCGCGATCGACAATCTGTCGTCGCTGGGCGGCGGCGCCACAGGCGCGCTGCAACGCGGCGTGCTGCGGTTCTTCAAGGACTTCGGCTACCGACGCATCGGCTGGAGTTGTCGGCTCGACAACGGCGTCTGCGCCATGGACGGCATCGCGCCTGCGAAAAACGGTGGCTACCTGCTTGTAGAGGGACGGCTGCTGCCGCGTATCGACGTGATCGGCTACGAACGCCGCGTCGACTGGGACCGTTTCGTCGCCCAACTGCTGGCGATCCGCGGAGCCGAAGGCGTCGAAGTGCGCTGAGCGCAGCAGAAAGGCGGCCCCCGCCTATACTCGAACGACAACGACGAACGAACGAGACACGCCATGCGCCGCTCCGCCCAGACCCTCGCTTTCCTGGTTCCCCTGCTGAGCGGCCTAACGCTGAGCTCGCTGCTCGCCGCCTGCGTGACGATCAACGTCTACTTTCCGGCCGCTGCGGCCGAGAAAGCCGCCGACAAGATCATCGACGAGGTCTGGCGCGGATCGGTGCCAGCCGCGCCGGCAGTCTCGGCGCCGGAGAAAAGCGGCGCGATGGAGCCGCGGGCGATCTCGCGGCCGGTTCTGGCGGTGGTCGGCGACTTCCTGATGCCGACCGCCGCCGCGGCCGAGCCCAACATCGACGTGACTTCGCCGGAAGTGAAGCGCACCAGCGGCGCGATGGAGGCACGCTTTCCGCAGTTGGCGCCGCTGCTCGACAGTGGCGCCATCGGGCTGACCGCCGACGGCTATGTCGCTCTACGCGATGCAGCCAGCGTACCGCTGGCCGAACGCAACAGCCTGCGCGCGCTGGTCGCCAACGAAAACGCAGACCGCGCCGGGCTATACCGGGAAATCGCGCTGGCCAACGGCCAGGCGCAGTGGGAGGCACAGATCCGCGGCGTATTCGCTGCTCGCTGGATCGCACGAGCCAAAGCCGGCTGGTACTACCAGGATGCCGCCGGCAACTGGCTGCAGAAGTAATTATTGCCTGTGATTAAGTATTGTCATTATGATTGATAACAACACTTAATCACACGTCGAGATTTCCCGCCATCAGCGCATGCTTCTCGATGAACTCGCGGCGCGGTTCAACCTGTTCGCCCATCAGCGTCGTGAAGATCTGGTCGGCGCCGATGGCATCTTCGACACGGACCTGGACCAGACGCCGCACTGCCGGGTCCAGCGTGGTTTCCCACAACTGGTTGGGGTTCATCTCGCCGAGGCCCTTGTAACGCTGCACGGCAAGCCCGCGACGCGCCTCGGCCAGCAGCCAGGCATAGGCGCCGTCGAAATCGCGGATCACCGACGAGCGCTCGCCGCGGCCGACGGTAGCGCCGCTCAGATCTTGTTCGATCAAGGAGTTACGCAGGTTGGACAGGCGCTGGTAGTCGGCGCTTTCGAAGAAGTCGGTACCCAACAGGTAGCTGTAGTCGAGGCCATGTAGCCGCCGGCGTACCAGCAGGGACCGCCCGTCCTCGCCGATCCGCGGCTCGACGCGATGCGTACCTTCACGTGCATCGCTGTTCAGCGCGGCCTCGTAGCGACTGGCCCAGGCCTGCAGCGCGGCCTCGTCGAATGGCGCCGAAGGCTGCATCCACAAGGTCTGCAACACGTGCCGGTCGTAGCGGCGTGAGAGGCGATCCAGCGTCATTTCGACATCGCTGTAGTCGCGGACCGTTTGCCTGAGCCTGTCTTCGCCCCATGATTCGCCGCCCGCCAGGGTCAGCCGGGCGTCGCTGAGCGCGGTGTTCTGCAGCCAGCGCGCCATCTCCACGTCGTCCTTCACATAGGTTTCATGCTTGCCGCTCTTGACCTTGTACAGCGGCGGCTGAGCGATATAGACGTAGCCGCGCTCGATCAGCACGTACATATGGCGATAGAAGAACGTCAGCAGCAGCGTACGGATATGGGCGCCGTCGACGTCGGCGTCGGTCATGATGATGATGCGGTGATAGCGCAGCTTCTCCGGCTTCATCTCGTCCTTGCCGATGCCACAGCCCAGCGCAATGATCAGCGTGCCGACCTCGGCCGAGGACAGCATCTTCTCGATACGCGCCTTCTCGACGTTCAGGATCTTGCCCTTGAGCGGCAGAATCGCCTGGAAATGCCGGTCCCGGCCCTGTTTGGCAGAACCGCCGGCAGAATCGCCCTCGACCAGGAAGATTTCGGATTTCGCCGGGTCCTTTTCCTGGCAGTCCGCCAGCTTGCCCGGCAGGCCGGCGATGTCCAGCACCGACTTGCGGCGGTTGAGCTCTTTGGCCTTGCGCGCAGCCTCACGGGCGCTGGCGGCTTCCACGACTTTCTCGGCGATCGCCTTGGCTGCCTTGGGCTGCTCCAGCAGGAAATCCTTGAGCTTGTCGCCGACCACGGTGGAAACCACCGGTGTGACTTCCGACGACACCAGCTTTTCCTTGGTCTGCGAGGAGAACTTTGGATCGCGGATCTTGACCGACAGCACCGCGGTGAGCCCCTCGCGGGTGTCGTCACCGGTCATCTGGATCTTTTCCCGCTTGGTGAGCCCCTGGCTGTCGAGGAAATCACCGAGCGTTCGCGTCAACGCGTTACGAAACCCGGTCAGATGCGAGCCGCCGTCGCGCTGCGGAATGTTGTTGGTGAAGCAGAACACGTTCTCGGTGTAGGAATCGTTCCACTGCAGCGCCGCTTCGACGATGACGTTGTCCATTTCGGCCTGAAAATACAAAACCTGGTCGTGGATCGCCGACTTGCTTTTGTTCAGGTATTCCACGAAAGCGCCGATGCCGCCCTTGTATTCGAATACGTCCTCGCGCGTGCTGGCCTCCTCGCGCAGCACGATGCGGACTCCGGAATTCAGGAACGACAGTTCGCGTAGCCGTTTCGCCAGGATTTCGTAGTGCCACTCGAGTTTGGTGAATACCTTGGCGCTGGGATAAAAGCGCACGCTGGTGCCGCGCTTCTCCGTCGTACCGGTTTCTGCCAACGGCGCCTGGGGCTCGCCCATGCGGTATTCCTGCTGGTAATGCTTGCCCTGACGATAAATGTCGAGCAGCAGCTTTTCGGATAGTGCATTGACCACCGATACGCCCACGCCATGCAGGCCACCGGAGACCTTGTAACCACTGCCGCCGAACTTACCGCCGGCGTGCAGGATGGTCATGATCACTTCGGCTGCCGACCGGCCTTCTTCGGGCATCACTTCGGTCGGGATGCCGCGACCGTTATCGTGGACGCCGACGCTGCCGTCACCGTGCAGGATCACTGAAACCTCGGTGCAATAACCGGCCAGGGCTTCGTCGATGGCATTGTCGACAACCTCGAACACCATGTGATGCAGGCCGGTGCCGTCATCGGTGTCGCCGATATACATCCCGGGACGTTGGCGAACCGCTTCCAGGCCTTTCAAAACCCGGATGCTGGTGGCGTCGTAAATCTGTTCGTTTTCTGGCGTCGTCATCACTCTTACTCGTATCCCACGCTGTCTTGTTCTGTGGCCTTCAACTTTCCATGTTCCACGTGGAACATGCGGGCGTCCACGTTTTGCAACGCGGCCGGCAATTCAAAGGCTGTTATGAATATCTGTCCCGGATAGGCCATCAAGGCCTCAGCAAAGCGCTGCTGATAAGCCGATGACAATTCCGCGCTGAAATCGTCGATCAAGATGACCGGCGCCGGTTTGCCGGCGGCGATCAGAATCGCACATTGTGCCAGTACCAAAGCCGCCACGAGCAGCTTCTGCTGACCGCGAGATACGCGTCCCTTGGCCCGGTGGCCCGCCAACCACAGCTTCAATTCGGCGCGGTGAGGACCCTGGGTGGTACTACTCACCCGCCGATGCTGGGATAACTGCTCACTCAACAAGCTCCGGTAGTCCGAATCTGCCGACCAACCCTGCTGAAATTCGATTCTCGTATCGGCCACGCCCAGCAACTGCTCGACCCACGCGCCCAGATGACCGCTCAAAGCTTCGGCATGACGCCGCCGAGCATCAGTGACCTCGTGGGCGGAGGTGCTGAGTTCCTCGTTCCAGGCATTGACCGCCAGATCCGGCAGGTTCTGGCGCAGCGCCTGATTACGCTGTTTCAGGCAACGCTGGTATCGCTGCCAGGCCCCATAAAATAAAGGTTCCACGTGGAACACACCCCAGTCCAGATAGCTACGCCGGTAGCCCGGGCCCTCCTCCACCAGTCGGTGCCCGACAGGATCAATCAGCTGGAGTGGCAGGGTCTTAGGCAGCGTCGCTGCCCGGGCCTTCTCCCCATTGACTCGCTGTTCCTGCTCGCCGCCGTTCCAGCCGACCCCCAGCCTGTCCCGTTGTTGGTCCGTCTGAACCTCCGCAAACAAGCTCCAGCCCGGGCCCTGACGTCCAAGAAGTTCCGCGGCATCGCTGGTCCTGAAACTCCGCGCCCGGCCCAGCAAATAAAGACCTTCCAGCAGGGTCGTCTTACCGGCAGCGTTCGGACCTAACACCAGATTCAGCCCGGGGCCAGGGTGGAGCTCGAAACTCTGATACAGGCGCAGGTTATCGCCGCGCGCCTGACGAATATGCACCGGCAACCGGTCAGAGTCGCATCGGCATGATCACGTACTTGCTCGAACTGTCGCCGGCTTCGTGCAGCAGACCGCTGGACTCAGCGTTCTTCAACTCCAGGCTGACCTCCTGGGAAGTCATCACACCCAAGGCGTCAAGCAGGTAGTTGACGTTGAAACCGATCTCCATCGCCGCTCCGCTGTAACCGACCTCAATCTCTTCCTCGGCTTCCTCGTGCTCCGGATTGTGCGTCTGCAGCTTGAGGACACCTTCTTCCAGCAACAGGCGCACGCCACGGAACTTTTCGTTGGACAAAATCGCGGTACGCGCCAGCGCCCGCCGCAGCGTCTCGCGATCGGCAAGAACGCGCTTATCGCCGTTCTCCGGAATTACTCGCTCGTAATCCGGGAAACGGCCATCGATGGTCTTGGTCGTCAGCTTCACCGAGTCGATGTCGATCATCGCCTGACCAGGGGCGATGACCAGAGAGACCTCTTCGTCGGTGTTGTCGAGCAAGCGGCTGAGCTCGATGATGGATTTGCGCGGCAGAATCGCCTGAACCGCTTCGGTCACGCCGGTATCGCGCACCAGCTCGCTGAAAGCCAGGCGATGGCCGTCTGTGGCGACGGCCCGAAGACGCTTCGGCGAAACGTCGATCAGCAGGCCGTTGAGGTAATAGCGCACGTCCTGCTGAGCCATCGCGAACTGCGTGCGCTCGAGCAACTGCTTCAACTCGCTGCGCTTCAGGGTTACCGCGGCGCCGCCGGCAGCCTGGCCCATAGACGGGAACTCGTCGGCTTTCAGCGACGACAGGCTGAACCGGCTTTTCCCGGAGCGCACCGTGACCTTGTCGCCGGCCGCCTCCAGCGTCACTTCGGCGCCTTCGGGCAAGCCACGGCAGATGTCGAACAACTTGCGGGCCGGGACCGTTGTGCGACCCGGTGCGAGGTTCTGCACCCGTGCTCGTCCGATCAGCTCCATTTCCAAATCGGTACCGATCACGGTCAACCCGTCCTCGGCGACATCGAGCAAGAAATTACCCAGTACCGGCAGCGTCTGGCGACGTTCGACAACGCCGATCACGGACTGCAGCGCACTGAGCAACTCGTTTCGGCCGACTTGAATCTTCATGTCATCACCTTTCTCGGTGTTCTTTATATAAACAACAATAATAGAGCCCTGGCTGAGCCTGGGATAACTACGGTAAAACCTAATAAATACAAACTACTAAAACGCCTTTAAAGGGCCGCTAGAGCTGTTCGCTTCACCCGGCCGAGCCTGTGGATAAGCAGCGCACTACTTTGCTGCCCAGTTCGCCACCAGCTTATCCCCAGGCTTAATGGCCCTCTGTTTCACAGCCTATGCACGGCCTAAAAGCTGAGCTGGCGCAGCAGGTTTTCGTAATCCTCCCGCACCCGCTGGTCTTCTTCCCTGAGCCTGGCCACGGTACGGCAGGCATGCAGCACCGTGGTGTGATCCTTCTCGAAAGCCGAACCGATCTCCGGAAGGCTGTGCTGCGTGAGTTCGCGCGCCAGGCTCATCGCGATCTGGCGCGGACGCGCCAGGGAGCGATTGCGCCTGGGCGAGCGCAATTCCTTCAACTGGATATTGAAGTACTTGCTGACGGTTCCCATGATGTTGTCGATCGTCACCAGGCGCTCGTAATGCGCGAGCATGTCACGCAGTGTATGGCGTGCAAACTCGATGCTGATGGTCTCGCCCTGCAGCCGTACACCCGCGGCCAAGCGCAGCAGCGAGCCTTCAAGCTCGCGCACGTTCGAGCGGATGTGCTGGGCGACGAAAAATGCGACATCTGTCGACAAGCTCAAATGGAACTGCTCGGCCTTGGCCAGCAGGATCGCGACCCGGGTCTCGAGATCCGGCGGCTCCACCGAGACCGTCAGTCCCCAGCTGAAACGGGATTTCAGCCGGTCGTCGAGGCGATCCAGCTCCTTGGGAAAGCGGTCGCAGGTCAGCACGATCTGCTTGCGGCCGTCCATCAAGGTATTGAAAGTATGGAAGAACTCTTCCTGGTTGACCGCCTTGCCGGCGAAGAAATGAATATCGTCGATCAGCAGCGCGTCGGCCGACCGGTAGAAACTCTTGAATTCTTCGGTGTTGTTGTGGCGCAGCGCGGCGACGAACTGTGTGACCCATTGCTCGGCGCCGACATAAACCACCCGCGCCCGCGCCGACCGCGCCAGCAGCGTGTTGCCGATCGCATGCATCAGGTGCGTCTTACCCAAACCCGACGCGCCATAGATCAGCAGCGGGTTGTAGGCGGCGCCAGGCGATTCGGCCACATGCTGGCAAGCCGCGCGCGCCTGGGAGTTGGACTTGCCCTGGATGAAACTTTCGAAGGTATAGCGCGGATCGAGCTTGCCGTTCTGGGTCCAGCGCTCGGGCTCGACTGCACCACCACCACCACCACCGCCGCCGAGACCCGAGCCGCTGGGGACCGAGCCGCGCTGCTCTGCCGAGGTGCCGACTTCGATCGGCAGGTCGGCTCCTTCGCAGGCCAGCCAGGCGCGCTGGATAGCAACCACAAAATCGGCGCGTACACGCTCCATCACCATGCGATTGGGCGCCATCACCAGCAATCGGTCGGGCAGGCGCTTGACGACCAGGGGCCGGATCCAGGTACTGAGGTCCTGGCCGCTGAGTTCGCCTTCCAGCCAGTTGACGCAGCGCGTCCAGGTATCGGCTTCGCCGGGATTCACGGCGCCGCTGTCCGGCTGGCGACCGCCAGCGGTGTCGCGGCGATCAAACTGGGATGGAAACGACGCGGCATCGAAGAAAAGCGGTCCGTCCGTTGTTGGTGTGCGCCGCTGCGCCGACGCGTGCCGTGTGGCGAGGGCCCGCCTGCCATCGGAGCAGCGGCCTGGAGTAGCGGTTTATGCGCCCAGTTTAACCGCCCGGCTCAGAGTTATCCACAGCCGCGACCGGCTCGGTGAACACAGCGCTTGTTCGCGGCGCTGCCTTGCCGCTACAATCCGCGCCCTTTTTTGCTGTTGCCGATGACTCGCCATGAAACGTACCTTTCAGCCGCATTCGCTGCGCCGTAAGCGCACCCACGGTTTCCGTGCCCGCATGGCGACCGTCGGTGGACGCAAGGTCCTGGCCCGTCGTCGTGCCAAGGGTCGCTCGCGCCTGACGCCAGTCTGAAGCGGCCGCGTTCGGCGGGCTGAGCGCCTTTGCGTTTCACCCGGCGTGCGCGCCTGCTGAGCCCCGCCGATTTCGAGAGGGTCTTCAAAAGCGGCAGGCGCGAAACGACGCCGCTGCTGACCGCCGTGGTTACGGCGGGACTGCTGGAGCAACCTCGCCTCGGTCTGGCGATCTCGCGCAAGCAGGCGCCTCTCGCGGTGGATCGCAACCGGCTCAAACGCCAGATCCGCGCGAGCTTTCGCGAAGCCCAGCCCCGATTGCCGGCCTGCGACATTGTCGTGATGGCCAAATCCGCAGCACGTACGCGGCCTCGCGCCGAGTTCGACGCCGATCTGCAGAAGCTCTGGATTCGCATCGCCCAACGATGGTCCGTGTCCTCGTCCTCATAATCGGCTTCTACCAGCGAATCATCAGCCGGTTTCTGCCACCGCGCTGTCGCTTTCATCCCACGTGCTCGCATTACGCGGTCGAGGCCCTGCAACAGCACGGTCTTGCGCGAGGCGCTACGCTAGCGACGCGGCGCATCCTGCGTTGCCATCCCCTGAACCCCGGCGGCTTCGATCCCGTGCCGCCAGCCCGGTCGCGCTGACCGCGCAGACTGCTGCAGCAGAACCAAACAAACCCAATGGAAAACCGCCGCTTCATCCTGCTCGCCGTGCTCGGCGTGTTGTTGTTCTTCATTTATCAGGCCTGGCAGACCGAACACGGTCCCAAGCCCCTGCTGACGCCACCGGACACCGAGGCCACGCAGGCGACGCTGGCGGATGAGGACCGGGCCGACGGCGAGGTCCCGACCGTCGGCGTTCCCGAAACCGGGCCGGCGCCGGCAGCGGTCGCAACGCCGGCCCGAAATACCCGCATCCAGGTGCGCACCGACCTGTTCGTCGGCGAGATCGCCAGCCTGGGCGGCGATCTGCGCCGCCTGGAGCTGATCGGCTATCCGCTGTCGAAGAAAGAGCCGGACAAGAACGTGCCGCTGTTCAACGATCGCGACGGGCACTTCTTCGTGCTGCAGAGCGGCGTCGCCGGCTCCGACAAGGCGCTCGGCAGCCACCTCGACGACTTCAGCAGCCCACAGGCCGAATATCGGCTGGCCGACGGCGCCGACACCTTGGACGTACCGCTCGAGCGCACCGATGCCGCCGGCAACAAGGTAGTGAAGACCTATCGCTTTCACCGCGGCAGCTACGAGATCGAGTTGATCCAGCAGGTCAGCAATGGCAGTGCAGAACCGCTGACCGCAAGTCCCTATGTGCGGATGGTGCGCACACCGGTGCCGGTGGCCGAGGAGCCGCGCTTCGTCCACACTTTCACCGGTCTGGGCGTCTACGAGCGCAAGCCGAATTCCGAGGCCTACCGCTTCCGCAAGCATTCGTTCAAGGACCTCGACGACGACGCTTATGCGGTGGATCAGCAAGGTGGCTGGATCGCGATGCTGCAGCACTACTTCGTCGCCGCGATCCTGCCGCCGGTGGACGAGAAACATAAGCTCGACGGCAAGGCCGGCCGCGACCAGCGCTACACCGCGCAATATCTCGGCCCGGTCGCGACGATCGCGCCGCAGGCGCAGCAGACCTTCACCACCAAGCTCTACGTCGGCCCCAAGCTGCAGGACTCGATCGGCAAGGCCGCCAAGGGACTGGAGCTGACGGTCGATTACGGCTTCCTGACCGCAATCTCCGAGCCGCTGTTCTGGCTGATGGAAAAGCTGCATCACTACACCGGCAACTGGGGCGTGGCGATCATCCTGCTGACGATCATCGTCAAGGGCGCGTTCTACAAGCTGTCCGAGGCGCAGTACCGCTCCACCGCGAAGATGCGCAAGTTCGCGCCGCGCATCGCCGAGCTCAAGGAACGCTATTCCGGCGACCGCGAGCGCATGTCCAAGGCGATGATGGAGCTGTACAAGAAAGAAGGCTTCAATCCGCTGGCCGGCTGCTGGCCGCTGCTGGTGCAGATGCCGGTGTTCTTCGCGTTGTACTGGGTGTTCCTAGAGAGCGTCGAGTTGCGCCAGGCCGACTTCGTGTTGTGGATCACCGACCTGACCTCGCCGGATCCGTACTTCGTGCTGCCGGTGATTTACGGCATCAG
>Ga0190273_10000599_pt1 | contig 13179 bp, 10 predicted proteins | sample Popmic504IS_FD_134513 | JGI IMG/M metagenome (GOLD analysis project Ga0190273, IMG submission 134513) | Populus adjacent soil microbial communities from riparian zone of Shoshone River, Wyoming, USA - 504 IS | ecosystem: Environmental > Terrestrial > Soil > Riparian zone > Trees stand | place...
ATTCCGCCGCATCGCACGGACGCCGGTTCGTTCCTGCTGGCGGAATGCTTCGGCTGCAAAACTCTGACGCTGGTCAAAGATGTCGACGGCCTCTACGACGTTGATCCGAAGAACCACGTGGACGCGAGCTTTATACGCAAGATCAGCAGCACCGAATTGAGAAAGCGACGCTTCGAGACGCTGCCCTTCGACCGCGTGTTGCTCGATTTACTGGATAACGCCCGATTGCTCGACTCATTTCAGCTCGTCAACGGCCTGCATCCGGATCGCATCGCGGCGGCGCTCGAAGGCGAGCACGTCGGCACGATCATCTACGCGGATAAAGAGAGGCGTAACTCTTAAGATTGTCCTTGGCATCTGTAACCGTGCTGCGCAACGGTGCGTAATATTAAGCTTCCCATCGCCGAAAAGATTTATGCGGCAGGCACACCCTTATCGGTTAGTGCCTGCCGCATTTTTATTTCCTACTCCAGCTGTCTTTGATCGTTGCGCTGCTCTCTTCAACACTTTTGCGTGGGCATAGTGTTTTTGATTAAGGCAGCGGACGCGGGTGGATAAGTCGCCAGCGTCGTGCATGGGCCCACTCCGTTGCCGTCATCCTGAATGGTGACGTTGCTCATCATGCCTAAGTCCTCGTGTATGAGGATGTGGCAGTGAATAACGTACTGGCCGGGATAGTTTAGAAAGCGCGTGCGAATCCTTAACTGACCGATAGGCCCGGGCGTTGGCGGGCCGGGCGGCGGCGGATACTGCGAAGGAATAGCGACAGTGTCCTGCCATATCCAGTTACAGGGATTGGCCGGATCGAGCGGCGGGACTTTGCGGTCAGCCGGGTCAACCTCGAAATCAATCGTGCGACCGGAGAGCGTCCCGTCAGGGTTTCGTCCTCCGATCTGGAATGGATTGACGTGTATGTGGAATGGGTGCGGGATGTCGTTTCCGGCGTTTTGCAGCAACCACTGCTCGGCAGTATTCAACTTCGCCACGATGCCCAGATCGTCAGGGGCATAAAACTTGTCGTTGATCGAGAAGACTCCTCCACCCGGCTTTCCCGTGGGGTTCGAGGCCTTAAAGGTAACGACTCTCTCTTCTGGAACGGTGACGGTAGCGATACCCTGTAGATAATCCGGTCTCGTGCCCGGAATGACTGCTGGCAGTTGTTCGACGATCTCATTCGCGCTCGCAGGATGAACCTCTATGTAGGCGAGCACCTGTGTCGTACGCATAGAGGGCGGAAGCGTCAACCCGACCTGCACCTTATCTGTGAGCGACGGGTTGAGATTATAAGTAAACCCGTCTTTGGGAAAACCGTCCTTGACCAGCACGTACTTACCTGGGCCCGTCGTGGCGGACAATGTTGCGGGTATGTTGATAAGGAAGTCCGCGCGATTTCCAGACGCGATCAGGTGTTGGCGCACAGGCTGCGGCGGAAAGCCGTAGAAGGAGATGCCGTCGACCGCGATCAGATTCATAATCGCGTTTTGTTTGGCGAGCGCGGGTTTGACCAGACAGATGACATTATTCGCTGGATTTGGAGGGTTGGGAACGGTCGGGTCCTGTCCGCAATCAAAGATGTCCGTATCGCTAATGACGGCTTGAGGGTTATTGCTCATCTTGATAAGGCGAAGCTTCATCAGCCCGCGCGGCGTGCCCGTCGCGTTGACGAAACGCCAGCGCTGCGTCTGCCCCGTCTTCATCTGAAGCGTCGGCCTGCACAGTCCGTTGATAAGAAAACCCGCAGAGAATTGTGTCGTGCTCTGTTCCGTATAGACGGGCGGTATCGCCGGGTTATTCGTGCCGGTCGGAGTAAAGACCACTTCCTGCATGAGGAAGACTTTGTCACGATCATCCTGAACCAGCTCGTGTCCGACGGGCTCGCGTATGACGAGCGTTCCGGCCATGCCGCTCGAAACCTGATAGCCCGTAGAGCCGTGCGTGTGCGCGTGATACCAGTACGTGCCCGGCTCATGAAAATCCGGCAGCACGATGCAATAGTTGTTTCTTGCGCCCGGAGCGATGTCTGCTAAAACATCGTCGGACGAGAAGGTGATCTTGCTGGAATCGAGCGGCCCGCAGTTATCGGGCGCGGGCACGCAACGAAGCTTCCCGTTCGTCATGATACTGGAAGGCGATACCAGCAGGCCGTGCGTATGCAGGTTGGTATGCATAAAACATTCCGCGGGGGTCGGCTGTGTCCCGTCCATCTTCATCTGTCCGCAGTGATCGCCGGACCAGGGCGATACCTTGGGCAGACGGTTGTTCATCACGATGCTCAAACGGCTGCCGGGATCGACGTACATCGTTGGGCCTGGAACAGCGCCGTTATAAATCGGTATCTGTCCATAGCTTGTTTCCCCGTCGCAGGTAAAGCGCCAGTTGGTCATCTCTACGTTCAGCGTGAGGTTGAGCACGCTTTGTCCATTAACTGTGCGAGCGAACGTTGCTTCGGGCTCTTTGAACGGCGGAGAGGCTGCCGAGGTGCTTTCGTTGAGAGCGCTCACCCTTGGTGCTCTTAAGAGTGTGCGGCGTCCGCCCTGACCTCCACCGCCGCCACGACCGCGACCGCTGCCTTGTCCCTGACCGCCGCCTTGCCCGCTGCCCGGTCGCTGTCCCCGCGCAAGCTGCTCTGCGAGGATGACGGACGCTGCCGCGCCTGTTCCGAAGATCAGGAAACGGCGGCGGCTCAAATCCATTTCTTTCTTTTCGCTTGAGTCTGTCCCTACATGTTCGTCCTCTTCCGCTGGCTCGATCCCCTGGGCCTGAGAGATTTCGGGTGTGTTCTTTCGTTTCATCACAGAGTCTCCTTTGAAAATAGAACAACGCTCAGACTGGCCGTGAAAGCGCTACTATTGAGAGCAACGAGTTGGTTAACAGCTTTTAAGTCAGACCGAGTTCGGGCCTGGATGAAGACAAGAGCTTAGTGGTTTCTAATTTCCAATATGAGTTGACGTGCCCTTGAAAAGTAAGAAGTGCATTTTAAGACCCGAGGTTAAAGGATCGGGGAGTGCTGAGGCTTCCCGTATCCTTGTTCGACCTGAATGATGATGAATGTGAAGGAGCAATGCTGCTCTGCCAGCCGGACTCGCAGGGCAGACGGCGCGCGTCTGCGCGTTGCAACGCGCTCTTTCTCGATTTAGAGTTAAGAATGAGAGAGACCCGTAAGTTTAAGCCCAGACCAATCGGGGCGAGCGCACCGTGTCGCATTTAAAGAGGATTCAGTCCGCTCGCCGTTTTGGCTTCGCAAGAAATTGTTTTACAGACGATTGTGTACGCGCCCGAGTTTAGCTCGCGGGAGGCCCGTGCTTTGCCAGCCGGAAAGCTTTGACCTTGTCACGCACTCTCTGCTTGTGAAAAGCCTTGAGCCCTGTCCGCTGCTCGTCGTTGAGCACGCCGTGCGACGACTTCAGATGCCTGTAACGCATCTTGCGCAGATCAGCTTCCGCAGCGGCCAATGTGTCTATGGCCGCCATCACGTCCTGCTCTGAGGAGTCATGATCTCGAACCAGCGCGCGGAATCTGATCTTGGCTTTATCCAGGGCCGCCCGAAGATCGACCTTCTCAAGCTCGAATTCCACCTTCATTTTGCTCAAGCGGTCTTCCTGATCTTCGGTCAGGTTATGCTCTTCGGCGTTGCGAAGCAGATGGCCTACTCCGCCGACCTGACGTAAAGACCCGCCGCGCGAAGCGCCCTGGCGGTTGGGCCCACTATGCCGAAAGTGCGACGGCTGCTGTTGCTGCTCGCCCCCTGTATCGTCTTGAGCAGCGGTTGTGGATTGTTGTCCCATCCCTCTTCTCATGCCGATTCTCCTTCCTCTTGTGTCTCGCAGTTGAGTGACGTTATTGTGGACTAACGCTATCAATCAGTCAATAGTAGTCCTCATTGTTTAGTTCGCGCTTTGTTGCTAGTATCTGCGCCACTTCAGGATGGAGGTGGTCGTATGAAATATCTCTGCTGGTCTCTTGCTCTCTTCTCTGGTCTCTTGTTATATGCGATTCTTTTTTCATCTCACAACTCGACCGCCGCGCTCGCCGAGAAGTTCGAGCCCGGTTGTGCCGTTCTTCCATTTGAAAAAATCAAGCTCGCGCATCCGATAGATCAGAGTTGTCCAGCGGGCGGAAGCGATGCCGGGCCGGACGGCAACGCGCCGCATCGTTTGCAGAACGAGGCCAAAAATAATTTCTGCGCCACGGGGACACCGCAACCCGTCACCCAGGATGCTTTCGAGCACTTGCAAACCATCGTCAACAATATGAAAGACCTGAAGTGGGGCGAAGCCGTGAGTCTTCCGCCCGATAGATCAATCCTGCGCGGCCTGAAAGTCATAGACAATGGCCGTAGCCTTACCCTCGGCGAAGGCACGAAGGTCTCGTTCGTCGGTTTCGTGCTGGCAGCCAAGCACGCAGACGTTGGAACGGGCGAGGACGTTAACTGCAACAAGCCCGGTAATGAGAATAATGACATTCACATTTCGCTGCTTGAAACTCCGCCGCCGTCCAAGACGCCCGTTCCGGACTCCATCCGTTGCCAGGCCATCACTGCCGAGATCAGCCCGCATTACAGGCCCGCCGTCTGGGATGGATTCGATTCGGCAAAGTCGCTGAATGCGCTCAAAAACCGTCCCGTCAGAATCACCGGGACGCTGCTGTTCGACGCCGCGCATCGCCCCTGCGAAAATGGAACTCCCTCAGGAAAAAATCCCGTGCGCATCTCAGTCTGGGAGATTCATCCCGTTTACGCGATCGATGTGTGCAAGAACAATAAGCTTTCAAATTGCAGTATTAGCGACAATTCGGCGTGGACGCCTTACGATCAATTTGCTGCCACAGTCAATCAATAGAACTGAGTCGCATCCTGCGCTCAATCGATTGCTCGTCTTAAACTCGCGTGAGCTTTAAGGCCGTCGGCGAAAGCTGTTTTTGACAGACCTGTTTGAGACAATCTATAGTCAACTCTCTGGCGGCGGTTTTCTTCAACTCGCAAGCGATGTTATTCAATCACAATCTGATCGCACAGCTTCAGGAAAGACGCGAGGAGTTTATCTCTTTCGATCATGTGCTGCGCCATGACTTGAGCAATTGTGCTGAGCGTCTGTCGCGCATCGGCGCGCGCCACGCAGATGAGATAGGGCAGCGCGCTCGCGTCGCGCCCTCTCCCGGCGCTGTGCCTTCCAGAGAACTGGATGAAGCGCGCTCGCCCGTCCTTGCCTTCGGCAAACAGTGGCATTCGCATGAAGAGGCGCGACGCTGGGCGCTAGACATACTCTTTGACCGCGTGACGGGCGCTGCCGATGGCAGCCAGTACCTGCCCGGACGCGAGATCACCCTACCGATAGCCGCCGTCCAGGTAGCCTTCTTCGAGAATCCTCATACCAGAGAGGGAAAGTACACAAAAGAAGCGCAAATCTCTCTGATTACTCCCGAAGAGATTATGCAGGGCGGGACGGATGTCGATTCTCTCGTTTCACTGCGTCGCTTTACGGAAGAGACGAAAGCGCTACAGAATTTTCTTAAACGTCATGTAGGCTGGCGCGAGCGTGGCGAGCGTATGCCTCTGGGGCTTTTCGACGGGACGCTGCTGATCTCTTATGCGCGCCCGCGCAATCGTGTGCAGGACAGCTATGTCGAAACCGTGATCGAGTTGATAGCGCTCTCACGCGAGACGGGAGTTCCGCTGGTCGGCTACATCGATTACAGCTTTGCGCGCGATCTGGTCAATCTCATGGAAGTCCTGGGAGAATGGAAAAGCGCTTACGCGGTTTACGATGCGCAAATCCTGCGCGCGGATTTTAAAGGCGGGCCGCTCTTGAAAGCCTGGGGCGATAGGACAAGCTTTTTTTATTGCGAGCGTGAAGGCTTGGGCGATAATTTTCTGGACGAGAACGGAGACCCGCTGGTCGGATTTACTTATCTGCAAACGACCGGCGACGGAATGCCCGCACGGCTTGATATTCCCTCATGGGTATTTGAAGCGGGTCTGCTCGAAGAAGTGATCGATACCATCAGGGCCGAATGTGTGGTCGGCAATGGTTATCCTTACGCGCTTGAGACGGCGGATGCCGCGGCTGTTATCAACGCGCAGGATCGCGCTCGCATACTACATGCCTTGCAGGAGTTCGCCGAGCGCGAGAAGTTGGACTTTCGCATCTCGCGCAAAGCGATGAGCAAGTCGCGGCGACGTTAGCCCGTCAATCAATCCAGCTAATTTTCAACCCAGCCTTTTGAGAAACGACAGCACTTGACGATTAAACTCTTCCGGCTGCTCCATGTTTGGCAGATGCGCAGTGCCTTTGATGATGATCTTCTGCGCGCCTGAAATCTTTTCACTGAGAAAGGCTGCGGCGGCCTGCGTCTTCGGCGTATCCAGATCGCCGATGACGACCAAAGTGGGAACGCGAATCTCAGCGAGCCTCTCGGCGGCGGGCGGTTCGAGCTGAAGCTCTGTGCCAAGATCGGTAGGCGTCTTTAAGGCTATGAGATTCATTTCGCGCACGCGCTCGCGCACACTTCCATCGACCTGTTCGGGTGTGCGCGCGTGTCCGTCAACCCAGATTCGCAGCTCCAGCTCGTTCACGCGCTCAATGTCACCAGCGCTCTCGGCCTCTTCCAGCTCCAACAGTTCTATGGGCTGCTCGCCAGAGAACGCGAAGCCGCCCACGGCGGAAGCGACGAGGACGAGCGCTTTGACCATTCGTGGATGTTCGAGCGTGAAGTCCAGCACAGTCTTTCCTCCCTGCGAACATCCCAAAAGCGTCGCTCGTTCCAGTCCCAGGAACTTCAGCAACTCATACAAATCTGCGTGCTGGGAGAAATCCCCTGTGACCATCTCGGTCAGGCCAAACCCACGCCGGTCATAGCGGACTACCATGTAGTGCTGTGCCAGTTGATCGAACTGGTCATCCCACATTCGCCGGTCGGCGATGCCCGCGTGAACCAGTACGAGCGGGTCTCCCGCGCCCGCGACCTCATAAAAAAATCGCGCGCCGTTTAGCTCAGCATAACCCGCACGCGCCCGTCTGTTTTCCGTCAAGTTATATCCTCCAACAATAGCCGTCTCAAAGGTAAATGTGTGGCGCAATTTGCCTCTGTGTTGCGCATCACTTCTTATACCATATCGTGCAGCATCGCCTACATGGTTTACGCCGAAGCGGCGGAAGCACCACCGCACCCTCGCCCACGACACCCTCTAAATCAACAAATACTTTGTGTTATGGCTTTGACGGAGCGCGCCGACAGTCATGGCACGCTCATTGCTCAAGCCTTACGCGAGCCGAGCCGCAAGTGCGCGATACGGGCGAGCAGAAGCGATGCAGCGGCGCAGGCTCAAAGCGAGGGAAATAAGATGACGATCAAACCAAACGACAGGCCGGTGCAGCGCTCTTTCAGTTTAATTATTTTGATAGCACTTATAGCGCTCGGCGTCGTTCCGGCTTTTTCGCAGACCAGAAGCACACGTCGTCGCGCCCCGCGCCTTGGCAGTAGACAGGTGCGCGCCGTGCGACAACAGCCCGCCGGGCCAATCTACCGCACGGTCAACGCCGGTCACAAGATTCGCGTGCGTATGAATGAACAGATAAGCTCTGAGACGGCACGCGTCGGCGACCGCTTTACGACCACGGTGGTTGATCCAGTCTATGCGGGGGGCGTAGAGATTATCCCGGCGGGCAGCATCATAGGCGGGCGCGTAACCTCTGTCACGCGGGCCGCGCGCAGAAGTAAGGCAGGCGTTCTGGGATTAAGCTTTATCTCTTTGCAACTCCCGACAGGCTTTACGCGCGCCATCAACGGCTCGCTCACAGATATGACGCAAGAGACTGTGAGCTACGATAACGAGGGCCAAGTATCAGGCCGCTCTTCCAGAAATCGCAACATAGTCTTTATCGGCGGCGGCACAGCCACGGGCGCGCTGATCGGCGCAATCGCAGGCGGAGGCAAGGGCGCTGGCATAGGCGCAGGGGTCGGCGCGGCAGCCGGTGTTGCGGGCGCATATTTTTCCAAAGGCAAAGAGGCAGTGGTCAGACTCGGCACGGAGTTCGGAGTGATTCTTAATCAGAGTCTCTCGCTGCCTGCGGCCAATGTTCGAGGTAACTAAAGAGATCGGCGAACCCTCAAGCGGGGGAACGCCGGTACGACGGAAGCCCGTCGCGCGAAGGGGAGAGCGCACGGCGGGCTTCCATCAAAACCGAAATCGAGTTCGGTCGCCCCTGTTATTACGTAAGTGAGCGACCGACCAGAGAGGCCCGTTGCGAAGGGGAGAGCGCGACGGGTCTCTCTTTTTATATTATTGCATGTCAGCTTTCGACATTGATTACTTCCCTCTTCGATACTGCATGCGATTCCCTCTCTCGCGGGCGATCCAGTTCAGGGTGGCGATAGACGATGCGGCCCGCCACGATGGTCGCGACCGCCGCGCCGCGCATACTGTAGCCGTCGAACGGCGTGTTGCGGCTCTTCGATTTTGAGCGTGTGGCATCGAATGTCCATTGCAGCTCGGGATCGAGAATCGTCACGTCGCCCCAAGCGCCTCTGCGCAGTGTGCCGCGATCCGTCAGATTAAAAATGCGCGCCGGATTAACGGAGCATAGCTCGACCAGCCGCTCAAGACTGATCGTGCCTTCGTGCACCAAACGGTCGAGCGCGAGGCCTATGGCCGTCTCAAGCCCCGTGATGCCAAACGGTGCTTGATCGTATTCGAGCGCCTTTTCATCCGCGTGATGCGGAGCGTGATCGGTCGCGATGGCATCCACGCTTCCGTCCCTTAGTCCTTCAACAATGGCCGCGACGTGATCGCTACTGCGCAGCGGCGGACTCATCTTCGTATTGGTGTCATAGCCTTCGACCGCTTCATCCGTTAAAGCCCAGTGATGCGGCGCGACCTCGCAGGTCACTTGCAGGCCGCGATCTTTGGCGCGGCGCACGGCTTCGAGCGCGCCGCGCGTCGAGACGTGCGCGAGATGCACGCGCGCTCCAGTCAACGCGGCGAGCGTGCAATCGCGCGCAGCATCCATCTCTTCCGCAGCGGCAGGCATGCCTCGCAGGCCAAGCCTCAGCGACCAGCGCCCTTCGTGCATCGCGCCGCCCGCCGCCAATGTGCGATCTTCGCAATGATCTACGACCGTCAGGTCAAAGCCGCGCGCATACTCCATCGCGCGCCGCATCATCCCCGCAGAAGGCACAGGCCGCCCGTCATCAGAGACGGCGACGATGCCCGCCTGCTTCATCTCGCCCATCTCTGAAAGTTCCGCCCCGTTCGATCCCTTGGTGATCGAGCCGACGGGAAAGACATTGGCAAGCTGCGCTCGCTCGCCCTGCTCTATGATAAAGCGTGTGACAGCCGGGCTATCGTTCACGGGGTCTGTGTTGGGCATCGCGCAGACGCTCGCCCAGCCTCCGGCAACGGCAGCGGCAGCGCCGGTCGCGATGGTTTCTTTGTATTCATGTCCGGGCTCGCGCAGGTGCACGTGCAGGTCTATAAAGCCCGGCGCGACGATCAGGCCGGTGGCGTCAAGAACTTCTGCGCCTTCGGGCACACCATCGCTTCTATCAAGCAGACCATGAACGCGACCGTCCTCGATCAGCAGATTTTTGCCGCTGTTCTGTCCCTGCGAAGGGTCTATCAGATAACCATTACTAATCAGCAATCTCATGCGCTTCTTTTTATCACCCTCGACTCAAATTCTTAAATATACACTCTGTAGCTTTAGCGCCCATCGGCAACAGCAGGCGGGCCACCGACGAGCAGATACAGCACGGCCATGCGCACCGCCAGACCGTTCGTTACCTGATCCAGTATCAGCGAATGCGCGCCGTCGGCGACATCCGAGGCGATCTCTATACCGCGATTCATAGGCCCCGGATGCATGACGATGGCATCGGGCGCGGCGACAGCAAGGCGTTTCAGATTGAGGCCGTAATGGACGGCGTATTCGCGCATAGATGGAAAGAAAGCTGAAGTCTGACGCTCGCGCTGAATACGCAGGATCATCACCACATCTGCCCCATCGAGCGCGCCCTCAAGTCTTGGCTCGACGATGATTCCCTCTTCGACCAGCTCCGCAAATTCTTCTGGGACAAGCGTGCCGGGGCCAGCCACGCGAACCGTCGCGCCGAGCTTCGTCAAGAGATGTATGTTCGAGCGCGCCACGCGCGAATGAAGTATGTCGCCGATGATGGCGACACGCAGGCCCTCTATGCGCCCTTTGTGATCGCGTATGGTCAAAGCATCCAGGAGCGCCTGCGTCGGGTGTTCGTGCGCGCCGTCGCCAGCATTGACTATGGCAGAGCGACAGATGCGCGCCAGTTGATGCGGCGCGCCCGCCGCCGAGTGGCGTATGACGATCACATCCGGCGACATCGCTTCCAGATTGCGCGCAGTATCGAGAAGCGTCTCGCCCTTGGTGACGCTTGAGGTTGAGGCGCTGATGTTGATAGCGTCTGCGCTCAAACGTTTGGCGGCGATCTCAAAAGAGGTGCGCGTGCGCGTGGAGGGCTCGAAAAAAAGATTGATGACGGTTCGCCCGCGAAGCGTCGGGACTTTCTTGATCTCGCGGCGCGAGATGTCGCGGAAGGATTCCGCCGTGTCCAGCAGATGCGTAATCTCGCCGGCGGACAACTCGCGCATGCCGAGCAAGTGTTTTAGCGCGAACGCTTTCTCGGGCTTCGTGCCCATACCGGATTTTTCAGTGTCGGTCTTTACCAATATACTTTCGCCCATAAAAAAAAGCGGCCATCTCTGGCCGCTCTCAAGAACTCTCTGTTGCCCCTCGCTCGACGATGGCGACGCCCTCTTCTTCGTCGAAATCCGCGAGCATGACCTTGATGATCTCGCTCTTTTTCGTCGGCACGATCTTACCGACAAAGTCCGCCTGGATGGGCAGCTCGCGATGCTCTTTGCCGCGATCGATGAGGACTGCGAGCTGCACGCGGCGCGGGCGTCCGAAGTCTATCAATTGATCCAGCGCCGCGCGAATCGTGCGCCCTGTGTAAAGCACGTCGTCAATGAGAACGATGTTGCGATTCTCTATGTCGCCGGGCAACTCCGTCCGATTGACCACAGGGTTAGCGCCGACGGTCGAAAGGTCGTCGCGATAAAGCGTAATATCGACGATGCCGACGGGCGGACGCTCGCCCTCCAGGTCTGCGATCTTGTCGGCCATACGCTCTGCCAGCGGCACACCGCGACGCCGTATGCCGACCAGGTACAGATCGCCCGCGCCGTGATTCTCCTCGACGATCTCAGAGGCAAGCCTTGAGAGCGCGCGATTGATCCGCGCCCCGTCCATGATGCGTGCTTTCTCGACGAAATCCATTAGCTTTGGATACTAACAAGATCGGGAAGAAGTGACAAGCTTTTGAAAGCTGTGTCTTAAAGCGTACAGAGCAGATTGTCCTATCTCCGTGAGAAAAGAATGAAATCTTCGACACATGAAGACTTCATGTTGTTCTGTTATTAACTCTGTAAATAAAAAGTTGGAGAGCAGGCCAGCCGTGAGTGCACAATCTGGGCGCGACGGAAGAGCAGGAGCAGGCTCTCGCCACGGCGCGACAGAGGATCAAGGCGTAAGAACAATCATTTCAGGGGGAAGACAATGGCTACAAGGCGACAGGAGATCAGGACGAAACAGAGCAGCATAGACGAGGAACAACAATCGCGGTCGGCATCGTCCACGGCAAAGAGGGCGAGCACCGACACGCCACAACGCCGGACAAATGGCGGCGCTCAAACCAGAGGCCGACAGGATAAACCACAAAGAAGCGGTTTGACGAATATGAATGCGGAGAGCCTGGCGCGCGGACTGGGATGGTTCAGTCTGGGCCTGGGACTGGCGGAGGTTTTAGCGCCGCGCGGCGTGGCGCGTATCGCAGGCATACGCGGCAATCACACAGGCTTGATACGCCTGTTCGGATTGCGCGAGATCGCCTGCGGCATAGGAATCTTTATGCAGGGCAGGAGGCCCGCGGCAGCCGTCTGGTCAAGAGTCGCAGGTGATGCGTTAGACCTCGCGGCACTGGGCGCGGCCTTTACTTCGCCTGATTCAAGAAAGGGTCGGGTCGCATTCGCGACGGCCAATGTGCTCGCCGTGACGGCGCTTGATGCGATCTGCGCACAGCAACTCAGCAACAATAACGGCACAGCCAAGGGAGGAGCTACGCAAGTGAAAAAGAGCATGATTATCAACCGTTCACCCGAAGAGCTTTACCAGTTCTGGCGAGACTTCGAAAATCTGCCGCGCTTTATGAACCAGCTCGAATCGGTGCGCGTCATAGACGATAAGCGTTCGCACTGGGTAGCAAAAGCACCAGCCGGAACGAGCGTCGAGTGGGACGCCGAAATCACCGAAGACAGACCCGGCGAGCTGATCGCATGGCGCTCGCTCGAAGGATCAGAAGTCGATAACTCCGGCTCTGTGCGTTTCGAGAGCGCGCCCGGCGGACGCGGCACGATAGTCAAGGTGGAGATTGCCTATAACCCGCCGGGCGGCGTCATCGGCGAATGGATCGCCAGGCTCACGGGTGATGACCCTGAGCAGCAATCGCAGGAAGCCCTGCGTTGCTTCAAGCAGTTGATGGAGACAGGAGAGGTCATCATCTCGGACGGCACTGTGTGGGACAACGGTCTCTTAACGCAGCGACCCGCTCAGCCTCTCTCCGGCGAGGAACTCAAACAGCAGGGAGTCGGGCGCTAGTCTCTCAAAGGCGCGGCTCGCCGCCACAAGGAGAGAGCAATCTTCAAATATCTGTTCATTATTAATAAGGGGGAAAGCAATGAGAGCAACTTGTTGGTACGGCAAAACGGACGTGCGGGTCGAAACAGTGCCCGACCCGAAGATTCTGAATCGGCGCGATGCTATTGTCAAAATCAGCTCGACGGCCATCTGCGGCTCGGACTTGCATCTTTATAACGGCTTTATGCCGACGATGGAGAAGGGCGACATTCTCGGCCACGAGTTTATGGGCGAGCTGGTCGAGGTCGGCCCGGACGTGAAGAACCGTAAGGTGGGCGACCGCGTCGTGGTCTCGTTCCCTATCTCCTGCGGCAACTGTTTTTTCTGTAAGCAGGAGATGTTCACCCTGTGCGAGAACTCTAATCCGAACGCATGGATGGCAGAGAAGATGTTCGGCCATAGCCCCTGCGGCATCTTTGGATATTCGCACCTGACGGGCGGGTTCGCGGGCGGGCAG
>Ga0190273_10000600_pt1 | contig 13154 bp, 9 predicted proteins | sample Popmic504IS_FD_134513 | JGI IMG/M metagenome (GOLD analysis project Ga0190273, IMG submission 134513) | Populus adjacent soil microbial communities from riparian zone of Shoshone River, Wyoming, USA - 504 IS | ecosystem: Environmental > Terrestrial > Soil > Riparian zone > Trees stand | place...
GAGGAAGCCGTGCTCGGCCAGGGAGTCGATCGCATTGGTCTGAATCTTCTGATCGAGCGACAAGACGTTGGAGTCGAGGTACGAGTCAGTGTCCGGCGCCTCGGACACGCCGTTCTTGAGCTGCTCGATCGCCTCGCCCTTCAGCGTGTCGACGGTCGCCTTGGTGAGGTGGCTCGCGCCCTCGCCGAGCAGGTCGCCGGCACCGGGAATGAAGCCGGCCGTGACGTCGATGGCCTTCGACATGATGGCCGCGCGCGCCTCGGCCGACTTGTCCTCGTCAGATGCCAGCGAGAGTCCCTCAGTGAGCAGCAGGCCCATGACCTTGCCGCTCTTGCCCTGGGCGCCTTCGAGGCCGGCGTCCATGAGGTTGTCGATCGTGTGAGGACCCTGGATGTTGCCGAGCTGGTCGCCATACTCGGCCTTCGCCTGCAGCATCATCGCGGTGGTGAGGGTCTCGAGGCCGGTCTTGTCGCTGGGGCGTCCCAGCTCGCCGAGCACCTGCTTGAGGGTGTCGCGCGAGTCGTCGCCGAGGTCGAGGTGAGTGTCGCCGTTCTTCGCGCCGTCGCCAGACAGCTCGTCGTAGATGTCGCTGGTGTAGCCCGACGCGATGACACCCAGGCTGTCGGTCATCTCGGGGCCGATGTGCCACTCGTCGGTGAATGTGCCATCGCCCTTGCCGCCGTGCTCGGCGATGTTCTCGAACAATTTGTTGGCGATCTCGGTGCCGTCCTTGGTGCGCGAGTCCTCGCCGACCGTCGCGGCAGCCAAGGCCTTGCCCAGGCCGTCGCCGTCGTCGCTGTCGTCGCCGGAGTCCCAGGTGCGCCCGTCCTCGCCGCCCACGAGGTAGTCCATCGTCTCGTCCAGCGAGCGGGAGTCGTCGCCGTCGATGCCCTCGTAGCGGCCGTGGAAGAAGTCCTTGGCGGCTTCAGGGCTGTGCTCCATGCCGCCGAGCAGGTTGGCGAGCCCGTCGACCGCGAATCCCTTCTCGTAGCTGATGAGACCGGAATGGGCGTCGACGCTGGACTCGACGTCGGCGAACGGGTCCATGAAGTCGCCGGTGCGCGGACCCCACACGGCGCCGTCCTGGTCGCGTTCCCACTCGTACACCTTGCCCGTGAGCTCGGACATGAACTTCGAGTCGAAGGAGGTTTCCTGACCACCGGCCTTGATCAGCAGGGTGAGGGGGGCCGAGTCGTCCTCGTCTTCGCCATCGGTGATGGCCTTGTACCAAGTGTCAACGAGGTCGTCCGGTGGCGCGTACTCGTCGGTGGCCTTCGTATAGGTGGCGAACGTCGTGCCCGCAGCCGTCATGAAGTTCTTGTACAGATCCTTCTCGTCGGTGGATCCGTGGATGCCGCCGACATCGGGGTAGGCGTTGTCCTCGAGCTCCTCGATGGCCTCGGCCATCTCGTGGGGCGAGACGTTGCTGTAGACGGCGTGCGCGAAGGGGTCCTGGCCCTTCAGCAGGTTCATGATGCGAACGGTGTCGCTGTCGATCTCCTTGTCCTTGATGTCCTTCGTGACATCGTTGGCAAGGGTCTTCTGGGCCTCGGGGCTGATCACCTCGGCGATCGCCGGGTCGATGTCCTTGGTGTTCTTGACGAACTCGACTTGCTCGGCCGCCGACATGCGCTTGACGGTGTTGAGCTGGGCCTGCTTGGTCTCTTCGTCGTTGAGCTTGAGGTTGGGCCAGACGCCGGCGAGCTGCAACGGGATGTAGCCCGCGAGCACGAGCTCCTTGACGTCTGCGGGATCGGGTGAGCCCTTGAAGAGGCCTGCGACGCGGTCGGCCTCGTTCTCCATGGCCAGGAGTGCGTGGTCGTAGCGGCCCTGGAGCTTGGCCTTCTCCTGCGCCCTGATGTCGGCGTAGCTGAGGTCAGGGGGGCCGTCGTCGCCACCGCCGCTGCCGGCCTCGCTGTTGTCCTTCGTGGTGCCGTGCTCGTTCTGCCACCGTGTGCTCGTGTTGTGGTTGAGCTCGGTGTTGAGCTTCTCGACCTCCTTGTCGAAGGTCTCGACGGTGTCGGCGAGGCTGTTGAGCAGCCCGACGGCGTAGAGGCCGCTCTGGGTCAGCCGCCGCGCGGCCTCGTTCGCCGGCTTGAGGTTCATCGTGGTGGCGTCCTGGAAGTCGCCCTCGATCGTGGTGCGGATCGTCTTGGAGTCGTCCGCGAGATCGGCGACGAGCGTCTGCAGCGTCGATGCGTGGGTGCTCGGCGAGTCAGCCGCCTCACGGATCGTGGCAGCCGTGGCGCCACCGTTGAGATCCGCGTAGTTCTGGAAATCGTCGACCATCGTCTGTCCCCCTGAGATGTCCGCTCGGTCAGAGCGGTGCGCCGTGTGAGTCAGAACTGTGGCCCGGCGGCGGGAGCCACCGAGCCACAGTTCTGTCGTTCATTGAATCCGGTTGATCCGGCTACGCAGGCCGTCGGCCTCGCCGGAGGTCGAGTTGACCTCGGCGGCCAGGCTGTGCGCGTTCTCCTGGTCGCTGCTTCGAGCAATCGAGGCGACGTTGGAGATGTTGTTGCCGCCTGCGGTCAGCTGGTGGCCGACCAGGGCACTGTCGCTGAGCACGTTGTCGGTGACGAAGTTCGACAACGCCGACTTGACCCGGCCGTGGCCCACCGACTCCGACGCGGAGTCGAGACCGTACTTGAGACCGTCGGCCGCGGACTGCCCGCCACTGGAGCGACCTGCGACGGTGCGCCCCGCACCCTTGAGGCCATCGACCTCGATACCGGTCACATCACCTGAGCCCATGACAGAGGCCTCAGTTGATGGTGTTGAGCGACTTGTTGGCCGCGGAGCGGACGTTGGAGATGAACTCGTCGGTGTTCTCCGACGTCTTGCCGGCGAGCTTGTTGACGTTGGTGTCGATCTCCTCGACGTGGTGACGGGTCATCGAACGGGTCTGGGCCTGCTCGTCGGAGCCGACACCGTTCTCCATCGAGTTCTGCAGGTGCGCCTGCTGGCGATCGACACCGTCGCCGGTGTCGCGGAAGTTGGCCATGTTGCCGCGGGTGTCATCGACGTGCTGCTGGACGGAACCACGGTCTACGCGAAGCTGATCGGTCATGATGTCTCCTTGGTGAGAGAGGGCGCTCAGGCCCGGTTGATCTTGCTGGACAGATCGGACGCGGCCGTCTCGACGCTGCGGGACTCACCGGCCTGGTCGTGCGACGCGGTGTCCTCGTGCCCGGCGGTGCGACGCAGGTAGTCAGCGCCACCGGAAGCGTTGTTGGTGTGCATCAACGCACCAGCGGACAGGCTGTTGGCCGCAGCTGTCGAGCCGTTGCCGGCCTGGGTCGCGAGCGCACCCTTGTTCTGACCCAACAGGTCAGCGGTGTGGCCGTGCTGCTTCTTGGACAGCCCGTGTGCCGCTTCGCCCTCCTGAGCGATTCCCTTGTTCTGCTGCAGGGCACCTTCGTAGCCCTCGGACAGTGAAACGCGATCTGAAGCCATCGTGTCTACCTCCTGGTGAAAAGTCGGCATAGTCCGAAAGGACTAGTCGTTGTAGTACGTCAGAATAGTGGCAACGCGCTTGCTGTGACACTTTTTGCCCAAAAAAAGCGGATTCTTGATATCGACAGATCTCAGCCGCCCGGGCGCATCGTGGCCAGGAGGCGCGTCAGGCCTGGTCGTCGTCGGCCATACGGGCGGTCTGCACGAGTGATGTCGAGCCGTCGCGTGTGACGTACATCGCACGCCCCTTCGGCAGCCGGCGCGACGGATGTCCACCGATGAGGCGGCCCTCGAGGCGGTCGCCCGAGAACATGAATCCTGGCGCGCTGAGGTCGATCAATCGCTGGATCATCGGCTCGAACACGGCGCGCGACATGCCGCCCGTGCGTCGTGCGAGCACGAGGTGGAAGCCGAGGTCGCGACCCTGCGGCAGCAGATCGACGAGCTGGGCGAGCGGGTCGCCCTGCGACGTGGAGACGAGGTCGTAGTCGTCGACGATCACGAAGACCTCGAGTCCCGACCACCAGCTGCGGTTGCGCAGCTGCTCAGACGTGACGTCGGGGCCGGGCACGCGCGCGCGGATGGCTCCGGCGACGTCGCCGGCCATCTTCGCGGCCTGCTCCATGCCGGTCGCGTACGACAGCAGGTAGTCCTCGGGCACGACGTCGAGCAGCGAGCGCCGGTAGTCGACGACCACGATGCCGATCTCGTCGGCCGTGTGGCTCGACACCAGGTTGTGGATGAGCAGCTTGAGCAGGTTGGACTTGCCCGTCTCGCCGTCGCCGTAGACCTGCAGGTGCGGGTCGGCCCCGAAGACGTCGATCTCGGCGGGGCCGAGGTTGAGCTCGGACAAGCCGACCAGGACGCCCTTGTCGCCGAGCTCGATGGGCGGGAGGTCGGCGAGCGTGACCAACCGTGGAAGCACTTCGACCTTGGCGACGCTGCGATCGCCCCACTTGTTCAGGACCGCGTCGATCAGGGTCTGCTGGGCGGTCTCGTCCTCAATGTCGTCGGCCAGCTCCAGGGCCGGCAGTGCTCCCTGGAACAGCATCGCGGAGTTCCGGGTGCCGGTGATACCGCGTCCGTTGGCCTCCTTGGGAATCTGCTCCATGACCTTGCGATCGAACTCCGAGTCGTACGCGTCGTTGATGCGCAGCTCGAGGCGGCCACCCATCGAGCCGGCCATCCGCATGCGGACCTGCATGTTCTGGGTGACCGTGACGATGACGTGCACGCCGAAGTTGGTGCCGCGGGCCGCGATGTCGGCGATCGTGTAGTCGAGGTCGTCGAACTCGTCGCGGAACGTGCCCCAGCCGTCGACGATCAAGAAGATGTCCCCCGGCTCGTCGTCGCCGAGCGCGCCGGTGGCACGTGCGCGACGGAAGGCGCCCATCGACTCCAAGCCGTGCTCGCGGAACATCGCCTCGCGATGGTTGAGGGCGGCGCGGACGTCGTTGACCGTGCGGTTGATCCGCTCGGGATCGACGCGGGCCGCGACGGAGGCGACGTGCGGCACGCGCTGCAGGGCGCTGAGCGAACCTCCGCCGTAGTCGATGCAGTAGAACGCCACGTCACCCGGCGCGTACGACATCGCCATCGACAAGATCAAGGTGCGGATGAGCGTGGACTTGCCGGTCTGGGGCGAGCCGGACACGATCAGGTTGGCGCCGCCCCCGGTGAAGTCCCACGACAGCGGGAACTGACTCTGGTGGGCCGGGTCGTCGACCATGCCGAGGACCGCCTTGCACGTCGTCGCCTCGGACGTGTCGTCGATAGACATCAGCTCGCCGAGCGCCAGCTGAGCGGGCAGGGGATCGAGCCACACGGGTCTGACCTGGGCCAGGCCCGAGGCCGCGATCTGGTCGCACAGCACGTCGAGCACCGTGGCGTTGGACGACCCCAGGTCGGCTCCGACCGCTCCGTCGAGCTCGTCGAGGGCAGCCTGCTGCGCCGCGATCCAGGCGCCGAGCCCGTTGACCGCGACGTACGGGACGACGGGGACCGTGGTCTTGGGACCCTCGACCGGCGGCACGTACGGAGAGGAGACGAGCGCGGCCTTGAAGCGGTCGAAGACCGTCGTGTCGACCTTGAGATAGCCCGATCCCGGCTCGGGCGGCAGGTGGAACGCGTCCGGCACGCCGATCGCGTCGCGGCTCTCGCCCTCGGAGAACGTCCGCAGGCTGATGCGGTACGACAGGTGTGACTCGAGTCCGCGGATCTTGCCCATCTCGAGCTTCTGGGTCGCGAGCAGCAGGTGCACCCCGATGGATCGGCCGATGCGCCCGATCGCGACGAACAGCTCGGCGAAGTCGGGCTTGGCCGTCAGCAGCTCGGAGAACTCATCGACGATCACGAGCAGGTGGGGCAGGGGCTCGAGTGGCTCACCCGCGTCGATGCGGTCCTGGTAGACGGTGACGTTCGGGAGGTTGCCGGCCTCCTTCAGGATCTCCTGGCGACGCTGCATCTCGCCGTAGAGCGCGTCGCGCATGCGGTCGACGAGGGTCAGGTCGTCCTGCAGGTTGGTGATCATGCCGGCGATGTGCGGGATGTGCTCCATCGCCGCGAAGGTCGCGCCGCCCTTGAAGTCGACGAGCATCAGCGCGAGTCGGTCGGGCCCGTGCCCGATCACGAGCGAGCTGACGAGCGTGCGGAGCATCTCGGACTTGCCCGAGCCGGTCGCGCCGACGACCAGGCCGTGAGGCCCCATGCCGCCGTGTGCGGACTCCTTGAGGTCGAGCACGACGGTGTTGCCGGTCGCGCCGACGCCGATGGGCACGCGGAGCAGGTCGCGAAGGGCGCGGGGCTGCCAGGTGCGGCCGAGGTCGAGCTTGGCGGGATCGCGGACGCCCAGGATCTCCGGGAGGCCCACGGTGTCGGTGAGGCCGTCGGAGTCGCCGGAGTCCTCGACGGTGAGCCGAAGCGCCGAGAGCACCCGCGCAACGGCCGATGGCAGGCCCGCCTCGGACATGTCGAGGGTGAACCGGTGCGGGCGGGTGCCGACCTGGACGGAGCCGTCGTCGCCGATCTCGACGCGCTCGTGCACCGTCTCGGGCTCGTCACGCTGGGAGTCGAGCAAGGAGATGACGTGGACGCCCAAGGCGGCGAGCGGCACCGCTGGATCGGGCGACGTCAGATGATGGCCGGGCTGCAGACCCTCGCCGTCGACGATCACGACCAGGTGAGGACCGCCCATCGACCCGCCGCGGGCCCGCTGGAGGCGATCGAGCCGCGCCTCGAGCTCGGGCGCGAGCAGCAGCGCCATCGCGGGGACGTCGGCCTCGACCCGGCGAGCCTGCAGGTCGCCATCGAGCGTCTGCGACTGCAGGTGGGGGAGCCACTTGACCCAGTCCCAGTCGGCGGCGGTCTCGTCGGACCGCACCAGCGCGATCTGCAGGTCGTTGGGGCTGTGGAGGGCGGCGAGCTGCAGGGCGATCGTCGTCGCCATGGCCCGGCGCAGCGGCGCGCGGCCGATGACGCTGGTCTGCCCGACGGGGCCGAGGCCGAGGGTGATCGGCTGGTCGCGCAGGAGGGCGTACCGCTCGATGAGCTCCTGCGCGGCCTGCAGACAGACCGGGTCGAAGTCGTTGAGCGGGCCGGTGTCGGCGTCGAGCGTCAGGCCGGACGCCAGCGGGACCTGGCCGGTGCCCAGACGCACGGCGAGGAAGTCGGGATGGGACGGGCGGCGCTCCCACCGTCGGGCGTTGTCGCGGCAGATGTCGAGCAGCTCGTCGGGGCGCGGGAACCGCCACGACTGCTCCGCCCGCTGGGCGGCGATCTGGTCGCGGACGGTGTGGCGCAGCGCCTCGATGTAGTCGAGGTATCGCTCGCGTCCTTCACGGACCTGCCGCTTGGTGCCGCTGCGCTGGCTGATCATCATGACGACGCCGATGGCGATCGAGCCGATCAGGGCGAGCATCGCCGCCACTGCCACGATGGGGCGGTCGCGCTGCGTGATCGCGACCGTCACGGATCCCGTGCCGCTCATGATCGGCATCATCATCATGCTCGCTCCGGCCATGGCCGGAGCGGCCTGACCGCGCATCGGCGGGGCCTCGATCGAGAGCGGGCTCGTCTCGGCGCTGGGCGGCTCGATGCGAGCCGGCCGCTTAACCAGTGTCGTGGTCATGAGTCCCCAGATCGATCCGCGTGGTCCTCGTGTGGTGTGAGGTTGCTGGCCCAACGATATGCTCGCAACCGGCACGGGGCCCCGCAAGGTGGCGTCTCGGCCGTGAGACGAGGCCGAGACGGGGGTGGGGCCGGTGCAGACCGCCTACAGTCGCGTCACGGTCGTGACGGCTGACCGCACGATCGACCTGGCCCTGCCGAGCGGCCTGCCGCTGGCCGACGTGCTGCCGCAGGTCATGCGCTACGCCGCGCCCGACACGGCTCCGGGATCGCCCACGAGCTGGACGCTCGCCCATCTGGGTGGCGCTGCGCTCGGCCTGTCACAGACCCTGAGCGACGCCGGCGTGCTCGACGGCGACGTGCTCGAGCTGCGGGCCCAGCAGGACGACTTGCGCCCCGCGTCGGTCGAGGACGTCCGCGACACGGTCGAGGACAGCGTCGACGCGTCCGGGGGGGTCTGGTCGACGCTGACGACCCGCTCGTACGCGATCCTGCTGGCGTCCGCGCTGCTCGCGGTGCTGGGCGTCGGGTCGTGGTTGACGACCCGACTGGGCGGGGCCAGCGCGCTGGCCGACGCCGGCGATCCGGTGCCGGCGGCGCTCGTGGTGGCGGCGTTGCTGTTCGCCACCTGGTGGGCCGCGACCCTGGCGCGCGTGCTGGACGCGCAGGTCGCCGCCGCCGTAGCGATGCTGTGGGGGGCGGTTCTCGGGGCCGCCGTCGGCGACCGGGCCGAGGTCGACGACTGGGAGGTCTTGGCGTTCGCGGTCGTGGCCGCGGCCGTCGTGGCAGGCGTCGCGCGCCTCCTGACACCGGCAGCCACTGGTCACCTGGCCGCGGCCGTCGTACTGCTGGCCGTCGGTCTGGCGCACGCGGTCGTCGACGCCACCTCGGCCCCGGTCGACCAGGCCACTCGCATCCTGCCCGTGCTCGCACTCCTGACAGTCGGCACGATCCCCCTGATCTCGCTGTCGGTCGGGGGCGTCGCCAGTGCCGACTACCGCGTCCGTCACGTCGGCCGGCTCGACCTGCCTGCGCTGCAGGCTCGCTACCGCGCCAGCAACGCGGTGCTGGTCGGCTCGCTCGTCGGCATCGCGCTCGTGGTCGTGTGGGGCGGCATCTCGCTCGACCTGCGCGACGAGCCCTGGGACCGGACCCTCGCCGTGAGCCTGGCGGTCGCGGCGACCCTGCGCTCGCGCCTGTTCTCGCGCACGCCGCACATGCTTCCGCTGCGCACCGCCGGGCTGGTGGTCGTCGCCTTCGTCGCCGGCCACTTCGCGGTCGACCACGTCGACGCCGGCCCGTGGCTGGCCGTGGTCGTCGCGGCAGCGATGCTCGCGGCGATCGCGTTGACCTCCGCGCCCATGTCGGACATCACCCGGGCGCGGGTCAAGCGGTTGCTGAACGTCCTGGAGTTCCTGGTCGTCGTCGACCTGTTGGTGGTGCTGTGCGGTGCGCTCGGCATCTATGAACGTCTTGGGGGGATCTTCTGATGGCTGACGACGGCGACGACACGAGCAACGACGACGGCGGCGGCGGGGGCAAGGGCGACGAGCCGGTCGACCCGACGATCCGCGACCGCCGCCAGGCGCAGGGTGCCGCGAGTGACCTGGCCCGCATGGGCATCGACCCGCGAAGCCTGGGGCTCGGCGACGCGGTGGCGCCGCCGCGCTCCGCTGCCGCCCCCCCGCCGCCGGAGGACCTCGAGGCGCGCGCACCCGTGGTCTACCTGCGCCCGCAGGACGGTGTGCCGCAGCAGCCCGCCCCCACGCCCGCCCCGGCGGATGTCGCCGAGACGGTGCAGGCGCCGTCGGAGCTCGAGCGGCAGCTCTCCGGCGCGGGTGTGGCGCCTGCGCCGCGCCAGACGTCACGGCTCCTGAGGACGGTGGCGCGCGGTCTCGTGACTCCCGACGCGGCGGTCGCGGTGCAGACCGAGCGGCAGATCGTCGACGCCGTGCGTCAGCGCCAGACCGATCGCCGCATCGTCACCTTCTTGTCGGGCAAGGGTGGCGTCGGATGCACAACGGTCGCGGTCGGCGTCGGCACCGCGTTCATGGCGATGCGCGAGGACCGCTCGGTCGTCGTCGACCTGCAGCAGGGCACTCCGTCGCTCGCCGGTTCGTTCGGCGCCGAGGGCGCGCGGTCGGTTGCCTCGCTGGTGGCCGAGACCGAGGCGGCGTCGCCCCCTGTCGCGCCCAGCGGCCTGGGACTGGTCGACGGGTCCGGCTGGGACCGGGGGCTGACGCGCAGCGACGTGGTCGAGGTCCTCGACCGGTTGCGCGCCGATCACACCTTCAACCTGCTCGACGTCGGCAACGGCGGCGGTGAGGCCGGCCACGCGGCACTGGCCCGGGCCGACCAGGCCGTCGTCGTGACGGGTCCCGGCGAGCTCGGCGTCGCCGCGCTGCGGACCGCCCTCGAGCGCGTACGTCTGGTCAACCCCGTGGCCGAGTCGGTCGCCGTGCACGTGGTCGTCTGCCCGCACGAGCAGTCGTACCGCGAGGCCCTGCGACTGACGGGCTCGTCGGCCGGGCTGTCGACCTCGGTCGTCGTGGTTCCCCCCGATCCGTACCTGCAGGACGGGCACGCGTACGACCCGTCGCGCGTCTCGTCGGCGACGCGCGAGGCGTTCCTGCGCATCGCGGGTGCGGTCGCACTGCGGAGTCTGCGGCGATGACCGAACCGCCCGTCCCCCCGCGGACGACGTCCGGGCCCGGCTCGGCCATGCAGAACACGCCGAACGCCGAGCGCTACGTGCTCGAGGCCGATGCGATGCGTCGGCGGCAGCTGCGATCGGCGCTGCTGCACGGCAGCCGGCGCACCTGGCGCGATCATCCGCGCACCTGGCCGGCCGTCGTCGTCGGGATCATCGTGGTCGCGGTGATCATCGCCGGGCTCGCCGTGACCGAGGCGTTCAAGAAGACGTCGGAGAACGAGAAGAAGGAGAAGCAGCAGCAACAACCGGCCGCGACCGCTCCTGCCGTTCCCGGCCCCACGACCACGCCGCAGCCCGCGACGACCGCTCCTGCCGTTCCGGGCCCCACGACGGCCGCGCCGTGAGACCCTTTGTACGCTCGCGCGCAGTCGCCGACTCGCATGCCACCATAGTTTTCTGATCCACCGTCGGGGGACGGATCGCTTCCGCGAAGACCCCTGCTTCATTCCCGAGAGGTCCTCACACATGGCCAGATCCACCGCGACACCCGCGTCTGTCACGCGACTGCCCTCGACGCGGGAGTCACGCCCGGCCCTCATCGGTCTCGCCGTCATCTTGATCGTCGGCGGCGCGCTCGCCTCCGCCTGGCTCGCGATCCAGTCCGGCGACCGGGCGTCCTTCGTCCAGATCGACCGCGAGGTCGCCCAGGGTGCCACCATCTCCGACGACGACCTGACGACCGTCAGCCTGCCCGAGGGGTTCGAGGGTGGGGTCCCGTCGTCCGACCGCAAGAACGTCGTCGGCAAGACCGCGGCGGCCCGGCTCCTGCCGGGCACCGTCGTGATGCGCACGATGATCTCCGCAGAGCCCGGCGTGGCCGCCGACCAGACGCGACTCTCCATCGCGGTCAACTCCGACCCGTTCATCCTCAGCCTGCAGTCGGGCGACCAGCTGGCGCTCAACGTCGGATCGTCCGACGGCGACGTCCGGCAGACGATCTACGCCGAGCTCGTGTCGGTCGGCCAGCAGCAGTCCGGGTCGATCGGCGGTGCCGGTGGCGAGCAGGTGTCGATCGTGGTCGCGATCGATCTGTCGTGCATCTCGACCGTGTCGCAGGGCATCGAGGACTCCTCCGTCACGGCGGCCCTCATCGGGAACGCCGACGAAGGCGTCATCCAGAAGAAGTGCGAGGGCTGACCGATGGGTCTGCTGGCTCTCGCCTCGGCCAAGGGATCGCCGGGCGTCACGACTGCCTCCCTGCTGTTCGCGGCCTTGTGGCCGCGCCCCAGCCTGATGGTCGAGTGCGACCCCTCCGGCGGTGACGTCGCTCTGCGCATGCCGGGCATCGACGGCGAGCCGCTCGACTCCAACCCGGGGCTGCTCAGCCTCGTCGCGGCGGGCCGCCGGTCGCTCTATCCCGACCTGGTGCGCCAGCACGCCGAGCCGATCGTCGGCGGACTCGGCGTCATCTCCGGCATGACCACGCCCGAGCAGGCTTCCGGGCTCGGGCAGTGGGACCCCCTTGGCGCACTGTTCGCAGCCCTGCCTGGCACCGACGCGGTGGTCGATCTCGGTCGCATCGGCGCCGGGACTCCCCAGAATGCGATCCTCGGGTACGCGTCGGCCGTCGTCCTGCTGGTCGACACCGTGCCCAGCAACGTCGTGCACCTGCGTGATCGTCTGCGCAAGGTCAGCGACGGCCTCGGCGGCGAGGCCGGGGCGCCGATCCACATCGTGGTCGTCGCACCGCCGAAGCGGTCACGCGCCGTCGCCGAGATCCGCGACGCGATCGCCCGGTCGCAGACACCCGTGGAGGTCGTGCACCACCTCGCGTACGACACGACCGGGGCAGCGTTCTTCCTGGGTCAGGTGATGGGTAGCCCCGCGCGCACCGCTCTGGTGCGATCGGCGCAGCCGATCGTCGACGAGCTGGCCGCGCGCACGATCGGCGCATTCCTGCCCGCTGACCACGTGCCCGCCGACGACGATGTGGAGGCGACGTCATGATCGACCTCGACCACGACCTCGTGCGGACCCTGCGGGGTCAGGTGGCCGACCGCCTCAACGAGCAGCGTCGCCGCGACCAGATCTCCGGCATCACCCCGATGAACGCCGACGACGAGCGCGAGTTCGCCCGGTCGCTCATCGTCCAGGTGCTCGAGGACCACGCGCGCTACGAGGTGGCCGAGGGCCGCAAGCCCATACCTCCCGACGTCGAGGCCAGCGTCGCCTCCGCGATCCACTCGGCGCTCTTCGGCGTCGGACGGCTCGAGCCCCTGCTGGCCGATCCCGAGGTCGAGAACATCGACATCAACGGGTGCGACAACGTCTTCGTCCAGTACGGCGACGGGCACGAGGAGCGTCACCCGCCGGTCGCCGAGACCGACGAGGAGCTCATCGAGCTGGTGCAGGTGCTGGCTGCCCACACCGGTCTGTCGAGCCGGCCGTTCGACTCGGCCAACCCGCAGCTCGACCTGCGCCTGCCCGACGGATCGCGTCTCTCGGCCGTCATGAACGTCTGCGCACGGCCGTCGATCTCGGTGCGCAAGGCACGTCTGGGCCGGGTGTTCCTCGACGAGCTCGTCGAGAACGGGACGATGTCGGCCGACATCGGCGAGTTCCTCAAGGCAGCCGTGCTGGCTCGCAAGAACATCATGATCGCCGGCGCCACCAACGCCGGCAAGACCACGATGCTGCGCGCGCTGGCCAACGTCATCCCGGCCAGCGAGCGGCTGATCACGGTCGAGCGCGCGCTCGAGGTCGGGCTCGGCGAGTACGAGGACCTGCACCCCAACGTCGTGTCGTTCGAGGAGCGCCTCGGCAACTCCGAGGGTCTGGGCCACGTGTCGATGGCCGAGCTGGTGCGGCGGTCGCTGCGCATGAACCCGTCACGGGTCATCGTCGGCGAGGTGCTCGGCGA
>Ga0190273_10000601_pt1 | contig 13152 bp, 7 predicted proteins | sample Popmic504IS_FD_134513 | JGI IMG/M metagenome (GOLD analysis project Ga0190273, IMG submission 134513) | Populus adjacent soil microbial communities from riparian zone of Shoshone River, Wyoming, USA - 504 IS | ecosystem: Environmental > Terrestrial > Soil > Riparian zone > Trees stand | place...
GCCGATCGTCGGCACCATGCTCGCCGTCTCGCGGCCCGGCGGAGGCGGCGGCGCTCCGGTCCTCGACTGGATCGGCCTCTACGCCCAGGATGTCACCGGCTACGGCAATCTCTGCACGCTCGTCTCCGCGGCCCATCTCGGTCGACCGGTCGAGGAGCCGGCCCATGTCAGCCTCGACGCGCTGGAGGGTCGAGGCGACGGCCTCATCGCCCTGACGGCGGGCGGCGAGGGAGCGCTGGCGCGGCTGCTCGCGGAGGAGCAGGAGAGCGCCGCGGCCGAGATCCTGGGGCGCCTGAAGGCGCTGTTTCCCGGCCGGCTCTACATCGAGCTCAGCCGCCGCGGCGATCCGGTCGAGACCCGCTCCGAAGCGCGGCTGCTCGAGCTCGCCTACGAGCAGGATCTGCCGCTGGTCGCGACCAATCCCGCGGCTTATGCGGAAGCACATTTCCACCAGGCGCACGACGCCATGCTGTGCATCGCCCAGTCGAGCCAGCTCGACCGCGACGACCGCATCCGGTCCTCCGAGGAGGCATGGTTGAAGCCCGCCGCCGAAATGCGCCGATTGTTCGCCGACCTGCCCGAGGCGATCGAGAATACCAGCGTCATCGCCCGCCGCTGCGCGTTCGGAGCGCCCAAGCGCAAGCCGATCCTCCCCAGCATCGCCGGCGACACCGAAGCGGAAGCCGAGCAGCTCCACCGCGACGCCCGGGAAGGTTTGATCGAGCGTTTGAGCCGGTACGAGTTCCCCGGCGAAGGCCGGGGTCCAGATCTGGGTCCCGGCCTTCGCCGGGATACGGCAGCGCTCGAGGAGCGCTACCGCACCTATTTCGACCGGCTCGATTATGAAGCGGACATCATCGTCCGGATGGGCTTTTCGGCCTACTTCCTGATCGTCGCCGACTTCATCAAATGGGCCAAGGAGAACGACATTCCCGTCGGCCCGGGCCGCGGCTCCGGCGCGGGCTCAGTGGTCGCCTGGGCGCTCACCATCACCGATCTCGATCCGATCCGCCTCGGCCTGCTGTTCGAACGCTTCCTCAACCCGGAACGCGTGTCGATGCCGGACTTCGACATCGATTTCTGCGAGACCCGGCGCGGCGAAGTCATCCGCTACGTCCAGCAGCGCTACGGCACCGACAAGGTCGCCCAGATCATCACCTTCGGGAAGCTGAAGGCGCGCGCCGTCCTCAAGGATACGGGACGAGTCCTCCAGATGCCCTACGGGCAGGTCGACCGGCTCGCCAAGGCGATCCCCAACCACCCCACCGACCCCTGGACCCTCGAGCGGGCCCTGAACGGGGTCACCGAGCTCGCCGCCGAGTATAAGAACGATTCGCAGGTGCGACGCCTGTTCGACCTGGCGATGAAGCTCGAAGGCCTTCCGCGCCACGCCTCGACCCACGCCGCCGGAGTGGTCATCGGCGACCGCCCGCTCGACCAGCTCGTCCCGCTCTACCGCGATCCCCGCTCCGACATGCCGGTCACCCAGTTCGACATGAAATATGTCGAGGCGGCGGGGCTGGTGAAGTTCGACTTCCTCGGGCTGAAGACCCTGTCGGTGCTCCAGAAGGCGGTGCAGATGCTGGCGAAGCGCGGCATCGCCGTCGATCTCGACCGCCTCGCCTGGGAGGACGAGGACGTCTACAAGCTGCTCCAGCGCGGCGACACGGTCGGCGTGTTCCAGCTCGAATCCGAAGGCATGCGCCGCACCCTGGCGGCGGTGAAGCCGACCAGCTTCGAGGACATCATCGCGCTCGTCTCGCTCTACCGGCCGGGCCCGATGGACAATATCCCGATGTTCGGAGCCCGCAAGAACGGCCGCGAGCCGATCGAATATCCGCACCCTTTGCTCGAGCCGGTGCTCAGGGAGACCTACGGGATCTTCGTCTATCAGGAGCAGGTGATGGAGGCCGCCAAGGTGCTGGCCGGATTCAGCCTCGGCGAGGCCGACCTGCTCCGCCGGGCGATGGGCAAGAAGATCAAGTCGGAGATGGACGCCCAGCGCGCCGGCTTCGTCGCCGGATGCGAGCGGGTCAATAACATCCCAAGGGGAAAGGCGAACGAGCTGTTCGACTTGATCGACAAGTTCGCCGGCTACGGCTTCAACAAGAGCCACGCCGCCGCCTACGCCCTGATCGCCTACCAGACCGCCTGGCTGAAGGCGCACCATCCGGTCATATTTTATGCCGCCTCGATGTGCTTCGACATCCACCAGACCGACAAGCTCGCGATCTTCACCGACGACATGCGGCGGATGGAGGCTCTGTGCCTGCCGCCGTCGATCAACGCCAGCGAGGCGGAGTTTTCGGTCGAGGAGGCCGGCGAGAGCCTGGCGGTGCGCTATGCCCTCGGCGCGCTCAAGGGCGTCGGCGAGAAAGCGATGGAGCAATTGGTCGAGGAGCGCCGTCTCAACGGCAGCTTCAAGTCGCTCGAGGATTTCGCCGAGCGGGTCGATCCGCGCCTCCTCAACCGCCGCCAGATCGAGAGCCTCGCCGGCGGCGGCGCCTTCGATCCGCTCGACTCCAACCGGGCCGCGGTCTTTTCCGCGGCCGAGACCATCCTCGCCCACGCCGCAAGCGCCGCCGACGCTCGCGAGAGCGGCCAGGGCGGGCTGTTCGGCGGCGGCGAATCGAACGTCGTTCCGATCCGCATGCCGGTGGCGGCGACCTGGACCCTGGCCCAGCGCATGGCCGCGGAGAAGGAATCGTTCGGCTTCTATTTCTCGGCCCATCCGGTCGATCGCTACCGCCACCTCGCCGAAGCCCATGGCGCGAAGAGCTATGCGGCCTGGGCCTCGCTTCCGGCCCCCCCGGACGGCGGCCGGACCGGGGCGGTGATGGCCGGAATGGTCGAGGAGGCGCGCTGGCGCACCTCGGCCCGCGGCCGGCGCTATCTGATGGCGACCATGTCGGATTCGTCGGGCCAGTTCGTCGCCACCGTGTTCGACGACGACGCCTCCGTCCAGGTCGAGGCCGCGGCCAAATCGGGCGCCTGCGCCCTTCTCAACGTCGAGCTCGACCGCCGCCCAGGCGAGGAGGCGCCGCGGGTCACCATCCGCTCGCTGCAATTGTTCGAGAATTTGTCCAAGCGCGCCCGGCTCCAGCTCGAGGTCGAAGTGGACGAAGTTGACGCCATCGCCCGGCTGGCGGAGGCGGTCGCCCAGGACCGGGGCAGCCACGGCGAGCTTCGCCTCAAGGCGAAGCTGGACAAGGGCGAGGCGGAGCTGGTGCTCGGCCGCGATTTCCGGCTCGACGCCGAGCTTGCCGCCCGCCTCGAGCGGATCGAGGGCGTGATCGCCGTGCGCCTGTCCGTGGCGCCGCAACCGCGGCTTGCGCTCGTCTCGTGAGCGCATAGACTGCGCCTCCGAAACAGGCGGAGGGAGCATGCTCGGAGGGATGCAGGACTGGCCGCTGAGGATCATGCGGATCCTCGACCATGCGGCGCGCGAGCACGGCACGCGCGAACTGGTGTCGCTCTACGCCGACGGCCGGACCGTACGCACCGACTGGGCGGGGATCGCCCGCGATTCGCGCAAGCTCGCGCGGGCGCTTGAGCGGCTCGGGCTCAAGCCGGGCGACCGCGTCGGAACGCTGGCGATGAACCATGGCCGCCACGTCGCCGCCTGGTACGGCACGATCGGGATGGGCGGGGTCATCCACACGATCAATCCGCGCCTGTTCGACGACCAGCTCGTCTACATCGCCAACCATGCCGAGGACCGGGTGCTGTTCTACGACCGGGCCTTCGCGCCCCTCGTCGAGCGGCTGAAGCCGCTCTGGACGAGCATCGAGCATTATGTCTGCTTCGACGACGGCGGCTTCGACGCCCTGATCGCGCGCGAGGACGACGACTATTCCTGGGTCGAAGGCGACGAGCGCGCGCCGGCGATGCTCTGCTACACCAGCGGAACGACCGGCAATCCCAAGGGCGTCCTCTACGAGCATCGCTCGACCGTGCTCCACGCCATGGTCCAGATGAGCCCCGACGTCTTCGACCTCAGCGCTCGCTCGGTGGTGCTCCCGGTGGTGCCGATGTTTCATGCCGCCGGCTGGGCCTTGCCTTTCTGCACCGCGATGGCGGGCGGCAAGATGGTCTTCTCGGCCGACTACACGCCCCAGGTGATGTGCGACCTGATGAAGGCGGAAGGGGTGACCCACACGGCGGGCGTGCCCACGGTCTGGCTCGCCCTGGTCAACCATGTCGATTCGACCGGAGAGGATCTCGGCAAGCTCACCACCGTCCATATCGGCGGCTCGGCGGCGCCGCGGGCGATGATCGAATGGTTCATGGACCGCGGCATCAGGGTCGGCCACGCCTGGGGGATGACCGAGATGTCGCCGCTCGGCACCGTCGGAGCGGGCAGCGGCGACTGGGACGAGCTCAGCCGCGAGCAGCGCGTCGCCTTGCTCTGCAAGCAGGGCAGGGTGCCGTTCTGCGTCGAGCTGCGCACCGTCGACGAGGAGGGCAACGTCCTTCCGCGCGACGGCAAGACCTCGGGCCGGCTGCAGACCCGCGGGCCGTGGATCATCCGACAGTATTTCCAGGACCGGAACGGGGAATGTATCGACGAGGAGGGCTGGTTCGACACCGGCGACGTCGCCGCTCTCCATCCCGACGGGGTGCTGCAGATCACCGACCGGTCGAAGGACGTGATCAAGTCCGGCGGCGAGTGGATCAGCTCGATCGACCTCGAGAATGCGGCGGTCGGCTGCCCCGGGGTCGCCGAGGCGGCGGCGGTGGGGGTCAAGCACCCGAAATGGGACGAGCGCCCGATCCTGCTGGTGGTGAGGAAGGCGGGGTCGGACGTCACGCCGCGGCAGATCCTCGATCACCTCGAAGGCCATGTCGCCAAATGGTGGCTGCCCGACGAGATCCTGTTCGTCGAAAGCCTCCCGCACACCGCCACGGGCAAGCTGCTCAAGACGGCGCTGAGGGAAGAGTATCGCGACTACAAGCTGGCGAGCGCGGCGTAACGTCGCCCCAGCGAAGGCTGGGGCCCCGGCGGGCTGAGAACACCGCGCCTTTCACCCCCTGGGATCCCAGCCTTCGCTGGGATGACGTCTCTACAGCAACCGAAGCTGCGGCCCCTGCGGCGGAACGAACAGGTCCGTCCGAAGCTGGCGCTTGTCCCGGTTGAGCCCGTGCTTCCTCACCGCGATCTCGAAGCGCACGCGCAGCAGCTCCGCCCAGGGGCCTGAGCCGCTCATCCGGGTGAACCAATTGGGGTCGTTGTCCTTGCCGCCGCGCATCGAGCGGATGATGTTCATCACCTTGTCCGCGCGGTCGGGGAAATGCTCGTCGAGCCAGGCGCGGAACAGCGGCGCCACCTCATGGGGCAGGCGCACCGGAAGGAAGAAGGCGCCTTCCGCCCCGGCCTCCGCGGCCGCCTCCACGATATGCTCGACCTCATGGTCGGTGATACCCGGGATGACCGGAGCGATGGCCACGATGGTGGGAATGCCGGCCTCGCTCAGCGCCTTCACCGCCGCCAGACGCTTGCGGCCCGAGGGCGCCCGGGGTTCGAGGGTGCGGGAGATTTCCGGGGTCAGCGAGGTCACCGACAAGGCGACCCTGGCGAGGCCCTCAGCCGCCATCCTCGCGAGGATATCCACGTCCCGCACCACCCGGTCGGACTTGGTGGTGATCGTCACCGGATGCTTGGTCTCGGCGAGCACCTCGAGCACGGAGCGGGTGATCCGCCATTTCGACTCGATCGGCTGGTAGGGGTCGGTGTTGGTTCCGATCGCCATCGACCGGACGACATAGCCGGGCTTGGCCAGCTCCTCTCTCAAGATCTTCGCCGCGTCGGGCTTGGCGAACAGCTTCGTCTCGAAGTCGAGGCCGGGCGAGAGATCGTGGAAGGCGTGGGTCGGCCGGGCGAAGCAATAGATGCAGCCATGCTCGCAGCCGCGGTACGAGTTGATCGAGCGGTCGAAGCCGATGTCGGGCGAGCGGTTCCAGGCGATGATCGTCTTCGGCTTCTCGACGGTGACGGTGGTGCGAAGCGGGGGAGGGCCGTCGTCCACCTCTTCGCGCACGTCCAACCAGTCGCCGTCCACCTCCCTGACCGGCAGGTTGAAGCGAGTCGGCGTCCGGTTCTCGGGCGCACCGCGGCCGTGACGGACTTCGGGTCGGGGCATGAGCGGGATATAGGCCCAGGGTCAGAACATAGCAAGAACCAGTCCGCTATTCCGTCCCGTAGGCCAGCTTGGTCTCGTCCGCCTTGAGCCGAACCGCGCTCGCTCCGGCCATTCCGGGAAAGCGCGGCCACAGGCCCTGGGCGAGCGCCGCGCGGCTCGGGCCGGGTTTTCCGGCCTCCTCCTCGTAGATCCAGTAATTGCGGAGCACGATCGGCACGTAGCCGCGGGTCTCCCAATAAGGCAGCGACTCGATGTAGAGGAGGGGGTCGCCCTTGTCGAAGCGGCGGGCGTTCCATTCGGCGACCGGCACCGGCCCGGCATTGTAGGCGGCGATCACCTTGGGCAGTAGGCCGCCGGTGGCGCCATGGTCGCGCAGGCTCTCGATATAGGATTGGCCGAACTCGATGTTTGCCGCCGGGCTGGTCAGGAGCTGGCGGTCGAACGGTTCGCCGCGCGCCCGCGCGATGTCGCCGGCGGTCCCCGGCCGGACCTGCATCAGCCCGACCGCCCCGGCCGGGCTGACGACGGAAGTGCGGAAGTTCGATTCCTGGAGCGCGTGGGCGAAGGCGAGCGACGGATCTACCCGCCAGCCCCGGGTCGGCCGCCAGTCCGGACGCGGATAGCGGGCGGCGAAGTTCACGCTCGCCCCGCGCGGCGCGTTGTGCGCCAGCCAATATTGGGACGAGGCGAGATCGAGGTCGGCGGCGAGGTGGAGGAGGGCGTTGTGGTCGGACGCGCCGCCAATCCGCGCCTGGTGGCGAAGGAACTGGTCGGCGAGGTCCGTCTCGCCGATCTCCGCCAAGGCGAGCGCCGTTCGAACGTTGGGCTTGCCGGCGATTGAGCGCCATTCGGAATCCCGGTAATCGTGGAGGCCCGAACTGCCGGCGCCGCTGATCCCGAGCGCGGTCGACGCGATCAGGCCGTAGAAGGTCTCCTTCTGTCGGGCGGCGGAGCGCAAATGGCCCTGGACCCGCTCCGGCTTGCCGCACATCATCTCGGCGCGAGCGCTCCAATATTGGGCTGCGGCGACCATTTCCACGTCGCTCGAGCGGCCGGAGACGTTGCCGAAAGCGTCGGCCGCGCCCCTGCAATCGCCCTCGCGCCACGCCGCCAGGCCTTCCGACCAGGCCCCCTGGACCGCCCATTCGCCGCTGCCGGAGCGGGCGAGCGCCGCCAGCCGCCGGGCGTCGCGGTCGTTGCCGACGATATAATAGGACCAGGCGATGCGCTGCCGATATTCGGTGCGCGCGTCGCCGCCGAGCTGCTCCTGCCGCTCGATGAAGATCGCTTCGGCCTCGTAGGGCCGATTGTCCTTGATCAGGGGCGCGACCAAAGGCTCGAGCTCGGCCGCCGCCGGGTCGCCTTTGGTCGCCTCGGCGCGCGAGCGCCGCGGCTGGCTGCCTACCCAGACCAGCTTCTCGGCCGCGGGCAGGCCCGGAAGCTCGGTCGCGCCTCGAGTCGCCGCGAGCCGCGCGATCTGTTCCGCCTTGGGCATCTCAGGCGCGCTCTGAAGCAGTGAGAGGAGCTCGGGGAGCTCGACCTTGGGCGATCCTTTGGCCGTGAACAGCTCGGCGCGCGCGGCATTATGAAGCGGGCCTTCCGGCAGAGCCGCGAGGCGGGCGGATGCGCCCAGCCAGTCGTTCGCCCGGATCGCCGCGAAGACTTCGCGATAGCCTTGCCGCTGCTCCGGGCTGAGGCTCGCGGAAACCGACTCGCGGGCAGGAGCGCCGTCGTCGGCGAAGGCGGCGGTCGCCGGCAGGGCCAGAGCGGCGGCCAGCAACAGGGGACGGAGCTTCCTCATTCCTTCACCTCTTCGATCAGCATCTGGAGATCGGCCCAGGCCATGGCCTTCAGGCGCGGCGAGTCCAGCAATTGTCGGGGAGCAATGGTTGCCAGAGCCTTGACGGGCCCGGCGTGGGTGGCGATCTCGTGCCAGCGGCCCCGCGCCTGGGGCACCGACAGGCCGAGCAGGGCCTTGGCGCAGGAGTCGCCGAACAGCAGCACCGCTTTGGGCTCGGCGAGCCCGATATGGTGGCGGGCGAGGGCGGCGCAGCTCTTCATCGATTCGCTGTTGAGCTGTCCCGAGGGAGAGCGGATGCAGGACAGAGCGGCGAGATAGACCGAGTCGCGGTCGCGGCCGATCGCGGCGAGCATCCTGTCGAACAGCCTTCCGGCCTCGCCGCTGATCAGGGTTCCCGCGGTGCAATCCTCGCCGGTCGGCATGTCGGCCAGGATCATCAGCCCGGAGGCCGGGTCGCCGGAAGGGCAGACCCGGGGCGCGGCGGGGGCGGCGAAGGCGAGCCGGTCGCTCGATGCGAGCCAGGCCTGGAACAGGTCGAGCTGGCCGGGCAGGGTCTCTTCGGGCGTTTCCGCGGCGACGGGGGCCGCGGTCGGCGCTTCCCTGGATTTCGGGCGAAGCCAGTCGCGCGGCGCCTCGTCGACGAGCGTGTCGACGCCCGCTTCGGCCCACCAGCCCAGCGCGCTTTCGGCCGCCGCCGGCGAAAATGCATCCTCTACCCGCTCCACGCCGGCATGGAGTCAGGCAGGGGCGGGCTGGTCAACCCGAAAATCTCTATCTATCTGCCAGACGTGGGCTGCCTGCGACGACGTGAGTTGCGGGCGCCGCCGCAGGAGCGCCTTGATGTCCGAACGCGAGTCGATGCCGTATGACGTGGTGATCGTCGGCGCCGGGCCGGCAGGCCTCGCCGCGGCCATCAGGTTGAAGCAGCTCGCCGAGGAGGCCGGACGCGAGCTCAGCGTCTGCGTCCTCGAAAAGGGCTCTGAGGTCGGCGCCCATATCCTGTCGGGCGCGGTCATCGATCCGCGCGCGATCGAGGAGCTGCTTCCCAACTGGCGCGACCTCGACAGCCCGCTGACCGTCCCGGTCGTGGAGAATCATCACTGGGTGCTGACCCGGGGCGGCAAATATTCGATGCCGCATTTGATGATGCCGCCCTTCATGAACAACAAGGGCACCTACACCGCCTCCCTCGGCAATTTCTGCCGCTGGCTGGCCGGGCAGGCCGAAGCGCTCGGGGTCGAGATCTTCCCAGGCTTCGCCGCGGCGGAGGTGCTGTTCAACGAGGACGGCTCGGTCAAGGGCGTCGCCACCGGCGACATGGGCGTCGCCCGCGACGGCACCCACCGCGCCGACTACCAGCCCGGAATGGAGCTTCACGGCCGCTACACCTTCTTCGCCGAGGGCGCCCGCGGCCACCTCACCAAGCAGCTCAAGCGGACCTTCGACCTCGAGCGCGAGAGCGAGCCTCAGGTCTATGGGATCGGCCTCAAGGAATTGTGGGACATCGAGCCCGGCAAGCACGTTCCCGGCCGGGTCATTCACACCCAGGGCTGGCCGCTCGACGACGCCTGGGGCGGCGGTTTCCTCTACCATCAGGAGAACAATCAGGTCGCCTTGGGCTTCGTCGTCGCGCTCAACTACCGCAATCCGCATCTCTCCCCGTTCGAGGAGTTCCAGCGCTGGAAGCAGCATCCGGCGATCCGCGAGATCCTCGAGGGCGGCCGCCGGGTCTCCTACGGCGCCCGGGCGATCAACGAGGGCGGCTGGCAGGCGGTGCCGAAGCTGGCCTTCCCCGGAGGCGCTCTGATCGGCTGCGCCGCGGGCTTCGTCAACGTGCCCCGGATCAAGGGCAGCCATACGGCGATGAAATCCGGCATGCTCGCCGCCGAAGCGGCCTTCGCCGCGATTGTCGGCGATCGCTCGGGCGACAAATTGTCCGGCTATGAAGAATCGCTTCGAAACAGCTGGATAGCGACCGAGCTTAAGACCGTGCGCAACGTCGAGCCGCTCGTCGCCCGCTTCGGCGGCACGATGGGCACCCTGCTCGCCGGGATCGACATGTGGATGCGCACCCTGAAGATCGGGCTGCCCTTCACGTTGAAGCACCATCCCGACAGCGAGACGCTCTACCGCAAGGATCTGGTGCCGCCGATCGACTATCCCAGGCCGGACGGGGTGATCAGCTTCGACCGGCTCTCCTCGGTCTTTATCTCCAACACCAATCACGAGGAGGACCAGCCGGTCCACCTGACCCTCAAGGATCCGTCGATCCCGACCGGGGTCAACCTGCCGCTCTACGACGGGCCCGAGCAGAGATACTGCCCCGCGGGCGTCTACGAGTTCGTCGAGGAGGCGAGCGGGCCGCGGCTTCAGATCAACGCCCAGAATTGCGTCCACTGCAAGACGTGCGACATCAAGGACCCGACCCAGAACATCAACTGGGTTGTCCCCGAAGGCGGAGGAGGGCCTAATTATCCCAACATGTAAGCGCCCCGTCGCCCCAGCGAAGGCTGGGGCCCCGGCGGGTGATGAACGCAGGCGCCTTTCACTCGCCGGGATCCCAGGCTTCGCTGGGATGACGGTGGCCGCCCTCTTCATCGCCGCCCCCGCGAACGCGAGCGTGGACGACACCTCCGCGCTCACCGCTTATGTCCGCGCCCGAGCCGCGGACAGCTCCGGCGCGGCCGAGCAGGCGGCGCGCAATTACGGGGCGGCGCTCGCTTTGGCGCCCGGGAACGAGGTGCTCGCCGCCCGCGCGCTCTCCCAGGCGATCGCCGCGGGTGACCGGGCCCTGGCGCTTCAGGCGGCGCGCCTGCTCGATTCCGCGAACAAGCTCGCGCCGGACGGACGACTGCTGCTCGTCGGCGAGGCTTTCCGGACCAAGCAGTGGAAGGAAGCGGGCCGGCAGATCGAGCGGCTCGAGCAGGACGAGGTCTTCTCGTTCATGACTCCCTTGCTTCGCGCCTGGCTGGTGCAGGGGAGCGGCAAGGGCAAGCCGCTGACCCTGCTCGACGGCGCTTCCGGCAACGCGCTCGCCGCCACCTACGCTTCCGAGCACCGGCCGCTCCTGCTCCTCGCCGGCGGCAAGGCGAAGGAAGGCGCGCTCGCACTCGCGCCCTTGCTCGAGGACGAATCGATCCGCTCCCAGCGCCTGCGCATCGCGGCCGCGGCCATGCTCGCCCGCAAAGGCGCGCAGAAGGAAGCGCTGGCCGTCCTTCAGGGCGACGCCGAAGCCCTGGTCGAGGCTCGGCGCCGGCTCGAGGCCGGCGAGCGCCTAGGCGGCGAGATCGTCACCCCCGCGGCCGGGATGTCGGAATTGCTCGGCCGCATGGCGCTCGACCTGAACGGCCAGGAAGTCCCGCAGCTGGCCCTGAGCTTTGCCCGGCTCGCGACCTTCCTCGCGCCCGAAAATGCCGAATCCTGGCTGATCGCCGCGGATCTGCTTACCGGCCAGGGGCGGCACGAGGCGGCTCTGGCCGCGCTTGCCAGGATATCCCGCGACGACGTCTTCGCCGCCACCGCCGCCGAACGCCGGCTGACCGTCCTCGTCGACGCCGACCGGACCGGCGAGGCCCTCGCCGAGGCGAAGCAGGCGGTTGCCGACCGTCCCGCTGAGATCGACAATTGGACCCGTCTTGGCGACATCCTCAACCAGACCAAGCGCCACGGGGAAGCCGCCGCGGCCTATGGCAAGGCGCTCGATCTCGTCAAAACCGGCGCGGAGACCCACAATCCGCTCTGGGCCCTGTGGCTCCTGCGCGGCAGCGCCCTCACCCAGGCGGGCGACTGGGCGGCCGGCAAGGCGGCTCTGGAAGAAGCCCGCAAGCTGGCTCCCAACCAGCCGGTGGTCTTGAACTTCCTCGGCTATTCGCAGCTCGAGCGGCGCGAGAATCTGGCCGAGGCCGAAAAAATGATCGGCGAGGCGAACCGGCTCCAGCCCGGCGATTCGGCGATCACCGATTCGCTGGGCTGGGCGCATTATGTGCGCGGCGACGTACCCAAGGCGATCGAGCTGCTCGAGGCGGCGGCGCAGGGCCAGCCGGCCGATGCGGCGATCGCCGAGCATCTCGGCGACGCTTATTACAGCGCCGGCCGCCGCTACGAGGCGCGCTACGCCTGGCGCGCCGCGCTCCCTTATGCCGAAGGGCCGGCGGCGGACCGGCTGCGCACCAAGATCGACACGGGGCTTCGGCCGGATCTCGCCGCCCCCTGATGCGCGAGACGGCCTATGCCAAGCTCAATCTCGCCCTCCACGTCCGCGGGCGGGAGCCCGACGGCTATCACCGCATCGAGACCGCTTTCGCCTTCGCCGAGCATGGCGACACGCTCACCGTCGCTGAGGACGAGGGGATCAGGCTCCGAGTCACCGGGCCGTTCGCGAGCGGCCTGGCCGGCCAGGACAATATCGTCCTCACCGCCGCTCACGCCTTGCGGGCGAAGTGCGGGGTCCAGGCAGGCGCGGTCCTGACGCTCGACAAGCACCTGCCTGTGGCATCCGGGATCGGCGGCGGCTCGGCCGACGCCGCCGCGGCGCTACGGCTGCTGTGCCGCTGGTGGGGCCTCGATCTGCCGGAATCGTCCTTGGCCGAGCTCGCCCGCGGGCTCGGCGCCGATGTCCCCGCCTGCCTCTACTCGCGCACGGCGCGCGGCGAAGGGCGGGGGGACCGGCTCGAATTCGCCGATTACGGAGTCGGCGGGGCGCCTCTTCTCCTCGTCAATCCCGGAATATTCTTGGCGACCCGCTCGGTCTTCGAGGGCTGGGACGGCCGCGACGGCGGGCCGCTCGGCGATCCGCTGGCGGGGCGCAACGATCTCGAGGGCCCAGCGCGGGGGCTTGCGCCCGCAATAGGCGAGGTATTGGAGGCGTTCCACGCCCTCGGCACGGCCGCGCTGGTCCGGATGTCGGGATCGGGCGCGACCTGCTTCGCCTTGTTCCGGGACGAGGCCGATCGGGATTCGGCCGGGCGCCTGTTCGCCCGGCGCCATCCGGCCTGGTGGCAGCTCGCCAGCCGCCTCAGGTGACCCGCGAGTCCCGCCCCGGGACGCCCCTTTTGCGCCTTTAACCATCGCAACCCGCGGTTTTGCGTCGTGGCACGGTCCTTGCTGCTGGAACGGCGACGAGTCGAAGCGGGGCCCGAGGGGGCTTGGTGGACATTCGCACATGGTCCCGCTCCGCCGCGTACGGAGCCGGCGCCATGCTCCTCTAGAGCC
>Ga0190273_10000602_pt1 | contig 13142 bp, 12 predicted proteins | sample Popmic504IS_FD_134513 | JGI IMG/M metagenome (GOLD analysis project Ga0190273, IMG submission 134513) | Populus adjacent soil microbial communities from riparian zone of Shoshone River, Wyoming, USA - 504 IS | ecosystem: Environmental > Terrestrial > Soil > Riparian zone > Trees stand | place...
CGCGTCGGCCTTGTTCTCGGCCTTCTCCTCGATCGCGTCGGCCTTGTTCTCGAGCGCGTCGGCCTTGTTCTCGGCGACGGCCTCGACATTGTCGGCCTGGTTCTCGAGCGCATCCGCCTGGTTGTCGGCGGCGGCCTCGATATTGTCGGCCGCTTTCTCCGAGGCCGAGTTGTTGCAGGCGCCCAGCGCCATCAGTCCGGCGACCATCGCGCCCTTGACGATCATTCTCATTCGCTTCCCCCTTCATATCTACCAAAAGAGACGCTCCGGCCGCGGGGCGGCCGAAGCGCCGTAGGCTCCGGCGTGACCACGGAACCCGGAGCGAGGCTAACATGGATGAACAGCCTAGGATAGACGGGCCGGCGCCAAAAAAAATGGCGCTCCGGAAAAGCTTCCGAAGCGCCAGGCAAGGTCATTGCTAAGCGCAATGTGGGAGCTGCGCGACGGTCCGAACGCCTTGATCCACATCAAGTTCCTCTCAGCCGTCGCGACTTCGCGCCGCGCCTGCCACAATCGAAACGATTCAAGGGGGTTGGGAACGCATTTGGACCCGCCATGACCATAATTTGGCCGCAAGGCTGGGCGATTGGGGACGCCATGGGGGCGATCATTCACGCGTCGCGCCGTTTCGGCGGCGGCCGCAAGCGCCCGGGAGTTCTAGCGGCGATGTCGAGACTCTTTCTTCCCGCCGCCGTCTTCGCGGCCGCTCTGACCGCCAGCGCCGCACCGGCGCAGGCGGCGCTCGGCCCCGATGCGGCAGCCTGCAGCCCCGGCGCCAACCGGCCCGCCCTGCTGGTCAGCGTCAACGGCTTCAAGAATCGCGTCGGCAAGCTGCGCATCCAGCTTTACGGCGGAAATCCGGCCGACTTCCTCGAGCGCGGGAAGAAGATGAAGCGGATCGACCTTCCGGTCACCCGCGCCGGCGCCATGAACGTCTGCGTCGCCGTGCCCAGCGCCGGCACCTACGCCATCGCCGTCCGCCACGATGCCGACAATAACGGCAAGTCCAGCTGGAACGACGGCGGCGGCTTCTCGAACAACCCGCACCTTTCGATCCTCAAGCTCAAGCCCACGGCCCGCGCCGTGTCGGTCGCGGTCGGCCGCGGCGTGAAGACGGTGCCGGTGGTGCTCAACTACCGCCAGGGCCTCTCCATCGCTCCGATCGGCCGGTAGGAATGGCCCGGGTCGCGCTCCTCTCCAATCCCCGCTCGACCGGAAACAGGGCGCTGCTTCCGGCCGTTCGAAGCTTCTGCGCCGCCCATAAGGACATCTTCCATTACGAGGTGGAAGACGTCGACCAGATCGGTACCGCCCTGAGGACGATCGCGTTGATCGAGCCTCGGGTGCTGGTGATCAACGGCGGCGACGGCACCGTCCAGGCGGCTTTGACCGAAATCTACAACGGCCGCCATTTCGGCGACAATCCGCCGCCGGTGGCGGTCCTGCCCAACGGCAAGACCAACCTCATCGCCTACGATCTCGGCGCCGGCGCCGACGCGCTCGAGACCCTCGAGCGCGTGCTCGCCATCGCCCGGACCGACCTCGCCCCCCACATCGTCCAGCGCGAGCTGATCACGCTCTCCGGGGGCGCCGGCCACGGCAAGCCGGTGCTCGGCATGTTCCTGGGCGGCGCCTATCTCGCCGACACGATGCTCTATTGCCGCAACAAGCTCTACCCGCTCGGCCTTCCCAACTGGCTCGCCCATGCGCTGGCGCTCATGCTCGGGCTTCTCGGGGTGGTGCTCGGCCGCCGGGCGAGCTTCCTGCCGCCGCCGCCGGCGAACCTGAGGGTCACCGGGATGAAGGGCGGCGAGCTGAACGGCAAGTTCGCCTTCCTGATGGTGACGACCCTCCAGCGGCTTCTGTTCAAGGGCTCGATGCCCGGCGCCGGCGCCCGCATCGGGGCGATGCAGATGCTCGTCATCGACCGCAACATCGGCTCGCTGCTCGGAGCCTTCTTCGCCGCGGTCCGCGGACGGCTCGGCCGCAAGCGGCTGACCGGAGTCCATCTCGAGCGCGGCGACGAGATCAGGATCGAGGGCGACCATTCGAACGTGCTCCTCGACGGCGAGCTCTTCCAGGCCGATTGCGGCCGCCCGATCGTGCTTAGGAAAAGCGCCCCGGTGCCCTTCGTCGCTCTGACCGTCTGACACGCGCGCTGTCGTCGCCGCCGTCATGGAGCCCGGATCAAGTCCGGGATGACGACGCAAGATGACTATGCCGCGTCGTGGAAGATGAGGCCGAGGGTGAAGCGTTCGCCCGAGTTGATCGTGCTGACGCCGTGCTTCATCCGGGTGCGATAATAGCCCCGGCTTCCCCGCACCGGGCGCTCGCTGACCGCGAAGACAACGGCATCTCCCTGCCCTAGCGGAACCACCGTCGGCCGCGACTGGCGGCGCGGGCGCTGCTCGGCCAGGAGGAACTCGCCGCCCGTGAAATCCTGTCCCGGCCGCGAAAGCAGGATCGCGACCTGCAGCGGGAAGGCCTCGGCGCCGTAAAGGTCCTGGTGGAGGCAATTATAGTCGCTGGCCCCATAGCGCAGCAGGAGCGGAGTCGGGCGGGCCTGGCCAGCGGCGCGGCAGCGGGCGAGATAGTCCTCATGGGCCGCCGGATAGAGCCCGGGCCGGCCCAGCGCCGACTGCCAGCGGTTCGCGACCTCGACGAGCGGCGGGTAGAGCGCGGCCCGGAGGCGGGCGACCGTCTCCGGCAGCGGGTAAGCGAAATAGCGATATTCGCCGCGGCCGAAGCCGTGCCGGGCCATCACGACCCGGCTTCGGAAACGATCCTCCTCCCGCCACCGGGCGGCGGCATCGCTGCAGGCCTCGCGGCCGATGAGGCGGGGAAGAATCGTCCAGCCCTGCTCGTCGAGCGCCGCGCCGGCGGCCTGCCAATCCATGCCTGCCAAATCCATGGCCCCTCATGGCAGGCAGCCGCGGGGGCCACACTCCGCACCTTGCGGTCAATGTCCGTCCCCGGACAGGCGGGCGTCCGCCAGCGGACAGCCGGGTGCCGGGTCCGGGCACGATCGGCGCGTTTCCCGCCGTTTCGGCGATGGCGCGCTCCTTGCATCGCCGGGCGTAACGCCACAGCGGAGCTTCCGGAAAATGCGCCCAGCCCTGTTCATCCTTCTCGCCTCCACCCTCGCTCTGCCCGCCGCCATCCCGGCCGCCTGCGCCGCCCCCGGATCGGCGGCCGAGGCCGAGGCCGGCGATGTGAGCTGGTCGATCGGGGCCGATCCGGGCCAGCGGGCGAAGGACAGGGTCCAGTTCGCCCTCACCCGGCGGACGGCGAACAGCCGTTGGACGCACAGCAACACCCGCCCGCTCGCCGATCTCTCGGGCCTCTCCGCGGCCCAGCTCGCCTCCGACAGCGCCACGCCCGTCAGCTTCCGCTTCCAGCGCGACGCCGGCACGATCCTGTGCGAAGGCGTCGTCCGGCGCTGGCACGGCAGCGGCGACTGCAGCTTCCAGGCCAATGCGGGCTTCGCCGCGGCGCTCGCCGAGCGCGGCCACGGCCGCGCCGACGACGGCCAGCTCTTCTCGATCGCGCTTTACGACCTCGGCTATGCCTTCCTCGACGAGCTGAAGCGCCAGGGCTACGCCCGGGCGACCGTCGCCGACCTCGTCCGGGCCGCCGACCACGGCGTCGACCTCGCCTACCTCAAGGGCATGGGCGGGCACGGCTACCGGGTCGGCAGCCTCGCCACGCTGAGCAACATGCGCGACCATGGGGTCACCCCGGACTATGTCTCCGAGCTCGGCCGGCTGGGCCTGAGCGACATCCCGGCCGACGAGGTGGTGAGGCTGCGCGATCATGGAGTGATGCCCGATTTCGTAGCCTCGTTCCGAACCGCCGGCTACGCGCTTCCGCTCGACCAGCTCATCCGGCTCCGCGATCACGGAGTGACTCCCGATTACGTCCGTCAGCTCGGCGCCTTCGGCATCGGGAACGTCCCGGCCGATCAGCTCGTCGAGTTGCGCGACCACGGCGTGTCCCCGGAATTCGTCGGCGAAGCGGCGCGGCACGGCTATCGTTTTCCGACCGGCGAGCTGATCCAGCTTCGCGACCATGGTGTCACTTCCGGCTATCTCGGCGAGCTCAAGGCCCTCGGCTATGCCGGCCTCGCCGTCGAGGATATCGTCCGGCTCCGCGACCATGGAGTCACGTCCGACTTCATCCGCCGGGTCAACGCTTCCGGCGGCAGCCGCCGGAGCGCCGACGAGCTGGTCTCGCTTCGCGCCGGCGGCTGGGCGGAGAGATAGGGCCCGAAGCGCCGCCTGCCACGCTCATCGTGCCTCGGCCGTGCTCGCCATGCGCCGCTCAAGCTCGGCGAGCAGGGACCTGATCCTGCGGCGCTCTCGAAACCGGCGGTTCGACGCGGAGACGCAGACCGCCGGCTCCGCGCTTCCTTCGGCAACCCGAATCTGCTCCTCGCGCGCCTCGACCCTTGCCGGCCCTGGCGCTCAGCCATTCCTTCACGGCGCCGAACCGGTCCTTGAGCCGCTCGATCTCCTTCTCGCGCTGCTCGTAGATGCATTCGTAGGCGAGCGGGAAGAGCTCGGCGGCCTCGTAATAAAGGTCGAAGCTGGTGCCGGACCGCGGAGGTCGGGAAGCACAGCCGGCAAGGCCGGCGCACAGGAGCGCGGTCGCCATGGCCCTTGTACTGAACTTCACGGTCATCGGATTCCCGTCGCTTCTACGGCGACCGCTAGCAGGAAGCGGGCGGCCCGGGCGAGCCCGCCGTCGGCGGCAACCTCCGGACGGCTTGCCAAACACCGGGTTCGTCCCGGATAGTGCCGCCATGACGTCCGGGCTGCAGGGCTGATCGATGGAGGTGCTGCTCGCCCTGCTGGCCGCGCTCGTCACCGCCGCCACCGCACCCGGTTCGCGGGCGCAGGGCGACGAAGGCGTTCCGATCGGGATCGCCGACCGAAGCGATCCGGTGGCCGGGCTTCCGCGAATCCTAGGCGATCCCGGCCGTCCGCTGGTGGTGCTCGACGCGGGCCATGGCGGCCACGATCCGGGTGCAACGTCGCCGTTCGGAGCGCGCCGGGAAAAGGACGTCACGCTCGCCATCGCCACCGCGATCCGCGACGCGCTCGCCGCCTCGGGCAGGGTGCGGGTGGCGATGACCCGCGACGATGACCGTTACCTCGTCCTCAAGGACCGCTACGAGATCGCCCGCAAGATGCGGGCCGCCTTGTTCATCTCGATCCACGCCGATGCGGCGCCCGCCAATGACGGCGCCCGCGGCGCGACCATCTACACCTTGTCGGAGGTCGCTTCGGACCGGGAAGCGGCGCTTCTCGCCGAGCAGCAGAACCAGTCCGACCGGATCGCCGGCTCCGCGCTCAGCGGCGATTCGAACGTCGACCGGATCCTGATCGATCTCACCCAGCGCGAGAGCATGACCGTCTCGGCGGAGTTCGCGGCCCTGCTCAAGCGGGAGGCCTCGGCCTACTTCCCCTTCCGTCCGGAATATCACCGCTTCGCATCGCTGGTCGTCCTGAAGGCGCCCGACGTACCGTCGATCCTGTTCGAGACCGGCTACCTCACCAACGCCACCGACACCGCTTACATCGGCTCCGCCGAAGGCCGGCAGCAGATCGCGATGGGCATGAAGAGCGCGATCGAGACCCATTTCGCGAGGAAGCTGGTGAGGGTGGCGGCGCGTTAGTCCTTCTCCCGATTCCGAGTCGATTGCGATTCCCGCCGCGTCCGCTAGAGCGCGCGAATGATCCGCTTGCTCCTGGTCGTCCTGCTGTTCGCGTTCGCCGGCCCAGCGGCCGCCCGGGAGGTGCAGCCTAAGCGCATCGCGCTGACCTTCGACGACGTTCCCCGCGGGCCCGGCGCCTTCTTCACGCCCGACGCGCGGACCGAGCGGCTGATCGCCGAGCTGAAGCGGACCGGGGTTCGCCAGGCGGCGTTCTTCGTCACCCCCGGCAATCTTGCGCAGCCCTGGGGCGAGGGCGGAGAAGCCCGGATCGCCGCTTATGTCGCGGCGGGGCATGTCATCGCCAATCACTCCTTCGGTCATCGCCGGCTCTCGGCCATTCCGGTGGCGGACTATCTCGCCGACCTCGACCGTGCCGAAGGCTGGCTCAAGGGCCGCAAGGGGCGGCGGCCCTGGTTCCGCTTCCCCTTCCTCGACGAGGGCCGCGGCGACAAGGCGAAGCGCGAGGCCCTGCGCTCCGGTCTCAAGGCGCGCGGCCTGCGCAACGGCTATGTGACGGCCGAGGCCTCGGACTGGAACATCGACGCTCTGGCCAGCCAGGCGGCCGAACGCGGCAAGAAGATGGATATCGACGCGCTCCGCGCCCTCTACGTCGAATCCCATGTCGAGGCCGCCGAGTTCTACGACGCTCTGGCTCGAAAGACGCTGGGCCGCTCGCCCGCCCATGTCCTGCTCCTGCACGAGACCGACCTCGCGGCGCTCTTCATCGGCGATCTGGTGGAGGCCTTGCGGGCGCGGGGATGGCGAATCGTCACCGCCGACAAGGCCTATTCCGACCCGATACGGAGGCTCGCTCCCGACGTCCCGTCCGCCCAGGGCACGCTCACCGAGGCTCTGGCCTGGGAGAAAGGCCTGCCCGCGCCGCGCTGGTATGAGCGCAATAATCTCAAGATCGCCGACGCCCTGTTCGCCCGACGGGTGCTGAAGGAAGAGCCCGGCCCATGAGCGCCCGCACGGCAAGCGGCGGCGAGCCCGCCTCGTCTCCCGCGGCCGGCTGACGGGGACCGGCAGCTTGGCTGGCCCGGCCCAACCCGACGAGCAGCAACGCGTCGCCACCGACGCTCGCAAGGCCCTCGCCCTGCTGATGCGGGGCCGGACGGAAGCGGGCTTCGAGCTTTACGGCCAATGCCTTCGGAGCGGCTTTGCGGCCGATCTGCCGGTCGGCCTCCACCTGCTCTTCCTCGAGAAGGCGGGCAAGACGCAGGTCGCGAACCGGCTGCGCGAGCTCGCCGCGGGGCTCGGCGCCGATATCGTCGCCAAGGGGGTGGCGATCGCGACGGACGAGCAGACCGCCGCCGAATATGAGACCTGGCTGGAGCGGGGCCTGATCAACACCCGGATGGTCGAGGCCTATCTGCTGCTTCTGGCGCGTCTCGGCCGGGGCGAGCGAATCGAACAGCTTTGCGACCCGCGGCGCCTGCTCCGGATCGAGCGCGCCGGATCCGGCGAGCTCGCCGCCGCGATCGAGGCGCTGCTGCTCCGCCGGGAAGCCGACGCCCGCTATCGCGAGACCGACCAGTCCGTCCGCAGGCAGCGCCAGATCGATCCGCTGCAGAAAATCGACGACCCGAGCGTGGCGAGGCTGCTTTCCGAGCTTCACGGCCGGGTCGCCTCCTATCTGGCCGAGTGGGCGGCCGGCGATCATCCGCTGGCCCGATATGTCCCCACCGCCTTCGAGCTGGAGGCCTGGGCGCTCATCTCGCGCGGCGACGGCTATAACGTGCCCCACGTCCACAGCCGCGGCTGGGCCACCGGAGTCTATTATCCCACCGGCCTCGACGACGCCCTGCCGGGCGGCGAGCTGTGCGTCGGACCGCCGGAAGGCGTGACGGGCGACCTTTCCCGATGGCCCCATGCCAAAGTGCGACCGGAGGCGGGACTGCTCGTCCTCATACCGTCTTATTATCTTCACTGGACCCTCCCGCTGGCCGGCCCCGGGCTTCGCACGGCCGTCGCCTTCGACGTGGTCGGAGGGCGGTGACGGGCAGCGCTTCGGACCCGTCATGGCCGTTGCGGGTGTTGAGTACGGACCCTAAGGGAGCCAGCCATGAGCCAGTTCGACCTCACCGACGAGCAGCGCCAGATCCAGGAGATGGCGCGCCAGTTCACCGCCGACGCGATCACGCCCCACGCGGCGGAGTGGGACGAGAAGCATATCTTCCCGCGCGACACGATCCGCGAGGCCGCCGCCTTGGGCTTCGGCTCGATCTACGTTGCAGAGGAGAGCGGCGGGATCGGGCTCGGGCGGCTCGAGGCGGCGCTGATCATGGAGGCGATGGCCTATGGCTGCCCCTCCACCTCGGCCTTCATCTCGATCCACAACATGGCGAGCTGGATGATCGACCGCTTCGGCTCGGCGGCGGTGAAGGCGAAATATCTGCCCTCGATGATCCCGATGGAGCGGATGGGCAGCTATTGCCTGACCGAGCCGGGCTCGGGCTCCGACGCTGCGGCGCTCAAGACGAGGGCGGTGAAGGACGGCGATCACTATGTCGTGTCGGGCTCCAAGGCCTTCATCTCGGGCGGCGGCGAGAATGAGGTCTATGTCACCATGGTCCGGACCGGCCAGGAGGGGCCGAAGGGCATTTCCTGCCTGGTGATCGAGAAGGACATGCCCGGAGTCAGCTTCGGAGCGCAGGAGAGGAAGCTCGGCTGGCATTCGCAGCCGACCGCCCAGGTCAATTTCGACGAGGTCCGGGTGCCTGCCGGGAACCTGGTCGGCGGCGAGGGCGAGGGCTTCCGGATCGCGATGATGGGGCTCGACGGCGGCCGGCTCAACATCGGCGCCTGCTCCTTGGGCGGGGCGCAGCGCTGCCTCGACGAAGCCATCGCCTATACGAAGGAGCGGAAGCAGTTCGGGACTCCGATCGCCGACTTCCAGGCGACCCAGTTCACCCTCGCCGACATGGAGACCGAGCTTCAGGCGGCCCGAATGCTGCTCTATGCCGCCGCCGTGAAGGTGACCGAGAACGCCCCCGACAAGTCGCGCTTCGCGGCGATGGCAAAGCGCCTCGCCACCGACACCGGCTCCTCGGTGGTCGACCGCGCCCTCCAGCTCCACGGCGGCTACGGCTATCTCCAGGATTATCCGGTCGAGCGCTTCTGGCGCGACCTTAGGGTCCACTCGATCCTCGAGGGCACCAACCAGATCATGCGGGTGATCGTCGCTCGGGACATGCTGAGGCAGTGACCGACGTCATCACGCGGGTGGAAGGCAAGGTCGGCCGAATCCGCCTCGACCGCCCGAAGGCGATACATGCCCTGACGAAGGAGATGTGCAGCGCGATGATCGCCGCGCTCCTGCCGTGGCGCGAGGACCCTTCCGTCCAGGCGGTGATGATCGACCATGCCGAGGGCCGCGGCTTCTGCGCCGGCGGCGACGTCGTCATGCTCGCCCGAAGCGGCGCCGGCGACGGGTCGGAGGCGCGGGCCTTTTTCCACGAGGAATATCGGCTCAACCACCTCCTCTTCACCTACATGAAGCCGACCATCGCCTTCATGGACGGGATCACCATGGGCGGCGGGGTCGGAATCTCGCAGCCGTGCCGCTACCGGGTCGCCACCGAGAATACGCGCTTCGCCATGCCCGAGACCGCGATCGGCCTGTTTCCCGACGTCGGCGGCGGCTGGTACCTGCCGCGCCTCCCGGGCCGAGCCGGCCAGTTCCTGGCTCTGACCGGGGCCCGCCTCGACGGCGCCGAGTGCCTGCGCCTCGGCCTCGCCACCCACTATATGCAGTCGCTCGCGCTCGACGACCTCAAGGCGCAGATCCTCACCCGGCCGGAGCGGATCGAGGAATTGCTGGACGAATGCAGCACGCCCCCTCCCCCCGCCCGCATCGAGTCGAACCTGCCGCTGATCGACCGCCTCTTCGCCTCGGACGATTATGAGGAGATCCTCGCCGCGCTCGAAGCCGACGGATCGGACTGGGCCCGGACCGAGCTCGAGACCCTGCGCGGCAAGAGCCCGCAGGCCTGCAAGGTCTCGCTCCGGCTCCTCTACGACGGCGCCCGGGTCCAGGATTTCGGTCACGAGATGAAGCAGGAATATGCGGTTGCGACCCGGGTCGTTCAGCGCCACGATTTCGTCGAAGGGGTGCGGGCCCTGCTCGTCGACAAGGACAATCGCCCGCGCTGGGAGCCGTCGACGCCCGAGGCGGTGACGGAGCACTTGATCGACACCATCTTCGCGCCGATGCCGGAAGGCGAGGAATGGACGCCGCTTTGAACGCGTCGCCCCAGCGGAGGCTGGGGCCCCGGCGGGTGAAAGGCACCGGAGCCTTCACCCCACGGGACCCCAGCCTTCGCTGGGGTGACGGCAGATGGAGATGCCGATGAATTACGAAAACATCCTGGTCGAGCAGCGCGGCGCCGTCACGCTCATCACCTTGAACCGCCCCAAGGCGCTGAACGCGCTCAACACGTCGGTCCTCGCCGAGCTGATTCACGCCTTCGCCGCCTATGACGCCGACGACGGCCAGCGCTGCGCGATCCTCACCGGAAGCGAGCGTGCCTTCGCCGCCGGAGCCGACATCAAGGAGATGTCGGACCAGGGCTTCGCCTCCATGTACGGCTCCAATTTCTTCCAGGGTTGGGAGAAGGTCACCGCGACCCGCAAGCCCTGGATCGCCGCGGTCGCCGGCTACGCCTTGGGCGGCGGCTGCGAGGTGGCGATGATGGCCGACTTCATCATTGCCGCCGACACCGCCCAGTTCGGCCAGCCCGAGATCAAGCTCGGGGTGACTCCCGGAATGGGCGGCTCGCAGCGCCTGACCCGGGCCGTCGGCAAGGCCAAGGCGATGGAGATGTGCCTCACCGGCCGGATGATGGGCGCCGAGGAAGCGGAGCGCTCAGGCCTGGTAGCCCGGGTGGTGCCCGCCGCCGAGCTCCTCGACGAGGCGCTGAAGACCGCCGAGGCGATCGCCGGCATGGCCCCGCTCGCCGCGATCGCGACCAAGGAGATGGTCAATGCCGCCTTCGAGACCGGCCTCGCCCAAGGCATCGTCTTCGAGCGTCGCCTGTTCCACGGCCTGTTCGGAACGCAGGACCAGAAGGAAGGCATGGTGGCCTTCGTCGACAAGCGTAAGGCGGAATGGACCGGGAAATAGCCGTCGCACAGCTGCTCCCCGGCGAAGGCCGGGGCCCAGCGGCGCAGACACAAGAGACTGGGCCCCGGCCTTCGCCGGGGAACGAGGAGCAGAAATGGCACGTATCGCATTCATCGGGCTCGGCAACATGGGCGGCGGAATGGCCGCGAACCTGGTCAAGGCGGGGCATGAGGTTCGAGCCTTCGACCTTAGCGAGCCGGCTCTGGCGAAGGCCGAGGCGAACGGCTGCGCCCGCGCCGGCTCGGCGGCCGAGGCCGTGGCGGAGGCCGAGGCGGTGGTCACCATGCTTCCCGCCGGCAAGCACGTCCGCGACGTCTACGAGGCGAGCGTGATCGGCACCGCTCCGCCCAGCGCCCTCCTGATCGACTGCTCGACCATCGACGTCGCCACCGCCCGCGAGGAGATCGGGAAGGCGGCGGCGGCCGGCTATGCGATGGTCGACGCCCCAGTCTCCGGCGGGATCGCCGCGGCCGACGCCGGCACCCTCACCTTCATGGTCGGCGGCAGCGACGAAGCGTTCGGGCGGGCTCGGGAGATCCTCGAGAAGATGGGCAAGGCGGTGATCCACGCCGGCGGCCCCGGCTCCGGCCAGGCGGCCAAGATCTGCAACAACATGCTTCTCGGCGCCTCGATGGTCGCCACCTGCGAGACCTTCGTCCTGGCGCAGAAGCTGGGGCTCGATCCGCAGACCTTCTTCGACATCGCCTCCAAGGCGTCCGGCCAATGCTGGTCGATGACGACCTATTGCCCGGTCCCCGGAGTCGGCCCGGCGACCCCCGCCGACCGCGATTACGAAGGCGGTTTCGCGACGGCGCTGATGCTGAAGGATTTGCGCCTCGCGATGGAGGCGGCGCAGAGCGTCGACGCCTACACGCCGATGGGCTCGGAGGCGGAGACCCTCTACGCCCGTTTCGCGGAGCTGGGCGGCTCGGGCAAGGATTTCTCTGCCATCATCAAGATGATCGACGACAGCTGGAAGGGCACGGAGGGTTGAGACCCGAACCGTCATGCTGAACTTGTTTCAGCATCCAGTTCCGAGCCGCCGAGCAGGTGGAAAGCTGGACCCTGAAACAAGTTCAGGGTGACGGTAAAGGTCAGGTGCCCCGCCTATAGCTCGAACCGCCCGCGCGTCGCCGCTCGCTGACGCCATAGCGCTTTGCCAGCTCCGCCGGATTTGTCCCCGCCACCGGAAGCCTGACCACCGCCGAACGCCTCTGCAGATCCTCGACGCAGCGCGCCGCGGCCTTGCCGTCCCAAAGCTCGGGACAGCGCACCGGGCGAGGACCGGTCAGGGCCCGGTCCAGCTCCAGCAACAGGGTCTCGGGCGTCACCAGCCGGTTGGTCCCCTCGGTGATCGTCACCGGCCGCTCGGTATTCTCGCGCAGGGTCAGGCAGGGGATCCCGAGATAGGTGGTCTCCTCCTGGATCCCGCCCGAATCGGTGATCGCCGCCGCGGCGCCGGTCACCAGGCTCATGAAGCGGACATAGGGCAAAGGCTCGACCAGCCGGATCCCGGCGCGCGCCAGGCGGCTGTCGAACAGGGCGCCCGCCAGCCGCTTCGCGGTGCGCGGATGGACCGGGAAGACCAGAGGAAGCCGCCGCTGCGCCTCGATCAGGGCGTCGACGAGGCGGATGAGCTGGGCGGGATCGTCGACGTTGGACGGCCGGTGGAGGGTCACCACCCCGTAGCCGCCGCGTTCCAGCCCGAGCTCGCCCGGAACGTCCGCGGCCTCGATCGCCGGCCGGACCAGCTCGAAGCTGTCGAGCATGATGTTGCCGACCCGGCTGATCCGGCCCGCCGGGATGCCCTCGGCAAGGAGGTTCTCGTCGCCGTCGGCGGACGGCGTCCAGAGCACGTCGGCGAGGACGTCGGTGACGAGCCGGTTCAGCTCCTCCGGCATGGTCCGGTCGCGGCTCCTCAGGCCCGCCTCGAGATGGACGACGGGGATCCCGAGCTTGCCGCCGACCATGGCGCAGGCGGCGGTCGAGTTGACGTCGCCGACGACGATTATCCAGTCGGGGCGGTCGGCGAGCGCCACCTTTTCATAGGCGATCATCACTCCGCCGGTCTGCTCGGCATGGCTGCCCGAGCCGACACCCAGGTGATGGTCGGGCTCCGGAAGCTTCAGATCGGCGAAGAAGGCGTCCGACATGTTGACGTCGTAATGCTGGCCGGTGTGAACGAGCACGGGCGTGAATCCGGGTTCGGCGGCGAGGGCGTGCCAGAGCGGCGCCACCTTCATGAAATTCGGACGCGCGGCGGCGATCAGGTGGATGCGCTGGGCCATGCCGGCCGAGGTA
>Ga0190273_10000603_pt1 | contig 13136 bp, 8 predicted proteins | sample Popmic504IS_FD_134513 | JGI IMG/M metagenome (GOLD analysis project Ga0190273, IMG submission 134513) | Populus adjacent soil microbial communities from riparian zone of Shoshone River, Wyoming, USA - 504 IS | ecosystem: Environmental > Terrestrial > Soil > Riparian zone > Trees stand | place...
ATTTACACGAACAAGCTGGTTAGGAGGTAACAAAGCACGCATTGCTATTGATCAATCCTGGGACGGAGTTACCGGGTATTTTGATTCTGGAAATGAGTTTGCGGATGATGCGTTTATGGATGTAAAATTCGGAATTTATGGAGGCTATAAATTTAACAGGAGTTTTGCCGAGATAACAATCATGCGGTGTAAATTTAAAAAGAACTCCGAAGCTGGCATAAGTCTGGGGAATTTTAATGCACTCGATATCTGGGTGTGGAATTCTCACTTTGAGGATTGTGCTATTGGAATTACAAACACTATCAACAACGGAGCTGGCGGCTTCAAAGTGTATAACAGCTTGTTCAAAAGATCAACAATTGCAGATATCAAAATAGGGAACACCGTCGAGTTTTCGTTCCGCGATAATACATCAATCAATTCCAAAACATTCTTGTACACTAACTGGACTCCAAATCCAGCTTCGATTATATTACAAGGTAACAGGATCATCGATCCTTTGGATAGCGTTGCTATCCGTGTTCAAAACCAGGGACAGGTAACGATGCTGGATAACATTATACGTTCACGATCGGATGTCGTCGGCCCCGTTGTGATGGTTGACGGCCCACCGAACTCTGATTTTTTTGCGATAGGGAACACGTTTACCGTCCCCTTTCCGATCAAAGCAGATCGTAACATCATCATCAATTCTTTAGTAGTAACACGGGAAAGCCTAAACCACCTATCTGCCCAACCAATACCCGAGACAGAGCCAAATCTATCAAGAAAAATATTCGAGGTTCCCAAAGGTGCAAGTTTTAGGATTATTCAGGCCATAATTGATCACGCAAACACTTTCTCGGGACAAAGACCGGTAGTTCACATTCCCTGTGGACTTTATTATATTGATTCGACGATTACAATCCCAAAAAATTCAGACATTCAACTTGTTGGTGATTCTTATTGGACTGTTTTGCTTTCACGCGGTACACACACCGGTCCGCTGTTACATATAGAGGGTCCAACAAAAAGCACAACACGTGATTTAATGTTTAACGGCAATAATACTTCGAATGGCGTGCTTGTAGACAATATTGATCAAGTTGGTTCGAGAATTTTTACCCACAAGTCAGAATCTCATAGTAATCACATCAATTATTATATAAGAGGTCTTGATCGAGCAATGGTACTATTAACTAACATAGGGTACACTCAGGCTTCAGAAAAAGCTTTTGTGGTTGAAGGAAGTGAAAATGCCAGATCCGGTAATCCAGTTCAATCCCGCACTGTGATTTATGGTGGATTAGGGTACGATAGCAAACTGAATTTTGATGTCTCAAATGGCGCCAACCTTTTAGTCAGGGATACCTGGTATGAGAGTCGGTATGTTAACGTGTTCCTGAATATGGAAAATAAAGCAACGTTTTCAGTTGAAGGCAGCCATATACAGAACCACGACTTTTCCGTAATCAAAAATTTTGATGGTAGGGCCTTGTTTTTCACGTCTTTCATTTCAAATAAAATTGAGTTTACAGGAGATGTTTCGCGTGCGAATTTTTTGGGATTAGGCCTCCATTCGAAAAATGACAATTTACTAACGAGTACAAGTAGTAAGTCACCCGCCATTATAACTGTTAACATAAGATCAAGCCAAAACCCTACAGGACATACCGCAAGTATACCGATTAGCAATGTCGGAACCGCTGGTATAAACTATTATGTGGCGATGCTTGACCAGGTCCGCAGTGCTCATGCGGAAGTGCTGACTAGTTTGCCAGCAACCGCAAGTGACTTAAGAATATTCAGAACATTTGTTGAATATGCAAACACCGGAATTTTGATTCAGGGTAATGCTGACTTTCTGGTACTGGAAACGTTGAATGTCCCGGTATCTGTAGCACAACTTCCTGCGGGCAATGAACTGAAATGGATTGTGCAGGACCCTAAAAAATATAAACACGAAGTCGAAATCTCCAAGGATGGAAAAAACTTTAAGACAATAGCTACCGTGAATGAAAAATCTATCACTTCCAACACAATAAGCTGGTTTCATTCCCATCCTCAAGAGGTCAAAAATTTCTACCGTGTCAGAATTGAATCTCCCGGCGGTAAGGCGAAATATTCAAATGTGGTAATGGCAGGATCAACAAATAGCCAGGTTAAAATATTTCCTAACCCCGTAACCGGAAACGCCTTTGCCGTGAAGTTTGATAATGTTCCAAAAGGCGAATTCATTGTTCAATTAAATAGCCAATCCGGTCAGAAAATTTTTCAACAACGAATGCTACATCAAGGCGGCAACATGAATCTCAGAATATCGCTTACATCCAATCTACCGAATGGAGTATATGGTTTGCAAGTTAAGGGAGATGAATTCATGGTGGCGCGGAATGTGCACTTCCAAAGTCTGTAAAAGCTTTTTAGCGCCCAATGTCGTTATCTTTGTTTATTGTCAATGTTGAAGAAGGTAATCCATCTACTCACAAATTATTAGGAATGTCTATGCACTTAAATAAATTACTTACGCCCGCCCCTTTGCTTTTCGTTCTGATAATTTGCACCCTACTAGTTTCATGCGTCGACACCAGGAAAGCTGTTTATTTCAGTAATATAAAGGATTCAAATATCCCTGCAGCCGCACAGGATCTGGAACCCGTGATTCAACTTAACGACATTGTGGCAATTAATGTTAGCAGCCTTAATCCCGAAGCCAGTCTAATCTTTAATACCGCCAAGAATACTGGTAATGTTACAGGTAATGGAGCAACGTCTGTGAGCGGTGAAGCTAATGGTTATCTCGTAAACCCCGATGGAACCATTCAATTTCCTGTCTTAGGAAGTTTGAAAGTAGTCGGTATCACAAAATCACAATTAAAGGAACAGATTACAAAAAGTTTGCTGGAGAAGAAATTGCTGGTCGATCCTATTGTAGACATAAGATTTGTCAATTTCAGGGTGACAGTTTTAGGGGAGGTTAGCAGACCTGCCGTAGTCAACGTTCCAAATGAAAAAATTTCCATACTTGAAGCAATTGGTATGGCTGGTGATCTCACCATTTATGCTAACCGGGAAAATGTTCTCTTAATAAGGGAAGTAGCCGGGAACAAAGAAATAAAGAGATTAAATCTCAACTCAAATGAAATTTTTACTTCCCCATACTATTATTTAAGATCTAATGACATCATCTATGCCGAGCCCAATAAAACAAAAGTGAGAAGTACAAGTCAGTCCTGGCAAATTCTACCGATCATATTGGGAAGTCTTTCTTTCCTTGTTATCGTTGCCGACAGAATTTTTCGCTAGACATTCAATTAAAAAGTGGGCATTTTCTTCTCAATACGGCTCATGGCATCTATCTTGTGTAACTAGTATTGATCATAAAATTTTCCATCACATTAATTAGTATACCATAATTTACCCCTGTTGAACTCAGGGTAATATCTATCATCGTTTCATTGACCACTACTGTTTCAGCTGGTCGCTCAAAATCCTTCTCATAAAAGACCACTTGCTCCTAAAAATTGAATTACGCACTCACTGTTCTATGGCTCTGATTGCCTTTTTGTTTTTCATATACCAGACTTGTTTTTAAAAATTCGATTGCCTGCCGTTTGTTTTTTAAATCGAAATTTTTAAGTTATGCAACAGCAAAGAGTGTTATTGTTGGGGGGTAATTATGTTCCAGAACCGACGGGAATTGGGAAGTACAATGGCGAAATGATGGCATGGTTGGCTAAAGCTGGATATGATTGTGCGGTTATTACGAGTTACCCATACTATCCGCACTGGAAACGGCAGAATCCATATGAGAAAGCCGGCTATTGGTATAGTAATGAAACCCAGCCGGCAGACGAAAAAAAAGTAAGAATTTATCGCTGCCCTCACTATATACCCACTGATCCCACGGGGCTAAAACGAATTATATCTGATTTCTCCTTCTTTTTTAGCGCACTTATTCGAATCTTTCTTTTGCTATTTACAAAGAGATTTGACATTGTCATTGCAGTTGTACCTCCGTTTCAGCTTGGATTATTAGGCGTGTTATATAAATGGGTAAAGGGTGCAAAATTTGTCTACCACATACAAGATCTCCAGATTGACGCGGCAAAGGAATTAAAGATGATTAAGTCCAAGTGGCTGCTTGACCTAATGTTTCGCTTGGAAAAGTTTATTCTATCTCATGCTGACTACGTAAGTAGCATCTCAGAGGGAATGATTAGTAAGATCATGGAGCGGTGTAATAAACCGGTCGTTTTTTTCCCAAACTGGGTAGATACTGAAACTTTCTATCCCGTGGATTCGAAAGCAATACTTAAAAAGCGATTTGGCGTTTCCCCTGAAAAAAATGTCGTTTTATATTCCGGAGCCATTGGTGAGAAGCAGGGCCTGGAATGTATTCTTTATGCCGCTGAAAAACTGCAGGATCATGATATCCAATTTATTATTTGTGGTTCAGGCCCCTATAAAGAAAAATTAACTAAGCTTGTGAAAGGCATGAAGTTGCACAATGTCACATTCATGCCTCTGCAAGCGAAACAGGATTTTAATGATTTTCTGAACATGGCTGATTTGCACCTGGTGCTTCAAAAAGCTGATGCAACAGACTTAGTTATGCCGTCAAAGCTATCTACAATCTTGTCAGTTGGTGGCCTTGCCCTCGTTACGGCGCCTAAAAAGACAAGCTTGTATAACATAGTCTCGCGACATGATATGGGACTTTTGGTCGAGCCCGGAAATCAGACTGCATTGACAGAGACGATATTAAGCGCTTTTCGTCATTCATATGCTACTATCCAGGTAAATGCACGACGGTTTGCGAAAGACTATCTTACGCTGGATAACGTGATTCAGAAATTTATGATTGATATTGAATCGGCAGCCGTTATCAAAACTACCGTTTCGTTGTCCGGAAGCAGAAAAGCGGAACCACAGGCAGTGCCCGAATCCACCACTATTTAAAATCAAGGAATGAATCAAAAATTTGCACTACTCATGCGAGTCGTCTTCATGGCGCTTGATATCGTGATGCTTAACACCATATTTTTTGTAGTAAAGTGGTATCTCCTTGAAACGAGGTTGCTAAGTGTAGAAGGTGAGTATATGGCCTTATGGATAGCCATAAACATTGCTTGGCTTATATGCTCTGCAATACACAATTTGTATGAAGCCACCTCAACTAGCAAATTCGAAATATTTCTTCGCAAAAGCGCGCACACTTATTTCCTCTTCCTCGTGCTATCTCTGATGTTCCTTTATTTTAACAGGCAGGTAGAAATTTCCAGGCTTTTTGTAGTAACATTCCTGGTTTGCTTTCCCACTTGTATATTAATGAACAGATTGATATATCTATTTACCTGGCTACATTTCCGTAACAAAGAGAATTTGATAAAGAGGATTATGATAATAGGTTATAATGATATCGGCAAGCAGTTGGCGAATCATTTTGAAATGAACAATACACACATGAAATTAATAGGCTTTTGTGAAGAATATAGCAAGGTTCATGAGCTTTCCCGATATCCAATATTAAGCACACCCAGCAATGCTGTTTTAATGTCAAAACAAATGCAGGTGACGGAAATTTACTCCACTATTCTACCTGAGCAAGATAACCGTATATATGATTTAATGCAAAAAGCAGATCAGGCCTGCATTCGTTTCAAACTAGTACCAGATTTTAGTTTATTTGTAAATAAGCCCATGCATATTAATTATCTCAGTGGGTTGCCAGTGCTGTCGGCTCGTCCCGAACCGCTGGAAGATTTAGTAAATCGCATTAAAAAGAGATTGTTTGATATCTGCGTTGCTCTTTTCGCCATAATTTTTATTTTAAGCTGGCTGGTTCCGATAATAGCTTTAGCAATATGGCTTGAGTCAAAAGGTCCAATATTTTTCGTTCAAAAAAGATCAGGCCTTAATAATATAACCTTTAATTGTATCAAATTTCGAAGTATGAAGGTTAACAGTCTTTCGAACCTCGCCCAGGCAAAACGAAATGACGATCGCTTGACCAAAGTCGGTAGGTTCATCAGGAAGACGAATATTGATGAATTTCCGCAATTCTTGAATGTATTGAAAGGCAACATGAGTATCGTCGGCCCAAGACCACATATGTTAAAGCATACGGAAGATTATTCAGCGTCTGTAAATCGTTACATGGTCAGGCAGTTTTTGAAACCCGGCATTACAGGGTGGGCACAAGTTAATGGTCATCGCGGTGAGACCCTGAGACTTGAAGATATGCAGGCTCGCGTAGATCATGACTTATGGTATATGGAGAATTGGACATCGTACCTTGATATGAAAATAATAGCCCTCACAGTTTACAACATATTCAAGGGTGAGAAAAACGCTTTCTGATCGATATTTCCTCAGCCTGATAATTCTTTAATAAATCGCGGCAATATTCAGAAACTGGCTTGCCTTAATCAAACTCCGCATCATCTCCTGAAATCCACTTCCCGCATCTCTCCGGTGGAATCCAGCCAATGCCCTCGCTATAAAGCAATTTTTTCGTAACATATAATTCCAACTGTAAGGCAAATTTGTGCATCAAATTTCAGATACATCTGCGGGTTATTTTAACTATATTGGACTGTTGCTGCACCAAATAACGATTTGCAGATATGAACCGAAAAACGATTGCCGCCCATATTCCTACCTATAATTGTCCTGACCTGCTGTTAAAATGTTTATCCCATACTTTGTGGGTTGACGAAATAGTCATTGCTGATAACAGCACAAACAATGATATCCGGGATTTAATCCCACAGATTAAACACCCAAATGTAAAATACATACATAGCCAGCAACCTGACATCAGGATACGACTCCTGGACCTTCGGGATCAAATGGAATCTGACTACATCCTATGGGTCTGCACCGATGAGTTTTACACTGAAGATGCCGCGAAAGAGATTCTTGATGCGTTATCCGATGAGGCAAGTTTGAAAGATGGATATGTTGTAACCGCGAAAACATATCATTACGGCGTTTATGACCCTGATGGTTTGAGCCACATAAGACTTTTCAGGAAAGAAAAATTTTACTTCGAGTTGAAATCGATTCATGAACAAGCAAGGGTTGATGGTACCGTTGGGCTAATTCAAAACCACTACGATCATATACAACTGGAACGCTTAGCTTCACAGGCAAGTAAAATATTTTTTTATGCTGACAATGACGCCAGGATAAAGCACTCAACAAATTTAGAGGCCGTCCGGACCGACAAACTCAGTTCGTTGCAGATCAAAATCCATTTTTATAAGCAACTCTTAAGGATCTTTTGGCGCACAAGACGAATGTTTTTTCAACGAAATGCATCTCACGTGGACCTATTTAAACGGTACGAACAAATTTTGACAGTGATTGCAAATGACAGCGTTCCTACTGAAGTAATAATTCAGCGGGAAGGAAATGCTAAAACTTATTTTGAAGACGCCTCGATATTCAAAATTGATGGTAAGGCTGAACATACGGGGATAGTAACTCCCTGAGAAGTTATGCAAGACCTTACTGAAGCATCAAGGTGGCATCACCTATAGGCATACCCCGATTAATGCAATTTTTTTTACTTCGGCAATCTCGCGCGAGGAAAAAGCTATCCTGCAATCACCGCGCAAATCTTATCCAACAGTGCTTCGTTCTTCTTCACAAAGTCTTCAGCAGCCTTTACCAGGGCGTTAATGTTCTTATCTGAAGCATCATCCATTTCACTGATAGCCTCCGGAATTTCGAAATTCACCCGTTGATACCGCGGTGTTCCGTCAACATAATCTGGTAACAGGTACTGCATTGTATAGTGGGTGCTTTCAGCCACGCTTCGCATAAATACATTTGTCATCAGCGGTTCGAACCAGTCTTTGTTCCGATAGCTTTTTACTTCCGCACCCTTAATAGTATTTACAGTATGACCCGTTCCTAACGATAACAGGTAAAAGGGAACATCATTGTCATCCGCCGTTACCACAGCATCAAAACCGCGGTCGTCTGCCTCTGCCAAAGCAGGATCTTTAACCAGCCTCTGCTTCCAGATCTCCTTAGCCTCACTATAGGCTAGTATAGAAGGATTATTCGCAAACACTCCCCCGTCTACAAAAGCCAGGTCATTATCTTTATCGTACTTCAGCAGGTTTGGTTTGAAGTAGGTTGGAGCAGCGGACGTTGACCTTGCAACATCCTTTAGCCGGAAATTTTCTTTTGGATCATTGGCTGCAAGTCTCGAAGAAAAATAAAATGGCTTTCCCTTTTCTATATCATAAGTAGTAACGAGCACATTCGACAGGCCATCCTTTAATTTTGCCTCACCAAAATATCTGTCAAGCAAAGCTTCCATGTCTTTGCTATCGTATGGTTTTGCAAAAAGTTTTGCTGAAACCCAACTCAGGATATCGCGCGGCCGGTCGGAAAAAATGTCCTTGCCAAACTTCACGTACAGCTCAAGCATCTGCGCCGCTGAAAATGAATTCTGGAAATTCGATTCCTGTTTTGTAAGGCCCACTGAAATAATACCACCGGTTGAAGTACCTGCGATCAAATCGAAAAGGCTGGAGATTGATTGACCAGTATGTTCTTCAATGTACCTGAGAATAATGCATGGAATGATGCCACGGATACCACCACCATCAATAGAAAGGATTTTTACTTTTGGAGTACTCATGTAAATTGGTTTTTATTTTTATTGTTATGAATTCCTGAAGCAGATAGAACCATTAGTCAATCCCGCCCCTTCTGTGTCGCCCATGATACCGCTGCTATGAATACCAGGCAGATTGCGAAACCAGTAATCCAAAACCAACGCAATGTAGTTTGTTTCGAGGGCAATGAAATACTGGCCGAGCGCCCGGTGATAATACCGGCAGCCCAGTAATATGGTAGTCGTTTTTCGCCCCGTGCTGCATCGAGATATTCAAGTTTGGCCTTTTGTAAGGCAACATCCAAATCTACCTTTGCTGTAAGTTGCTTATAAAAGAGTTCGTTAAGCCGATAGGTTGTTTTATTATCTATTGGCCAGAGATTCACGAGAGCAGCCGGAACACCAACACCAGCAAAAGCCCGGTTAAAACTAAAAATTCCTTCACCGGAATATAACTTGCCCACTCCGGACTCGCATGCGGCCAACACAATAAGGGATGTTACAGGTTTTCTCCGGAACACAAGGTCCTTTAAATACAAAGCGGAATCCGCAAAATATAACACGGGCTCATCCGGGTTTTTTGCAGAGGCATGCGAGTATAGATGGACAATTTTATATCGCGAAAAATTTTCAAGGAAATTACTACGGGTAGCCTTTTGAAAAATGAACGTTTCGGCCTGATCAAAATCATCGCTTATTGCTTTCAATGAAATATCACTCCCTATCAACGGACTTAACACCGAATAGTTTTTATAAACAACCGGTGCTACACCCATGAAACCGGCCGAACGATCTTCACTATCTGAATGATTGCTGAGCAGGAACCTGGCGGAATAGGTATAACTGACTGCATATCGCTGCACAAAATATTTGATGTCAGATCCATTCACCGAAGATATAAGTGCCTCGAAAGGAAAGTTAGTACCATCGGGCGAGATGATAATTCGTCCGGGCGGAATGTCACCAGTTTTGAAGATTTGTTTATATAAGTTATGGGCGATAATCACAAAGCGATCAAAATCCACTGTAGAGAATGAAGGCCTTACAAGATGGGATAGAAATGAAGCAGTAAGCGCTTCGTAAACCGTTTTGTCAATCCTTTCTAACCTGACTTCGTTTTTTAGTATTTGTAAAGTATAAACTGCACTGTCGCCGACAAACAATTCAATCAGGGCCTGGTGATTCCGCAGCATTTCGTTACGAAATGTATTTACATTTTGAAACGCATTGGCTGGAGCCTGCACTGTATTTAACCTATCGGCGCGGCGTCTTAATTGTTCCCGGTCAGTATTATTTGAATATATCTTTTTCTGTACATCCAGGTACTCTGTTGTGGCAGGAACAAGCTTACTCAATTGTAATTGCAAAGATTGTTTTTGCGTTTCAAGATCTGCCTGTTTAATAATATCAGCCTCGGACATTCCACGTTGCGACTCGATCTGGTCATCCAGCAACACTGATTTGCTGTTTTCAAAAAAATTAAATGCGTCGTCCATATTCCGCGCAATATAACATGCCTCAATGCCGATCTCATAAAGTCGCCGGACCCTGTTTCGCCACGACAGGTTAGATTCCGTCTCGAGAATGTTTTGCTTAATACTCCAGGCAAATTCGTCCGCATATCGCGTGGCCCGTATGGCATTTTGAAGAGATTGAGGGTCGCCGGAGAATTTAAATTCTTTCAAATGCGCGTCCGCCTTATCTATTAACAGTTGTGTTATGTAACTAACAAGGTTAGTGGTAGCCGTTTGTTCAACGGAAAGTTGCTTTAGATTATCCTCAGATATGCCAGGTGAAATAGTTTCAAGGGCACGGCTATAAAGTTTCTTTGCCTGTGCAAACTGATTTCGTTTAACACACAAATTAGCCAGCAAATTGTATATATGGACCGAATCAACCCTGTCTGCATATTCAAAAGCAGCCTGTAAATAAACTTTTGCGGAATCGCGTTTGTCAAAATCTTCATCAAAGGTAGTGGCTATGCTGATGAGCGATTCAGCACAGCCTTTCCGATAGCCGTCCCGCTTATTCGCCAGGAACGACTTCGAGTTATACACTGCTTCCATATCTCTTTGATGACTCTGGTTATTTATCTCAGCCAACAAACCATACATAAGGCCCAGGTAGTTATGTCCACCTGATCGAACCAACTGTTGGATCCGGGTTTGAACGAGGCGGGTTGCTTCTGTTAAGTTGTTAAGCCGCAGCAAAGACTGCACTTTGTAAGTCAACAGGTAAAGGAAACGGCTGAGGGTATCAGGCGATTTACGATAATGTCGGATGATTGACTCTCCAAAGTCCGCCGATGCAATACAAAGCTGATAATCACCTTTGTTAAAAAGCCAATAAACTTTCCTTTCAATCAGAAAACATGTATACTTATAATCGGAAGCAAATTTTTCGTAAGCGATACAACTGTCAATCGCCTCGATGCATTTCGAACGCAGCCGTAGCTCATCATAATATAACTGGAGCATATAATAACAGCTGGCGATATACGCAGCACTTATTTTCGGTTCGGTAACCCTGCGAAATTCTGCAACAGCCTTCCTGAGATATGAGATCGCCAGGTCGAATTCATTATTGAGCGCATAGTTTCGGCTGATAACTTTATACAACAGGCCTTTTACAGTGTCTGTTGGCCGCAGGCAATCTATCACAGATTCATACTTTAACAACTCACTTAACTTCTCTGCCTTTTTGCTTTCCGGGGAGGATGTGATCGTTAGAAATGATACCCTGTCAGGACACTGTCCCAAAAGGGTATTGTGATGGATAACCAGATTAACCAGAAATATTATAGGCAATAGCGTGCGCATCGGAGGGCGAGTATCATTTTATAACCCGGCATTACTGGTCCTGCGCAGTTTCTTCTGCATCTATTTCAGGTGGTGGCGGATTAGGCGTTGTTGGCGCGGTGCAGGGATTGCATTTGGCTGAAAACATGACCGTATTTTTCATCTGGGCCATAAGTTGCCCATTGCTGAAGCGAAGCGACTCTACCTGGAAAGCAAGAGAGATCTTATTTTCATTTTTCTGGTTATATTCTGCGATTCTTTGCAGGTAAAACTGTTGCACCTCGGCAATCTTTTGCCGGCTGGACGGCGAGCCAATACTATCACTGATCTTGAAGTAAATGGTCTTCCACAAAAATACCTGCCCATGTTTCGGTGGTTTAATACCCCCTTGCGGCGGAACTTGTCCGGGTGTTTGCTTGTCGCGGCATGATATAAAAATGCTAATTAGAAAAACGAGGATGATCAATACAGGTGATCTTTTGCCAGGTTTGTTTAGGACAGTCATAGTTTGAGGTTTAAGAAACAGTATATAATAAAACATTACCAGTTCCTGAGCCAGGTTTGGGCTTCCTCACGGTGTCCTAAATTGTTTTGAATAACAGATTGCAAAAACTCCTTTGCTTTATGTTTATCACCTGGTTGATTTCGTTTCATCAGGGTCAGCGCCATATAAAATTTACCGGGGTTCGAAATGCGTGATTCTATCGATGCAAGCTCTCCAAAATATCTCAAGGCCTTCTCATAACTACCAAGCTCCAACGCGGTAATGCCGGCATATTCAAGTGCCTGCAGGTGACCGGGTTCCCTGCTGATTATTTCTTCAAAGATATGAAGCGCACCGGCAAAATTCCCCGCATCATTCAACCGCTTTCCGATATCAACACTATCTCCTGTACCCATCAGTGCTCCAAGATTAGCTAATTCCTCGCTGATATATTTGTCGGCCATTTGCGACGGCGACGGGCCCGATGCTACGATATATACCGTTGTAGAAACGATACCAATTACAATTGCAGCGGCAACATACTTCCACAGTCGTCTAACATGAACCACGGGCGAATGCCGGCTGTCATTTTCTAAATCTCGTATAGCCGTTGCCGTAACATTAGAGGGATCTGCGATTTCGTCGCTTGCAATACCCATCTTTGTTTCATTATACAGGTGCCGGAAACGTTCTTTCTTTTGATTATTGTTTGCTTCCTTAACCACTGAAACGGCAGCCAGGTAAAAGGCAACGTCATCAGCAAATTGCGGATCGTTAAGAATTGTATGTTCAAATTCACTGGCTTCAGCAGCGGTCAGGTCGCCTTCAAAATAACTGCTGATATATTCCAGTTGTTGTGACATTTTATTTGATTTTGTATAACTGCCGTAGTTTCTCAAGACATCGGATCCTGCTTGTCTTAGCAACTTCGCCGCTCTTGTATTCTGCAATCGTAGCGATTTCTTTATCACTAAACCCTTCCGCAAACAAGTTCAGAAGCCTTTTACATTTTTCTCCAAGTTGCTCAAGCTGCTGCCGGAGTTGCTGAAAATCCGACCTTTCAATCAGTTGCTGGATTACCGGTTTAGCCGTATCTGATAATTGCATCATCATATCATCCAGCCCACCCGTTTGATGTACACTCATCTTATTGGTCGTCTTCTTGCGAATAATGTCAACACATTTATTGCAAAATATTTTGAAGAGGTAAGTTTTCAGTGCAGAGCGGTTTTCAAAC
>Ga0190273_10000604_pt1 | contig 13121 bp, 10 predicted proteins | sample Popmic504IS_FD_134513 | JGI IMG/M metagenome (GOLD analysis project Ga0190273, IMG submission 134513) | Populus adjacent soil microbial communities from riparian zone of Shoshone River, Wyoming, USA - 504 IS | ecosystem: Environmental > Terrestrial > Soil > Riparian zone > Trees stand | place...
AACCCCGAGTCGATCGTCGAGAAGATGGGCCGCAAGCAGTGCGAGCCGACGTTCGAGTCGATCGCCGAGCGGATCACCGACATTGCCGGCGTACGCGTGACGTGCAGCTTCGTGTCGGACGTCTACACGATCTTCGACCTCCTCACGGGCCAGTCGGACGTCAAGGTCGTCGAGGTGCGCGACTACATCAAGACGCCGAAGCCCAACGGCTACCGCAGCCTGCACGCGCTGATCGAGGTGCCCGTGTACCTCAGCGACGGCGAGGTGCCGGTGCTGGTCGAGGTGCAGCTGCGCACCATCGCGATGGACTTCTGGGCCAGCCTCGAGCACAAGATCCACTACAAGTACCGCGAGGACGTCCCGCAGTCGCTCCTCGACGGCCTGAAGGACGCCGCCGACACCGCGACCGAGCTCGACGCCACGATGGAACGGCTGCACACCGAGGTCAAGACGGCCGGCGAGCTGCCTGCGGAGCTGCGCGACGAGCTCACGGCGCAGACGTCGGCCTTGCCCGACGAGGCGTTCGTGGAGCGGCTCAAGCGCCTCGGCTCATGACCCGCTTCCGCCATCGGGGTCAGGCGAGGATGTCGTCGAGGTCGTACGTGGCGATCTCTTCGAGCTGCTCGTACGTGCAGCTCTCGGGCTCACGGTCGGTCCGCCACCGCTTGAGCTGCGCGGTGTGCCGGAAACGCGTCCCCTCCATGTGCTCGTACCCCACCTCGGCGACGAGGGACGGCTCGAGCGTCACGAACGACAGGTCCTTGGTGCCGGTCCAGCGGCTCTGGCCGCCCGGCAACCGCGATGACGCCTGAGCGTCGGCGTCCTGCCACTGCCCCCACGGATGATCGGAGCTGTCGACGACCAGCGGCTGGAGCATCTCGACCAGCTCGGCCCGCTTCGACTCGGTGAACGACGCCGCGACGCCGACGTGCTGCAGCTTGCCGTCGTCGGCGTAGAGGCCCAGCAGCAGCGAGCCCAGCAGGGGACGCTCGTCGGTGGATGTCTTGTGGAGGCGGTACCCCGCCACGACGACATCGGCCGTGCGCGCGTGCTTGATCTTGAGCATCGTCCGGCCGTTGGGGGCGTACGGCTTGGCGAGGGCCTTGGCGACGACCCCGTCGAGCCCGGCGCCCTCGAAGATGCCGAACCACTCCTCAGCGAGCGCGGCGTCGGTGGTCGTGCGGGTGACGTGGATCGGGGCGGACGCCTTCGACAGCGCGCCCTCAAGACGTGACCGTCGTACTGAGAACGGCTCGTCCATGAACGACTCGTCGCCGAGCGCGAGCAGGTCGAAGGCCACGAAGGACGCCGGCGTCGTCTCGGCGAGCATGGCGACCCGGGAGGCCGCCGGGTGGATGCGCTGCGACAACGCGTCGAAGTCGAGCCGGCCGTCGATGGCCAGGAAGATCTCTCCGTCGATGACGCACCGATCTGGCGTCTCGGCCAGCACGGCCTCGACGATGTCGGGGAAGTAGCGCGTCAGCTCCTTGGTGGATCGGCTCGCCAGCGAGACCTCGTCGCCGTCGCGGAACACGATGCACCGGAAGCCGTCCCACTTGGGCTCGTACGACAGCCCGCCCTCGACGGAGTCGGCCGCCGGGACCCCCTTGACCGACTTGGCCAACATCGGCTTGACCGGAGGCATGACGGGGAGATCCATGCAGCACAGCCTAAGACGAGAGCTCCGCGGGCGACACCTACACTGGCTGGGTGTCAGAGCCGCCGACAGACGTGCCCGCCGTCGAGGTCCTCGACCTCGTCATGCGGTACGGCTCGGTGACCGCGGTCGACGGCCTGAACCTCGTCGTCGAGCCCGGCACCGTCACGGCGATCCTCGGCCCCAACGGCGCCGGCAAGACCACGACGATCGAGACGTGCGAGGGCTTCCGCACCCCGCAGGGCGGCAGCGTGCGCGTCCTCGGTCTCGATCCCGTCGCCGAGGGACACCTGCTGCGCCCCCGCGTCGGCGTCATGCTGCAGTCCGGTGGCGCCTGGTCGGGAGCCCGGGCACCCGAGATGCTCCGGCACATTGCCTCGCTGCACGCCCATCCGCTCGACGTCGACCTGCTGATCGACCGTCTCGGCATGGGTTCGTACGGCACCACGCCGTACCGACGACTCTCCGGCGGCCAGCAGCAGCGCCTGAGCCTCGCGATGGCGATCGTGGGACGTCCTGAGCTGTTGTTCCTCGACGAGCCGACCGCCGGCCTCGACCCGGCCGCCCGCCGGTCGACGTGGGAGCTCATCGCCGAGCTCCGCAGCAGCGGCGTCACGACGGTGCTGACGACCCACTTCATGGACGAGGCCGAAGCGTTGTCCGACCAGATCCACATCATCGACGAGGGGCAGGTCGTCGCCTCCGGCACACCGCAGGCGCTGGCCGCCTCCGGCTCGGAGAACACCGTCCGGTTCGTTGCGCGCCCCGGTCTGGACGTCGAGGACCTCATGCGGGCGCTCCCCCACGACACGAAGGTCGACGAGGTCAACTCAGGCGCATATGTCATCGCCGGAGCGGTCGACCCCCAGCTGCTGGCGACCCTTGCGGGCTGGTGCGCCGATCGGGGTGTCCTGACCGAGTCGCTGCTCGTCGAGCGGCAGACCCTCGAGGACCGGTTCCTCGAGCTCACCGGCAAGGCTTTGCGATGACACAGCTCGATCTCTCGCCCCGACCCGGCCCGGCGCCGCGCGCGGCGATGCTGCGGGCACAGACCGTCATGGAGCTGCGACTGCAGACGCGTAACGCCGAGCAGGTCCTCCTCACGATGATCATCCCGCTGGTGCTGCTCGTCCTGGGCGCCCGGGCCACCGACATCGTCGACCTCGGGCCCGGACGCACGATCGACATCATCACGCCGGGCATCCTCGCGCTCGCGGTCTTGTCGACGTCGTTCACGTCGCTGGCGATCGCCACCGGGTTCGAGCGGCGCTACGGCATCATCAAGCGTCTCGGTGCCTCGCCGCTCCCCCGCTGGGGTCTGTTGTTCGGCAAGATCGGCGCCGTCGTGATCGTCGAGATCGTTCAGCTCGCCGTCCTGTCGGGCGTCGGGCTCGCGCTCGGCTGGGAACCGCACGGGGGTCTCGCTGCGGTCGGCCAGATGCTCGCGCTGATCGTGGTGGGCACCGCCGCCTTCGGCTCGCTCGGGCTGCTGATCGCCGGGACGCTCCGCGCCGAGGCGACGCTCGCGGTCGCGAACCTGGTCTACGTGCTGCTGCTCGTGGGCGGAGGGCTGCTGGTGCCGTTGAGCCGGTATCCCGAGGCCGCACGCCATGTGCTCGAGCTGCTGCCGTCGGGCGCTCTCGGCCAGGGCCTGCGCGACACGTTCACCGGCGACGGCCCGACGGCGTTCACCACGGTGGTCTTGCTGGTCTGGACGGTGTGCGCCAGCCTGCTCGTCTCGCGGACGTTCAAGTGGGAGTGAGCAGCATGCGGTCGTGGGCGGGCCTGCGCGAACCGACCAACACCTCGGTGCAGCGGTGGGCGTGGGCCGCCGTCGTGGCCAACACCCTCATCATCCTGACCGGCGGGCTCGTCCGCCTGACCGGCTCAGGGCTCGGCTGCCCGACTTGGCCCAAGTGCACCGACGAGTCGTTCGTGCCGCACCGCGAGCTCGGCACGCACGGCGTCATCGAGTTCGGCAACCGGATGCTGACCTACGTGCTGATCGCGGTGGTCGTGGCGACGTTCGTGGCGGTCTGGCGCTGGGCCGGGACGTCACGCGACCTGCGCCGCCTCGCCGGGCTGATCGCCCTGGGCGTCCCGTTCCAGGGCGTCATCGGCGGCATCACGGTCCTGACCGACCTGAACCCGTGGATCGTCTCGCTGCACCTGATCCTGTCGCTCGTCCTGGTCTCGGCCTCGGTGCTGCTGGTCGTGCGGGTGCGCGGCGCAGGGCGCACGATCTTCACGGCTCGCGCCCGTGGTCACGTCGTCGTGACCTACGCCGTGCTGTGGGTCGTCGTCTACCTCGGCACCGTCGTGACCGGCAGCGGTCCGCACGCCGGCGATGACGAGGCGCCCCGCAACCTGCTGGACCCGCAGGTCATGAGCCACGTCCACGCGATCGCCGTCTACGTCCTCATCGCGCTGACGGTCGGCACCTGCATCGTCCTGAGAGACACTCCCCAGGCGCGGCCGGCGCTCGGCCTGCTGGTCGCGGAGCTCGCGCAGGGGACGATCGGGTTCGTCCAGTACTTCACCGACCTGCCGATCGCTCTGGTGGCCGTGCACCTGGTCGGCGCGGCGGTGCTGATCGCCGTCGGGACGCGGCTGTTCGTGGAGGTCGTGTCCACGTCCGACCGCCGAGCCCGTCAGCGAGTGGTGCAAACCTGACCTCGAGTGGTGCGTTCTGGTCCGACACGCCGTCTTAGAAACGCCAACTTGCACCACTCGCGGTTCGGCGGGGAGACTTCGGGCGTGACCGAGCCCTGGAACGTCGACCCGTCCGTCTCAGACGCCGATCTCGCGGTCTTCCTGGTGACCTCCGCGGGTGCCCTCGCGTCCCGCATGCGCGATGAGGGCCTCAGCACCGATTTCAAGTCGTCGATCTCCGACGTCGTGACCGCGGCGGACCGGGCGGCCGAGGAGCTGATCATGCAGACGTTGCGGCAGGTCCGTCCCGACGACGGCATCCTGGGCGAGGAGGGCGCGGCCCACGAGGGATCGAGCGGACGCACGTGGGTCATCGACCCCGTCGACGGCACGTACAACTTCGTCTCCGGCTTGGCCTACTGGTGCAGCGCACTCGCCCTCGAGGATGCTGACGGCGCCGTGCTGGGCGCCGTCCACCAGCCGAGCAGCGGCGAGACCTGGGTCGGCGGCCGCGGCCTGCCGACGACGCTCGGCGGCAAGCCGCTCGAGCCGCTGGCCGAGCGTCCGCTCGCGGAGTGCAGCCTCGCGACCTACATCCATCCCGCGACCCTCGAGGATCCCGACGTCCTGCAGACGTGGTTGGCGATCATCGGCGGGGTCGCCACGCCGCGCGTGCTCGGGTCGGCGTCGATCGATCTCTCGAGCCTCGCCACGGGACGCATCGGCGTCTGGGCGCAGCACTCGACGGCGCCATGGGACTGGCTGCCCGGGCAGGCACTCGTCGAGGCGGCAGGAGGACGCACCGAGGTCGTCCACCACCGCGGTCACCGCTGGCACGTCGCCGGCAACCACCAAGCGGTCGGCGAGCTGCTCGAGCGCCTCCGGGCGTCCTGACCCTCAGGCGCGCCTGATCAGCGAAGGAAGGGGTCGATAGCGGCCGCCACGAACAGCAGCGCCAGGTAGGCGTTGCTGTAGTGGAACAGCCGCATCGGCTTGAGGACGGACAGCTCCTCGGTGTCCTGTGCTCGCGACTTGAGGTCGTACGCCTCGATCAGGAACACGATGCCCAGCACGATCGCGACAGCGGGGTAGAACCAGCCCGTCACCAGGGGCCACAGCAGCAGCGACGTGCCGACCATGATCCAGGTGTAGACCACGATCTGGCGGGCGACCTCGGCGGAGCCGACGACCGACGGCAGCATCGGGACGCTCGCGGCGGCGTAGTCGTCGCGGTACCGCATCGCGAGCGACCAGAAGTGCGGCGGCGTCCAGAAGAACACCACCAGGAACAGCACGACCGGGGCGAGCGCCAGCTCACCGGTGACGGCCGTCCACCCGATCATGGCCGGGAAGCAGCCGGCCGCACCGCCCCACACGATGTTCTGCGTCGTGCGGCGCTTGAGGATCATCGTGTAGCCGATGACGTAGAAGACGTTGGCGGCGAGCGCCAGCCCGGCCGAGAGCCAGTTGACCCAGAAGCCGAGCACGGCCGTCGACACGACACCGAGCAGGAGCCCGAAGATCAGGGCGTTGCGGGTCGGGATCTGGTGGCGGGCCAGCGGACGTCGCGCGGTGCGGCGCATCAGCTGATCGATGTCGGCGTCGACGACGCAGTTGAGCGCGTTGGCGCTGCCTGCCGACAGCGCACCGCCGGCGAACGTGGCGATGACCAGCCAGAGCGGGGGGACGCCCTCCTGGGCCAGGAACATGACCGGGACCGTCGTCAGCAGCAGCAGCTCGATGATGCGTGGCTTCGTCAGGGCGACGTACGACTTGACGACATCGCTGAACGCGGGAGAAGTGGGTACCTCGGTGGGGCTGGCGGTGTTCACATCCACGGCGGTCACGTGCATCAGTCTAAAGGACGCGAGTAGGCTCGACGTGACGGCCATCGACGCCAGTCATGCAAGCCTCGCGAACGACGATCAGGAGCCGCAGCTGTGACGTCCGGAACCCCCTCGCTGGAGTGGACAGACCTCGACAAGAAGGCCGTGGACACCGTCCGTCTCCTGGCCGCCGACGCGGTGCAGAAGGTCGGCAACGGCCACCCGGGCACGGCCATGAGCCTGGCCCCGGCGGCCTACCTGCTCTACCAGAAGGTCATGCGCCACGACCCCGCCGATCCGCACTGGGCCGGCCGCGATCGCTTCGTGCTGTCGTGCGGCCACTCGAGCCTCACGCAGTACATCCAGCTCTACCTCGCGGGCTACCCGATGACGCTCGACGACCTCAAGAGCCTGCGCACCTGGGGCAGCCAGACCCCCGGACACCCCGAGTACAACCACACCCCCGGCGTCGAGGTGACCACCGGCCCGCTCGGCCAGGGTGTCGCCAACGCCGTCGGTTTCGCGATGGCCGCCCGCCGCGAGCGCGGACTGCTCGATCCCGACGCCGCGCCCGGCGAGAGCCCCTTCGACCACCACGTCTACGCGATCTGCTCCGACGGTGACCTCGAGGAGGGCGTCTCGGCCGAGGCGTCGTCCCTCGCGGGCACGCAGCAGCTCGGCAACCTCACGCTGCTGTGGGACGACAACCGCATCTCGATCGAGGACGACACGAACATCGCCTTCACCGAGGACGTCGCGAAGCGCTACGAGGCCTACGGCTGGCACGTGCAGACCGTCGACTGGACCAACGGCGGCACCGAGTACGTCGAGGACGTCCAGGCCCTCTGGGACGCCTACCAGGCCGCCGAGGCCGTGACCGATCGGCCCAGCTTCATCCAGCTGCGCACGATCATCGCCTGGCCCGCCCCCAAGGCGCAGGGCACCGGCGGATCGCACGGGTCGGCCCTGGGCGACGACGAGATCAAGGCGACCAAGAAGCTGCTCGGCTTCGACCCCGAGCAGACCTTCATCGTCGACGACGACGTCATCGAGCACACCCACGCCGCCCGCGACCGAGCCGCGACCGAGCGTGAGTCCTGGCAGAAGTCGTTCGACGCGTGGACGACGGCCAACCCCCAGAGCGCCGCCCTGCTCGAGCGCCTCAAGAAGCGTCAGCTGCCGGACGGCTGGGACTCCGATCTGCCGGTCTACGAGGCCGATGCGAAGGGTGTCGCCACCCGCGTGGCATCCGGCGAGTTCTTGTCGGCGGCCGTGGGTCAGCTGCCCGAGCTGTGGGGCGGCTCCGCCGACCTCGCGGGCTCCAACAACACCACCCCCAAGGGCGAGCCGTCGTTCCTGCCGCCCGAGCGCTCGAGCGCCAAGTTCCAGGGCGACTGGTACGGCCGCGTGCTGCACTTCGGCATCCGCGAGCACGCGATGGGCGCGATCATGAACGGCATGGCCCAGCACGGGCTCACGCGTCCATACGGTGGCACGTTCCTCACGTTCAGCGACTACATGCGTCCGTCGGTGCGGCTCGCGGCCCTGCAGGAGCTGCCGGTCACCTACGTGTGGACGCACGACTCCATCGGCCTCGGCGAGGACGGTCCGACCCACCAGCCGATCGAGCACCTCGCCGCGCTGCGGGCCATCCCCGGCCTCGACGTCGTCCGCCCCGCCGACGCCAACGAGACCATCGAGGCCTGGCGCACGATCCTCGGCATCACCGACCGTCCTGCCGCGCTGGCACTGAGCCGGCAGAACCTGCCGACCTTCCCGCGTGGCACCGACGGCTGGGCGGAGGCGAGCCAGACGGCCAAGGGCGCGTACGTCCTCATCGACGCCGACGGCACGCCCGACGTCATCTTGTTCGGCACGGGCTCGGAGGTTCAGATCGCGGTCAAGGCCCGCGAGCTGCTCGCCGCCGACGGCATCTCGGCGCGCGTCGTCTCGATGCCCAGCCGTGAGTGGTTCGAGCAGCAGGACACCGCGTACCGCGACGAGGTCATCCCGCCGACGCTGCGGGCCCGTGTCTCCGTCGAGGCAGGCATCTCGCTCGGCTGGCGCGACGTGGTCGGCGATGCCGGACGCATCGTCAGCATCGAGCACTACGGCGCCTCGGCCGACTACCAGACGCTGTACGACAAGTTCGGCATCACGGCCGAGGCCGTGGTCGCCGCTGCCAAGGACTCGATCGCCGCCGCGGCGGGCGAGCCCACCGCACCGTTCCATGCCCGTCCGTCAGGACCTGTCGGCCCGGGCGACAACGCCGACGCCGACGCCAAGTCATAGCCGCCGGTTCCGCAATCCTCATGAAGGAGCACCTATGAACGACCGTCTCAAGGCCCTCGCCGATGCCGGCGTCTCCATCTGGCTCGACGACCTGTCCCGCGAGCGCATCGAGTCCGGCAACCTGGCCGAGCTCGTCGCGGAGTCCGGCGTCGTCGGCGTCACCACCAACCCGTCGATCTTCGCCTCGGCCCTGGCCAAGGGTGAGAAGTACGAGCCGCAGGTCAAGGAGCTCAAGGAGGCCGGCGCCGACATCGCGACGACCGTCTTCGAGCTCACCACGACCGACGTGCAGAACGGCTGCGACATCCTGATGCCGGTCTACGAGTCCAGCGGCGGAGCCGACGGACGCGTCTCGATCGAGGTCGACCCGGATCTGGCGCGTGACACCGAAGGCACCATCAAGCTCGCCAACCGCCTCTGGGAGCGGGTCAGCCGCCCGAACCTGCTGATCAAGATCCCCGCCACGCTCGAGGGTCTTGCCGCCATCACCGCAACGATCGCCGAGGGCATCAGCGTCAACGTGACCCTGATCTTCTCGCTCGAGCGCTACCGCGGCGTCATGGACGCCTACCTGACCGGTCTCGAGCAGGCCGACGAGGCCGGTCGCGACCTGTCGACCATCCACTCGGTCGCCTCGTTCTTCGTGAGCCGGGTCGACTCCGAGGTCGACAAGCGTCTTCCTGAGGACAGCCCGCTGCGCGGCACCGCCGCACTCGCCAACGCGCGCCTGGCCTACGAGGCGTACGAGGACATCTTCAGCTCCGATCGCTTCGAGGCGCTCAAGGCCAAGGGCGCCAACGCACAACGTCCGCTCTGGGCGTCGACCGGCGTCAAGGACCCCAACCTCCCCGACACGCTCTACGTCACCGAGCTCGTGGTCGACAACACCGTCAACACGATGCCCGAGAAGACGCTGCAGGCCGTCGCCGATCACGGCGAGATCATCGGTGACCGGGTGCACAACACGTACGAGGAGTCGCGCGACGCCATCGCCGCCCTCGAGCGCGAGGGCATCTCGTACGACGAGGTCGTCAAGATCCTCGAGGACGAGGGACTCGAGAAGTTCGAGACCTCGTGGAACGAGCTGCTCGAGACGGTCTCCGCCGAGCTCGACAAGGCCTGACCCGTGGCCGAGGTCGTCCTCAGCGTCCCGTCCCAGCAGGAGTTCGACGAGGCGCTCCAGCGCGCCGTCGACGATCAGGTCGCCTCGCGGATCTCCGCCCAGGACCCGACCCTGTGGGGCCCTGATGCGGAGTCCGAGGCGCGCATCCGGCTGAGCTGGACGCACCTGCCCGAGACCTCGCGGTCCTTGGTGGCGGAGGTCTCCGAGCTGCGCAACGAGCTCACCATCAAGGGGCTCGACCACGTCGTGCTCTGCGGCATGGGCGGTTCGTCGCTCGCGCCGGAGGTCATCTGCCACACGGCGGGGGTTCCCCTGACGGTGCTCGACTCGTCGCAGCCCGACATGGTGCGCTCCGCGCTGGCCGATCGTCTCGATCGCACGGTCGTCGTCGTGTCGAGCAAGTCCGGCGGCACCGTCGAGACCGACAGCCAGCGTCGCGCGTACGAGCAGGCGTTCACCGACGCGGGCATCGATCCGCTCGAGCGCATCATCGTGGTGACCGATCCCGACTCACCGCTCGACCAGCAGGCCACCGAGACCGGGTACCGAGTGTTTCGGGCCGATCCGAACGTGGGTGGCCGCTACTCGGCGCTGACGGCCTTCGGGCTCGTGCCGAGCGGGCTGGCCGGCGCCGACATCGGCGAGCTGCTCGACAGCGCCGCCGAGGCCGAACCGGCGCTCTACGCCGACGACGCGGCCAATCCTGCGCTGCGCCTCGGCGTGCTGCTGGGCGTCGCCAACGGCCACCGCGTCGACAAGCTCGTGCTCTCCGACCAGACCCGGCACGGCGTCGGCGACTGGATCGAGCAGCTCGTCGCGGAGTCGACCGGCAAGCTCGGCAAGGGCGTCCTCCCGGTCGTCGTACCGTTCGAGAACGCGGTCAACTTCAACCCCAGCACCGCCGACTCGGTCCTCGTCACGATCGGAACCGACGAGGCGCCCGAGGCGCAGTCGGGTTACTCCGCCGCCCTGCGGGGCGAGCTCGGTGCCCAGATGCTGCTGTGGGAGGTCGCGGTCGCCGTGGCCGGACGGATCATCGGCATCGACCCGTTCGACCAGCCCGATGTCGAGAGTGCCAAGAAGGCGGCTCGCGAGCTGCTCGACAGTGCCGGCTCGGTGCCGACGCCCGACTTCTCCGACGACGGCATCGACGTCTACGGTGCCGGCTCGACGCTCGAGGAAGCGGTCAACACCTTGCTCCACCAGGTCGACCTCGATCACGGGTACCTCGCGATCCAGGTCTACCTCGATCGTCTGGCGTTCGCCGACTTCGCCGGCGTCCGCGAGATCGCTGCCAGCCGTCTCGGACGGCCCGTGACATTCGGCTGGGGGCCGCGCTTCCTGCACTCCACGGGTCAGTATCACAAGGGCGGCACGCCCAACGGCGTGTTCCTGCAGGTCACCGGCGCGGCCGCCGAAGACCTGCCGATCAAGGGCCGCGACTTCACCTTCGGCTCCTTCATCGACTCGCAGGCGGCCGGCGACGCGGCTGTCCTGCGCGACCACGAGCGTCCGGTGCTGCGGCTGCACCTCAACGACGTCGAGTCAGGTCTGGCCCGCATCCGCGAGCTGCTCGCATGACCGTGGACGTCAACCCGCTGCGCGATCCCCGCGACCGCAGGCTTCCTCGCATCGCGGGGCCGTGCAGCCTCATCATGTTCGGCGTCACGGGCGACCTCGCCAAGAAGAAGCTCATCCCGGCGGTCTACGACCTGGCCAACCGCGGCCTGCTGCCTCCGGGCTTCGCGCTCGTCGGTTTCGCCCGCGCCGACTTCGGCACCGACGATTTCGCGAGCATGATCAAGCAGGCGGCCAAGGACGGCGCCCGCACCCCGTGGAGCGAGACGGTCTGGAAGCAGCTCGCGGCCGGCATTCGGTTCGTTCCCGGTGAGTTCGATGACGACACCGCCTGGGAGCGTCTCGCCGACACCATGGAGGAGCTCGACGAGCAGCAGGGCACGGGCGGCAATCACGCGTTCTACCTGTCGATCCCGCCGGGTCTGTTCCCGGTCGTCGTGTCGCAGATCAAGAAGCACGGCCTGGCGGAGTCGTCCCAAGGGTGGCGGCGCGTCGTCATCGAGAAGCCGTTCGGCCACGACCTGGCCTCGGCCGAGGAGCTCAACCGCATCGTGGCCGACGTCTTCACCCGCGAGTCGGTCTTCCGCATCGATCACTATCTCGGCAAGGAGACGGTCCAGAACATCTTGGCCTTCCGCTTCGCCAACGGCATGTTCGAACCGATCTGGAACAACCACTACGTCGACCACGTCCAGATCACGATGGCCGAGGACATCGGCATCGGGTCGCGCGCCGGCTACTACGACGGCATCGGCGCTGCCCGGGACGTCATCCAGAACCACCTCCTGCAGCTCATGGCGCTGATCGCGATGGAGGAGCCGGTCTCGTTCAACGCCTCGTCGCTTCGTCTCGAGAAGCAGAAGATCCTCGCCAACGCACGTCCCGCCGCGCGCATGGACCTGCACACCGCCCAGGCGCAGTACCTCGCCGGGTGGGCCGGCGGCGAGAAGGTCCGCGGCTACCTCGAGGAGGACGGCGTCCCGGACGGGTCGCGCGCCGAGACGTACGCGGCGATCCGGGTCGACGTGTCGACCAGGCGCTGGGCCGGCGTGCCGTTCTACCTGCGCACCGGCAAGCGGCTCGGCCGGCGGGTCACCGAGGTCGCCGTCATCTTCAAGCGCGCCCCCCACCAGCCGTTCAGCAAGAACGACGTCGAAGAGCTCGGGCAGAATGCGCTCGTCATGCGCATCCAGCCCGACGAGGGCGTCACGCTCCGGTTCGGCGCCAAGGTGCCCGGCACCACGATGGAGATCCGCGACGTGAACATGGACTTCGCCTACGGCGGCGCGTTCGTGGAGAGCAGCCCCGAAGCCTACGAACGCCTGATCCTCGACGTGCTGCTCGGCGATCCGCCGTTGTTCCCGCAGCACGAGGAGGTCGAGCTGGCCTGGAAGATCCTCGATCCGGTCATCCAGCACTGGCGCAGGGACAAGACCATCGACACCTACCCGTCCGGCACGTGGGGTCCCGCGTCCGCCGACGCGATGATGGCCCGCGACGGCCGCACCTGGAGACGTCCGTAAATGGAGATCGCACTCGAGAAGACCAATTCGTCCGCCATCGCCAAGGCCCTGGTCAAGGCACGATCCGCGGCCGGAAGCCCCGCGATGGACATGGTGCTGACGCTGCTGGTCGTCACCGACGACGACAACGTCGGCGATGCGCTCCGCACGGCGACCACCCTCTCGCGCGAGCATCCGTCCCGCGTCATCGGCGTCATCTACGGCGACGGGCGCGGCGCCGCACAGCTCAACGCCAAGGTCCGGGTCGGTGAGAGCTCCTCCGGCGAGTCGATCCTGCTGCGCATCTCCGGTGAGCTCACGAAGCACGCCGAGTCGGTGGTGCTGCCCCTCCTGCTGCCCGACTCCCCCGTCGTCGTCTGGTGGCCGGGCAAGCCACCGACCGACCCGTCGAAGGACGCGATCGGCCAGCTGGCCCGTCGTCGTCTCACCGACGCCGAGGCGACCGACTCCCCCATCCGCTCGCTCAAGGC
>Ga0190273_10000605_pt1 | contig 13118 bp, 7 predicted proteins | sample Popmic504IS_FD_134513 | JGI IMG/M metagenome (GOLD analysis project Ga0190273, IMG submission 134513) | Populus adjacent soil microbial communities from riparian zone of Shoshone River, Wyoming, USA - 504 IS | ecosystem: Environmental > Terrestrial > Soil > Riparian zone > Trees stand | place...
GACCATCAAATCCTACCTGCCCTACGGCCTTTAAGAGGAGCGCTGACACATGGCTCGCGTCAAACGGGGCGTCACCGCCCACGCCAAGCACAAGAAGGTTCTCGAGCAGGCCAAGGGTTTCTATGGCCGCCGCAAGAACACCATCCGCATCGCCAAGCAGGCCGTCGACAAGGCCGGCCAGTACGCCTACCGCGACCGCAAGGTCCGCAAGCGGGCCTTCCGCTCGCTGTGGATCCAGCGGATCAATGCGGCCGCGCGTCAGGAAGGCATGACCTATTCGCGATTTATCTTCGGCCTTGAAGCGGCCGGGATCACGATGGACCGCAAGGTGCTTGCGGACATCGCGGGTGACGATCCGGTCGCCTTCAAGGCCATCGCCGAACAGGTTCGCGCCGCGCTGGCCTAAAGCTCCGGACAACCGGGATTTAGCAAAGCCCTTCGGCGACGAGCCGGAGGGCTTTTTGCTTTGACCCAATCCCGCTAGACCACAGGCCGACATGACCGATCTCACGACCCTCGAAGCCGAGCTGACCGCCCAGGTCGCCGTCGCGCCCGACGCCGCCTCGCTGGAGGGCTTGCGCGTCGCCGCGCTCGGCAAGTCCGGCTCCATCTCCGCGCTGCTGAAATCGCTGGGGTCGATGAGCCCCGACGAGCGCCGCGAACAAGGCCCCGCCATCAACGGCCTGCGCGACCGCATCGCCGCCGCCATCGCCGAACGCAAGGCCGCGCTGGAGACCGCCGAGCTCGACCAGCGCCTCGCCACCGAGCGCCTCGATCTCACCCTGCCCGCGCCGCCGCGCCGCAAGGGCAGCGTGCACCCGACCATGCAGGTCATGGACGAGATGGTCGCCATCTTCGCGGAAATGGGCTTTGCCGTCGCCGAAGGTCCCGACATCGAGGACGACTTCCACAACTTCACGGCGCTCAACTTCCCGCCCAAGCACCCGGCGCGGGAGATGCACGACACCTTCTTCTTCAACCCCGGCCCAGACGGGGAGCGCAAGCTGCTGCGCACCCACACCAGCCCGGTGCAGGTGCGCACCATGCGCCGCGGCAACACCGCCCCGCCCGCCCCGTGGATCGCCGCCGGCCAGGAGCCGCCCATCCGCATCGTCGTGCCCGGCCGCACCTATCGCTGCGACTCCGACGCCACCCACACGCCCATGTTCCACCAGATGGAAGGCCTGGTCATCGACCGGAACATCCACATGGGTCACCTGAAGTGGACGCTCGACACCTTCGTCAGCCGCTTCTTCGAGGCCGAGGGTGTCGTCACCCGCTTTCGCCCCCACCACTTCCCCTTCACCGAACCGTCGGCGGAGATGGACGTGCAGTGCGACCGTTCCGGCGGGGAGATCAAGATCGGGACCGGCACGGATTGGCTGGAAGTCGTCGGCTGCGGGATGGTGCATCCCAACGTCCTGCGCAACTGCGGCCTGGATCCGGACGAGTGGCAGGGCTTCGCCTTCGGCTTCGGCGTCGACCGGCTGGGGATGCTGAAATACGGCATGCCCGACCTGCGCGAGATGTTCGCGTTCGACACCCGCTGGCTCGCCCACTACGGCTTCTCGGCGTTCAGCGTGCCCAACCCCGCCTCGGGCCTCAGCTGATGAAGTTCACCCTCCCCTGGCTGAAGGACCACCTGGAGACCACCGCCACCACGGCGCAGGTCGTCGAGGCCATGACCATGGCCGGGCTCGAGGTCGAGCATGTCGGCGATCCGGGCGACAAGCTGGGCCCCTTCTCCGTCGCCTACATCGCCGACGCCGTGCAGCACCCCAATGCCGACCGGCTGCGCGTCTGTCAGGTCAACACCAAGGACGGCCGCAAGGAGATCGTCTGCGGCGCCCCGAACGCGCGCGCCGGGCTGACGACCATCTATGCGCCGATCGGGACCACCATCCCGGCCAGCGGCGTCACGCTGGAGGCCAAACCGGTGCGCGGCGTGGTTTCCAACGGCATGCTGTGTTCGGCCGCCGAGCTGGGGGTTGGCGGCGACTCCGAAGGCATCATCGAGTTGCCGGAGATGCGGCTCGGCACGCCCGCCGCCGAGGCGCTGGGGCTGGAGGCGGTGATCGACTTCGAGGTCACGCCCAACCGGCCCGACTGGCTGGGCGTGGCGGGGATCGCCCGCGACCTCGCCGCCGCCGGTGTCGGCACGCTCAAGACCGACCCGGTGCAGCCGGTGAAGGGCAGGTTCTCCTGCCCGATCGAGATCAAGGTCGACGGCGAGGCCTGCCCGATGTTCGCCGGGCGGCTGATCCGGGGCGTGAAGAACGGCCCCTCGCCGGCCTGGCTGCAGGAGCGGCTGAAGGCCATCGGCCTGCGCCCCATCAACGCGCTGGTCGATATTACCAACTTCCTCTCCTACGACCGCGCCCGGCCGCTGCACGTCTATGACGCGGCCAAGCTGGTCGGGGCTGTCATCGAGGCGCGGCTGGGACGCGGCCGGATCGAGCAGAGCGACGCCCAAGCCTCGCCCGCCGAGCACCACGACGAGCAGCTGATCGCGCTCGACGGCAAGACCTACGACATCGGGCCGGAGATGTGCGTCATCGCCGACGCCGGCGGTGAGCGGCCCATCGGGCTCGGCGGCGTCATGGGCGGCGCCTCGACGGGGTGCTCGGAGGAGACGGTGGATGTTTTCGTCGAGAGCGCGTGGTTCGACCCGATCCGCACCGCCCAGACTGGCCGCGTCACCGGCATCACCTCCGACGCCCAGTACCGCTTCGCGCGCGGCGTCGACCCCGGCTTCGTCACGCCAGGGTTGGAGCTCGCCACCTTCCTGATCCTGGAGCTCTGCGGCGGCGAGCCATCGGAGGTCCGCGTGGCCGGCAAGGCGCCCGCCGCGCCGGGGCCGATCACCTTTGATCCGGCCTATGTGACCAAGCTGTCCGGCCTGTCGGTGACGCCCGCCCGCGCCAATGAAATCCTCACCGCGCTCGGCTTCAAGGTCGACGGCAAGACGGTGACGCCGCCGTCCTGGCGCCGCGACGTTGAGGGCAAGGCCGACCTCGTCGAGGAGGTGGCGCGGATCGAGGGCTTCGCCGCCCTGCCCTCCACGCCCCTGCCCGAGGTCGCACGGCCCGTCGGCGGCGTGCTGACCACCCGCCAGACCAGAGCCCGCATCGCCCGACGCGAGCTGGCCGCGGCCGGCTATCAGGAGGCCATCGGCTGGTCGTTCGTTAGCAACGCGGTCGCACAGTTGTTCGGCGGCGGCGCGGCGGAGCTGGTGCTGGCCAACCCCATCGCCGCTGACCTCGACACCATGCGCCCCTCGGTGCTGCCGGGCCTCGTCGAGGCCGCCGGCCGTAACGCGCGGCAGGGCTTTCCGGACGTCGCGCTGTTCGAAGTCGGGCCGGTGTTCGACAACGACCGGCCCGAGGGCCAGCGGCTTGTCGTCGGCGCCATCCTCGCGCCCCACGGCCCGCGTCGCTGGGACAAGTCCGCCGACGCCGAGCTGTTCACCGTCAAGGGCGACCTGCTGACCCTGCTCGACGAGCTCGGCGCCCCGGTCGCCAACCTGCAGACCGCGCAGGGCTCCGCCGCCGGCTGGTGGCACCCCGGCCGCTCGGCCCGCCTGCAGCTCGGCCCAAAGCAGGTCATCGCCGAGTTCGGAGAGCTGCACCCGGCGGTCCTCAAGGCGCTGGACGTGGACGGCCCCGTCTACGGCTTCGAGGTCTTCGTCGAGGCCATCCCCGAGCCGAAAAAGAAGGGCGTCAAGACCCGCCCGGCCTTCGATGCGCCGGCGCTGATGCCCCTGACCCGCGACTTCGCCTTCGTCGTAGAGCAGGCCCGCCCGGCCGGTGACCTGACCAAGGCCGTCGCCGGCGCGGACAAGGCGCTGATCGCCGGGGTGCGCGTGTTCGACATCTATGAAGGCAAGGGCGTGCCGGAGGGCATGAAGTCGCTCGCCCTCGAAGTCACCATCCAGCCGCGCGAAAAGACCCTCACCGACGCCGAGATTGAAGCGCTGTCGGCGCGGATTGTCGGCGCGGCGGAGAAGGTCGGCGCGAAGCTGCGATCCTAGAACTCTCCTCCCTCGAGGGGAGGAGGGCAGGGTGGAGGGTGTGGCCGCTGAGTTGGGGCGATGAGCGCTGTTGGCTCAGAGCCCTCCGCATTTGCCGGTCGGCACAGAGAACTCACCCCCATCCCCGGCCCTTCCCCCCTTGAGGGGGAAGGGAGGTTAGAAGGGCAAAATATTCCGCTGCCGCGAGTAGACCAGGTACCCGATGTTCGCGCCGAGCCGCAGGCCGACACCCGCGCGGATCGGGGCCAGCACGATATTCTCCGCCCGCTGGTAGTTCACGCCCAGGCCGCCGACTAGGTACGCCGAGCCCTCCACCCCCGGGAACCGCCGGAAGATCGCGTCGGGGTATTCGAGGTTGTAGCAGAGGGTGAAGACGCGGCTGGCATTACCGCCCATGTCGAAGCCGACCGACGGGCCCTGCCAGAACACCGGCGTGCCGGCGCGCTCCTTCATGTAGAGCAGGCCCTGGCCATAGCGGGCGCCGATGGTGATGGCGGCCGAGGCCTCCTCGCCCGCCAGGTAGGCGGTGGGCTGGCCGTAGTCGCGGAACACCCGCTCGACCGCCGCGCCCACTGACTCCGCCGCCACGCCGAGGGCGTCGGAGCCCTGCGAGACGATCTCGTCCATGGTGTAGGTCTGCGGCGGCTGGCCGGTCGGGCCGGTGGCGGGGTTCGGCTGCGTCGCGCCCGGACCGGCCGGCGTCAGGGTCGTGCAGGCGGAGGCCCCCATGGCGGCGAAACCGGAGAGAACCAGGGTGCGGCGGTCCATCGAATCACTCCTCAAAATGCATTGGCGAGCGCGAGCTTCCGCGCCGCGTAAGGCCGGTTTGAGGCGGTCCGCGTTAAGGCCCGGTTAACTATGCCCCAAGCCGTCAGCCCTTCACCACGCCCAGTTTCAGCAGGCTCTCGGCGGTGGCGACGATGGCCTCCTCATTGGAGCGTGGCGACCAGCCGAGCACGCGGCGGGCCTTGGTCACGTCGGCGTTCATCCGCCGCCCGAGCTGGGGCAGCAGGGCGCGGGCGTCGGGGTTGACCAGCGCCATCATCCGCACCACCCAGTTGGGCAGCTCGCGGGTCGGCACCTTCGCCGCCGCCGCGCCCAGCCGTTCGCGCAGCACCTTGCCGGCCTCGAGGATCGACATCGACTCGCCGGCCATGGCCAGGAACCGCTCGCCCCTGGCCTTGGGGTCGGTCATGGCGCGGATGTGGAGGTCGGCGACGTCGCGCACGTCGACGATGCCGAACGAGGCCTTCGGCGCGGCCGGCAACGCGCCGTCCATCAGCTTCTGCACCAGCAGGATCGAGGTCGAATAGTCGGGCGCCAGCACCGGCCCCAGCACCGCCACCGGGTTGACCACCGACAGCTCCAGCGCGCCGCCCTCGCGCTCGATGAAGTCCCAGGCCGCCTTCTCGGCGATGGCCTTGGACTTCACATAGGCGCCGATGCCGTCGGTGGTGATGTCGGTCCAGTCGGTCTCGTCGAAGGGCTTGGCCCGCTCCGGATGGCCATAGCCGATCGCGGCGTAGGAGGAGGTCAGCACCACGCGCTTGACCCCCGCGTCCCGCGCCGCCCGCAACACCCGCAGCGCCCCCTCGCGGGCCGGCACGATCAGGTCGTTCTCGTCCTTGGGCGTGTCGGCCGGGAAGGGAGAGGCCACATGCAGGACGTAGTCGCAGCCCGCCACCGCCTCCGCCCAGCCGCCGTCGCCGGTCAGGTCGGCCGCAAAGAAGCTCAAGGCCTCGCCGGGCCTGGCTCCACCCGCCTCCAGCATCCCCCGCACCTCGGCCTCACGCCTGAGGTTGCGAACGGTGGTGCGGACCGTGTGCCCCGCCTCCAGCAACTGGATGATGCAGTGACTGCCAATAAACCCGGACCCGCCGGTAACCAGAACCGTGCTCATAGTGCCTCCCTCGACCTAAGGCGCAGTCTGCGCGCGAAGGCGGGTTTGCACAAATGTCCGCTTGCGATCCTTAGGTGACGACTGAAGTGCCCGCTTGCCGGTTGATCCCCGGTCAGCGAAGTTAACCCATGGACCTTTCAACGCGCCGCATACTCCCCTTCGCTGGTCGGGCAGAATGAAGAACGTATTCGAGAACGCAATTGGCCTACTCAAAAGGCATGCGCTATCCGAGCGCGTAGACGACCGCCAAAAGCTAAAGATTTATGAAGCCTGCGCGCGTCTTGAAACGGTGTCCAAGACCTACCCCGTAATCCGACAGCAAAATGACGACATGCTAAAAGCTGACGCGGGGCTTGAGGTTATTAGGGACCAGTTGCCATTCGACAAAGTGTTGCCGATGTTGCAACGCGCGGCGGAAACCGACACCCAGCTAGCTGCATGGCTAGCTTCCAATGGTGGGAAGATTGAGCAAGTTGGTTTGGCTGAAACTTCAGCATTTACAATGACGGATTTGGCTGAGGTTGCGCCGGAGACGGCCGAGAAGTTGCGTCAGCTCCAGACAGCGACCGAGCAGGTGTATACAAACCTTTGGCTAGTGAAGGGATCACTGAACGGCGTTCACAAATTGAAGAATTTCAACCCAACCGGCGTTCGGGACGTACGAAATCATCTAATTGAACATACGGAAAAAAGTGGTGCAGCGATCTTTTCGTTCGGGATTTCAACGGGTGGGCCCGTGCTCCGCCCGATTAAACCCTCCAACGCATCTGCTGCTCACGACCGGGGATTGGATAAGAACGTAGAAGAATTCCTTCAAGGGATCAGAAATCGGCTCGCTTAGGACGGGGCTGCTGCGATCGGTGACGGTCGACAGGTCGGCGCTCCACCCATCGGCGACGTTCAGAGTGTCCGCTTGCGGGAACCGGGCTGTTGCGTACAGTTGATGCTCAACTCGAAGCTGGGGGCTGAATGAGCGTTCGGAGCGGAATCTTAGGAGCTATAAGCGTAGGCCTGCTTGCAAGTGGCTGCAGTGCGCAAGCGAATAGAACCGCCTTTGGGCAAGCTCCCGCGGATCAACTGCCAACTCGTTCTGAGATCAGTCAGCTTGAGAAATCCATCGAGCTCCCCACAGAAACACCGATCGCGGAGTACGCTCGCTTCTACTGGATTTCGCCAGCGGGCAAGCCGCAAGCTCTACGCACATGTGAGTTCGGCGAAGTCTCTCCCGATGGCGGGCCGTTCCTCAGGGCAGTCTACGTCCATTCAGACCTCGGCTACTCCCCTGGCGTCCACCTGCGCCGCATACCTCCGTCTGCCATCTGCGATGGGGGCTGCAGCGTGATTGACGTGGCGTTTAACCTCAAGACCCGCAGGATCGTTGAAGCGAGCTGCCATTCTGCCGGATAACTTCTGCCTCCTACCCAAGCAGGCCTGCCCCCGCGCGCGCTCTACTCCGCCGGCTGCTCGACAGGCTCCCTCTGCGCGGCGAAGCGGTGGGAGATGCGTTTCATGCCCCAGCCGCGGATGTCGTCGACCATGGTGAAGACGACGGGGACGTAGAGCAGGCTGAGCAGCGTCGAGGTGATCAGGCCGCCAATCACCGCCACGGCCATCGGGGCGCGGAACTCGGCGTCGGCGCCGAGGCCCGTGGCTACCGGCAGCATGCCCGCGCCCATGGCCACCGTGGTCATGACGATCGGTCGGGCGCGTTTGTGGGCGGCGTCCATCAGCGCCTCGTAGCGCGGCATGCCGTCCTTCATGGCCTCCAGCGCGTACTCGATCAGCAGGATGGAGTTCTTCGCCGCGATCCCCATCAGCATCATGATGCCGATCAGCGCCGGCATGGAGAGGTTGCGGCCGGTGATCAGCAGCAGGCCGAAGGCGCCGCCGATGGCCAGCGGCAGCGCCGCCTGGATGGTGATCGGCAGGGTAAAGCTGCGGAACAGCAGCACCAGCACGGCGTACATCAGGAGGATGCCGGTGAAGAGGGCGACGGCGAAGCCCTTGCCCATTTCCTGCAGCGCCTCGACGTCGCCGGCCGGCTGTTCGGTGACCCCGCCGGGCAGGTTCTTCAGCGCCGGCAGGTTGTGGACCAGCTTGGCGGCTTCCCCGAGCGCGACGCCGTTCAGTTCGGCGGTGATGGTGACGCTGCGGCGGCGGTCGAGCCGCTCGATCTGCGAGGGACCCGCGCCGAAGCTGATGTCGGCCACCGCCGACAGCGGCACCGAGGTCCCGAACGCCGTCGGCACGCGCAGGTTCTGCAGGGTGGCGAGGTCGGCCCTGCCCTCCTCGGTGTAGCGCAGGCGGATGGGGATCTGCCGGTCGCCCTGGTTGAACTTCGGCAGCAGCTGGTCGATGTCGCCCAGCGTGGCAACCCGCACCGCCTGCGAGATGGCCGCAGAAGAGACGCCCATGCGGGCCGCCTCGTCGGGACGCGGCGCCACCTCCAGTTCCGGCCGGGCGATGGCGGCGCTGTTGACGACGTTGTTGAGGCCGGGGACCTGGCGCATCTGGGCTTCGACCGCGCGAGCGGCGTTGGCCAGGGCCACGCCGTCGTCGCTGTTGAGCGCAATGCTGATGGTCGGGGTCGAGCCGTCGATGCCGAAGCGGATGCGGGCGCCGGGGATGTTCTGGAAGGCGACCGCCATCTCCTGCTCGAACTCGCGCTGGGAGAGGCGCCGCTTGCCCTTGGGGACGAGGTTGGCGGTGACGGTGGCCCGCCGCACGTCGCTGGGCGCGCCGCCCCCGCCGCCGGGGCCCTGCGCGACCAGACCCGAGCCGACGGAGGCGTAGACGCTCTCCACCTCTGGCCGCTTGATCATGATGGCGGTGATGCGCTGGGCGACGGCGTCGGTCTCTTCGAGGCGGGCGCCGGGCGGCAGCTCGACGGAGATGGCGGAGTAGCCCTGGTCGCCGGCGGGGATGAACTCGCCCGGCAGCAGCGGGATTAGCGCCAGGGAGCCGGCGAAGATCACTACGCCGACGCCCAGCGTCACCCGCCGGTGGGCCAGCACCCACTTCAGGGCGCGCAGGTAGGGCGCCATCCAGTTGGGGTCGCCGCGCGGGTTCTTCTCGGTCCGCAGCAGGTAGGCGCTCATCAGCGGCGTCAGCATCCGCGCCACCAGCAGCGAGAACAGCACCGACACGCAGGCGGCCAGCGCGAACGACTTGAAGAACTGCCCGACCACGCCCGGCATGAAGCCGACCGGCGCGAACACGGCCACGATGGTGAAGGTGGTGGCGACCACGGCCAGCCCGATCTCGTCGGCGGCCTCCAGGGCAGCGGGGTACGGCGCCTTACCCTCGCGCATGTGGCGCACGATGTTCTCGATCTCGACGATGGCGTCGTCGACGAGGATGCCGATGGTCAGCGACAGGGCCAGCAGCGTCACCACGTTGAACGACTGGTTCAGCGGCGCCAGCACCGCGAAGGTCGGGATCAGCGACAGCGGCATGGCCACGGCGGTGATGAAGGTCGCCCGCCAGTCGCGCAGGAACAGCCACACCACGGCCACGGCCAGCAGCGCGCCCAGCCCCAGCGCCTCCATCGAGGCGAAGTAGCTGTCCTCGACATACTGGACGGTGGAGGTGACCTCCTCGATCTTCAGCTCGGGGTGGGCGGCGTCGAGCTTGGCGACTTCTTCGCGCACGCGCTTGGCGACCTTGACCTCGGACCCTTCGCGGGTGCGGGTCATGGAGAAGCCGACGACCTCCTCGCCCTGGAAGCGGGCAAGGCCCCGCCGCTCGGACCAGGAGTCCTTGACCTCTCCGAGATCGCCCAGCCGCACGCTGGCGCCGCCGCCGAGATCGATACGCATGTCGGCCAGTTGCTGGACGCTGCCGGCCGAGCCGAGGGTGCGGATCGACTGTTCCTCGCCGCCGATGGTCGCCCGGCCGCCCGGCAGGTTGGCGTTGACCGAGCGCAGGGCGTTGCTGACCTGGCCGGCGGTGACGCCCAGCGAGGCCATGCGGCGCGGATCGAGCTGAACGGAAATCTCGCGGGTGACGCCGCCCTCCCGCCCGACGCTGGCAAGGCCAGGGATAGCCAGCAGCGCCTTGGAGACATCGTTGTCGACGAACCACGACACCTGCTCGGGGTTCAGCCCCGGCGCGCGGACGACGTAGGTGATCAGCGGGTTGCCGGTGGCGTCGATGCGCTGGACGACGGGCTCGGGGATGTCGCCGGGCAGAAGCGAGCGGCTGCGGCCGACGGCGTTGCGGACGTCGTTGGTGGCCCGCTCCAGGTCGGCGCCGACCTCGAACTCGATGTAGGTGACGCTCATTCCGTCGGCGACGGTGGAGCGGATATGGCGCACGCCGCTGAGGCCGGTCAGCGCGTCCTCGAGGATACGGGTGACCTGGGTCTCGACCTCGGCCGGCGCGGCGCCGGGCTCGGCGGCGCTGACCACCACCATCGGGAAGTCGACGTCCGGGAAGTTGTTCACCCGCATGCTCGAGAAGCCGAACATGCCGGCCAGCGTCAGCACCAGGAACAAGAGCAGGGTCGGAACCGGGTTGCGGATCGACCAGGATGAAATGCCGCGGAACATCAGGCGGCCACGCGGACTAGGTCGCCCTCGGCCAGGAAGCCGGCGCCCTGCACGACGATGCGCTCGCCGGCCGTCAGCCCGGTCAGCACCTCGACCCGGTCACCGACGCGGGCGCCCGTGCTCACCGGCCTGAACCGGGCGTGGTTGCCGCGATCCAGCACATAGACGCCGCTCTTGTCGTTGCGGAACACCACCGCGGTCTGCGGCACTGTCAGCGCCGGCTGCGCGCCGACCTGGATGGCCGCGCGGGCGAACATGCCGGGGCGCAGGCCCGAGCCCGTCAGCGCGATCCGCGCCAGGCCCAGCCGCGTCTGCGGGTCAACCTGTGGCGTGACGATCCGCACCGAGCCGGTGGTGACGATGCCCTCGGCGCTGACGGTGGCGGGCATGCCGGGGCGGAGCATGGCGATCTGCTGTTCGGGCACCTGGGCATTGAGCTCCAGCCGGCCGTCCCGGACAAGCCGGAAGAGCTCGGTCCCCGGCGAAATGATCTGGCCCTTCACCACCGAGCGCGAGACGATCAGCCCGCTGACCGGCGCGCGGACGTCAGTCTGTCCGCGGCGGGTGGCGGTTTCGGCGCGGCCGGCTTGCGCTGAGGCCACCTGGGCGGCGGCGGTCTGCTGTTCGGCGACGCGGGCGTCGAGGGCGGCCTGGGCTAGGTAGCCCTTCTGGCGCAGCTCCCGGGCTCGGGCGAGGTTGGCGTTGGCCTGGGCGAGCTGGGCCCGGGCGCTCGACACTGCGGCCTCCTGCTGGCGAAGCTGGCTGGAGAGCACGCTGTCGTTCATCTTGACCAGCACCTGGCCCTGGCGAACGTAGCTGCCCTCGTCGGCATAGACGCCCACAGCGGTCAGCCCGCCGGTCTCGGCCCCCACCGGCACCAGCTCCCACGCCGCCACCGTGCCCGACGCCTCGACCGTGCGCGACAGCGGCTGCAGCGCCACGACGGCGGCGGTGACGGTCAGCGCGGGCTTGGGCGGGGCGGCGGCTTCCTTCTTGCCCCCGCAGGCGGCGAGCACGAGAGCAGCGCCGACAACAGCAGCGGTCCGGGCAGACTTGAGCACGCAACTCTCCAGTTTCGTGAAGGCCGCGAACAAGCCGGGCCGCTCCTAACTATGGGCGCGGGCTGGTTTCGCAAGCCCGAACGGCGCGCTTTATAGCGGCGCTCGCGGCCAAGCGCGAATGTGCTAGAGGGCGGCGCATGACGACTCCGCTTTCGCGCATCCGCAACTTCTCGATCGTGGCCCACATCGACCACGGCAAGAGCACCCTTTCCGACCGCCTGATCCAGGAGACGGGTGGGCTGACCGCGCGCGAGATGACCAACCAGGTCCTCGACAACATGGACATCGAGCGCGAGCGCGGCATCACCATCAAGGCCCAGACCGTGCGGCTGAACTACAAGGCGCGCGACGGCGAGACCTATGTGCTCAACCTGATGGACACGCCGGGCCACGTCGACTTCGCCTATGAGGTGTCGCGCTCGCTGGCCGCCTGCGAGGGCTCGATCCTGGTGGTGGACGCTTCGCAAGGCGTCGAGGCCCAGACCCTGGCCAACGTCTATCAGGCCATCGACAACAACCACGAGATCGTCCCCGTCCTCAACAAGATCGACCTGCCCGCCGCCGAGCCCGACCGCGTGCGCCAGCAGATCGAGGACGTCATCGGTCTCGACGCCTCGGACGCGGTGCTGTGCAGCGCCAAAACCGGCGAGGGCATCGCCGACGTGCTCGAGGCCGTGGTCACCCGCCTGCCCGCGCCGAAGGGCGACCCGGACGCGCCGCTGAAGGCGCTGCTGGTCGACGCCTGGTACGACGCCTACCTCGGGGTGGTGGTGCTGGTGCGGGTGTTCGACGGGTCCCTGAAGGCCGGCATGCGGGTGAAGATGATGCAGGCCGGCTCGACCCACCTGGTCGACCGCGTAGGGGTCTTCCAGCCGAAGAACACGCCGGTCGAGGCGCTCGGCCCCGGCAAGATCGGCTACTTCACCGGCCAGATCAAGGAAGTGGCCGACGCCGCCGTCGGCGACACCATCACCGACGAGAAGAAGCCGACCGCCCAGGCGCTGACCGGTTTCCGCGAAGTCCAGCCGGTGGTGTTCTGCGGCCTCTTCCCCGTCGACGCGGCCGACTTCGAGGACCTGCGCGCCGCCATCGGCCGCCTGCGCCTCAACGACGCCTCGTTCAGCTATGAGATGGAAACCAGCGCCGCGCTGGGCTTCGGCTTCCGCTGCGGGTTCCTGGGCCTGCTCCACCTGGAGATCATCCAGGAGCGGCTGTCGCGCGAGTTCGACCTCGACCTGATCGCGACGGCGCCGAGCGTCGTCTACAAGATCGGCCTGATCAACGGCGAGGAAGTCGAGCTCCACAACCCCGCCGACATGCCCGACCCGGTCAAGATCGACACCATCGCCGAGCCGTGGATCAAGGCCACCATCCTGACGCCGGACGAATACCTCGGCGCGGTCATCAAGCTCTGCCAGGACCGCCGCGGCGAGCAGCGCGAGCTGAGCTACGTCGGCAGCCGGGCGATGGTGGTCTACGACCTGCCGCTGAACGAGGTGGTGTTCGACTTCTACGACCGGCTGAAGAGCGTCTCCAAGGGCTACGCCTCCTTCGACTACCAGATCGAGGGCCACCGC
>Ga0190273_10000606_pt1 | contig 13112 bp, 12 predicted proteins | sample Popmic504IS_FD_134513 | JGI IMG/M metagenome (GOLD analysis project Ga0190273, IMG submission 134513) | Populus adjacent soil microbial communities from riparian zone of Shoshone River, Wyoming, USA - 504 IS | ecosystem: Environmental > Terrestrial > Soil > Riparian zone > Trees stand | place...
AGACCCGCAGGGATTGGCCGGATCACGCGACGGGCCTTCGACGACGATCCTGACATCCGTGATCAATCGCCCCTCGTACTCGCCCGTTTCGATGACGGAGGGCGCGCCTACGGCTGGCCCTGCAAAGAGAGCAGCCAACAGCATAAACGTCAATACAAAGAAGCGCAGCCTCACCCTTGTTCTCTTAAAAGTAATCAGTAATCAGTAGTCAGTTTTTAGTTTTTAGTTTTCAGTCAAAAGCTTTTAGCTGGTAACTGATTATTGACTGCTGACTACTTTTCAAAATCTTTTTCTAAAACGAATCTCAAAACTGAAATTATCATTGCGTGAACTGAAGCCGTTGATCGATCCCTGCTCGTAACGCGCGACGAAAGAGAGACGATTCGAGACGCGGTATTCAAGCGCGAGCACCTGATTCTGATCCGAGGTCACGTTGGTCGAATAAGTGATCGACAGGTTTTTGTTGATCTGGCGTCCGACCGTGAGTCGCGCCGTCGGGCTTGATCCGCCCCGGCCCGCGATCAGCGGATCGATCTCGAATCGATTAAGACCGAAGAGCTTGTCGGTCGCGCGCCGCGCCGGAGCATTAATCAGAGTATCCGTCAGCAGGCTCGCGGCTGTGCCTAAGCCCGTCTGCGCGAGCGTAGAAGTGCTCGTGTCGCCGGACGATAGATTGCCGGTCGTAATCAACGCGACGACATCGGCCTGCGGCAGCGACGGGTCGCTGCGAACAATCGCCTGCGGCTGTGAAAGCGGGCCCGTCAGACTGACGACGACCGTATAGCCGCGTATCTCCGACTCGGCCTGAATGTTCAGCAGCGGGTCGGCATCGCGGCGCGGCGGAAGGTCTATAAAGGCGCGCGTCAGCTCATAGCGGTCGTTGCGGAAATTGAGCGTGCCGCGCGTGGCAGAGATGCGGCCAGAGATGATCGGGTCTTCCACAGGGCCGACGACGCGCAAAGACACAGAGCCGACCATGTCTGCCAGATTATTATTGACGACGAGCGCGTCGCGGCCCTCGACTCTGAGGTCAAGTTGTGTCGTGGCAAACCCCGCCCCGCTGCCTTCTGTCAGTGAAGCCTCACGACGATTATTGATAAGATTCGCCAGCTCTATGTCCTCTGTATATTCGGCGCGACGCAGATTGACCGTGCCCGTCACGATCTGCTCGCGTGTTGAGCCGCTGATGTCCAGATCGGCGTCCGCAGTTGTCCTGAAGCCCTGAGGGTAAGGCACTGTGACATCGTCGCCGCGCACGCTCAGACGAAAACGCGCGAGCGTAAAGCCTTCCAGCAATGCTCCGCCCGTGGCGGTTACGCGACCGCCGCCGAGCGTCGCCGTAAGCGAATCGATCTGTGCCTGATTACTATTGAAACGGACTAATGCTTTGACGTTTTGCAGCGTCAGCCGTTCCGTGCCGACGAGCGTCGCGATGGATGCTCCGGTCACACTTGCCGTTCCACTGAGGCGCGGCTGCTCGTACGTGCCGCCCACGCGCACGGCAGCTTCAGCCGCGCCGGAGAGAAAGATATTCGGCGAGAGGCTGTTTAGCACCCGCAAGTTCAACTGCCCGTCGATGGAGAGCGCCTGACGCCCGCCAGGCCCAAGCGCCGCCGTGCCGCCGAACAGAATATTCGTGCCGGGCCCGGTAAACTGCGTCTTCTCGAAAAAGACTTCGTTCTGGGAGAACTGCACGAGCAGGGGCGAAACGGCAGTAAGTTGAATATCCTCTATCTGGAATGTCAGGTCTGTGAAATTGGCAGTGCCCTTGAGTCCCGCAAGGCCCACCACCTCCTCGCCTTCCTCATTCTCCGTGCGCAGCGGGCCGCTCGCGCGCAAAGTTCCCGTCGCGCGCCCCGTCACCCTGACATTTGACTGCGGCAGCAGGATAGAAAAGAGCGAGGTCAAATCCGCGCCGGAGAGAGTCGTCTCGATGGTTGTCGTCAGATTTCTGTCGCCGAGATTGACCTGCGCAGCGATGACCTGCGGTTGGCCCAGCAGGCCCGTGGTTAATTTGAGATCGAAAATCTTATTCTCGGTGCGACCGACGATTGCGAGCGTACCCGCAGAGCGACCATTGACGGTCACATCCCGGCCCTCGCCGTCGATGTTGACATCGTAGGTCGCAAAGTCCGAGAACTTTTCGCCCCTGGCCTGTATGTTGAGGTTAGCGATGCCCGTCAAACGCGGAAGCGTGCCGGCGTTAATGGCGAGCGATTCAAGACGCTCAAGCTGAAAGTTCGTCGCGCGAGCATTGATGTTGAAGGCTTCCGTCTTGCGATCAATCGTGCCGGTGGCGTTGATGAGTCCCGCGCTGAGCCTTGCTTCCAGATTCTCAAGATTGATGACAGAGCCCGTGAAGGTTGCGCGCGCCGTGATGCTCTCGAACGGCTCTCCCTTGATCTGGCCCGCTCCGACGCGCAGGTCTGCGCTGCCGTTCATCGCATCGGGCAATCCTTTGACATCGATGCGCCCCGACAGGTCGCCCTGAAGATCGCCTGGCATGAGACCGACGCCCTGTTTGCCCTGCGGCAAAAGTGCCAGCAGGTTCGCGGCGCTGGCGCGATCAAGCGTCGCATTCAACTCGATGTTGTTCTCGCCCTTGCGCGGAGCTATGAGCGTGAACTGTGCGCCGCCGCCGTCGGGTTCGGTCAAGCGTCCGTCCGTTACACGGATCACGTCGGGCGTAATGTTCAGGGCATTCGAGAGAGCGCCCAGATCGCGCCCCTGCACCAGCAAGTGCTCAACGGAAGCGCGCCCGTCAATGGTCGGATCATCGAGCTTACCGCGCACAGTGCCGTTAAATGCGAGCCGCCCGCCAAGCTCTATACCGTAGCGCTCGAATTGCTCGTCCACTCCAGGAAAGAGGCCCGAGGCGGTCACGACGTTATGAAATTCCGCCGCATCCGTCGAGGCCAGATCGAGCCGCAAATCCGTCTCGTCCTTCGTGAAAGAGAATTGCCCGGAAGCATTCAACTCGGTCGAGCCCGTGCGCAGTGCAGCCTGCTCGATCTGGAAAGTTCCTGCATTGGCATGAAGCGCGACCGTGCCGTTGATGGGCGTGCGCCCGCTTGTATCCGTGCCGGTCTCTGCCTGAAACTCTGCGCGCACATCACCGCTCGCGGCCTTGACGTTCGTTCCCGGAAATCGCAGATCGGCAGTACCCGTTGCGCGGCCCGCGACGGGCACAATGCGACCCGAGAGTGCTATCAGACCGCCGATGTCCAGATCGCTGAAGGTGGCAGCGACATGCGAAGTGCCTCTATCGTTAGTGCTCAAGGTGGCATTACCGTTGGCACGCCCCTTAAAGATTTCCGCTGTAAAGTTGTTCAGTTGAATCTGATTATTAGTCGCAATCATCGCTGCGCGCGCTGGGCCGAGATTGAATTGGCCCAGCACGCCGCCGCCCAAACTCAAGTCCGCGCTCGCGCGATAGCGGCCAGACGGCTCGACCGTAAAAGTTGGGCGCGCGAGTCGCACATTCTCCGCGCGGCCATCCGTGAAAGCAACCGTCCCGGCGTTGATGTCGCCCGACGTGCCTTCGATGCGGCCACCGCGAACGCTCAAGCGCACGCCGGCGATGTTGAGGCTTCCGACCTTTGCGTCCTTTGTCGTGATGCCGCCGACTCTGACATTGCCTGCCGTGACGTTCGTCGTCTCGCCGCGCGTCTCGAAATCGACGCCCGTCGCCTGTACACCCTGAACGCGCGCGCCGGATGCGTTGAGTGTGCCCGCCTGCACATTCGCGACAGAGCCGGTCGTCATGCCGTTCTCAGAGCGCACGCGCAGATCAGAAGCAGCAAGCCCACCAGCATTTGCATCCATCGAATTAAAGCCACCGGCACTAGCTCGACTGGCAGAGGCTGTTAGTACGTCCCCGCGCGATTCGGCGCGGACATCGCTTAAGATAAGTCCCGTGATGGTTCGGCCTCCGGTGTGAGCGGCGGCGGCGCGCAGCTCGCCGACCCAGGAAAAGTCCGTGCCCGTGCCCATCACATTGCCCGCGACCTGCACGGCGTTCAATTGAAAATCACCCGTCGTCAAAAGGTCTGCGACGACCTTTCCCGTTGCTTGATAACTCTTACCGTCGCCGGACACGCGCGCGTTCGCCTTCAAAGCTTGCAAACGAATATTATCCGCGGCCAGCGCATCGGAGTTGATCTGCCCGTCAAAGGTGTAGCGCGTTCCTTCCCCGGAGACTGTGCCAGACATATTCCCTGTCCCGCGCAGCGCCGTGTCGGTTTGCAGAATCTCTGAAGTCTGCGTCAGGTCAACCATCGAGGTGACTTCCAACTGATAACGCAGAGCGCGCCAGTCGTCCATAGTGCCCTTCAGATGAGCTTCGGCCACGGGCGAGCGCAAGATGAGTTCCTGAATCTCTGCGCGCGTCTGGTTAACGCGCCCCCTGGCCTGTATGTCTATGTTATTGATGGGCCGACCATCATAAACGAAAGTCGAATCGGAGGCCGCGAGCGTGATGGTGTTCATGCGGCTCTCGGCGGGAGCAGAGGGGTCGTCCGGTTGAATAGTGGCGCGAAGATTTCGCGCTTCGCCCGAGAGCTGATGCTGTTCGTCACCGTAGTGGATGATGCCGCTATTGAGCTTGATGTTGGCGGTCGAATATGAAAACAGTATGCGGCGATTCAAATCCTCCGGCGGAATTTTCAAGTTGCTAAAGTTCGAGCGCCCGTCCTTATCGAATTTGACCCATAGTTCGAGGCCGTCTATTTCCAGCGATTCGAGATTGATGTTGCGGCGCAGGTTCAGCGCATAGAGGTCTTCTATGCGGACGGTGGCGAGCATGCGGTCGATCTTGCCCAGGCGCTCATTGGTTTGCGCATCGTAAAGCACAATGTCGCGCATCTCGACGGAGCGTGGCCCAAAGGCCGTATGAAATTCCTTGATCTCTGCGCGGATGCCGTACTCTGCGAGCGTAGATTTGATCTGGTTGGCGACGTAGCGATCAACGTAGCCGAGTCGGTAAGAGAAGATGCCGATCAGAATAAGCGCGACGATAAGCACCGCAATCGCAAGCGTTGCGATAAAAGCGTTGCGGCGTGTGAGCCAGCGACGATGCCAGCCCTGCGGCGTGCGCGGCTCGGGGCGGTCTGCGTCGCGCTCCGCAATGCGTTCGGCTGCGGGCGGCAAAGGCTCGTCCCCGGTCGATTGGAGCGCGGCTTGAACGTCGCTCTTTTTTGTCTCCTCCGGCCTGTCTCCCTGCGGAGCATCGCCGGGTTCATCAACGGGCATAGAACACACACGCGTGGGCCTGATGAATAGTCAGGCCCGAACCAAAATTGAATGAGAAAGGGAGAGCTGACAAGAGCTTTACGTTTCGAGACGCGGTCGGGTGTGTGAAGGGCAGCTCCACTCCGTCGCCGCGCTCAAAAAAAACAGGTGATCTAAGTTCGTCCGGGCCCGCCGGGTTTGAGCTGAGCAGCGCGCAGCGCTTGACGCTCATCCGTGGCCCTGTCCTTTTCGTTCGCAGGAGAGCCCAGGGGCACATTACCGACGACCTCCAGCTCGAAACCTTCGAGCGCCGCCACGCGCGGCGGGTTATTCGTTAAAAGCGTAATGCGTTTGAGGCCGAGCGCGTGAAGAATCTGTGCGCCCACGCCGTAATCACGATTTGCGCCGTAACCCGTCTCCAGACTCGCTTCCGATAGGCTCAGTTCCTTCTCCTGCATTAGCGCGTAGGTGCGAAGTTGATGGACAAGGTCAAGTCCATGCTCGCGCTGGCGTAAGTAAAGAACGACGCCACGGCCCACAGCGGCAATTTTTTCCAGGGCTGTCTGAAGCTGAAAGCCCGTATCTCCGATCAGTGAACCGAACATCGCGAAGGTGACGTTCTCCGTGTGAACACGCACGAGCACGGGCTCATCCGTCTCGACATCGCCCATGACCATCGCGACGTGCACTTCACCGTTGATGATATTCTCGAAGGTGATGGCGCGGAACTGTCCGTAAACGGTCGGCAGTATCGTTTCCGCAGCGCGGCGCACCAGCACCTCTTTGCGCATACGATAGCGAACCAGATCGGCCACGGAGATGATCTTCAAATCGTGTGCGCGCGCAAACTCTTCGAGTTCGGGCAGACGCGCCATCGTCCCGTCCTCGTTCATAATCTCGCAGACGACGCCCGCCGGATAAAGCCCCGCGATGCGCGCAATGTCCACGCTCGCCTCTGTCTGGCCTGGGCGCATCAGCACTCCGCCCGCGCGTGCTCGCAAAGGAAAGATATGTCCGGGGCGGGCGAGGTCTCGGGGGCGAGTCTTCGGATCGACGGCAGTCAGGATCGTCGTCGCGCGATCCGCCGCAGAGATTCCTGTGGTCACGCCCTTGCGCGCCTCAATCGAGACGGTAAAGGCCGTGCCCAGAAATGAAGTGTTGTCGGCGACCTGCATTGTCAGGTGCAGCTCGTCGCAGCGCTCTTCCGTCAGGGGCATACAGATGAGTCCGCGCGCGTGCGTCGCCATAAAGTTGATGATCTCGGGCGTGATCTTCTCAGCCGCGCAGACCAGATCGCCCTCGTTCTCGCGATCTTCGTCGTCAACTATGATAATCATGCGCCCGTCGCGTATATCGGCAGCGGCGTCTTCAATGGAGGCAAAAGGCATTTTCTGTCTTACTCGTCAATTGTTGGGAGAGTCTTAAAATAACAGAGCTATGTTACCCGAAAGCTTCTATTTTTGCGACTCATAACTCTACGGCCTGAGGCACAGTCAGGCAGAGTCGCAACCGACATACCAGAGCGAGTTGTTAGATTTATGATCTTTTGAGCACTGGCGCACAAAAGCCTAGCGCAGCATTTACCCGACAAGTGTCGAACCGGGCCAAGCGGAGGAGAAGCTCATACGATGCGGCTCAAAAACATAAAGCGAAAGCCGCTGCTTTAGGTCAAGCACGATGGCCCAACTCGCTTATGGGGTCGGCGACGGGAAGACCTGCCGGTAGGCGACGGCCCAGGCGGCGAACCCGATGGGCAATACCAGGAACGCTCCGACATAGCACAGCAACATGCCTGCGAATCCGAGCACGAGATTGAGCGCTATCAGCCCCAGCACTCCGCCAAAGTTTCCAAGCGCAGCCCTGATACTGGTCTTGATCGCATCGAGCGCCCCCAGACGGCGGTCTACAATCAGAGGATAAGTGAACATAAAAAACGCGCCGACTATAACGCTGACCAGCAGCACGACCAGCACCAGCACACCCATGATGGCGAACATCGGGATGAGTTCGGAAGGGTCAATGGGTGGAGCGCCGCGACCACCGCGACCGCGCGGCGCATTCATCTTGCCCATAAACATGATGAAAAAGATGGCGTAGACCGGCAATATCACCAGAAAGACCGGAACTATCTGAATGAGCGTCGCAATCAGGCTCTGCGAAAAATAGTCAAAGCCTTTGAAAAGCATTTCGAGACTGACTTTCTCGCCGCGAATGTGCGCGAACAGGCAGAGGAAGATACCGCACATCATGGGCCCAAGCAGCAGCCCCATAGGAGCCACGCTGCCCAACAGTATCCCTACCGCCGCAATGCCAACGAAAAGCCAGTAACGCTCTTTTATCAAGTTCCACCCGGCCTTGTAACAGGCCAGTGGATTTATCACGCCTCTATTGAATGGAGTTACGCTCGCGCTCATACTCGCTCCTTCCGGCTTCAAGTGATAAACAGTCCTGCTAAGTATTAAAGATTTGGTCGGCTCGCCCGGCGACTTCAAAGACGAGGGCGCGTGTCCTGCTGTCCTGATGGTTTGGGTGTCGTTTCCATATTCTTACGCTCCTCGTCCATCATCTCTTTAAAGATCTGCTGAAGCTTGGGCGTTATCAATTCTGCCGTCTTAGCCATCGAATCGGCAACCAGTTTCGGCATCAATCCGATATATTTCTTCCCCGTCGGTGATCTGTAGAAGACGATCAGGTCTTTGATCTCGCCCTCTGTAAAATACTTGTCATAGATGGTGTAGGAAACCTCTTCAAGCAATTTCGCCAGGTCAATTCTCTGCGCCATCATTTCTCTGACCCGTTTAGTGAGGCGCGCGCGCGTCTCTTTCAATTTTTGCCTGTGCTCTTCCTGCTCCTCTCTGGTCAGGTTTCCTCTGTCGGAGACGGTGTCGCGCATCAGCTCCTCCGAAAGCTTTTCAGTCTGCGCCACCATGGCATCCATCATCGATTGAGCAGTCTTACGGGATTCTATGGCATCTATAAGTTCCTTGATGAGCGCGCGCTTTTCCGGTGTCATGCTTTGTTGCTCCTGCTGCTGCGCAGGGGCGCGCACCGCCGCGCCGCACAGCAGGAGGCACACGATCAAACTCATTTTGATTATTCTGTGAGACATATAATTTGATCGCTCCCAAGTTTTGAGATTCCTGTTTTATCCCGCCTGTGTTTCGTCACTTGTAACCCAGATTCGTGAGCTTCTCTATCGTCAGCGTCGAGCCCTGCTGCTCGGGGTTGTTGTTCGCACCGGCGGAGAGGATACGCTCGACGTACTTGGCGATGATGTCCGCTTCGAGATTTACTTCGTCGCGCGGGCGCAGGTGTGAAAGATTGGTCACGGCCCACGTTTTGGGAATGACGGCGATCTCGAAATACTCTTCCGTCAGCGCGGCCACGGTCAGGCTGATGCCCTCTACGGAGACAGAGCCCTTAAAGACCAGATAACGCGCCAGCTCCTGCGGATACTTGATGCGAACCGTCCAGGAACCGCCGTGTTCTTCTGCCGAGAGGTACTGGCCGCGCGCGTCCACGTGGCCCTGCACGATATGACCGCCCAGGCGCGTCGAAGGAGTAACGGCGCGCTCAAGATTGACGACTGATCCGGCGCGAAGACGACCGAGCGTCGAGCGCTCCAGGGTTTCGCGCGAGCCGTCTGCGGCAAAAGAACCCTGGCGCACGTCAATCGCCGTCAGGCACACGCCGTTGACCGCGATGGAATCGCCCTCGTTAGTTCCCGTCGTCACGACGCGCGCTTCGACCACGATGCGCGCGCCCTCGCCGCGCCTCTCTATGCTTTGCACACGCCCCAGTTCTTCGATGATTCCCGTAAACATGAGATTATAAATTGTAAACCACTTACTCCTGATGCTCCTCCTGCCGTCGTCAGAGTAGCAAATGAGCGCCGCAGCGTATAGAGATTAAATCCCTCCGGCACTTTCGCACTCTTCAAGCAGGGTTCAAAGAGTCGTTCGACGGCGCGTCCGACCGGATCAAGCCGTTGCTGCTATTATAGGTGAGTGTAATTATTATGAGTCAGATTTGACGTAAAATAATGCGTCATTTAGGACGCCTATTTAGCGTTGGGCTGCTCCTAGTATCGAATAGATAATAACTAACGGATGATATACTGATGACACTCAACGACATTGAAGAAGAGATAATACTGCTAAAAGCTGTTTGGGAACTTATTGATTCTATGGTGAATTTCGAGATGCTTGATCTATATGGACATGATCCAGATTCAAGTATCTTATTTGAAACTATGACTCATCAGAGATTTTTTAATATTATTCTGGTTGATTTCCTATCGCGCACTGACAAGAGAGCTTTCATTAAACAAACATCTTATCTTAGTGCGCTGAAGAAAATTTCTGAGAGTCCAAATTTTGATGTTAATAATTCAGTCGCTTCACTAAGTGGAGTAACACATGAGTTTAGTGATTGGCTGGAGCAGGAAATTGAAGTTCATAAAATATGGCTACCCTCTATTAATACGGAAACATCATTAAGGCTATCGCGCATGACCTTCCTGAAAATGTGCGGAAATATCTCTAAACACAATTTTCTACGTTTAATTAGTGTGGCGGAAGAATTGAAAGAGATTTTATCCCGAAGCGGTGTCTCTGTTGAACTGGATGAAGCATTGCTTGCATTGGATGAATTCTACCAATGGTTTCATACTGATATTCTTAATTATCATGCCAGTACGATAGCAGAGTTTCTTAACAATATACGATGGGGGATATATGAATATTTACAACCTGAGTTTCAGCGTAGCATCGTTTGGGAAAGCCGTGATCCTCCGAAATATCGCTATACATATCCAAAGGGAGTAACGTCAAGATTAGCCGAAGCGTATTACTGGGATATTATGAATGATATACGCAGCCCTCCTTACGTCCGTAGATTTCAGGTAACGAAATGGCTGAAGCTAAGGTACTAAAGCGGCTCGTTCCAATCACGGGCAGCCCAACAACTCATTCAACCCGACCGCTCGACGGCATGGCTTTCATGTTCTTTCCTTGCGCTCATGTTGAATACTTTTCGCTCGCGGCGGATTGATTCGGGCGTTCGGGGCTTTCTTCATGGTGAATCAAAAGAGTTAAGAATGAGACAGGGGCTGACACGAATACTGATTGTTGCCGTGGTCGCGGTCTTACTGGTTTGTACCTTGACGGGGGTAGTGCTCGCTTGCAGCGGCCCGAAGTCAGGTGAATTGATCGAACACAACAGATCAATCGTTAATGCTTATGGCGGCGTCGCTGTTTTTCTTCTCCTTGCCATCGTTGCCATTTATTTCCTGAGAGGTCGCAAAGGCATTTTTGCAACTCTACTGGGTCTGGTGGTTGGATACCTTCATCCAGTCTGGCGTTATGGCGGCGGCAGTCCTAACTGTGGCAAGAGCCTGGTGGAGGGCGCGCAGAATGTGACTATGGTTCTTGCCGGAATCCTGATTGTCCAGGTAGCGGTATGGCATATCCAGCGTCGTCGAATCATCGCAAAGCGCCCTTAACAATTCGTTGGACACAAGCGGAATCAGCGCGCCTCTCATCGACAACTTGCCCGTAACGCAGTTGTCTCCGCCCGGTTAATTCGGGTGTCAGGCCCCAAAAGGAGATCATCTTGATCGCAAAAGTCCTTATGGTTTTCAGTGCGAGCATCATTCTTACGCTCGGCGTGCTGCATCTAGTTTATACGTTTTGGGGGCCAAAGCTCAGACCGCGTGATCCGGCGTTGCAAGTCAGCATGAGCAGAATTTCGCCAGTCATCACAAAAGAAACAACCATGTGGCGGGCCTGGGTCGGCTTCAATGCCAGTCACAGCATGGGCGCAATTCTGTTCGGCTTAATTTACGGCTTTCTGGCAATAGCTCATAGCCCTTTACTGTTCCAATCGCCGTTTCTACTCATCCTCGGGCTGGCAATGCTTGGCGGCTTTTTGATTCTCGGCAAGGTTTATTGGTTCAGAGTTCCGTTCACCGGCATAGGCATTTCATTGGTCTGCTATGTCGCGAGCATCGCAGCGTCGCGGGGCTAACAAAGATATATGGAATCTTAATGCTGTTAAGGGCCTAAGACGTTAATCAAAATTAAGTAAGGAGAAGTTATGACCAATTACGAGGTAGTAGCCGCCCGTATTCCGGCGAATAACCGTGAGGTGGAATTGTTCGAGGCTTGGCTTGAAAAAATCTCCCAGGCTGGAGGCGAATTAGTTACTACAATGCCTAGCGCCATGAGCAATATGGCCCTGTGCATCTTCCGCGTTCAGGCTAGAGGCTCTCTCGCCGGGTTCAAGACTCAGTAGTTACCAAGCGCGCGCGAAGCCTCGATAGCATTTCTTTAATCGTTGATTTATGCTTTCCGCGTTGGATGGCTGCGCTTCGGCGCGGGTTAATTCCGGCCTTAGATGGTTGGTAAAGTGGCTGATGAGACCAGATATGTTTCTGAGACCTGATATATTTCCAATCTTCTTTGTCGTCTGGCTCGCGCTGGGCCTCGCTGGATTCTTTCTCTTTTACGTTAACAAGAACGTACAGTTTAAGAGGAGATATTTTCCCTGGTACGTGATTCTTGGGGGCGTATTGTTTATCTCGTTCGGGTGGGTGATGCGCTTCTCCTTACAGATGCTGTTCCTGATGGTGCCGGCAGTGGCGCTCATCACGTTCCTGAATATTAAATCAACAAAGTTCTGCGATGGCTGCGGAAGGACCATTATCAATCAAATGTGGTTCACTAAGGTTGAGCATTGCGCGAAGTGCGGCGCAAAGTTGAACGATTAATCGACCCCAACTAACAACTCATTGAACCCGACCGCTAGATAGTGTGGCTTTCATTCAGCAAGCTTCTCTATCTTCCTTTTCACCTCACACGCCACGCATAAAGTGATTATACGTGAGGCTGAATTCTTCTTATTCTTCGCGCCCATTACAATGCGCGCCAATGGCCTGACCATCGCGAGTCTACAAAAGTACACACATCAAGATGAGTAATCCTCTGGAGTTGACACTTAAACCACTCCTTAAATTAAAAGCTGGCCGTTTCGCAGGATGAATTAGGTCGGGCAACAACGGAATAGTAAATGCATGTAAGTTGACTAGTATTGATTTATCATCCTCGCAAACCTGCTAACGAGAGCCTTTCTTGCTAGCCTCACATTACCCTTTCGCAGAATTAAGGTCTGTGCCCGGTAAATCCTAACCTCGAGCGTGGTGGTCGCGCTGTGACCACAATCTTGAGTGCTTCCTCTCAGAGAGAGAGAAGCCACATAGGAGGAAAACGCGATGAGTAAGAGCAAAATGAGCTTTGGCTTTGTGATGTTTGTCATTGTCCTTGGCATCAACTTCTTGTCGGTGAAGCCTGCATCGTCGAGGCCTGCACCGGCTATAAGTTGGACTTGCCATGGCACTGTCGCCTTAACTGGCAGCAACTATTCTTATGCCCTTCCAACTTGGACAATGTCGGGACCCCCTTTCACAGATCGTCAAAAGAAATGTAAGGAACGTATCCAAGCGGACTGGCTAAATAATGGTGCCATATGGCAAAAGCTTGGAGTTCCGGCTGCTGAGCAGAACGCTTATTGCCTGTCGGGAGGTACGTTACGTGTGGATTATGGGTTTGATAACAGGGCGAAAGAGTGGAACTTCATTCAGGCCGGAAAACCCAACTGCAAGTGTGCTGGCCCTTTAGGCTTTCAATAGCAGAAAATAGGAACAGCGACTATTGAAATGAATTAAGGCTTCTGCCCGCAACAGCAGCTCACATGCCGCGTGCTTTCTCTCATTTCATGTCGGCAAGTTATATCGCGCGGCTTGCGTGGTTTCAATCGGTGCGCAGCACGACGATGGAATTCAGGTGGTTACGCTAGCAGCCCCAGCATGGATTCTATCTTTCAAT
>Ga0190273_10000607_pt1 | contig 13097 bp, 12 predicted proteins | sample Popmic504IS_FD_134513 | JGI IMG/M metagenome (GOLD analysis project Ga0190273, IMG submission 134513) | Populus adjacent soil microbial communities from riparian zone of Shoshone River, Wyoming, USA - 504 IS | ecosystem: Environmental > Terrestrial > Soil > Riparian zone > Trees stand | place...
CAATGCGGCGAGCCTGACCGCCTACGGACCGGACGACATCTTCCTCAAGGCCAAGTGGATCACCGATCTCGAATTCCGTTACAAGGCCGTCAAGAATCTCGAGCTCGCGATCGGCGCCAACAATCTGTTCGACGTCTATCCGTCCCGCTCGCCCTTCGGCCCGCGGCCGGTCGGCGGGGTCTATCCGGCCAATCAGGAATATATCCCCTACTCGATCTTCTCGCCCTTCGGCTTCAACGGCCGCTTCCTCTACGGCCGGGTCTCGCTCGACTTCTGATTTGCACTCCCCGCCGCTTTGCGGCGGGGAGGATAGACCCCATCCTTTCGTCCAGGGTGGCGAACTTCGCCGGGCTTCCTACATAAGGCGCTTCCAGGAGCGTCCCCAATGTCCGACTCCCCAATTTCCAGGCGCGGCTTCCTCGGTTCCGCCGCCGCCATCGCCGGCGCCGCCGGCGCCGGCTTCGTCCTCTTCGGCCGCAGCGGCAGCGCCCCCGCCGAGGCGGCCGAGCGCTTCGAGGTGACGAGGACTCCGGCCGAATGGCGCCGGCTGCTCGGCCCGCAGCGCTACGCCGTGCTTCGCGAGGCCGCCACCGAGCGCGCCGGCTCGAGCCCGCTCGACCGCGAGCATCGCCGGGGCACCTTCCTCTGCGCCGGCTGCGACCTTCCGGTCTACAGCTCGGCCGCCAAGTTCGACAGCGGCACCGGCTGGCCGAGCTTCACCGCCCCGCTTCCCAATGCCGTCCGCACCCGCGCCGACCGGGCGCTCTTCATGGTCCGGACCGAGGTCCATTGCCGGCGCTGCGGCGGCCATCTCGGCCACGTCTTCGACGACGGCCCGAAGCCGACCGGCAAGCGCTTCTGCATGAACGGGCTCGCCTTGAAGTTCCGGCCGGCATGACCCGGGTCCGGCAAGCCCTGCTCGGTGCCCTGCTGCTGCTGGCGGGGTTCGCGATCGCGCTTTACTCGCCCCATCCGGGAGTCGCGGCGCCGAAAGCCCGGCTGGCCTCGGCGGTGTTCGCCGGCGGCTGCTTCTGGTGCACCGAATCCGATTTCGACAAGATACCGGGCGTCGTCTCGACGACCTCCGGCTATGCCGGCGGCAAGGTCGCCAACCCGACCTACGAGCAGGTCTCGGCCGGCGGCACCGGCCATATCGAGTCGGTGCGGGTGGTCTACGACCCGGCCAAAGTGAGCTACCAGACGCTGGTCGCCCGCTTCTTCCGGACCGTCGACCCGCTCGACTCCGGAGGCCAGTTCTGCGACCGCGGCTATCAGTACCGAACCGCCATCTTCGTCGCCAACGCCGCCGAGCGGACCCTTGCCGAAGCGACCAAAAGGCGCGCCGCCGCCGCGCTCGGGAAGCCCGTGGCGACATTGATCCTCCCCGCCGCGCGCTTCTATCCGGCCGAGGGCTATCACCAGGATTATTACCGCAAGAACCCGGTCCGCTATAAATATTACCGCTGGCGCTGCGGCCGCGAAGCGCGGCTGGCCCAGCTATGGGGCAAATCCGCCGGCCACTGAGCCGCATGTCCGAAGCAGATGCGCGGGCGCAAAGGCGCGTCGACGCCTTGCCCCCTGGCGTCGCCGCTCCTAAGCGTCCGACCGCTTTCAACAGGGGTCTTCCAGCATGCGTCTCCGCCTTTCCCTGCTCGCCGCCGCCTTGCTCGCCGCTCCCGCCCTCGCCGAGGTGGAGAAGCCCGCCGCCATCGTCGCCGACGGGATTCCGGCCGTGCCCGACGAGCTCGCCGAGCGCACCCGGCCCTATATGGAGTTCCGCACCGCCGGCCTTCAGGGCTGGAACCCGGCGAAACGCTCGCTCGCCATCACCACCCGCTTCGGCAATACCGGCCAGGTCCACGAGGTCGCCCGGCCGCTCGGAATGCGCCGCCAGATCACCTTCGAGGCCGACGCCATCGCCGGCGCCTCCTGGGCGCGCAGGATCGGCGACGTCCTCGTCGTCCAGAAGGACGTCGGCGGAAGCGAGTTCTGGCAGCTCTACGTGCTGGACAACGGCCGACTGAAGCTGATCACCGACGGCAAGAGCCGCAACGAGATCAACGCCTGGAGCCACGACGGCCGCTGGCTCGCCTACACCTCGACCCGCCGCAACGGCACCGACAGCGACATCTGGATCGTCGATCCGCGCAATCCGGCCGGCAACCGCCTGCTCGCCCAGGTCAAGGGCGGCGGCTGGGGACTCTCCGACTTCGCCCCCGACGGCCGAAGCGCGGTCGTCGCCGAATATCTCTCCGTCACCAAGACCAACCTCTACCGGGTCGACGTCGCCACCGGCCGGATGACCCCGATCGGCGATCATTCCAGGCCCATCTCCTACGGCGGGGCCCAGTTCGCCCCCAACGGCAGCCTGTGGGTCACGTCCGACGAGGGCTCGGACTTCCAGCGTCTCGGAACCCTCGACCCCGCCACCGGCCGTTTCACCGCGGTCGCGCCCGAGCCCCGCTGGGACGTCGAATCGTTCGACATCTCCGAGGACGGCCGGTTCATCGCCTACACCGTCAACGAGGCCGGAATCAGCCGCCTCAAGCTGCTCGACACCCGAACCCGCAAGGTCCGCCCGGTCGCCGGCCTTCCGGTCGGGACGATGGGCGGAGTCGACGTCGCGCCCTGGGGCGACATCGCGGTCACCGTCTCCTCGGCACGCTCGCCCGCCGACGTCTATGTCGTCAATCCGAGGAGCCTCGCCGTCGTCCGCTGGACCGAGAGCGAGACCGGCGGCCTCGACCCCCGCCGCAACGTCGAGCCGGTCCTCGTCGAGACCACCAGCTTCGATGGCGAGAAGGTCTCGGGCTTCCTCTACCGCCCCGATCCGGCGCGCTTCCCCGGCCGCCGGCCGATGATCGTGAATATCCACGGCGGCCCGGAAGGCCAGTCTCGTCCCGGCTTCCTCGGGCGCAACAATTATCTCATCAACGAGCTCGGGATCGCGCTCTTCTATCCGAACGTGCGGGGCTCCACCGGTTTCGGCAAGCGTTTCGTCGCGCTCGACAACGGCCCGGACCTCCGCGAGAACAGCGTCAGGGACATCGGTGCCTTCCTCGACGTCCTCGCCCGCGATCCCGCCCTGGATCCGGCGCGCTTCGCCGAGACCGGCGGAAGCTACGGCGGCTACATGTGCTATGCGAGCGCGATCCGTTACGGCGACCGCTTCAAGGCGGCGAACTGCATCGTCGCCATCTCCAACTTCGTCACCTTCCTCGAGAATACGCAGAGCTATCGCCGCGATTTGAGGCGTGTCGAATATGGCGACGAGCGCGATCCGGTGCAGAGGAAGAAGCTTCTCGCCATCTCGCCGCTCACCCGGATCAAGGAGCTTCGCCTGCCTTTGATGGTCCAGACCGGCGGCAACGACCCGCGGGTCCCCGCCTCGGAAGCGGAGCAGGCGGTCAAGGCGGTGCGCCGCAACGACGGCACCGCCTGGCACCTCCTCGCCCAGGACGAAGGCCACGGCTTCGCCAAGAAGGCCAACCAGGATTACGCCTTCTGGACCAGCTTGATGTTCTGGCAGCGCCATTTGCTGGGCGAGCGGGAGCGCCGCGGGACCGATTAGTCGAGGCAGGTCACTCGGCTGGCATCAAACCGGCGCCGGTTTCGGACCCCGCGTCGACGCGCCTTCGACGCTCAGCCGGCGGCGCACTCCGCGCCCGTTAGGACCCTGTCTTTGCAGAGCAATGAGGAAATTCTGTCGAGAGTCGGTCCGGCGGTTCGCGCGAGTTCTGGCTCCTGGCTGAGAGCCGCCTTCAGCCGGCGGTGCTCCGCCGCCACGAGGACACGGTCGAAATTTTTATCGGCCGTGCCGATCAGCTCGACAGCAACACGCAGGATGGCCAGCCTGAGGCCGATCGCGACCGGGCTGTTGCCGTACCGGGTGGCCGCGTTCAGCGCGGCGACGAGATTTTGCCAGGCCACGCCGTTTTCGTTCATCCGGTTCGCGGTGATGGCGCGGTTGCGATGAAAGCTCGCCAGCATGATCCCGGAGAGCTTGGGCAGCGTTTCTTCGTCGCTGGTCCCGACTCCGAGGTTCACGACTGGCGAGGCTGGAGCCGAGTCCAGGGCCAGATCGACGAGCTGGTTCTTCAGCCGCAGGTGAGTGGGCGTGGTGACCAGATCGAGCCGATACTCGCTCTGCAGCGCCAACAAGTAGGTCCACGGTCCGAACAGCTTCAGCATTTCGCGGCCCAGTCCGGTCATCCTCCATTCGGTTTTCGCGGCGTTCGCCGTATCCTGAAGAAGCTCGTCGGCGATCAGCACATATTGCAGGAGATAATGGCGTGTCTGCAGCGACATCCGGGCACCGGGTGCCGCCGCGGCTATTGCCTGTTCGAGCCGCAATGCGCGTTCGCGAAGTGCGCGCACGCTTTGTTCCGCGCCGGGGTCGAGGCCGCACGTCTTCGAGCTTCGTCCTCGGCCCGCGCGGGGCTCGGCTGCGCCGCCGGTGGCTTGGCCAAGGCAGCGGTCGAGCGAGACGCGCCAGCGGTCGAGCATTTCATAAGAATAGTCGGACTCCAGCTTGGCGACGTCGAACAGGTGGAGGCCGACGCCCTTAAGCTCCGTACGCCGTCGATCGGCCGCCGCGATCAGCGCGGCCGCTTCGTCCGTTTTGCGGTTGGCGGCAAGAGCGGCGTAGTAACGCAGCAACAGCATCGCGTCGGTGGGGTCCGCTTCATAGGCCCGCTTCGCGAAGATCAGCGCTTCCTGCGGCATGCCTCGGGCCGCGGCGAGCGAGGCCCCGATCGACAGATAAACGCTGGGCTTGGGCACTCCTTCGGCGACCAGGCGCTCGATGCGTCGAAGCGCCTCATCGAACGAATCCTGCCGGATCAGCTGAAGCAGCAGAGGGTCGACATCCTGCATCCTGGCAATGTCCGCGATGTCCATTAGGACCGCAATTTTCGGACATGCGAGGATGTTGCTGTTGTTGACGTCGCCAGCGATCGCGATCGAGCAATTGCTTGCGAGCGCCTGATCCTGTGACGGGCGGAATGGTGCGGCCCCTGCCGTATTTGCCCCTGCCGCGGCAGTCAACAGGACCAGCGGGACCAGGGCGCGCATCACGGCTGGCGATCCGAGCGATTGTCGTCGCCATTGGCGATGACCGTCGAGCCGCCGCTGATGTCGCCGGCCACAGCCACGCTGCCGTTGTCGGCGATGGCAGTACGGCCCGCGGGCGGCTGACGCGGCGGAGTGGAAGACGCGGGAGGAGTGCGCCGACTGAGAAGGTTCTCGCGCGCCATCGGCTCCGGTTCATCGCCGGCTGAAACCGGCGCGGCGGCGGTCGTGTTCGAAGCGGGCGTCCGGGTCCCCGCTTCTGCCGGGTTTGCCGGCGTCGCCGCGTTGACGGAGGGATCGGCCTTTGGAGCGGCGCGCTCGGCCGCAAAGACAATCAAGACTCCGATTGCGAACAGGCCGACAGCTATGGGCCATGCGAGCCAGGCCGGCGGCCTGTTCTGCCAATCGACCTTCAGCCACGAGAGCTCTGCCCGAATGCCGAACAAAAAAAGGATCAACAAAAAGCCGACTATGGCAGCGAATGCCCCGAGTGCCAGCACGTTGATCTCCCTTCATCTCGCCGATAACACAATCAAGAGCAATCCTCCCCTTATTTTTGTCGACCCTGTTCTGTTTAGTAATTGCGCCGCCTGTCGCTCCTGCTAACCAGCCACTCCTCTATGCTTCGATAGGACGACCGCCCCCGAGGTGGGTCGTCGCCGAGGCCGGTCGCGAAATAGGCGATTCCCCGGCCGGTCGAACGGTCGATCCACAGGCCCGAGCGGAGGCCGTAGGCATCGCCGGCGTGACCGAGGCGCGGTATGCCGTCGGCGAACGGGTCGTCTTTCGGGGCGCATGAGGCGAGGATCTGAACGGCGAGGCCGTAGCCGCAGTAGAAATTCTCCTCGGTGTCGCCATTGGCGCCGTCGAAGCGCCAGTGGAGGCGCTCCAGCTCGGCGAGGCTGGCCTCGCCGAGGAAGCGGCGGCCGTCGGCGAGCCGGCCCCGGCGAAGCAGCATCGCGCCGACCTTGGCGAGGTCCCGGACCGAGATTCGAAGCCCGCCCTGAGGCGAGAAGAGGGCGCCGTTGCTGCCGAGCCGGTAGCCCGCAAGATCGCAGCCGCCGTTCGCCGCCGGCACGACCGGGCAGGGCGGCCTCAAGCCTTTGAGATCGTCGCGCACCACCGTCCCGTCGGGCGCATAGAGTACGACCGCCCGCGCGAGCCTGGCCTCCGAGCAGGTCGTCCAGTTGAAGCAGGCATCGAGCGCCAGCGGCTTCAGCACCAGCCGGTCCATCAGCCGGTCGAACCGCTCGCCCGTCGCCTGCTCCATGATCGAGGCGACGACCGGGAAGCCGAGATTGGAGTAACGGAAGAAGGTTCCGGGAGGATGCTCGCGGTCCCAGGCCTCCGGGGCGGCGAGCGCCCGCTCGACGGTCATGTCGAGGGGAAGCGCGTAGCTGACGTCGTCGCGAAGGCTCGAGCGGTGCGAAAGGAGGAGGCGGAGGGTGATCGGCCGGTCGGGGAAGGCGGGGTTGCGAAGGGTCCAGCCGAGATGCCCGGAAACGTCCTCGTCGAGGTCGAGCTTGCCCTGCTCGACCAGCCGCATCACCCCCAAGGCGACATGGAGCTTGGTGATCGAGGCGATCCGGACCGGATCGTCGATCGTCAGAGCCCGGCCGGCGGACCGGTCGGCGAGGCCGGCGGCCCCGGAGCGGGCGATCCCGCGGGCGTCGAAGGTCGCCCAGGCGTAGTTGCCATGGGCCGGAGGCGGCTCGGCCGGGACCGTCGCGCACCCGCCGGCCAGGGCCGCGAGCGACATGAGCAGAATGAGCTTCGTCGGATTTCCGGCCTTGTCCATCGGGGGAAGCCTAGAGCCTGGACGGTCGATCTGGAAACCCCCTGTTCCCCGGCGAAGGCCGGGGCCCAGCGGCACCGACAGGAGGCCTGGATCCCGGCTTTCGCCGGGAAGCGGGAGGGCGAACCTGATTGATGGAGAAAAAGACCTTCCGCTAGGATAGGCTTTTCAGCAGGCGGCCCCGGGCCGCCTTACTCCCGCGAATCGGAGGTGGATGTGCAGGCTGCGGCGCAAAGAGAATTTAGGCGAATCCCGCGCCTCGGCCGGGCCCTGGCCCGAATTTTTTTCGAATGCCGTGTGCAACTCGTCCCACTCGTCACCTTTGGCCTGCTGCTCGCGCTGGTCGCGGCCCCCGCCGCCGCCCGGTCGCCGGTGCCGCGCGAATGGACTCCGGCCCAGGCGCGGGAGATACTCGACAAGACCCAGACGATCCGACTCGCGCCTTCTCTTGCCCATCTGTCGCCGGGGGAACGGATCGCGGTGACGAAGCTGCTCGAGGTCGGCCGGATCTTCCAGGACGTCTACGAGCAGCAGCGCCATCGCAACGCCCTCACCGTCCGCGCCGCCCTGGCGAAGCGCACCGATCCTCACGGCCGCGACCTCTACACCCTCTACCGGCTCAATCAGGGGCCGATCGCCACCAACCTCGAGAACAAGCGCGAGCCGACGATCGCCATCACCGACGCGCCGCCCGGCAAGAACGTCTATCCCTGGGACCTCACCAAAGCGGAGTTCGACGTTTATCTCGCCGCCCATCCGAGCGAGCGGGCCCGGCTCACCGACCTGCGCTCGGTCGTCCGCCGGGCGGAGATGGCATTGCTCAGGCGCGACCTCGCCAAGCTTCGCCAATATCCGGTGATCGACGTGCTCCATCCGGGCCTTCGCAACCGGATCGTCATGCTTGCCAGGCGGCCGGACCGGGCGACGCTTTATGCCGTCCCTTATTCGCTCGCTTATGCCGACGAGATGGTCCGGAGCCACGGCCTTCTCAACGAGGCCGCCGACGCCGTCGCCGGGTCGGACCCGCAATTCGCCCGCTACCTTCGCAACCGCGCCCGCGACCTGCTCAGCGACGATTACGAATCGGGCGACGCGGCCTGGCTGAAGGGGCGGTTCAAGAACCTCAACGCCCAGATCGGGGCTTACGAGACCTATGACGACGAGCTGATCGGGACCCGCGCCTTTTACGGCCTCAGCCTGCTCGCCACGCGGACCAAGGAATCGGCCGAGCTGCGCGAAGCGATGAAGGGCATCCAGGAGCTGGAGAACTCGCTTCCCTACGAGCGCCGCCGGCGGGTGATGGAGGACATTCCGGTCGGCGTCTATGACGTCATCGCCGATTTCGGCCAGACCCGGGGCGGCAACACCGCCACCAACCTGCCCAACGAAGCCTATCTGGTCGAACGCTACGGAAGCATCATCCTGCTTCGCGCCAACATCATGCGCAACCCGGACCTGTTCCGGGGCTCGGGCGACATTTACGGCGCCGCCGTCGTTCCGGGCCAGGCCGGCCACCTCACCCCCGACGGCAATTTCTACCGCACCCTCTGGCACGAGGTCGGCCATTATCTCGGCCCCGACGTCACCGCCTCCGGCCAGACTCTCGACGTCATCGGCGCCGATTCCAACCTGCTCGAGGAGCTCAAGGCGGACCTCGTCTCCTTGTTCGTCGCGAAGGAGCTCCGCCGCCGCGGCTATTACAGCGAGGACCAGCTCCGCTCGCTCTACGCCAGCGGCATCCTCAGGACCCTGCAGAACAACCGGCCCAGGCGCGAGCAGCCCTACAACATGATGCAGCTCATGCAGTGGAACTGGTTCCTCGACCGCAAGGTGCTGAGCTTCGACCCGGCGACGGCGAAGCTGAGCATCGACTACGACCGCTATCATGAGGCGGTCCGCGACCTCCTCAAGCAGGTCATCGTCATCCAGGAAGCCGGCGACGCGAAGGCCGCGGCGGCGTTCGTCGACCGCTGGGGCAAGTGGGACGAGGCGCTTCACGGACGAGTCGCGGCCAACATCCGCGCCCAGCAGCGCTACCGGTTCAGGCTGTTCGAATATGCGGCCTTGGGGCAGTAGCGCGACTGCTCCCCGGCGAAGGCCGGGGTCCAGTCCCTCGGGCGGTGCCGCTGGGCCCCGGCCTTCGCCGGGGGCATCGGCCTTACCTGGGCGAGGGCTCCTGAAGGATGTACCGCACCACGGACTCCGCCGCGTCTTCCGGGCTCATCGCATCCGTGTCGATCCGGATCTCGGGCGCTTCCGGCGCCTCGTAGGGCGAGCCGATTCCGGTGAAGTTGGGGATCCGCCCGTCCCTGGCCTTGGCGTAGAGGCCCTTGGGGTCGCGCTCCTCGGCGACGGCGAGGGGCACGTCGACGAAGACCTCGACGAACTCGCCCTCGCCGAGCATCTCGCGCACCATCCGCCGCTCGGCCCGGAACGGGCTGATGAAGGCGGCGAGGACGATCAGCCCGGCGTCGAGCATCAGCCGCGCCGTCTCGCCGACCCGGCGGATATTCTCGGCCCGGTCGGCGTCGGAGAAGCCGAGGTCGCGGTTGAGGCCGAGGCGGACATTGTCGCCGTCGAGCAGGAAGGTGTGCCGCCCCGCCAGATGAAGCTTCTTCTCGACGAGGTTGGCGACGGTCGATTTGCCGGCGCCGGAAAGCCCGGTGAACCAGAGCAGCCGCGGCTTCTGGCCCTTCATCGCCGCGCGCGCCTCCGGCGTCACTTCCAGAGCCTGGGCATGGAGGTTCTGCGAGCGGCGAAGAGCGTGGCGGATGAGGCCCGCGCCGACCGTCTCGTTGGTCACCCGGTCGATGAGGATGAAGCCGCCGAGGTCACGATTGTCCTCATAGGCCTCGAACACCAAAGGCCGGTCGGTCCACAGATTGGCGACGCCGATGCCGTTCAGTTGCAGCCCGTGCGCCGGCACCTGCTCGAGCGTATCGACGTCGATCTCATATTTGGGCGTATGGATCGTCGCGAGAGCGCTCTGCGCCGCAAGCTTCAGCCCATATTGCCGCCCGGCGACCAGCTCCTCCTCGGCCATCCAGACGATCACCGCCTCGAACTGGTCGGCGACCTCGGGTGGATAAGCGGCAGATGCAATGACGTCGCCGCGCGAGCAATCGACCTCCTCGGCGAAGGACAGCATCACCGACTGGCCGGGCACGGCCGCCTCCAGCTCATCCTCGCCGAGCGCGATCCTCGAAACGGTGGCCCGGGTGCCCGCCGGCATCACCCGCACCCGGTCGCCGGGCCGCACCGAGCCCTGGACCACCATCCCGGCGAAGCCGCGCTTGTCCTGGCGGCCGACCCACTGGACCGGCATCTCGAACGGGCCCCCATTCGACCCCTCGCCGGGCGCCACGCTCTCCAGATGCTCGAGCAGGGTCGGCCCCTCGTACCAGGCCATTGCGGGCGATCGCGCCGCCACGTTGTCGCCGGTCAGTGCCGAGACCGGGATGGCGGTGAAGCTCTCGCCCAGGGCGGCATAATCGGCGACGATCCGATCGAAGACGGCCTGGTCGAAGCCGACCGAGTCCATCTTGTTCACCAGCAGCACGAAGCTCGACACGCCGAGCAGCCGGCACAGATAGCTATGCCGCCGGGTCTGGGTGAGAATGCCCCTGGCCGCGTCGACCAGCACCAAGGCGAGCTCGGCGGTGGAAGCGCCGGTGACGAGATTGCGGGTATATTGCTCGTGTCCCGGAGCGTCGGCGACGATGAACTTGCGCGTTTCCGTCGCGAAGAAGCGGTAGGCGACGTCGATCGTGATCCCCTGCTCGCGCTCCGCCTCGAGCCCGTCGACGAGGCGGGACAGGTCGGCGCCGCAGAGCGCGAGCTCGTCGTCGAAGGCGGAGCCGGTCTCGAAGAGCAGACGCCCGAGCAGGGTCGACTTGCCGTCGTCGACGGAGCCGCAGGTGATGAGGCGGAGGAGGGTCTTCTCCATCTAGAAGTAGCCCTCGCGCTTCTTGCGCTCCATCGACGCCGTGCCGTCGCGGTCGATCAGCCGGCCCTGGCGCTCGGACTGGCGGCCGGTGCGCATTTCCTCGATCAGCTCCGGCACCGTGGCGGCGCGGCTCTCGATCGCGCCGGAGAGCGGGTAGCAGCCGAGCGTCCGGAAGCGGACCCAGCGCTCACGCACTTCCTCTCCCGGCCCCGGCTTCAGCCGCTCGTCGTCGACCATCAGCAAGGTGCCGTCGCGCTCGAGGGTCGGCCGCGGCGCGGCGAAATAGAGCTCCGACACCTCGACGCCCTTCGCCAAGACATATTGCCAGACGTCGAGCTCGGTCCAGTTGGAGAGGGGGAAGATCCGGAAGCTCTCCCCCTTGGCCTTGCGCCCATTGTAGAGCCGCCACAGCTCGGGCCGCTGCCGCTTCGGGTCCCAGCGATGGCCGGCGGAGCGGAAGGAGAAGACCCGCTCCTTGGCCCTCACCCTCTCCTCGTCGCGCCGGGCGCCGCCGATCGCGGCGTCGAAGCCGTGGCGGTCGAGCGCCTGCTTGAGGCCGTCCGTCTTCCACATCTGGGTGTGGAGGGCGGAGCCGTGATCGAGCGGGTTGATGCCGCGCTCTTCGGCCTCCGGGTTGCGGTGCACGATCAGCTCCATCCCCGCCTCGGCCGCGGCGCGGTCGCGAAGCTCGTACATCGCCCTGAACTTCCACATCGTGTCGACGTGGAGCAGCGGGAACGGCGGCCTCGCCGGAGCGAAGGCGAGCCGGGCGAGATGGAGCAGCACGGAGCTGTCCTTGCCGGCCGAATAGAGCATCACCGGCCGCTCGAACTCGGCCGCCGTCTCGCGCATGATGTGGATCGCCTCGGCTTCCAGGCGCTGAAGGTGGGTGAGAGTCATCGCTCTGCCTCTTAGAGGCCCGCTCCCCGCGGTTGCAACTTGAGACGCGCCGCGCCATCTCCGCCGCCATGACCGAACCCCCGATGAAAGCCGCGATCATCCCGGTGACTCCGCTTCAGCAGAATTGCTGCCTGCTCTGGTGCACCAAGACCATGCTCGGCACCTTCACCGATCCCGGCGGCGATCTCGACCGCCTGAAGGCCGCGGCGAAGCAGCACAAGGTGACGATCGAGAAGATCCTCCTCACCCACGGCCATATCGACCATTGCGGCTCGGCCAAGATCCTCGCCGACGAGCTCGGCGTGAAGATCGAGGGACCGCACATCGCCGACAAATTCTGGATCGACCGCCTCGCCGAGGACGGCGCCCGCTACGGCGTGCCCGGCTACCCGTTCGAATCGGACCGCTGGCTCGAGGACGGCGACACCGCGACCGTCGGCGAGCTGGTCTTCGACGTCTATCACTGCCCCGGCCACACGCCCGGCCACGTCGTCTTCCACCACGCGCCCTCGAAGCTCGCCATCGTCGGCGACGTATTGTTCCAGGGCTCGATCGGCCGGACCGACTTCCCGATGGGCAACCACCAGGACCTGCTCGACGCGATCACGACCAAGCTGTGGCCGCTGGGCGGCGACACCGCCTTCGTCCCCGGCCACGGCCCGATGAGCACCTTCGCCCGCGAGCGCGCCACCAATCCCTTCGTGGGGGACCGGGTGCTGGCGCGCGCCTGAAAGAGGGACAGTCCCCCTTCTCTTACCTGGATAAGGAACGGCTCCCCACCCACAGCGTTGTGGAGCCGTAATGAAATGGCGGCTCGCTTTCTGCGCGGCCCTGATGCTGGCGGGGTGCGACCGCCTGCCGATGGATCCCGACGGCACCCTCGACCGGGTCCGGGCCGAGCGGCGCTTCCGCGTCGGACTGATCGCCACCGGCGGGTCGCCCGCCGACCGCCGGCCGGAAGCCGCCTTCCTCGCCCGGATCGCCCGAGCGACCGGCGCTCGCCCCGCGGTGAAGCAGGGCGCGTCCGAGCCGCTGCTGCTCGACCTCGAGGACGGCGGGCTCGACCTCGTCATCGGCCCGCTGTCGTCGGAGAGCCCGTGGGTGCAGCGGGTGGCTCTGCTGGAGCCGCTGGGGGCGGTGCCGGGCCCCCATGAAGTTCAGGTGACACCCATCGCCCGGAACGGTGAGAATCGCTGGATCATGCTCCTGGAGCGCGAAGCCCGGGCCGTCGCCGCAGGGACCAGCCCGTGAAGGACGACGGCGTCGTCCCGCCCGAGCTGCGCGAGCCGATGCGCCGCGCGGTTCGGCTCGAATATTGGAATATCGGCTTCACGATCAGCATCGTCGTCGTCATGGGCCTCGTCCTCGGCAACAGCCAGACGATGA
>Ga0190273_10000608_pt1 | contig 13092 bp, 14 predicted proteins | sample Popmic504IS_FD_134513 | JGI IMG/M metagenome (GOLD analysis project Ga0190273, IMG submission 134513) | Populus adjacent soil microbial communities from riparian zone of Shoshone River, Wyoming, USA - 504 IS | ecosystem: Environmental > Terrestrial > Soil > Riparian zone > Trees stand | place...
CGCGCCTTCATGACCTGCGAGGCGCGAAAGCCGATGACGCGGCGCGGCTCGATCTCGGCCGGCTCGCCCGTCTTGGGGTTGCGGCCCATGCGGGCGCGCTTGGCGCGGACCTGGAAGACGCCGAAGCCCGACAGCTTGACGGTCCTGCCGCGCTCCAGCGCCTCGGCGACGAGGTCGAGCGTGCGCTCGACAAGGCCGGCGCAATCCTGGCGGGTCAGCCCCACCTCGTCGTGGACGGCCTCGCAGAGATCCGCCCGCGTCACTGTTTCGCTCTTCATTCCAAAGCCCCCGCCTCGGTTGGGTAAGGGTGCATGACGCGAATATCACGTCAAGTCAAAGGCTTCGGCGCGCGGGCGCAATCGTCTCCTAAAGGCGGAGCACGCAGGCGCCCCACGTCAGCCCCCCGCCCATCGCTTCCAGGAGGAGGAGATCGCCCTTCTTCACCCGCCCGTCGGCGATGCCCTGAGCCAGCGCCAGCGGGATCGAAGCGGCGGAGGTGTTGGCGTGCTCGCCCACGGTCTGGATGATCTTGGCCTCATCGAGCCCCAGCCGGGTGGCCACGCCCTGCAGGATGCGCTGGTTGGCCTGGTGGGGGATGAACCAGTCGACGTCGGGCACCTCGATACCCGCGACTTTGGCGGCGGCGGTGATGGCTTCGGAGATGTTGACGACGGCGTGGCGGAACACCTGGTTGCCCTGCATCCGCAGCTTGCCGACCGTGTTGGTGGTCGAGACGCCGCCGTCGACGTAGAGCAGGTCCTGCTTGGTCCCGTCGCAGCGCAGGGCGTAGCCGAGCAGGCCGCGGTCGGCCGTGGTCCCCTGCCCTTCTCCCGGCTCCAGCACGACCGCGCCGGCCCCGTCGCCGAACAGCACGCAGGTGCCGCGGTCGGTCCAGTCCATCAGCCGGGTCATGATCTCCGCGCCGATGACCAGCGCGCATTTCGCGTGCTCGCGGGCCACGAACCCGTCGGCGACGCTGAGCGCATAGACAAAGCCCGAGCACACCGCCTGCACGTCGAAGGCGATGCCGACGGGGCAACCGAGCTTGCGCTGGACGATGGCGGCGGTGGCGGGGAAGGTCAGGTCGCCGGTCGTGGTGGCGACGATGATGAGGTCCACATCGGCGGCGGTGCGTCCGGCCTTCTCGAGCGCCTCGCGGGCCGCATGGCAGGCGAGGTCGGAGGTGGCCTGGTCGTCGTGGGCGCGGTGGCGCTGGTGGATGCCGGTGCGCTCGACGATCCAGTCATCGGTCGTATCGACGATCTTCGAGATGTCCACGTTGGAGACGATGGCGTCCGGCAGATAGGCGCCGACGCCCGTGACGACACTACGGAGGAGTTGGCTCACTCAGGGCTCCCTCTGGTGCGGGCTCCCCCACCGCAACCGTCAGACGTTTCATGTTGCGGTCGATTTCGGCCGCAAAGTCGCTGCGCGCAAGCTCCACCGCGACCCTAATCGCACTGGCAAAGCCGTTGGCGTCAGCCCCCCCGTGGCTCTTGACCACGATTCCGTTCAGCCCCAGCAGCGGTCCGCCGTTGACCGCGCCCGGATCGAGCCGCGCCCGCATCTTCTTCAGCGCGCCGGAGGCGATGAGGGCGCCTAGCGTGGCGACCGGGCCCGAGGTCAGCGTGCTCTTCAGCTCTTTGGTGAAGAACCGGGCGAGTCCTTCGGCCGCCTTGAGCGTGATGTTGCCGGTGAAGCCGTCGGTGACGATGACATCCACCGTACCCTTGGCGATGTCATTGCCTTCGACGAAGCCGCGGTAGTCGAGGTCAAGTTTGGTGGCGCGCAGCAGGGCGTGGGCCTCGCGGACCTCTTCGTGACCCTTCTGCTCTTCCGAGCCGACGTTGAGCAGGCCCACCGTCGGGCGCTTCGAGCCATGCACCGCGTGGTGGAAGGCGGCGCCCATGATGGCGAACTCGACCAGCTGCTCGGCGTCGCTCTCGACGTTGGCGCCGACATCGAGCACGGCGGTGATGCCGCGCATGGTCGGCCAGCTGGCGACGATGGCCGGGCGGTGGATGCCGTCGGCCAGCCGCAGGATCAGCATCGAGATGGCCATCAGCGCGCCGGTGTTGCCCGCTGAGACCGCGGCGTCGGCCTGGCTCTCGCGGAGCACTTCGACGGCGTTCCACATGCTCGTGCCCTTGCCGCGCCGCATGGCGTGGGCGGGCTTGTCGTCCATGGTGATGAAGGTGTCGGTGTGGCGGAGCTCGCTGGCGGCCCTGGCTGCGGGGCACCTGGCCAGCACCGGCGCGATCTGCGCCTCGTCGCCGTGAAGCAGGAATTTGACACCCGGGTAGAGCTTTGCGGCGGCGGCCACGCCCGGCACGATCACCGGCGGCCCGTGGTCCCCGCCCATGGCGTCGATGGAGATGGTCAGCTCAGCCATGGCGGCGAATCAACGCTCCACACGCCTGCGGCGCCAGGCGGCGGACGTTACCTTGGCCGAGCTTGGGGGCAAAGCGGGGATGCAGACCCGCATCCGCTCACTCAGGGGCGTCATCTTGCTTCAAACGCCGCAGGATCGCGAAAGGCGAGGTCTCGTCTTCCATTGGCGGCGGCTCGAACACCGCGCCGGGTTTGCGCGGGAAGGGGTCGATCTCCAGCGCCAGATGCTCGACGACGTAGTGGGCGAGGTCGATCTCCTCGTCCTCCAGCGCCTCAGGCGGGTCCTCGGCCTCGGGGTCGATCTCCGGCTCCTCGTCGTTGGCCGGCAGGTTCGGGCTGCCCGGCGGCAGCAGGCGCAGCAGGAAGTCGCCGGATACGCTCTGCTCCAGCGGCTCCAGCGTCACGCCGCAGGTCTGCACCACCTCGGCCTCGAAGCGGCCGCGCACCTCGGCGCCGTCCATCCACGGCGAGGCGCTGACTGTCGCTTCAAGTTTGTCGAGCCGGTCGACGCCGATGGTCCGGGCGATGGCGGCAAGCTGCGACGGATCGGGTGAGAGGCGCCGCTGCACCGCGCCGCGCGCGACCTCTGACAGCCGCACCGTGTCGCGCCAGGGGTTCAGCGGGGGACGGGCCATGTGACGGCTCCTGCCAGCAGCGAGTCCAACGGCTGACCCTCCAGACGGTCGCGGGCGGCGGTCAGGTAGGCGACGAGGCCAGCGGCGTCCGCCTCGGGGATGGTGCGCCCGACCAGCGCCTCCAGCTCGGTCGGATCGGCTTGCACCTGCTGATAAGCCTTCAGCCGGCCGTAGAAGGCCTCGGCCAGCTTCTTCATCTTCTTGGCCACCGACAGATCGCCGACGCCGAGTTCGCGGAAGGCGTCGTCCAGCCCGCGCACATAGGCGTCGAACACCGCCTGCGAGGTTTCCGCCGCCGCCTCGCCCTGCCCCTTCATCCGCTCGATCAGCAGGATGACGTGCAGAGTGTAGAGCTCGAAGCGTCCCTCGCGCGTGTCGGGCGTGCGCAGGGCGGTGTAGAACTCCGGCTGGCGCGCCTGCATCGCGGCGGCCGCATAGAGCTCACCGGCGGCGAGCTTGGCGGGCCTGGGCTTGAAGAGCCGGTCCAGAAACATGGCTGCCTCGATTTCGCCGTGCGGGCGGGCTAAAAACGCGGCATTGAACTAAGCCTCGGCGGGCGATAGGTCAAAGCCTGCCAATCTCTACTTTTGCGGAGCCTTCATGTTTCGACGACTAGCGATCGCCGCCGCCGCGACCGGCCTGCTGGCGACCGGGGCCTGCATGCCTATCAGCACCTATTCAGGCTTCCAGGCCATCGAGGAGCGTCCGTCGGACGTGAAGGTCGGGGTCGACACCAAGTCGACCGTGTCGGCCAAGCTGGGCACGCCCTCGGCGACCTCGACCTTCGATCCCAACACCTGGTTCTACATCTCGCAGCTGACGGACCGCGTGGCCTTCTACAAGCCGCGGGTGTCGCGCCGCGACGTGGTGGCGGTGAAGTTCGACCAGGCCACCGAACAGGTCGCCTCGGTCAACACCTACACGCTGAAGGACGGCAAGGTCATCGCCTTCAACGGCCGTGAGACGCCGACCCGCGGGCGCGAGATGACCATCCTCGAGCAGCTGCTCGGCAACGTCGGCTCGGGCGTGCTGCCCAACAACGACGACGATCCCGGTAACCGCCGGGGCCGCTAGGCTCTCACCGCCGCCAGATACAAGAACGCCCCGGAGATCGCTCTCCGGGGCGTCTTTCTTTGTGCTCGTAAATGGTGGGACTAGCCAATCACCCCGCGAGCGAGAACCGCCAGCAGCAGCAGGGCCACGATGTTGGTGATCTTGATCATCGGGTTCACGGCGGGGCCGGAGGTGTCCTTGTAGGGATCGCCCACGGTATCGCCGGTCACCGCGGCCTTGTGAGCCTCAGACCCCTTGCCGTGGACGACGCCGTCCGAGTCGGTGAAGCCTTCCTCGATCAGCTTCTTGGCGTTGTCCCAGGCGCCGCCGCCGGAGGTCATCGAGATGGCCACGAACAGGCCCGTGACGATGACACCCATCAGCATCGCGCCCAGCGAGGCGAAGGCATTGACCTTGCCGGCGATGGCCTGGATGACGAAGAACAGCACCACCGGCGAGACGACCGGCAGCAGGGACGGCACGATCATCTCCTTGATCGCCGCCTTGGTCAGGATGTCGACAGCGCGGCCGTACTCGGGCTTCACCTCGCCGGTCATGATGCCGGGGTTCTCGCGGAACTGGCGGCGAACCTCGACCACGACCGATTGCGCGGCGCGTCCGACGGCGGTCATCGACATGCCGCCGAACAGGAAGGGCAACAGGCCCCCGAACAGTAGGCCGACGACGACGTAGGGGTTGGACAGGTCGAAGGCGACCGGCCCCATACCCTCGAAGAACGAACCGGGCGTCGCATTGGCCGAGAAGAACTTGAGGTCCTCGGTGTAGGCGGCGAACAGCACCAGCGCGCCGAGGCCGGCCGAGCCGATGGCGTAGCCCTTGGTGACGGCCTTGGTGGTGTTGCCGACGGCGTCGAGCGCGTCGGTGGAGACCCGCACTTCCTTGGGCAGGCCCGCCATCTCGGCGATGCCGCCGGCGTTGTCGGTGACCGGGCCGAAGGCGTCCAGCGCGACGATGAAGCCGGCCAGCGACAGCATCGCCGTGGTGGCGATGGCGATGCCGAACAGGCCGGCCAGGTTATAGGTGACGATGATGCCGGCGATGATCACCAGCGCCGGAAGCGCGGTGGACTCCAGCGACATGGCCAGGCCCTGGATGACGTTGGTGCCGTGGCCGGAGACCGACGACTGCGCCACCGACTTGACCGGCCGATAGCCGGTGCCGGTGTAGTACTCGGTGATCACCACAATGGCGGCGGTGACGGCGAGGCCGACGACGCCACACCAGAACAGGCTCATGGCGTCGAAGGTGTTGGCGCCGACCGTGACCGGGCCGGTGACCATGGCGTTGGTGACGTACCAGATGGCGCCGACTGAGAGCACGCCGGTAACGATGAGGCCCTGGTAGAGGGCGCCCATGATGTTCTGGCTCTTGTTCAGGCGAACGAAGAAGGTGCCAATGATCGAGGTCAGGATGCAGACGCCGCAGATGGCCAGAGGCAACATCATCATGGTGTCGACGACGCCCGGCCCCGCCGTGCGGAAGAAGATGGCGGCCAGGACCATGGTGGCGACCGTGGTCACTGCATAGGTCTCGAACAGGTCGGCGGCCATGCCGGCGCAGTCGCCGACGTTGTCGCCCACGTTGTCGGCAATGGTGGCGGCGTTGCGGGGGTCATCCTCGGGAATGCCCGCCTCGACCTTGCCGACCATGTCGCCGCCGACGTCGGCGCCCTTGGTGAAGATACCGCCGCCGAGCCGCGCGAAGATGGAGATCAGCGACGCGCCGAAACCGAGGGCCACGAGGCTGTCGACGACTTCGCGGCTGGTCAGCTCAAGGCCCAGGACGCGTGTCAGAACGGCGTAGTAGCCGGCGACGCCGAGCAGGGCGAAACCCGCTACGAGCATGCCGGTCACCGCGCCGGAGCGGAACGCCAGCGACAGCCCGCCAGCCAGGCTCTCGGAAGCCGCCTGCGCCGTCCGGACGTTGGCGCGGACCGAGATCAGCATGCCTGCGAAACCGGCCAGGCCCGACAGCACGGCGCCGATGAAGAAGCCGAGGGCAGGCAACGGACCCAGCAGCGCCCACAATATGCCCAGCACGACCACGCCGACGACGGCGATGGTGGTGTACTGACGCTTGAGATAGGCCTGCGCGCCTTCCTGGATCGCCGCGGCGATTTCCTGCATGCGTTCATTGCCGGGCGAGGCCCGCAGCAGCGAAGCGGTCTGGACGATGCCGTAAAGCACCGCCAGGAAGCCGGCGATGATCACCAGCGTAAGCGTATCCATCAGTAAAGCGCCCCTTTGTTCTCTCGGCGCACAGGAGCCGTTCCGCCCTCATGGCGGTGACAAGCCGGCCCCTCACGCCTTCGATGGACGCGGCCCCTCGGCCGGCCCTGCGATAAGACGCCCGTGTTTGCCAAACATCCCACAGCGGCGCAACCGCCCGTAACGTCATGGGAAATCGTCAGTGGTGCTCGTAGCCGAGCCGCTCCGGGCGCAAGGCCTTGCCGTTATAGGAAACCGAGACGCCGGAGCCCCCTGTGAAGCTGCCTATGACGGTGAACCCGTCGAGCGCTGTCGAGGCCGCGCAGACGATCTGATAGTCATCGCCGCCCGTCGCGAGCGCCAGCAGCGCGGCCTCCTGGTCCGCCTGTGATTCGAGCCAGCGACGAGCGGAGGCGGAGAGTGGGACCTTTTCCAGCTGGATGGAGACGCCGCAGCCGCTAGCGATGCCCATGTGCCCCGCGTCGGCGAGCAGCCCGTCCGAGACGTCGGCGGCGGCGTTGGTGCGTCGCAGGGTGTCGCGCAGGTCCAGCCGCGGACGCGGCAGGCGGTAGCGTTCGGAGAGCACGGGATCGTCGATCTCTCCCCTCACCGCCTTCAAGCCGAGAAAGCCGTCGCCAATCGGGCCGCTGACGGCCAGCAGGTCGCCGGGTTTGGCGCCGGAGCGCTTGACCATAGCGCCTTCGGGGACCCAGCCGAGCATGGTGATACTGATGGTGAGCGGGCCAGGGGTGGAGGTGGTGTCGCCGCCGAGCAGCGAGAGGCCGAACGTCTCGCCGTCCTCCGCCAAGCCCCGCGCGAAGGCTTCGCGGTCGGCGCCGTCCGGCCAGCAAACCGCCATGAAGTAGCCGAACGGCTCGGCGGCCTTGGCGACCAGATCCGAGAGGTTTACCCGCAGCGCCTTGCGGGCGACGAGGTCGAGCGGGTCTTCCGGCAGGAAGTGAACGCCTTCGACGAGCGCGTCCTTGGTGATGATTAGGTCGTAGCCGCGACGGCCGCTGAGCACGGCGGCGTCGTCGAGGAGGCCCAGAGCCTCCGGCGCGCCGCGCGTCAGCGGGCGCAGCAGCCTTGCGATGGTCTCGAACTCATCGGCCGGCATCCCGGGTGATCCCATCCAGCGCGCCGTTGACGAAGCCCGGCTCGGGCCCCTCGAAGAAGGACTTGGCGATCTCGACATACTCGTCGATCACCACCTCGTGCGGCACCTCGGGCCGGCGCAAAAGCTCATAGGCGCCGGCCCGCAGGATAGCCCGTAGCGTGGCGTCGATACGCTCCAGCCGCCAGTTTTCCGCCAGGCGCTTGGTGACGGCCTGGTCGATCTGTGACTGCTCGGCGACGACGCCGCGGACCAGGTCGGCGAAGTAGATCTCGTCGGCCTGGGCCAGCGTCTGACCTTCCAGGTCGCGGTCGAAGCGGTGGTCGGTGAATTCGCGCACCACGGCTTCGGCGCCGACGCCGGAGACCTCCATCTGGTAGAGGGCCTGCACGGCCGCGAGCCGGGCGACGGAGCGGGCCTGGCCTTTCACTGGCCGCCGCTCGCGAACCGATGGCGAAGCTCGATGACGTCGAGGCAGGCGCGCGCCGCGCCGCCGCCCTTGTCGCCTTCCGACGAGCGAGCGCGAGCCCAGGCCTGCTCCTCGTTCTCGACGGTGAGGATGCCGTTGCCGATGGCCAGCCCTCGCGTCACCGCCAGGTCCATTAGCCCCCGCGCGCTCTCGCCCGCGACGATCTCGAAGTGATAGGTCTCGCCGCGGATGATGACGCCGAGCGCCACATAGCCGTCGTAGAAGGCGTTCTCGTCGGCCACCGCCACGACCGCCGGGATCTCCAGCGCGCCGGGCACCGACACCACATCGTACGTCACGCCGTGAGCGTCCAGCACCGAAGTCGCGCCTTCAAGCAGCGCGTCCGACAGGTCGGAATAGAACCGTCCCTCGATGATGAGGACGCGGACCGTTTGGTCGGGCATTGGCTACTCTTCCTGCGTCGGGATCGGCGCGCGGCCGACGATCTTCAGGCCGTAGCCCTCCATCGCCGCCGGCTTGAACTGGCTGGAGGTGAGCAGAACCATCTCCCGCACGCCAAGGTCCAGCAGGATTTGCGCGCCGACGCCGTAATCGCGCAGGGCGTTGGTCCGGTACTGCTCGCCCGCCGAACTCGCGCCATAGCGCTCCGACAGCCAGTTGGGGTTGGGATCGCGGATGAAGACCACCACGCCCGCGCCGTCGTGAGCCGAGATGGCCTTGAGCGCCGCCGGCACATAATCGCGCCGCGCGCCGACGTAGCCCAGCATGTCGGCGGCGAAGTCGACCTGGTGCATGCGCACCAGCGTCGGCGTGTCCGGATCGACCTTGCCCTTGACCAGCGCAACGTGCTCGGCGCCGTCGATGATGTTGCGGTAGATGATCATGCGGAAGTGACCGTGGACGCTCTCGAACGGCGTCTCCAGCACCCGCTCCACCGACCGCTCGGTGCGGCGGCGATAGGCGATCAGGTCGGCGATGGTGCCGATCTTCAGCCCGTGCAGCTGTGAAAAGGCGATCAGGTCCGGCAGCCGCGCCATGGTGCCGTCGTCGTTCATCACCTCGCAGATCACGCCGGCCGGGTTCAGCCCCGCCAGCCGCGAGATGTCCACCGCCGCCTCAGTGTGCCCCGTGCGGACCAGCACGCCGCCCTCCTTGGCCACCAGCGGGAAGACGTGGCCAGGCGAGACGATGTCGTCGCAGTCCTTGGTGGGGTCGATGGCCACGGCGACGGTGTGAGCGCGGTCGTGGGCGCTGATGCCGGTGGTGACGCCTTCGCGCGCCTCGATGGAGATGGTGAAGGCGGTGCCGTGACCGGCCTGGTTGTCGCTGGTCATCGGCGGCAGGCGCAGTTCCTTGGCTCGCTGCTGTGTGATCGACAGGCAGATCAGGCCCCGCGCGTGCTTGGCCATGAAGTTGATCTGCTCGGGCGTGGCGAACTGGGCGGGGATGATGACATCGCCCTCGTTCTCCCGGTCCTCGGCGTCCACCAGGATGAAGGGCCGCCCGTTGCGGGCGTCCTCGATGATGTCCTCGATGGGCGAGATGGGTGTGTCTTGCATGGCGCTATAGAGCCCCGAGAACCACAAATACACCCGTCATCCCGGACGGCCCGCAGGGACGATCCGGGACCCAGGAGTCACGGCCGCCGCCTCTGGGTCCCGGCTCTCCGCTTCGCTGCGGCCGGGATGACGGATAATAAGTGTTCATTTCGGCTCCGTTTCGATCCACCGGGCCAGGTACCTGGCCAGCATGTCGATCTCCAGGTTCACGCGGGCGCCGGGCGTAAGTTGCCCCAGCGTGGTGACGTCCCAGGTGTGCGGGATGATGTTGACGCCGAAGACGTCGTCCTCGACCTCGTTGACGGTCAGCGACACGCCCTCGACGGTGATGGAGCCTTTCGGCGCGATCACCCGGTGCAGAGGACGCGGCACACGGATGCGCAACCGGTGGGACCCGCCTTCGGCCTCGACGGAGAGGACCTCCCCTACCCCGTCGACGTGACCGGAGACGACGTGGCCGCCCATCTCGTCGCCGAGCCGGGCCGCCCGTTCGAGGTTCACCCGCGCGCCCTCGCCCAGCTGGCCCAGCGTGGTCTTCGACAGCGTCTCGCCGGACACCTCGACGGCGAACCAGCCGTCGCCCTTTTCTACCACCGTGAGGCAGCAGCCGGCATGGCTGATCGACGCCCCGAGATCGATGCCGGCCACGTCGTAGGCGGTCTCGATCTCATAGCGGCGGTCGCGGTTCGTCTCGCGGACGGACCGGATGCGACCTACGTCGGTGACGATGCCGGTGAACATCAGATCCTCTCGTACCGCTCCCAAAGGTCATCGCCGACCGCTTCGGCCGACACCCGCCTGAACTTCGGCGCGTCGCCGAGCGCCGTCAGCGCCAAGGCTCCGACCGCCGGTCTGCCCTCGCCGCCGAGGATGATCGGCGCCCGGAACCACTCGATGGCGTCGACCAGCTCGCAGCGCAGGAAACTGGCCGCCACCTGCCCGCCGCCTTCGACGAGCACCGAGCCGATGTCCTCGGCCTCAAGCGCGTCGAGCGAGGCCTTGAGGTCCGGCCGCTCTCCAACAGCCTTCACCTGAAGCACCTTGACGCCCACGGAAGTCAAACGATCGTTTGAATCGGTGATGGTGACCACATAGGTCGGCGTCTGCCGTGCGCTGGCGGCCAGCTTGCAGGTCTCCGAGAGCCGCAGCTGGCTGTCGAGCACCACCCGCGCCGGCTGCTTGCCGCCGAACCCGGGCAGCCGCACCGTCAGCTCCGGGTCATCGGCCAGCGCCGTCTCGACGCCGACCAGCACCGCGTCATGGTCGGCCCGCAGCGCATGGGTCGCCGCCCTCGCCTCTTCGCCCGTGATCCAGCGGCTTTCACCCGTGGCGGTGGCGATGCGCCCGTCTAGGGACGTCGAGAGCTTGAGGGTGACGCGCACCGCCTAGCCCTCGTCGGCGTCGTGCAGGCCTTCACGGGCGAGGAAGTCGGCAAAGTCTCCGGTCTCGCGGAAGTCCTTGTAGACCGAGGCGTAGCGGACATAGGCCACGTCATCGAGCTCCTTCAAGCCCGCCATGACCAGCCCGCCGACCGTCGAGGACGGCAGCTCCGTTTCGCCCATGCTTTCCAGCTGGCGGACGATCTTGGAAACCATCTGCTCGACCCGGTCGCCGTCCACCGGCCGCTTGCGCAGGGCGATGGAGACCGAGCGCATCAGCTTGTCGCGGTCGAAGGGCGTGCGGCGGCCGGAGCGCTTGACGATGACGAGTTCGCGCAGCTGCACCCGCTCGAAGGTGGTGAAGCGGCCCTGGCATTGCGGGCACAGGCGCCGACGGCGAATGGCCGCGCCGTCTTCCGACGGACGGCTGTCCTTCACCTGGCTTTCTTCATTGCCGCAGAATGGGCAGCGCATGATGTGGCCCCTCCGACGGCCCTACCTACTAATTGTAGATGGGGAACCTTGCCGTCAACGCCAGCACTTCGCGGCGGACCTCGGCTTCGACAGCGCTGTTGTCCTCGCCGTTCTTCGACAGGCCGTCGACGACCTGGCCGATCATCTCGCCGATGCGGGTGAACTCCGCCACGCCGAAACCGCGCGTCGTGCCGGCCGGCGTGCCGACGCGAACGCCCGAGGTGGTGGCCGGCGGCAGCGGGTCGAAGGGGATGCCGTTCTTGTTGCAGGTGATGTTGGCCCGCTCGAGCGAGGCCTCGGCGGCCTTGCCGGTGACGCCCTTGGGCTGGAGGTCGACCAGCATGACGTGGCTGTCGGTGCCGCCGGAGACGATGTTCAGCCCCGCCTTCATCAGCGCGTCGGACAGCGCCTTGGCGTTGTCGATGATGCGCTGGGCGTAGACCTTGAACTCCGGCTGCAGCGCCTCGCCGAACGCCACGGCCTTGGCGGCGATGACATGCTCCAGCGGGCCGCCCTGCAGGCCGGGGAAGACGGCCGAGTTGATCTTCTTGCCGATGTCGAGGTCGTTGGAGAGGATCAGGCCGCCCCGCGGGCCGCGCAAAGTCTTGTGGGTGGTGGTGGTAACCACGTGGGCGTGCGGCAGCGGGCTCGGATAGACCCCCGCCGCCACCAGACCCGCGAAGTGGGCCATGTCGACCATCAGGTAGGCGCCGATCGAGTCCGCGATCTCGCGGAACTTGGCGAAATCGATGATGCGGCCGTATGCCGAGCCGCCGGCGATGATCAGCTTGGGCTTCTCGCGCTCGGCCACCTCGGCGACCATGTCGTAGTCGATCAGCTGGTCCTGCTTGCGCACCGTGTAGGCCACCGGCTTGAACCACTTGCCGGACTGGTTGGCCGGAGAGCCGTGGGTCAAGTGGCCGCCGGCCGCCAGATCCATGCCCATGAAGGTGTCGCCGGGCTTGAGCAGCGCCATGAACACCGCCTGGTTGGCGTTGGCGCCCGAGTGCGGCTGGACGTTGGCGAACTGGCAGTCGAACAGCTGCTTGGCCCGCTCGATGGCCAGCGTCTCGACCACGTCCACGTACTCGCAGCCGCCGTAGTAGCGCCGGCCGGGATAGCCTTCCGCGTACTCATTAGTGAGTATGGACCCTTGAGCCTCCAGCACCGCGCGGGAGACGATGTTCTCCGAGGCGATCAGCTCGATCTGGTCGCGCTGGCGCTTCATCTCGTGCTCGATGGCCTCGAAGATTTCGCGGTCCGCGGCGGCCAGATCGGCCCCGAAGAAGCGGGCAGGCACGGGCGTCGAGGCAGGAGCGTTCATCTCAGAGAATCCTTGGCGGTCGGCGTGGGGTTTCTTTACCCCCGCGCGCGCCGGGATCAAACCGCCCCGCGCGCCGTGGGCGCCGGAACCGAAAGGCCGATCCGCCGTGAGCTTGTCCGCTATCGCCCCCGCCGTCTTCCAGGACGGCTTTTTCAGCGCCGAGCTGAAATCAGCAGACCCCGAGCTATTCGGTTCGGTTCAGGGGGAGTTGCGCCGCCAGCAGACCCAGATCGAGCTGATCGCATCCGAGAATATCGTCAGCCGCGCGGTGCTCGAAGCGCAGGGCTCGGTGCTCACCAACAAATACGCCGAAGGGTATCCGGGCCGGCGCTATTACGGTGGTTGCGAGGTCGTGGACATTGCCGAGCAGCTCGCCATCGACCGGGCGAAGAAGCTGTTCGGCGCGGCCTACGCCAACGTGCAGCCCCATTCGGGCTCGCAGGCGAACGCAGCCGTGTATCTGGCGCTGGTGAATCCGGGCGACACCATCCTCGGCATGAGCCTC
>Ga0190273_10000609_pt1 | contig 13091 bp, 17 predicted proteins | sample Popmic504IS_FD_134513 | JGI IMG/M metagenome (GOLD analysis project Ga0190273, IMG submission 134513) | Populus adjacent soil microbial communities from riparian zone of Shoshone River, Wyoming, USA - 504 IS | ecosystem: Environmental > Terrestrial > Soil > Riparian zone > Trees stand | place...
ACGGCCTTGTCGACTTCTCGGTAGAAGAGGTGATCACCCGGGCGGTCAATGGACGGGTGGGGGAGTTCGCCGCAGACCTGGTGGAATTCGCGCAGGCCTATGCCCGACGCGCCCAGGATGATCACCGACTCTTTGTGGAGGCCTTCCGTGCGGGGGGATTCGCGCTGGTTGCACCCACCGTGGAAGCGCTGGCCGACCAGCCGAAGAGCGACGACGATTCCGGGCTCGAGGGCGCGGAACTATTGGCGCGTCTTCCGCACGAAACGACCGCCACCTAGCCGCTAGTCCGTCAACTCCAGCGCTCGCTCCGGTGGCTATCGAGCACACCGGGGCGGGTTGTCCTCAATTCGGAAACCATGCGGGTCGGCTTTCGGCGCAACAAATGTTTCGACGGCGATCAGCACCATGCCAGGGTGATGATGCCAGCCGCTGGTCCCGCCTGGATCAATGACAATCTTCTGGATTATGGCACCGGTTGGTTTCCGCGTCTGAAACTTGATCGCGTCGCTCCGAACATTGACCTGTCATCGAGGTCGGCCGTTACCAGCGTCGTCGACGTGAAAGCTTCTGCCGCTGTGTGGGTTCCGGCCGCCGTCATCTCTTTGTAAGGTGTCGGTACGACTTTCACCGGCGGTGATGGGCTGGGCAGGGTGGAGTTCAGAATTCTCGGGCCGCTCGAGGTCGCGGCGGAAGGGCGGCTCCTAGATCTGGGTCGTCCTAAGCAGCGCGCTGTGCTCGGCATCCTGCTGCTGCGCGCGAACACCGTTGTCTCCCTGGAACACCTTGTCGATGAGCTGTGGGGTGAGGAACCGCCGGCGCAGGCCATCGCGTCGTTGCAGGCGTACGTCTCCCACCTGCGCCGCCTGCTGGAACCGGCCCGCGAAGCCCGCGCCCGGGTAGGTCCGCTGCTGAGTCAGGCACCCGGCTACCGGCTCATGGTCCCAGCCGACGATCTTGACGCGGCGCGGTTTGAGCAGCTCGCCGCCGCGGGCCGGCGCCAGTTGGAGGCGGACGAGCCCGGCCGTGCCGCCGAGACCCTGCGGCAGGCCCTTGCGCTCTGGCGGGGGGAGGTTCTCGACGGACTGGACGCGTCGATTGCACGTGGCGAGCGCGCCCGACTGGGCGAGATGCGGCTGGCCGGGCTGGAGGATCGGATCACCGCCAATCTGGCGGTCGGACAGCACGCTGCCGTGGCTGCGGAGCTGAATCGTCTCGCGGAGGAGCATCCGTACCGGGAGAGCCTGCAGGGCTTGCGGATGCAGGCCCTTTATCGATCCGGCCGTCAGGCGGAAGCATTGGCCGCGTATCAGCAGACCCGCCGCCTGCTGGACGCCGAGCTCGGGGTCGAGCCGAGCCCGTGGCTCCGCCGCCTGTATCAGCAGATCCTTGGCCACGCGCCGGAGCTCGAACGTGCCGCGGCGGCCAGCATGCCGGAGCCGCCGCCCGAGCCGGCGCAGGAAAGCGCGCTGGTCGGTCGATCGGAGCAAGTCGACGCCTTGCGGCACCTGCTCGGTCTCGCCAGGAGCGGGCAGGGCCGGCTGGCGCTGCTGTCCGGCGAACCGGGCGTCGGCAAGACCCGACTCGCCGAGGAGGTGATCATGCAGGCGACTTGGGCGGTGGTTGCCTGGGGTCGATGCACGGAGGAACCCGGCGCTCCGCCGTTTTGGCCGTGGACACAGATCTTGCGGGAGCTGGATTCGCCGTTGCCTGCCGAACTGGAAGCCGAGCAGGCACCGGGGCCGCCGGTCGCGGACGTCGAGGCAATTCGCTTCCGGCTCCGCCGGTCGGTCGTCTCGGCGCTGTGTGAACTGGCTCGCGACCGACCAGTCGTGATCGTCCTGGATGATCTGCATTGGGCCGACACCGGTTCGCTTCGGCTGCTCACCACACTTGCAGTCGAACTCCCCACCACGCCGATCTTCGTCATCGCCACCTACCGCACTGCCGAGCGCACGCCGCTGGCCGATACCCTTGCATCTCTTGCCCGCCTCCCGGTTGTCGAACGATTCCCGCTTACTGGCCTACAGGAAGCAGAAGTGCGGGAACTGATGGCGGCCAGGCTCAGCATCGACCCGGACGAACAGCTGGTGCAGGTGGTGCACGACCGCAGCGCAGGCAACCCGTTCTTCGTGGTCGAACTCGTTCGGCTGTTGGGCAGCCGCCGCCGGCTGGCCGCCGCAGAGCTGGCCGCGACGAGCGAGGTACCGGAAGGCGTACGAGATGTGTTGCAGCGCCGCATCTCCGGCCTGCCCGAGCAGACCCAGGCGATTCTGCTCGTCGCGGCGGTGGTGGGCCGGGGGTTCGATCTGGACGTGGTCAGAGACGTGTCCGGTCTGGATGACGACCGCACGCTCGACGCGATAGAGGCGGCCCTGCTCTCCGGAATTGTGGTCGAGGAACCGGTGGTGGGACGGTTCCGGGTCACCCATGCCCTGGTCCGCGAGGCGATTTATGAGGGCGTGAGCCGGGTCCGCCTGGCGAGGCTGCACGCCCGCGTGGCGCAGCGCATGGGCGATGCTGCCGGCGCGCACTGGTGGCTGGCAGCACCGGTGATCGGTACCGAGACCGTGCTACCGCACCTGCTGGCCGCGGCAGATCGCGCGGTTGCGGCGCTGGCGCACGAGGAGGCGGTCGTGCATCTGCGGCACGCCCTTGAGCTACTGGCCACGGGCCCGGCGTCGGGTTCTCGGACCCGGTCCGAGCTGGATGTGCAGCTCCGGCTGGGCACCCTGTACGCCCAGTTGGACGGTGCCCGGTCCGTGCCTGGATGGGCGGCGGTGACCCGGGCCCGGGATCTCGCCGAGGAGTTGGCCGACGGCCCGTCAATGATCGCGGCGTACCGGACGCTGTATGAGGTCGCGGTGGCCCGCGCCGAGCACGCCGAGGCGCGCACGTTGGCGGACCAGATGGTGGCGGTCGGTATGGCGGCCGGCGCAACCGAGGCCGATCAGGCGCTCGCTCATCTTGCGGTCGGTAGGACGCTGTGGTGTCTGGGCGAGCCTTCCGCCGCCAGAGATCACTTGGTCCGCGCCCTTGACCTCGCCGCTGCCGCACCGGTGTCACCGCATGAGTCGCTCCCGCCCGAAATCACCATCAGGCTGCAACTCGCACCCGTCCTCGATCTACTCGGCGAGCGGGCGGCGGCCGACGCCCACCTGACCATGGCGATCACTAGGACGCGTGCGGCGCCGTCGCTGGTGCGGGCCGGGGTTTTCACCAGCATCGCGCTGATTTATGCGCTGCGGCGGGACGTGGCCATGGCCGGCGAGCATGCCCGTCGCGCCCTCGAACTCGCCGGTCCGCTGCCTGCCTGGTTCAGCTACGCGTCCGCGGTGCGGGCCTGGGTAACTGCCGTAGAAGGCGATCCAGCCGGGGGCGCCCGGTCGCTGCGGGAGAGCCTCAATCAAATTCAGTCCCGCGGCGCGCGGCATCTGGTCGGTTGGGTGCTGGGTCTGCTTGCCGAGGCCGAGGTGTTGGCGGGTAACGCCGACGAAGGTCGGCGGTTGCTCGACGAAGCGCGGGCGCTGGTGGCGCAGACCGGCGAGCGAATGTACGAGGCGGAACTGGACCGGCTGCGTGGCGAGTTGCTCCAGCACGCCACTCAGACCTGAAGGGCCAGCCACCCGGTTCGCACCTGCGGCAGGTCCAGGTCAGTCGCCGAGGCGAAACCCGCTCGGCGAAACAGTTCGGTGCCGGCGCCGCCGGCAACCGCCACCAGCCACTCGACGCCATTCGCCCGGCTGGCGTCGGCCAATTCACGCAGCAGCCGAGCCTGCACCGGGTGCCCGTGATTGGTCCTGATGGCCCGGATCTCGACCACCTGGGGTGAGATCTGCCGGGTTGCGGCGACCGCGGCCAGGGCGTTGCCGTCATCGGCAGTGAGGTTCCAGAGACCGGACCAGATCTCGTCCGCGGGCCGTGGCCCTCCAGCACCAAGCAGCCGGCGAGCCCGCAAGAAATCGACCGGGGTCCCCAGCCGCCGAAACACCATGTCCGCGACCACGGCGCCACCCTGCCCCCGATGACTTGACGGCCGGTTGGCGTTCGGCGTCAAGCCAACGTCAAACCGCGCCGCGAACGATGTGCTCACTAACAACTACCTGGGAGGTTCCAATGAGTCAGCAGACAAGCGAGCGGCGGGTTGCCAAGGTATTCGGATTGGAGGGAGACAAGTGGATGCGGCACGCCAACCCGACGAGCGTCTGGACGCGTTTCGCGATTCTGCCGGTGCTCGCGGTGGCGATCTGGAGCTACGACTGGATCGGCTGGTGGTCGCTGGCGCCAACCGGGCTGGTCCTGGTCTTCCTGATGATTAACCCGCTGATGTTCCGCGAGCCGTCGTCGACAAGCAATTGGGCGTCGAAGGCCGTTTTCGGAGAACGGATCTGGGCGGACCGCAACGAGATCGACATCCCACCGCAGTTCAGCAGGTCCAAGGTGCCGACGGTGAGCACCGCATTCCAGTTCGTTGGGGTCATCGGACTCGCGTACGGACTGATTCGGCTGGATGTCATCGCCGTTGTGAGCGGTCTGCTGATCTCGCAGCTCGCCAAGTCCTGGTACCTCGACCGGATGGTGCTGCTCTTCGAGGAGATGAAGGGCCGGAGCCCCAAGTACGCGTCGTGGGAGTACTGAGTATCGGCCCCCCGCGGAGTGCTCAGGTCAACCAACGCAGGACCGCTGCCGCCGGGCACCTCGTGCGCGAGAAAACCCCAGCTGTCCTTGACCAGCCCCCAAGGTCATAGTTTCTACTGGAGGTGGTCGTCACATGATCTGGCTCAGGCTGCCCTCGGCCCATCCGACTACCACGCCCTAGGGCAATGAAGGGACACACCATTAATCCGGATCTGTTGATCGTCGAAGACCTTCTTCTGCTCCTGCTGGACGACAAGACTGGAACCATCGCCGGCGAAGGGACGCTGTCTTACCCGCTCGGCGGTGCGGTGCTGGTGGAACTCGCACTGCGCGGCGAGGTGCAGCCGGACGATTCACGCACGCTGTTCAACGGAATCAGAATTGCCGCCGTCAAGGGTGAATTGCCTTCGGATCCGCTGCTTCGGCAGGCGTATGAGAAGGTCGCCAGCAAGCCCCGCGGCGTTCAGGAGCTGGTGATCGAGATCGGAACCCCGCTGCGCGGCGAGGTGCTCGACCGCCTAGTTCAGCGCGGATTCATCCGCAAGGAGAGCAGGCGCGTTCTCGGCCTGTTCAACACGACGCGAATGCCCGCGCAGCGCCCCGACTATGAAGCCGAGCTGCTGGAGAGGGTGCGCGCCGTACTTGTAGACGGGGTGGAGCCTGACCCGCGAACCGCGGCGCTGGTGGCGCTGCTGTCGGCAAGTGGAACACTGCCGCAGTTCCACCCGGCGATCAAATGGTCGGGCAAGGTTTACCAGCGCGGCAAGGAGTTCGAAGCCGGCAATTGGGGCGCCGCCGCAGTCAACACTGCGATCGCTAGTACAACGGCAGCAATCGCGGCAAGTGCCGCCGCTGCCTCAGTGGCCATCAACTCCCAAAGCTGACGCGGCAGTCGCCAGCCTCGATCAGACTTGGCCGGTTGGATCTCGAATTCGCATGGTGTCAGGCCGAGTCTGTCGTCTGGAATTGCCCGGCGCATTGTTTTTTGCTGGCCGGTGCCCGCCAGGTCGAACATGGTGTGCGCACGGCTGGCACAGAGTTCGATCCCGGTGACGAGTGGCGTCGCCAGTTGTGACGCGGCTGGCTGGTGGGCGCCGCTGCGAACCTCTAACGAGTCGTGGTCTGGTTTGCGCATGCCACTCAGCGAGGACGGTGAGACCCACCTTCGGGCCCGTAGGCGCCGCCGTTCCAGATTTCGTCGCCGACCGGAACGGCGACCGACCAGCCTTGCCATGCGGTGTTACCACTGACAGGAAAGCCCCACAACGCCTGGCTCAAGTTCGACGAAATATGCAAGCCCACTGGTAGCCAGAGGTGTTCTACGACGAACACCGTGGTGATCGCCACAAACGCGATCACCAGACCGACGACGATGTCGGCAGGTAGCCATCGGTCGAAGGTAGCCCACGGAACCGCTTTTCGAGACTAGGGACTGCGGGGATTGAAAACGCGCTGGTGCGCGTTGACGGTGTTGTGGATTCAATCGTGAAGCATGCAACGGTGGTCGTCATCGGCGCCGGCCAAGCGGGCCTGTCCGCCGCTTACCATCTGCAGCGACAGGGATTCGAGTCGGCGCTCACCAACCCGTCAGGCAGTCGAACCTTCGTGGTGCTCGATCGGGAGGAGGCGCCGGGCGGCGCGTGGCAGCACCGCTGGCCGTCACTGCGCATGGCCACGGTCAATGGCATTTTCGACCTGCCCGGCTATCCGAAGCCGCCGATCGACGACCGTGAGGCGAGTCGTGATGCCGTGCCTCGTTATTTCGCCGGATTCGAGGACCATTTCTACCTTCCCATCCACCGGCCAGTTCATGTCGCCGCTCTCCGGGCCGCTGACGCCAATCCCGATGGGGACCTGATCATTGAAACCGACCATGGTCGCTGGAGGACCCGAGCGCTTATCAACGCGACTGGGACATGGACAAATCCACTTCTCCCTTACTACCCGGGCAGTGAGACATTCATCGGGCGGCAGCTGCACACCTGGCAGTACACGAACGCCAAGGAGTTCAGCGGTAGGAGGGTCGCCATCGTCGGAGGTGGGATTTCTGCCATCCAGCAGCTCGAGGAGATCTCTCGCTCCGAAACCACCCTTTGGTACACGAGGAAAGAGCCTGTGTTCCTCGAGAACGAATTCCGCCCCGAAACCGGTTTAGCAGTTGTGCAGAAGGTGGCCGAAGACGTTGGAGCGGGCCGGCCGAGCGGCAGCATCGTGTCCTATACCGGTCTGCCGTGGACTTCCTACGCGCTCGCTGCACGGGACCGTGGTGTTCTGCGGCGGCGGCCGATGTTCACCGCGATCGAACCCCTTGGCGTCCGAGAAGCCGACGGGGCCTTCACGCCCGCCGATGTCATCCTGTGGGCGACCGGATTCCGCCCCGCAGTCGCACATCTCGAGCCGCTGCACCTGCACAACGAGCTGGGCGGCATCCGGATGCTTGGCACTCAGGTTGCGGCCGAGCACAGAGTGCACCTGGTCGGATTCGGGCCGTCGCAATCGACCGTCGGCGCGAATCGTGCGGGCCGAGCCGCGGTGCGAGAAGCGATTGCCCGGCTGGACCAGCTGCCAGCGCCGGCGCTCGCCGTGAGCAACTAGACCCAACATCGGACGTTCGAGTAGACGCAGCAACCTGGTCGCGCAGCAGTCAACCGGCGACGTCTGCCTCTCCGCAGATGCCGGACCGGCGGAAACGCCGTTGCTATCGTGCAGTGTTCATCCTTCCTCGCTGCGGAGGCGGCGTTCGGTGGTTCTCAGCACGCCCCGCGCGGCGAGCATGGTGAGGACGAGGGCAAACAGTGGGAGCACCTGCAGCACGTGCAGACGATGAAATGAGCGGGCCGCAGGTCGCCGTGCAAGGTCGACCAGCCCAGGAACGGCCGGGCAGATCCGTCCGTGCCGCCGATGCTGTGGCCACCGAGGATCGATCGACCGGCCTCGACCTGCCCCGGGTTCGGTGCGGTCATCAAGAAGCTCTGATGGCAACAAATGTCGAGATGGGAACCGACAAGGTGATCGCCAATCCGATGAGGCCGTGCAACCGATGTCGGGCCAGCACGAAACCGACGATGAGAGCACCGATGGCGAAAAGCCCGGTGCCAGCGGCCATCACTCGAAATACCGTGCCGTCGAGAGTGGTCGCGTAATTGGAGTACGACATCACCCCGCGCGCAGCTTGCATCGTGATAAGCAAGATCTCGAGCACCATCGACCAGCCGGTGAGCTCGAGTGCAACCCGGCCAACGCGACCCAATCTCACTCGCGCGTAGATCCACAGCATCGTCGGCCCAAACGCCAGGAACGACAGCGAGAACTTGATTGGCTTGTTCCACGCCGGCACCGATTGTCGGGTCGAGCAGCCGCATGCCAATGGCCAGCACCAAGACCACGGCGTTGACGACCGTCAGCGCGGTTAGACCGGGACTGACCCGCTAAGCCCGAGGTTTGGGGCGAGTCGGCGACAGGCCGGGTACCCCTCGATTGGGGTGAGCGTGCCGCGGTTAGATCGACGGTTAACCCCTTTGTGTGGGCGGGTTGGCCACCTCCTGTATCAGGCTCGGGCGGACGAGGCTCTTTACTAACAGCAAGACCGATCACGCCGATCGGATAACTGAACGGCCGGCCGCAGACGCCCTGCAGAAGTCCCCGGCCACCAGATTCCCAACGCCTGGGACGAAGACCAGCCCCGCTCCATGTCAGGAGCGGGGCATCTTCATGGGCGGGACGCGGAAACTAGCAAACCTGAGAGGAGCCGGCCATAACCGCGACACCGTCTGCGACCGGCGGTGCAGCGTCTCCCTCATCCACAGCGTTCAGCTCGATGTCACCTTCGTATGTTGTTTCGATGACCTCACCGACGGGAGTGTCGTACATGTTGATTACTCCGCGAACCCCAGCAAAATCCTCGGTTCCGCCTGTGGCCGGATGAACGCACTGACCCTTGGTGAGGTTCTTGTCGGCATCGAAGCTTGCCCAATAGATGTAGTCGAAATACATCGTTCCCGAGAGATCACGCCGACCACAGTGCCCGTCTCCGCGCCGATCGATACAACCTTCGAATTTTTCTTTGCCGGTTTGAATAAGCAGCGTGGGTGTATTCGTGCTGTCAACCGCGGTGAGAATGGTCCAGGTCCCGACCAGATCGCCCTGGGTGTCGTAGACCATCGGGTCATCCGTGACTGTCTGCGTCCCGCTGACGTGTACGGTCCGGGGCTCATCCCCGCCCCCTGAAGCCAGGGCGTTCGATGTCAGCACTGAGACGATCATCGCGAGTGCCAGCCCGATCACCGACGCGACTCGGTAAGCGTTTGTCTTTATTGAGACCACCTCCGATTCGATTCAGCCTTGCGCTGAATCCTCAAGGCCAGCTTGGCCTCATTAAGGGGATGCGCAACCGCTACACGAGTGCCTAAAGAATCCTGCGAACCGCCGGTCACCGGAGAATACTTCGCCGTCAGCGAGAAAGTCGAAGCCCTTTAACGCATCGTAAACCTGCCCGCCGAGTCCGAAGGCATCGAGATGCGAAGACTCCGTGCGGAAATTCATCGCAGCATGTCGGCAACGGGTACCGCGCCCGATCCGTCGGACTGGACTGCCACTTCGAATCGATTTGCGGATCGTGCACCTTCTTCCAAACCATCATCGAGTTCCGGCGGACCCGGCAACGCCAACGCGACGCCGCAGCCGACAAGGGACATCGGCCGGCGAAGGGTCTTAGATGGGCCGCTCGACCGGCGAGATCAGACGGCATCCTGACGCGACCCACTTGACACGATCACCCGCATAATGACCCAACATTGTCGAACTGGATTGGCGTTAGGAGTTGGGCCGGTTGGTAATGACGATTCCCGGACCGGTGACGTCGGCAATGTCGGTCGGTGCCATTTGTTATGGGCAGATCGGTTTGCCCAGCTGGTCAACGGCGCCGACGATGTGCTGGCGGCGCTCGGCCGGTTGCCGCCCGGCAAGTCTCCAGCCGCCGCGGCATTACCGACGCCCGGTGCAGATCCGGGGCATCCCACCGACGGGCCCGACCTGGAATCTGCCCGGGTGTCGACGCGCGTTCCTCACCCATGAGGCCCGCACTATTGACGATGTCGTTACCGAGTCCGGACTCTCCCCGCAACATGTCCTGGATTCACTGGTCATGCTGGACCTCCGCGGGTTGGCTCTCAAAGCGGGGTCGGAATTGCGCCGGCTGAGGCCGTCCGACAACCGCAGCAAATGACAAGAGCACACGGCTCGTGGGTGTCACGGGTTGCGTCTCCGTACAATATTTAGTCATCGAAGGTCGCATTTGTTCTCTAAGGCCTGGGTAGTTACACGCCTGCTGGTTGGCTGTGAGAACCGTTCTTGGGCCGTCTACGTACCCCAGGACTGCGCGCTCCCACCACGCGAGCGCCCGTTACCAAGGGAACGATCATGACATCATCACGGCGCGACGTCGGCGGCCGATTCTCGTATTGCTGCTGGTAGCCGGCGGTGCCATGGCACTGATCGCAAATCCCTTTGACGCCGCGGCGACCGCGACCAAGCAGAAGCCACGAGAATCCCCGGCGCACCCGTCCGGGGGATCAGTTGCACGCGAGTTGCATTCGGAAAGGACCGCCGGTTGAGACACTGACCTGACCAAATCCGGATTCTAATAACAGCCTGGTGACCTGCTCATCGGCGTCATAAAGGCGATGCCCGGCTCGAGGAAAGGTCTCTCGCACATTAGATGGGATGTGCCGCCGGAGTTGGTAGCCCAAACAGATCACCCCTTCGTCTCGGAGGGCGCGGCGAATCTTCTGCAGCTCGGTATACGGATCTGTCCAGAAGTACAGCACATTGACCGCCAGGACGAGGTCGACGGGCGCGAGGGTCGAGAGGGTGTCCAGGTCGCCGCGAATCACGTTGAGCCGGCCACTCCGGACCGCTTCGGAGTTGTTCCGCCGTGCTTGTCTGACCATCACCGCGGAATGATCGATGCCCCACACCTGCGCCGCGGGGAAGGCTGCAAGCAGATATTTGAGCCCACCGCCAGGACCTGGGCCGATCTCGATAATGCGCCTGATTCCTAATTCGTGCCGGTCCGCAAGGCGGTCGACGACCCATTCGTTGATAGGGTCATTGCCCCGGAACATCAGCCGCCCGGTGAAGTGTCCGACGATTCCTCGGGGATGCCCAAGGTGGCGCGTGATCATCGGCAGTCGCCGGGTTCTCGACGGCTGGATTGCGGAGGAAAGAAGTTCTTCGGTCATGCGATTACCCAACCTGTCATTTCAGTATTTATGGACCCACCAAGTGCCCGGATTCATTTCTGATGTAGGGCCGAGGAACTCGCTGTGGGAGCGGCTGACTCACCCGGCGCGCATCGCGGCCCAGATCGACTGGTATGGGATGGCGAGTAACCCCAACCGCACCTGTCCGAGCCCAGTCAAATGGAACATCTCCAGAATTCCGCCAGCGGTCAACGTGCACATCAGTGGTTGGTACGGAGATTGGGTGGGCCGACTACGGAGTTGTCGTGCTGTCACACGACCTGCAGCGGCGCTAAGGGATCGAGGCCCAGCATATGGTGCCGAACCAAGGCAGACGCGGCACCGCCAACTGTGCGCCACGTCGTCACCCGACGCGACCGCGGATTTCGCTTGCCAGCTGCATGATTACACGGTAAGGGGTTTACCTTGAATATCAGGCCGACGAGGCGCTGGCCGTTACCGCGGTAAAGCGTTGCGGGACGAACCCGTCCGCGTCCTGATCACCCTTGCCGATGCATATGACCACACCACGCTCCGGCGGCCGAGAACGTGCGGGTTGAATGATTCGTCGCGCATGCCACGGCGCTCACGCGCAGCGCGGCGGTGGTGTGCCCGGCGGGCATGGGCATCCCCGCGAAGTCCATTGCTGCCGGGGTTCCGATCGTCTCGGTGCCATACGGCCGCGATCAGCCGGAGGTGGCGCGTCGGGTCGTCGAGAGCGGCGCCGCGATGCTGCTACCGAAAAGGAGGCTTTCTTCCGATCGACTGCGGGCGCCCGTCCAGCAGAGCAACTCGCTACTCTCATTTCGCTCGAAGACTTGACCCCGTGTTGCAACCACCTCTGGAATCCGCCCATCTCCACCGTGCTCGCACACTACTGGCAGCAGCTCGGTCACACCTACAACCCGGACGAACCCGACCACGTCGTAGCCGCGAACGCCATCACCGGCATCACCGGCGGCACTTCCGCCTCATCGAACGACTCATGACCCAGATGGCCAGGGTCATCGACATCAACGAACTCGGCCACATCAGGCCTGACGTCGTCCACTCCGCCAGGCAGATGCTCGTCATTGGCACCCAGTAGTGCAAATAGTCAGTGCTCTAACAGCCTCGGCTGTGGGCGAGTCCATGATGTCGATCGTCATCGCTGGTAGGACGACCAGATCCGCCTCACGGCCCTTTGTGATTTGATCTATATGCAATCGAAAGACCGAGGAGAACCCCTAAGAGGACCACCGCGACACAGATATACCACTCAGCGCCTAGGGCAAACGAAATACTGCCGACAATCAAGTTCACAGGGAAGGCCACGCTGGCACGGAACTCAGCCTCGGCCTGGCTACGGTCACAGTCGTCAAATAACTCGGACTTCTTTCCATGTAGCCTGACTACCAGTAGTGGGACCGCAGAGAGAATCCGTCGCGCGAGGTGGTGAACAAAGGTATCTTCGGCATACACATCATCCGCTTCATCGGAACACCCTCGGTGTGTCGGACGACGAACCCGCCGTTAGCGCTCAAGTCATACCTCAGTTGGGACGGGAAGTTGAATTCGTTTTGAGAATTAGACGAATAACACACCATTCTTTCGTAACCCTGCGATCGTCGGACGTGCCTTCTCAATAGCCACTTGAAGACTTCTTGGAATCAAAGCGTCGTTGGAGTTGGCTTCACGAACGGAAATGATTCAGAGAACCGAGGCCCGCGATGTGTGGTGGTGCTGGTCCCTACCAAATAGGCCACGAATGTAAGCTCAATTAGTAACAAAAGTGTTACCTGACAACCTTGCACGTCGTAGATCCTGAGGAATAGCTCAGAGGCTTCGTCATGTGGGGCAACAGGCCCGTCGAACACAACCAAATTAGCCGAGCGATTGATACCCCGTGGCAAGCGGCGTCCGCAGATCACGCAATCCTGGCAGGATCGATGTATTGCCGCCCTCCGGTAGAGAGCTGGATAGCGCCCCGTGTAGGTGGTTCTAGCGGCTTGTTCGGTTTCTTCAATCACGGCACAGGTCAACTGTATCGGGTCGCCCTAACGGTTGACGTTGTTCGCGGGCTGTCTTAAAGAGTGCATAGCGAAGATCGCAAGCAAGAAAAGCCACCCACTTGGACGCTGCGCCTCGTCACGACAAAGGGTGAAGAAATTGACATTGAGCCTCGGGGCGTCACGCCTGGCGGAACCCCTCAAATTTCCCGCCAGGCGCGCTGTGCCT
>Ga0190273_10000610_pt1 | contig 13085 bp, 14 predicted proteins | sample Popmic504IS_FD_134513 | JGI IMG/M metagenome (GOLD analysis project Ga0190273, IMG submission 134513) | Populus adjacent soil microbial communities from riparian zone of Shoshone River, Wyoming, USA - 504 IS | ecosystem: Environmental > Terrestrial > Soil > Riparian zone > Trees stand | place...
GGCGGCGCGCTGCCGTGGCGGTGCGCCACTCTCCACGCGCCAGCTTCTCGCCGGTAGATCTGTGTCACGCGCAGCGTGTAGGTCCGCGGCGAGCCGTTGACCGATGCGGAAGTGTGCTCGAAGCCGACCGTGTAGGCGGTGTCCCCTCGCACCTCGGCTTCGAGGAGCTGGAACTCGTAGGACGTGCAATCCGAGAAGCTCTCGGCGAGATCAGCGAACAGGGCGTCGAGCTCATCCTGTCCGCTGGCGTTCCTCCAGGCGCCCAGCACAGTGACCGGGTCGTTCCGTGACCAGATCGCGCGTCGTGGTCCGGCGTCGCCGTTGTGCACTGCTATCTCCGCGTCCCGGAGCACGGAGTGGACCCAGACTGTGAACTCGTCGCGTTCGGTCATCCGGCGATGATGGCACCTGGCTCGGTCATCGGCCAGGATGCAGCCGGGTCCGTGCTCCTGCATCCGGGCATGGAACGTTCCCCCGGGCGTGCGTGCCGTCGCGGGCGCCCTCCGCGCCTCGGAAGGCGCCGTGCCGGGCACAGCTGCACATACGAGGGTGTCGTGGCCGCTCCGCAGCCAACGGCGCCCGCATCCTTTCCGCTCTCAGTGGCCCTCTGCGCTCTCGACGACCTCGTCGACCACAGCGCGGAGAGGGGTCACGTCCTCGGTCGCCGATGGTGGCTCCATCGCGACCGCGCTGTGGTTCCCGCAGGCGCCGCGTGCGAGCTATCGACGCAAGAGGTGTCGCCCGGGCGGCGCTCAGACGCTGTGACCAGGGTCGTTCACAGAGACCTGCGGAACCGTGAAGTGGGCGACGAACACGCGGTCTCCGTTGTCGAGACGACGGGGGACGACCCTCAGTTGGACGAGTGCTTCGGTGTCGTCAGCGCGAAGCACCGGGACGATCAGGGGGACGTCGAGGAGCCGGTCACGGCCGTTGGTGGCATTGAGTGTGGTGCCCGCGATGTGGGCTTGGTGATATCGGTGCGGGACCACCGCGATGACGCGGCGGCCGAGCAGCTCCCTCTCGGACTGGTAGCCGAGGAACTCGACGATGGCCGGCGTGACGGCCACGATGATGCTGGCTTCGTCGGTGGCGAGGATGGGTTCGTCGCTGACGAGTAGCTCGCGATAGCGAGCGCGCAGGGTCGTTTCCTCGGCGAGGGGCTCGCGAAGTCCGGTGCGGGGTGCCCACCGGCGGGGTTCGCCAGACCTCGCGGCCTGGCGGGCGACTTCGTCACAGATCCAATTGCGCAGCTCGCTGATCTCGGGTTGCGTGGGCGGCCCGAGGAACAATCCGTCGCTGGCTGATGCGCTGGCTCTGCGAAGCGTCGTGGCAAGGGTGGCGAAGTGGGGAACGGAGGTCAGCGGGATCTGGAGGTGGAGCAGCTCGGCGCTCACGCCGGGCTCCAGCGCGCCAGCGAGGAGCTCGTCGGGATCGTCGGGGAGCTCAGGGACGGGCAGCTGCCTGTGGAGCAGGTTCAATGCGTCGCTGGCCTCGGCGTGCTTGTCCATCACCAGGGGGTCGGTATCCAGGGAATGGAGCAGGAACTCCCGGAGGAGGGCTTGTGCGTGTTCTTGCCATGCCCATGCCATCAGGAGGGGAGCGTTGAGCAACGTCACCGTGATCGCTGAGTCATGGGTCCGCCTCGGCTGGCCCGTGGGCACGGCCTCGAGCGGGCGTTCGGCGGGCAGGGGGGGCTCGCCGATCTCGAACCACACGACCTTGCCAGCGTCATCGGCGGTAGCGCCCCAACGGTCCACGCTGCTGTCGAGCATGTGGAGGCCGCGGCCGGTGCCTGAGGTGACTGCGTAGCGCCGGTAGGTGGGCAGCTGCGGACTTTGGTCGCCGACCTCGACCCTGAGACCTCGCTCGGTCGCCCAGGCTTCGACTGCGATGGGGGTGCTGGTGTGGACGATCGCGTTGGTCACCACCTCTGACACCGCGAGAACCGCCGCATCAGCCCAGTCCACTTCCGCGACGGTTCCTGTCAATGTGCGAAGCTGCTGACGGGCTGCGGACACACTGCGTGCGTCAGGAGGCAGCTCCACCCGAAGATGTCGCACACACACCTCCGGAGACTCCGATGGTTCGCTGGGTCAGCCGTGTTCGGACGGCAGGGAGCACGACCGACTGTTCCCCCGCAGGGACGATGTGCAAACCAGGGAGCGGCGCGGCCTGTACGACGTGTGGGAGGAACCGGACCACCTCAGGAGTGGCCAATGACACGGTAACCCCTTCAGCCCGTTGAACACCCGGGCTCCGTCCACGCGTCGGGAGGACCTCCGTCCGGCGGGCCCCGTGCAGCCCAGCACGGCTCGGCGGGTCCTGTCTCGATCGGTTAGGTTGCTGGCATGGACCATGCTCAGCTGTTGAACGTCTCGGTGCGTGGACCGGTGGACGCTCAGGCCATGGTCTTCCTCCATGGCTTCGGATGTGGGCAGCACATGTGGCGCCATGTTGTGGCCGCTTTCGAGGACGAGTATCGGGTCGTCCTGCTCGACCTTCCTGGATCGGGTGGTGCCGCCGCGGCCAGCTACGACTCGGACCGTCATGCCTCGCTCGACGGCTACCGAGACGACCTGGTCACCCTCCTGCGCGAGCTCGAACTGACCTCGGTGGTCCTGGTGGGTCACTCGGTGTCGGCGATGATAGGAGTGCTGCTGCAGATCGCCCACCCCGATCTGGTCGACCGCCTGGTCCTCGTCACACCCTCGGCGCGCTACCTGAACGACACTGGCTATCACGGCGGATTCTCCGAGGACGACGTCGAGGAGCTGCTCGAGCTGATGAGCCGTAACCACCTGGGTTGGCAGGACCCGCTGGCCACCATCGTCGCCGGAGGACCGGACTCGGAGGCCCGAACCGAGCTCGAGCAGGCCTTCTGCCGGACCCGACCTGAAGTGGCCGCCCAGTTCGCGGCGGTGACCTTCCGCGGCGACAACCGGGCCGATCTACGGCTGGTGTCAGCACATACCCTCATCATCCAGTCCGCCGAGGACTCCATCGCCCCGATGACTGCGGGCACCTACGTTCGAGACGCCATCTCCGACTCCGAGTTCGAGGTTCTCGCCACCCGCGGCCACTGTCCCCATCTGACCGCGCCCGCCGAGACCGTCGCCGTCATCCAACGCTTCCTACAGGGCTCCCAGGTCCCTGGACGTCGGGACTAGGGCCTCCCGGACCCGGTTGACATGAGGGATGCGAGCCAGGCAGCGGAGCGTCTCTTCGAGATCGCGCCATGCGGCTTTGCGCTCGTCGGCAACGAGGGGTTGGTAGCGCATGCCAACGCCGAGTTCCGGCGACTCGTCGGTCGACCCAGCGAAGAGCTCGTCGGTAAAGCCAGCCTGGCTTCCCTCTTCTCCATCGGTGGCCGAATGTTCCTGGAGACACATCTCCTGCCGATGCTGGCGCACGACCGATCGGTTCGTGAGGTTGCGCTCGACATGCTGCGACCCGACGGCTCACGGGTCCCGGTGCTCTTGAACGCCGACGCGGCGCACGGCGAAGGCAACGGCATCGCGCTCCTGGTCGTCGTCATCGAGACTCGTGATCGCCACCGCTATGAGCAGGACCTGCTGGCAGCGACAAGGAGCGCCGAGCAGGCCCGGATCGACGCAACGGCATTGGCGAACACCTTGCAGCGGACTCTCATCCCTCCGGTGCCACCCGAGATCCCGCACCTGACGGTGTCCACCGCCTATCGACCCGCGGGCGATGGAAGTGTCGTAGGAGGCGACTTCTACGACGTCTTCCAGGTGGGCGCCGACGACTGGTGTGTCGTGCTGGGTGACGTGAGCGGCAAGGGCATCTCGGCCGCCACCGTCACCTCCTTCGTCCGCTACACCATCAGGGCTCTTGCCATCGACCACCCCGATCCCTGTGATCTGCTGCACCGCCTCGACCACGCGATGCACGTCGACGACACCGACCACTACTGCACCCTGGTCCTTGCCCGACTGACGAGGAGGCCTCCGCACTGGGCCGTGCAGCTCGCCCTGGCCGGCCACCCTCCTGCTGTCCTGCGCAGCCCCGACGGTCACGTGAGTGAGCTCGGCACACCGGGAACTCCCGTCGGACTGGTCGACGAGCCCACCTTCAGCACGGCCCACCATCTGCTGCAGAACGAGACGATCACGCTCTACACCGACGGTGTCACCGAGGCTCGTGGCGACGACGGTTGGTTCGGCGAGAGTCGCCTGTACGACCTCATCGCGGAGGCGGACCACGATCCGCAGGTCATCACCGATGAGATAGCTCGTCAAGCGCTCCGCTACCAAGGCGGCGTGGCCAGCGATGACATAGCCATCGTCACCTTTGCAGCGAACCCCGCGGCAACGGTGAACCGGTGATGGCGAACGAGGCCAGCGGGAAGTGGTGGTGAGGTGTCCGCTCATGGGCGGAGCGTGGCTGGCAGACGTCGTAAAGGACTGGGAGAAGGACGACAGCGACCGTCGAGAGGGTGTACTCCCGCGCACCCCGTTTCGCGAGCAGTGGGCATTCGCATGGTTGCCGATCGAGTCGAACCAGCGGTCTGGGGCCGCAGACCGCCCACCGATGAGTTTCCGTGGTCGGCGTGGTCGGTGTACAGAAGACCACAGCTGACGGAAGGCTGACACCGTGCGCAAGTTGATCTACGCGATGAACGCGACCCTGGACGGCTACATCGCTGCACGCGGCGACGACATCGGCTGGAGCGTGCCCAGCGCCGAGCTGCACCAGTGGTTCAACGACCGAGCCCGGGAGATCGGTGTCTCGCTCTACGGCCGCAAGCTGTGGGAGGTGATGAGCGCGCACTGGCCGACCGCCGACCAGCAGCCGGACGCGACGCCCGTGGAGGTCGAGTTCGCCCGCGTCTGGCAGAGGACGCCGAAGGTGGTGTTCTCCACGACCCTCACGGCGGTCAGCGGGAACGCGCGCCTGGTCACCGGCGACGCCGTGGCCGAGATCACCCGGCTGAAGGCCGAGGACGGCGCCCCGATGGAGATCGGCGGCGCCGTCCTCGCGGGCACGGCGATGCGCGCCGGGCTGATCGACGAGTACCAGGTGGTCACTCACCCCGTGCTGGTCGGCGGGGGCACGCCGTTCTTCACCGCGCTCGACACCTGGGTGAACCTGCGCCTCCTGGAGACGAGAACCCTCCCGGACGGAGTGACCGTGTCCCACTACGAATCCAGGCGCTGACCACACAGCGGTGGCTCGGCGACGAGGTCTTGATGGACTGCAGTGCTGCTCGGCGACGGGATTCGCTCATCGTCCCAGGGCCAGGACGAAGCCCAGGTCACCGGTCCAGGTGATCCCGGTGAGCATGCGCTCGAGGACCTGCTCGATGGCAGTGCGCGGCCGTGGGTGAAGGGCGAGCATCGCCGGGAACCCCCATGCCCGTCTGCAGGTCGCCATCGTTCAGCGCAGCAGCGACATCGCCATCCGCCGGTAGGTGTGCCGACGCCCGCGGATGACGATGCCGTACGCCAGCAGGTTCTCCGGCAGGGCGATGCCGAACAGGCCGCAGTCGCCCAGGTGGTGGATGTCGGTCCCCGTCATCTTCGCCATCAGTGCGATGCGCCGGATCGTGTCCTCGTCGGCGCCCTCCTGCGACGTGCCGACCGTGGTCATCGTCAGCGCCCCGACGGCGTGCACCGTCTCCACCCAGCCGCGCACCTGCGACTCGTGACAGCCCGGGACGGTTCCTGGTGCAGGCAGCAGCACGACATCCGCGCCGGCCGTGACGAAGCCCTCGAGCGAACGGTCGTCGACGATCCGACTGCCCGCCTGCGACGCGCTGCCGGCGGCGTGCATGCGTCCCGCCATGACGACGACGCCCGGCCCGGCGGCCTCGCGCGTGGCAGCCACCGCGCGGGTGAGCGAGTCGTTGGTGACGCCCATGCCGGGGTTGCCGGTCAACACGATGGCGTCGACACCCAGCGCCACCGCCGCCGCCACGTTGTCCTGCGTTGCAAGCCGCCCGGCGGTGCCGCTATTGCTGAAGTGGTCGTCGGTGACCCGGTCCGCGTGCGGGTCCACTGGTTCGAGGTTCACCGCGACCAGCCGCCCGGTCAGCCGCTTGACCTCGCGGACGACGTCCGTGGCTTCGGCCACCTCGATCGCTTGAACCGCCGGGCGTCGCATGTCGAGCAGGTTCAGCACGACCAGGTCCGCCCCCATCGCGGCTGCCACCTCCGGGTTGCTGACATCGCGAACGGCGGCCATCGCCGGGGCGATGACTTCCGCGGCGAGCACGCGACCCTCGCTGGCGCGGATCGAGGCGAGCACCTCCATGCGCCCGTAGCTGGACAGCTCGCGTGCCGTGGTGTCGAGCAGGCGCTTGGTCATACGGATCTCTCTCCCGGATGGCGGTTACCTGACCCGGCTCAGGCTAGTGCGCAGCCGTCGTCGTCCGCGGGGGCTACCCGTGCCCAGCGTTCGACATCGCCCACGGTGGAGCAGCAGAGCCGAGCGCTCATCGCCGTCGACGTCCAGCAGCACCTGCCCGTGGTCGTGGTGCAGCACGAGCTGTCGCAGGGTGCGTCCGTCTTCGCCGGCACCGATGTCGCCGAGTGGTTGGCCCAGCAGGACGTCGACCACCATCACGATCGTCGGCGACATGACCGACAACCGCGACCTCGCCACGGCCGTGGGTGCCGAGGAGCTCGGCCTCGATGCCGAGCTCCGCTCCAACGCCACCGGTTGCCATCCAGCTGGCGAACGAGGGCGGCAAGGTGTCCGCCGACCAGCTGCACGAGACCCTTCTCGTGCTCCTGCACTCCAACTTCGCGGCCGTCGCCACCACCGACGCATGGACAGCGGCGTCACCGCCGGTGAAGCACTACCAAGAGCGATCTGGGCACCTCCACCATGCAGGGCCGCGCCGCCTATGGAGCCTGACCACAGCAGGCCCAGGGACCCTGGAATGCCCAGCCGGGGACCAGGACCGGAGGGCGCAGCCGAACGACGCCCGGACTGATCGGACGGTGTGGACTAGTGTCGGTCGATGGATGAGATGCCGGACCTGACCGTGCAGGACCTGACCTACCTTCCTCGTTGTGTCGGCCTCGCCCGCGAAGCGCTGGCCGACGGCGACGAGCCGTTCGGGTCGGTGCTGGTCGACGCGGAGGGCGCGGTGCTGCACGAGGACCGCAATCGCACCGCTGCCGGCGACCAGACCCGCCACCCGGAGTTCGAGCTGGCCCGATGGGCAGCGGCGCATGTGGCGCCGCAGGCGCGGCCCGCGTGCACCGTCTACACCTCTGGGGAGCACTGCCCGATGTGCGCAGCCGGCCATGCCTGGGTCGGTCTCGGCCGGATCGTGTACGCAGTCTCGACTGCCCAGCTCACCGAGTGGCGCCGGGACTGGGGTCTGGTGGCCGGGCCGGTGTCACCGCTGCCCATCGGGGCCGTGGCTCCGGGCATCGCCGTGGCCGGGCCGGCGCTCGAGCTGGTCGAAGAGCTGCGTGAGCTGCACAAGCGGGCAGCCGAGCAGACGGTGGCGTCGTGAGCGGGATCCGGCAGCTGCGGCTGGTCGTCCACGCGAGCGAGTACGAGCAGGCGGTGCACTTCTTCAGGGACGTTCTAGGTGCGCCGGTGGCTGAGGAGTACGCGGGCGACGACGGTGCTCAGGTCACCATCCTCGATGTCGGCCGCGCCACCCTCGAGCTCTCCAACGACGCCCAGGTCGAGCTCATCGACCGGGTCGAGGTCGGACATCGCGCTGCTCCCCACCTTCGGGTCGCTCTGGAGGTGGACGACTGTGAGGCCAGTACCCGTGAGGCGGTCGCAGGTGGAGCTGAGCAGATCGCGCCACCCACGCGCACGCCGTGGGAGTCCGTGAACTCGCGGCTGCACGCACCGGCCGGCATCCAGCTGACCCTGTTCCAGGAGCTGGGTCAGGTACACAGCTGAGCCGTCCCGGTGTGTCCCTGTGCCGTCGCTCCGACACGCAGGTCGGCACCCGCATCTCAGTCGTCGGGCAGGCGGCTGCTGAAGGGTCGGCAGAGGCAGCAGGATGATGCAGGGCCCCACTTCGATGGAGATGACATGACCGAGATGACGGACGCCTCCGACGTACGACGCGCTCATCGCAGCGAGCTGTCCCCGCTCAGCTTCTTGCACCGCAGCGAGTTCGTGTACCCGGACAAGGTCGCAGTCGTGCACGAGGACCGGCGCTACACCTATCGCCAGTTCGGTCAGCGCGTCCGTCGCCTGGCCTCGGCCCTGCGCAACGCCGGTCTGGAGGACGGTGACCGGGTTGCTGTCATCGCTCCGAACATCCCGGCTCTCCTGGAGGCGCACTACGGAGTGCCGGCGGCCGGCGGGGTGCTGGTCGCGGTCAACTATCGGCTCAGCGCGGAAGGCGTCGGCTTCATCCTCGCGCACTCAGGCGCCCGCTTCGTCTTCGTCGACCACGAGTTCGAGGGACTCGTCCGAGACGCGTCCGCTGAGCGGATCGTCCGGATAGACGACACCGGCAACCCCGACGACCCCTACGAGGCCTTCCTGGGCGAGGGTACGCCGGATGCTGTGCCCGGTCGGCTGGTCGACGAGGAGCAACCCATCTCGATCAACTACACCTCGGGGACCACCGGAAGCCCCAAGGGGGCCGTCTACCACCATCGCGGCGCCTACCTCAACGCGCTGGGCGAGGTGATCGAGACGAGGCTGACGCCGGAGAGCGTCTACCTGTGGACCCTCCCGATGTTCCACTGCAACGGCTGGTGCTTCACCTGGGCGGTGACCGCGGTCGGCGGCCGGCACGTCTGCCTGCGCAAGGTCGACCCTGGCCGGATCTGGGAGCTCATCGACGCTGAGGCCGTCACCCACTACAACGGCGCCCCGACGGTGCAGAGCTCGCTGCTGGACAACGACCGGGCACACAAGCTGGACCGCGAAGTCATCACCACGGTCTCCGGCTCGCCACCGTCGGCGGAGCTGTTCGGCCGCCTCACCGACATCGGCATCCGGCCGATCCATGTGTACGGCGCCACCGAGCTGTTCGGACCGTACATGATCTGCGAGCCGCAACCCGGTTGGGATGAGCTGCCCACCGACGAGCACGCCAAGCGTCTGGCACGCCAGGGTGTTCACTACGTGGTGGCCGAGCCCGTCCGCGTCGTCGACGACCGGGGCGAGGAGGTTGCCGCGGACGGCGAGACCCTCGGTGAGGTGCTGATGCGCGGCAACAACGTCATGACCGGCTACTTCGACGACCGCGAGCAGACCGAGGAGACCCTTGCCGGCGGCTGGTACCACTCGGGAGACCTGGCCGTCCGACACCCCGACGGCTACATCGAGATCCGCGACCGGAAGAAGGACATCATCGTCTCCGGGGGGGAGAACATCTCCACGATCGAGGTCGAGCAGGCGATTCTCGAGCACCCGGCCGTTGCTGACGTGGCCGTTGTCTCCATGCCCGACGAGAAGTGGGGTGAGCGGCCCAAGGCCTTCGTCGAGCTCACCGAGGGCGAGGACGCCTCCACCGACGACATCCTCGACTTCGCCAAGCAGCGCCTGACCGGATACATGCGACCCGCCGCCGTCGAGATCATCGACCTTCCCAAGACCTCCACCGGCAAGGTGCAGAAGAAGCAGCTACGCGACAAGGAATGGCTGGGGCACGACCGCAGCATCGGCTAATCTCCGCCAGGCGCCCGCAAGCCGCTCCAACCCGGACGATGCGTCGCCTCACGGGGATGGAGCCTCGGCGATCCCGCCGAGTTCGGCCATAGTCGGAGTCACCCGAGGAAGTTCGTCATGAGTTGCCCGGTCTCGTGCGGGCGTTCGAGGCTGGGGAGGTGACCTGCCCAGGAGAGTCTGTGGAGCTGGCCACGCGGCATGGTTCGGGCGAGCGGCTGCGGAGCTGCGGAGGCCGTGAGGTCGTGGTCGCCGGAGACAACCAGGGCCGGTGCCTGGATCGTCGAGGGATCGCCGAGTTCCTCGTCGACGCCGAGATCGTCGCGCTCGGTCTGCAGTTCGAAGACGCGTCGTTGCATGACTGCCACCAGCGTCCGTACGGCGGAACTCGCCTCCGGACCAATGCCCACCACCCAGTGGGGAACTGCCGATGCGCCTATGGCAGCTGTGGCCCCCCCTTTGCGATTGAGGCGTGATAGCACCGAGGATTCGCGTCTCAATGGTGTCAACTCGCAGACAGCGACACGCGCACATGGCCGATGAGCGGACGAGAGACGACGCCGTGGGGCGTCGCCCCGACAGCGCGTTGCCGATGATGGTGCCTCAGTCAGCCTCGGGGGACGCAGCACCGTTGTCCGCATCTAGAGCGGCGCGACATGACGCGTGGTTGTCGGCGGTTGCGGCCCAGCTCGACAGTAGTTGCAGGGCGTCGTGGGTGGGTGACTCCGGCTCGGCGGTGTAGATGAGCGAGCTCTGGCCAGGGTCCGCGGGGAGGGGGACGGACTCGAAGGGGAGGTCGAGGTCGCCGACGACGGGGTGGTGGAGGAGCTTGATACCGGTGGTGTGAATGCGGACGTTGTGCGCGGCCCAGCGGCGGCGGAACTCCTCGCTGCGGGTGGAGAGCTGCCCGATGAGGTCGGAGAGGTCGCGGTCGTAGGGGTCGCGGCCGGCTTCGGCGCGCAACAAGGCGACGGTGTCGTTGGCGGCCTTGTCGTAGTCGCGGAAGAACATAGCCGCGTCCGGGTCGAGGAAGACGAACCGGGCGGTGTTGGGCCGCCCGGCGAGGTCGGTGTACATCGGTGAGTACAGCGCGGCGCCGAGGGCGTTGGCGCCGAGGATGTCGAGTCGGCCGTTGAGCACGAACGCGGGCGTCCCGGTCATGGAGTCGAGGATGCGTTGGACGGTGGGGCGGACCCGTTGACGTGCGGGGCGACGTCTGGGTGGACGCTTGGTGACGGCGGTGCGGAGCAGGTCTTCGAGGTGCTTGCGTTCGGCCTCGTCGAGCTGGAGGGCGTGGGTGAGGCCCTCGATCACGCTCTCGGAGACGCCGGTGGCGTTGCCGCGTTCGAGTTTGGTCATGTACTCCGGGGAGATGCCCGCCAGGCTGGCGACCTCGGATCGGCGTAGCCCTGGCACCCGTCGGCGGTCTCCGCCGTAGACGGGCAGCCCGGCCTGCTCGGGGGTGATCCGGGCCCGGCGGGTGGAGAGGAACTCGCGGATTTGTGTCCGGACGTCAACGCGGACGTCGCGCTGGACATCGCGGCGCTCGTGCTCGTTCTCCTGGCCCATGTCCTCGACTCTACGGGCGGTTCGGGCCGATTGAGGGTCCCTGTGAGTACCCCTTTCATAGGGTCTCCCACCTCCCGGATGTGGCTGGTTTCGTAGTTGGTGCACCGCCGATGAGGCGGTCGCCCCAGGGGCGCAGCCCCGTCCCACCCGTCCCCCACGAAGGAACACACTGATATGAACGAAAAGAAGGTTTGGTTCATCACCGGCGCCGGTCGAGGTCTCGGTGTCGACATCGCCAAGGCGGTTCTGGCAGCGGGTCACCGAGTGGTCGCCACCGCCCGCGACACCGAGTCGGTCACCTTGGCGCTTGGTGCGCACGACGACTTGTTGGCCGTCGAACTCGACGTCACCGACCCCGTCGCCGCTCAGGCGGCCGTCGCTGCCACGGTCGAGCGGTTCGGCCGTCTCGACGTGCTGGTCAACAACGCCGGTAGCTTTCAGGCCGGGTTCTTCGAGGAGATGACTCCCGAGGCGTTCCGCTCGCAGATCGAGACCACCCTGCTGGGGCCGGTCAACGTCACCCGCGCCGCCCTCCCGCAGCTCCGCACCCAGCGGACCGGCCTGTTGATCACGATCTCCTCCACCGCCGGCATCATCTCCCCGGTGGAGTTCACGACCGCCTACGCCACCTCCAAGTTCGGCGTCGAGGGGTTCATGGAAGCCCTGACTCCCGAGGTTGCTCCGTTCGGCGTCAAGACCATGCTGGTCGAGCCCGGCTTCTTCCGCACCGAGCTCCTCTCCCCGCAGTCCACCCAGTACGCCAAGCCCTCCATCGCGGACTACGCCGACCGCACGGCCGCGACCATCGCGGCCTGGCAGAGCATGGACGGCAAGCAGGGCGGCGACCCCGCCAAGCTCGCCGACGCTCTCGTCCAGCTCGCCGCCCTCGAAGAGCCCCCCGCTCGTTTCGCCGCAGGCACTGACGCCGTAGCCACCTTCGAGCAGAAGGCCAACGACCTCACCGCCCAGGCCCACTCCCACCGCGAGCTGTCCACGAGCCTCGCCCACGACGACGCCTGACTCTGCACTCCCACCCCGCTCGAACAAAGGACAGCAATCATGACATTGACCGGAACCGTCGCCCTCGTCACCGGCGCGAGCAGTGACATCGGCGAGGCCGCGGCCCGCCGGCTCGGCGAGGACGGCGCCTCCGTCATGTTGGTGGCCCGCCGCCGACCGCCTCACAGCCATCGCCGCCGAGACCGAGCGGACAGGCGGCACCGCGCTGACAGGGTGTCACCCGCAGGCCGAAAGACTTCCGCCCATCAGCGTGCGCTCGCGAACGCACGCTCTTGCCGCGCAGTGGACACCGCCCGAGCCCATGCCGCCTAGCGGAGATCCAGGTCAGTAGCTGTCGCAAACACCTCACCGGTGAGGCCGTCGATCAGCTGGGTGCCCTCGACGGCCGAGCGCAGTGCCCGCAGGGCGATGGCTAGACGGTCGAATGACTGCACTTCCGCGCCTGCAGTCAGGTCAGTGAGGATCCAGCGGCGCGGCGGCCGCGCCCCGCGGGGGGGCCGGTCGGTTTCCGGCTCGCGGTCGACGGGTGCGACATACCCGCCGTGCAGCGCTTCCGCGAGCCGGGCAGCGCGCACCCGGCCGATGCCAGGGTGGCGACGCAGACCCTCGGGTGCGGCTGCCGCGACCGCAGCGAGACTGCCGTAGGCGGCGAGCAGGCTGCGGGCCATGGTGGTGCTGATACCCGGGACGACGGAGAGCATCGCCTCGGCCTGCGCGGACGGGTGGCGCGGTGCGCGGCGCGGGCCCTCGGTGCGGGTGGTCGGTTCGGCGCGGCGGGCACGCTTGGCGAGCCGAACGATCCATGCCGCGCTGTCCTCGGCGTCCAGGCTGTGCAGCACGGTGAACCCGTCCTCGACCAGTCGGCACACGGCCCC
>Ga0190273_10000611_pt1 | contig 13055 bp, 13 predicted proteins | sample Popmic504IS_FD_134513 | JGI IMG/M metagenome (GOLD analysis project Ga0190273, IMG submission 134513) | Populus adjacent soil microbial communities from riparian zone of Shoshone River, Wyoming, USA - 504 IS | ecosystem: Environmental > Terrestrial > Soil > Riparian zone > Trees stand | place...
CCGAGGATCGAGTAGGGGACGAAGCCCCGGTAGTTCATCCCGGAGCTGCCGGCGATGAAGGGGGCGAAGGCGCGGACGAGGCTGATCCAGCGGCCGATGAAGATCGTCTTGCCGCCGTGGCGGTCGAAGTAGGCCTCGACTTTTTCGAAGCGCTCGTGGCTGATCCCGACGCGCGGCCCGTGCTTCAAGACGAACTCACGGCCGAGCTTGCGGCCGAGGAAGAAGCTGGTCGTGTCGCCGAGCCAGGCGCAGAACCAGGCGATCGCGATCAGCAGGTAGATGTCGATCGCGCCCTGGCCCGCGACGGCGCCGCCGAGCAGCATCACCGTCTCGCCCGGCACCACCAGCCCGACGAAAGCGCCGGTCTCGGCGAAGGCGAAGAGGCCGACCAGCAGGTAGGTCCAGGAGCCGAGGACGTTGGAGATGTCCTTCAGCAGGCTCTGCAGGTCGATGCTCTCGAGCTGGCGACTGAGGAAGAAGTAGCCGACCGCGACGGCCACCGCGAGGATCGCCAGCATGATCCGTTTGCGGGTGACCAGGCCCTCGCCCTCCCCCTCGCCGGGCAGCTTCATGGTGCGAGTCTCGCGTGTCCGGCGGCGCAGACGATTGCTTCGTCATACCCGGTCGCCGCGGCGGCCTCCCTTGCGGCGGCGAGGTCGGGGAAGAGACCGACCGCGGTCGGGCCCGAGCCGCTGAGGATCGCGACGGGAGCGCCGGCCGCGCGCAGCGCCTCCAGCGCCTCGCCGATCTCGGGCCGCAGCGAGAGGGCGGCCTCGGTGAGGTCGTTGACCAGGAGCTCGGGATAGCTGAGCGGCGAGGCGCCGGCGCCGCCCACCTCGCGCAGCTCCGCCGCCAGCTCTTCGAGCTCCGCGGCCGGGCGCCCCAGGCCGAGCCGGTCGGCCTCGGCGAAGACCGCGGCGGTGCTGAGCCCGCCGCCGCCCGGCAGCAGAACCGCCGCGTGCTCGGCCGGCTCGGGTAACGGCTCGACCCGCTCGCCGGCGCCCCTCACCAGTGCCAGCGAGGGGCGCAGCTGCGAGGGGACGTCGGCGCCGAGCTCCGCCGCGAGCCGCGGCAGGTCGGCAACCGCGCCGGCCGCCAGCCGCAGGACCGCCGCCGCGTCCCCGCTGCCGCCGCCGAGGCCGGCCGCGACCGGCACCCGCTTCTCGATCTCGACCCGCAACGGCTCCTGCCCCCAGCCGCGCTCGCGCAGGGCGGCCAGCGCCCGCGCCGCCAGGTTCTCGCCCTCGACCCCGGGACAGAGCACTTCGTCCCGCTCGGACGGCGAGATCTCGATCAGGTCGGCCAGGGCCAGCGGCTCGAACAGCGAGCAGAGGTCGTGCAGACCGTCGTCGCGGCGAGCGCCAAGGTAGAGGCAGAGGTTGAGCTTGGCCGGGGCGTGGACCAACATCAGCCGCGCAGCTTGGCGGAGAGGGCGGCGAATTGCTCCGGCGCCAGCGCCTCGGCGCGGGCGTCTTCCGGCAGCCCCAGCTCCGCCAGCGCCGCCCGCGCCGGCGCCAGCGATCCCGGCCGGGCATGCTCGAGCGAGCGGGCCAGCGACTTGCGGCGGTGGGCGAAGGCGGCGCGAATCAGCTCCCGCGTCTCGGCGTCGGCGCCGGGCCCGGTTCGCCGCAGCCGCAGGATCGCCGAGTCGACCCGCGGGCGCGGCTTGAAGACCGCCGGATCGACGCCCCGCACCAGCTCGACCTCGCAGGAGAGCTGGGCGACCGCGCTCGGCGATCCGTAGGTGCGGCTGCCCGGACCGGCCCGCAGGCGGTCGGCGATCTCCCGCTGCACCATCACCGTCCAGCGCCGCAGCGAGGGCAGCTGCTCGATCGTGCGCAGGATCAGCGGCGTCGCCACCGAGTAGGGCAGGTTGGCGACCACCGCCGTCGGCTCCGGCCTCAGCGTTGCGAGGTCCAGCTTCATCGCATCGCCCCAGTGCAACTCCACGTTCGGCAGCGCCGCCACCCGCTCCAGCGCCGGCTCGAGGCCCCGATCGATCTCGACCGTGTGCAGGTGCGCCGCCGCGGCCGCCAGGCGCTCGCTCAGCACTCCTTCCCCGGCCCCGACCTCCAGGACCACGTCCGCGGGCGCCAGCTCGGCGTCGCGGACGATCGCGTCGAGCAGGTTGGGATCGGCGAGGAAGTTCTGGCCAAGCCGGACCACGCTCTACCAGCCGAACAGGGCCCGCGCGTTGGCCTCGACCGTGTGCTCGAGGTCCTCATAGGAGGTGCCGCGCTCTGCGGCGATCGCCTGCGCGGTCTCCACTACGAAGGCGGGCTGATTGCGCTTGCCGCGCCGCGGCTGCGGCGCCAGGTAGGGCGCGTCGGTCTCGACCAGGATCCGGTCGTCGGGGACCTTCGCAGCCGCGAAGCGCAGCTCTTTCGCGCTCGGGTAGGTGGCGTTGCCGGCGAACGAGCAGTACCAGCCGCGCTCGGCCGCGTCGCCCACCCGCTGCGGGGCCGAGAAGCAGTGGAGGATCACCGGCGCCTCGCCGGCGTGGGCGTCGAGGGTGTCGAAGATCTCGTCGATCGCGCTCGTCTCCCCCTCCGGGTCGCGGGCGTGGATCACGATCGGCAACCCGAGCTCGCGGGCGATCTCGATCTGGGAACGGAAGGCGCGCCGCTGATCGTCCGGCGCGGCGTAGTCGCGGTAGAAGTCGAGCCCGGTCTCGCCGATCGCCCGGACCTTCTCGTGACGCCCCAGCTCGCCGATTTCGGTCGCCGCCGCGTCGTCGAACCCGCCGGCCTCGTTCGGGTGCCGGCCGATCGCGGCGAAGACCGCCCCGTAGCGCTCGCTGCTCGCCACCGCCTCGGCGTTCGTCTCCGCGTTCATGCCCACCGTCAGCATTCGCACCACGCCCGCCCCGGCGGCCGCGGCGACCAGCTCGGCCTCCTCGCCCTCGCAGAGGAACAGGTGCGTGTGGGAATCGATCATCGGCGGGTCAGCCTACCCTCGCTCGGTCGGAGAGAACGGGGATTGGGCGTAGCCGCTGTCCCCTCAGGGGCAGGAGTAGGCAGGCAGCGCCGCCGGCAGGCTCACTGGAGTGAAGAGCGTCAGGAGAGTGTCGAGGGCGGTGTTGAAGGCCCCCAGGGCCTCTCCCATGCCGTTCGACTGGTCCGTCAGTTTCGCCGCCTGGGTGCAGAGCGAGCCGACGGCCGCTTCCAGCGCTTCGGTTTTGGCGATCCCGGCGATCGCTTCTTTGAGCTGGGTGTTGTCGATCCCTTTGAGGATCGTTTCCAGGCCCTGCAGTTTCGTCAGCAGTTCGGTGACTTTGTCTTCGAGTTCGTTGACGACGACGTTTTCGTTGCGTCCGGGCGCGCCTTGCGCCCCGGTGGCGCCGGTAGCCCCCGTCGCTCCAGTCTGACCCTGGGACCCCTGAGGACCCTGCGGCCCAGCCTGCCCGCTCGCGTTCCAGGCGGTTTTCTTCCACTTCTTCGGGCACTTGACCTTGGCGCTGCGAACTACCCGCAGCGTTCCCTTGCCCTTGCCCTTCGCCTTGTAACAGGCGTGGATCTTGCCGTCCTTGGCGACGATTCCGGCCGATGCCGACGAGCTGCCGAAGAGGACGAACGAACACAGCGCCAACAAGAGCAGCACTGAGGCCGATCTTCCTACTCCTGCATTGTGCGAAAGCGCCACAGGGCCGAACTACCCAGCGGCAACCCGCTGAACCCGCAATGGACGTTCAGGGCGAAATTTGTACGGATTTTGAGTATGCAGCGATCTATGTAGGGGGCGTTAGAGGTCGCGGCGCGAGAAGACGAAGGCGGCGAGCGCGAGGACCCCGAGCAGGTAGAGGAAGGCCCAGGCGATCAGCTCCGGCCCCGCCGCCTCGGAGCCGCCGAAGGGCCCGAGCTGCAGCACCACCCCGGTCAGGCCCGAGGTGCCGGAGATCAGCGCGTGCAGCCCGGCGGCGTAGAGGCCCTCGAACGGCAGCGCCCAGCTGGCAACGCGCCCGATCGTGTGCAGCGAGTCGGAGTTGATCGCGTTGCCGATCTGGGCCAGGAGCCCCGCGGTCAGGCCGGCTCCGAAGACCATGAAGACGACGATCCCCTGCGCCGTCACCGAGAGCAGGGTCGATGCGAGCAGCGACAGCGCGGCGATGATCGCCACCGCCAGCGCCAGCCCCAGGGCCGGTCCGAGCAGGTGGTCCGGAGACCAGTCGCCGGTCGCCTTGGTGATCACCCAGGCCGCCAGGTAGACGACGATCACGTAGGCGGCCGAGAGCAGCGCCGCGCCGGCGAAGCGGGCGAGCAGCATCGTCGTGCGGCCGATCGGCCGCACGACGATCGGCTGCAGCAGCCCCGACTCGGCGTCGCCGCGGACGACCCCCAGGGTGAGGAAGACCGCCAGCACGGCGCCGAGGAAGAGCGTCGCGAACATCGCCAGACCGAAGATCGTCGCCCCGGTGAAGGCATGCGGATCGAGGATCTCCGTTTCGCCGGCGGCGAATTCGTCGACGTCCTTGAAGGCGAAGTGGGCGCCGAGGGCGTAAAGCCCGAGGAAGGCGAGGGTGAGGACGAGGACGGCGAGGAAGACGCGCCGGCGGATCCCCTCCTGCATCGAGAGGGCAACCACCGTCGCGGCCGAGCGCAGAGCGGTCGCGGTCATCCGGTCTGCCCGCCGACTGCCTCGAGGTAGACGTCTTCGAGCGAGCTGTGCCTGACCTCGACCCGGTAGACGCTCTCGCCGGCGGCGACCAGCTCGGCGACGATCGCCGGCGCCTCCTCGCGCCCCGCGCCCTCGAAGCTCCGAACGCCCGAGCCGGTCTCGACCACGACCGCCCCCGGCCCCGCCAGCTCCTGCGGCGTCCCCGCCTTGACCAGGTGGCCGCGGGCGATGATCGCGACGTGGTCGCAGATCAGCTCGACCTCGCTCAGCAGGTGGGAGTTGAGCAGGACGGAGACGCCGCGGCCGCGCAGCTCCTCCAGCAGCTCGCGGACGATCCGCCGCCCGACCGGGTCGAGCGCGCTGGTCGGCTCGTCGAGCAGGAGCAGGCGCGGCGAGCCGACGAGCGCCTGGGCGATCCCGAGGCGCTGCTGCATCCCCTTCGACATCGCCTCGACCCGCTTGCCGGCGGCCTCGCCGAGCCCGACCAGGTCGAGCAGCTGCCGCCGCTCCGCCGCGCCGCCGCCGGAGCCGACCAGTCGCTGGTGGAAGCGCAGCAGCTCGCTCGCGCTGAGCCAGCCCGGGAAGCGGAAGAGCTCGGCCAGGTAACCGAGCGCCGCCCGCGCCTGCGGCGAGCCGGCGCGCCGTCCCAGAACCTCGACCGTGCCGGCGCTGGGTCGGACCAAGCCGCAGGCGATCTTCGTCAGCGTCGACTTGCCGGCGCCGTTCGGCCCCAGCAGCCCGACGAGCTGCCCGGCCTCCACCTCGAGGTCGACGCCGGCGAGCGCCTCCTGGCGGCCGTAGCGCTTGTGGAGTTGCGAGACGGCGAGGACCGGCGCGGCCATCAGGCCGCCGGCGCCTCGATCTTCGGGAAGAGCGGTGCCACCCGCTCGACCTGTTGCCCGCCCGCGCGTGAACCCAGCTCGGCCAGCTCGCGCGAGTCCTCGGCAAGCGCCGCCAGCAGCGTCTCGCTCGTGTCCGGCAGATAGGGCACGAGCAGCAGCGTCGTCACCCGCAGGCCCTCGACCAGGTTGTAGAGGACTTCGTCGAGCCGCTCGGGATCGGCCTCGTCCTTGGCCAGCACCCACGGCTGCGTTTCCTCGACGAAGCGGTTGAGGCGGCGCACGAGGCTCCAGGTGACGTCGAGCGCCTGGCTCAGCTCGGCGCGGTCGAGCAGCTCGCTGAAGCGCGCGACCGCTCCCTCGAAGTCCTCGGCCAGGGTCGCGTCGACCTGGGCCACCGGCACGACCCCGTCGCGGTAGCGGTCGACCATCGCCAGCACCCGGCTGGCGAGGTTGCCGTAGTCGTTGGCGAGCTCGGTCTCGTAGCGCTGCTCGAAGCCGGCGGTGGAGATCGAGCCGTCCTGGCCGAATGAGACCTCGCGGAAGAGGTAGAAGCGCAACGCGTCGGCGCCGAAGCGGTCGATTACCTCGAACGGGTCGAGCACGTTGCCGAGGCTCTTCGACATCTTTTTCTCGCCCATCAGCAGGTAGCCGTGGATGACCATCCGCCGCGGCGGCTCGATCCCGGCGGCAAGGCAGAGCGCCGGCCAGATCACCGCGTGGAACTTGAGGATGTCCTTGGCCATCACGTGGAGGTCGGCGGGCCAGTAGCGGTCGGTCAGGTCCTCGCCGGGACGGGCGAAGCCCAGCGCCGTCACGTAGTTGAGGAGGGCGTCGAACCAGACGTACATCCGCTGCTCGGGGTCCCAGGGCAACCGCAACCCCCATTTCAGGTCCGGTCGCGAGAGCGAGACGTCTTCCAGACCGCCCTTGATGAAGGAGAGCGCCTCGTTGCGCCGGAACTCCGGCACGACGAAGTCCGGCCGCTCCTCATACAGGCCTTCCAATTGCGCCTGGAAGGCGGAGAGCTTGAAGAACCAGTTCTCCTCCCGTTCTTTCTGCAGCGGGATCTCGTGGATCGGGCAGGTGTTCCCCGGCCCCAGCTCGCGCTCGGTTTTGAAGTCGGCACAGCGGGGGCAGTACCAGCCTTCGTAGACCCCCTTGGTCACCCAGCCGTTGTCGTAGACGCGCTGCATGATCTCCGCGACCTTCTCCATATGCCGCGGATCGCTCGTCCGGATGAAGAAGTCGTTCGTAGACCCGATCGACGGCATCATCCCTTCGAACTTCGCCGCATTGGTGTCCGCCAGCTCCTGCGGGCTCACCCCCGCCTTCGCCGCCGCGTTCTCCACCGGCTCCCCATGCTCGTCGGTCCCGGTGAGGAAGAAGACGTCGTCCCCCCGCTGCCGATGGTGCCGAGCCAGCACATCCGCCGCCATCGTCGAATAAGCGTGCCCCAAGTGAGGCTCGGCGTTGACGTAGTAGATCGGGGTGGTGACGTAGAAGCTGTTCTCGCTCATCCGCAAGTCACGCTAACTGACACGCTTCCGAGCCGTCCCGGCGCTACTTGCAATCCCAGAAGTAGCGTTGATCCGGTCGGGCGCAGACTTCCGCCTCTGAAGTAGGTCCCGCGAGCGGCAGCTCCTTACCCAGAAACGAAACGGCGAGATCGCCATCGAGGGGACCGAGGCTACGGGTGTATTCAGCCGCTCCGCTAAAGGGGGGCGGCGGATGGACGGCGGCGGTGTCGGGACGTCGGTCCGGCTCGCCCAGGGAGAACGCCGCTGCAGGCGCGTCTTCGACTTCGATCGAGCGGGTGGCTGCGATGTCGCCCGACAGCCATTCCCGCGCCACCGCCTTGAGACCGATCGTCGTCGCGCCGAAGTGGTCGAGTGCCATGAATTCCGTCACCACGTGGTCGTCGCGCCGGACCGCCCTTAGGTAGGTCCCATCCGTGTTTGAGACATAGCTGGTGGACGCCTGGACATAACCAAAGAGGCCGGGGGCGGGGTTGTCGAATTGGGCGGCGCGCCCCTTCTTGCAATGAAGCCTGAAGGTGCGCCTGATGATGGCGATCGGCGCTCGGTGGGCGCTGGCGTCTAGGTAGCCGCCGTCGCCTCGGAAAGCCAGGTTGCCGACAAAGTGTCCACTTTCGGAGACCGGCCGGCGCCCGCGACAGAAGCGGCTGACATGGCCAACCTGAGCAGGTCCTTCGGCGACAACGCGGCCGTCGATCCGGCCCAGGGATCCGAAGTCAATGTGCATGATCTCTCCGAGGGAGCGGCGTGGCACCCGTTTGACGTAAGAGGCACTCGACCCCCAGGCGCGAATTCCCTGTTCCACCGCAGTCTGTGCGCCGAAGACGGCGACCCGCTTCTGTGGGTAGACCGAGGCGTAGACGAAGAAGCCGTTCCTGGTCGGAAGACCGATCGTGATCGTTTCGTGAGGGCGCTGGACTTCCGCCGCCGCGGGAGGCGCCAGGAGAAAGAGGCCGGCTACGAGCAGGCCGGTCGCACGCAGCCCCTTCATCGCTAGCGCCGAGCCTCGCGACCGGTCAGCGCCTTGTAGAGGTCGTTCGCTCGCGTCCCCGTCAGCGCCGCCACCACAGAGGCCGCGGCTCGTGGCCGCGCACCTGACTGAACCAGGTGCCGCAGGGCGTCGACGGCGAAGCCGACGTCTTGGTCGTGGTCGCCGGAGGCGGCGGGGGCGATGACGAGGACGATCTCGCCTTTGACGTCGCCGCGAAAGCGGCGGGCGAGCTCGCCGAGGGTGCCGCGGGCGACCTCCTCGTGGACCTTGGTCAGCTCGCGGCAGACGGCGGCCTCCCGGTCGGGCGCCAGCGAGGCTAGGGCGGCGAGGGACTCGCCGACGCGACGGGGGCTCTCGAAGGCGACCACGGTCTCGGCCGAGCGCAGGACGCGCTCCATCTCCCCCGCCCGCCGCGGCAGGAAGCCCTCGAAGCGCCATTTGTCGGTTGGCAGCCCGGAGGCGACCAGGGCCACCGGCACCACCGAGGGGCCCGGCAGGACCGTCACCTCCAGCGCCCGGTCGATGCAGCGGCGGATCAGCTTGTAGCCCGGGTCGGAGATCGCCGGCATGCCGGCGTCGGAGACGAGGGCGACGACGTCGCCGCGCTCGATCCGCTGCGCCAGCTCCACCGCGCGCGATTGTTCGTTGCCCTCGTGGAAGGAGACCAATCGGGGATGCGGGCGGATCCGCAGGCGGTCGAGCAGCCCGCCGGTCTTGCGGGTGTCCTCGCAGGCGATGTAGTCGGAGCTGACCAGCGCCTCGCGCACCCGCACCGAGACGTCGTCGAGGTTGCCGATCGGCGTCGGGCAGACGATCAGGCAGCCGGGCATCAGCCGCCTTCCTTCGCCAGCTCGGCCCCGGTTGCTTTCGCGAGCTCGGTCCGCGCCAGGGCGGCGGCGCCGATCATGCCGGCGTCGTTGCCGAGGGTCGCTTCGAGGATCGGCGTCTTGTTCATCGGGTCGAGGGCCCGTTCCCGCACTTCCTCGCGCGCCGGCTCGAGCAGCAGGTCACCGGCCGCGATCACGCCGCCGCCGACGACGATCGCGTGCGGCTGGAAGATGTTGGCGAGGCTGGCGCAGGCGACGCCGAGCCGGCTGCCGATCAGCTCGAAGACTTCGATCGCGGTCTGGTCTCCACCGACGGCGGCTTCGGTGGTGACGCGCCCGTCGATCTCCTTGCCTTCGGCCAAGGCCTTGCCGAGGGCCGAGTCGGGCGAGCTTTCCGCCGCCGCCCGCGCCTCGCGCCCGAGCGCCGTCCCCGAGGCAAGCGACTCGACGCAACCGTGGTTCGGGCAGTTGCCCTGGCAGGGCGGTCCGTCGACCTGGATGACGATGTGACCGAGCTCGGCCCCGGCGCCGGTCGAACCGCGGTAGATCTCGCCGCGGAGGATCAGGCCGCCGCCGATCCCGGTGCCGACCGTCAGCATCACCGTGTCCGGCTTGTCCTGGGCGGCGCCGTAGAGGTACTCGGCCAGCGCCGCGACGTTGCCGTCGTTGTCGACGAAGACAGGCAGGCCGGTCCGCTCGGAGACGATTTCGCGCACCGGCAGGTTCTTCAGCGGCAGGTTGACGGCCGAGACTGCGACGCCGCTGTCGTGGTCGATCGTCGCCGGGATCCCCAGCCCGATCGCGGCTACGTCGGGGCGCGCTTCCCGCGCCTCCTCGATCTCGCGGAGCAGCAGCTCGACCAGCTCGTCCTGGGTCTGCCCGTGGCTGGCCTCGCGCTGCTCGTAGAGCGGTTCGGTGCCGGAGAGGACCCCGACGAGCATCTTCGTGCCGCCGAGATCGACCCCGATCGTCTCGGTGCTACTCACGAGGAACCGGGGGGTTTAAGGCGAAGGACCGAGCGCATCGACATGATTTCTAGCCCTTCATGACGCCCGACGGCGAGCAGCGGCCCCCCGAGCCGCCCCAATCCGAGCCCGAGTACAAGGTCTACCGCTCCCGCCGGGGGCTGTTTTCGCGCTTGAAAGGCGCAGATCTGTCCGGGTTGCGAGACCGTGCAAAGTTGCCTGCATGGCGCCGTCGCAAGCGCGATGAGCCGGGGATGCCGCCGCCGCGGCGCAGCCGGGTCAACCCGCGGCGGATCCTCAAATGGGTCGGACTCGCCGCCCTCGCCTGGATCCTGATCAGCCTCGTCGCCTTCGGCGTCTCCGCCCAGATCCAGTCCTCCAAGCTCTCCGGCGAAGCCGGCAAGGCGCTGCACGGCAACCCCTTCCTGCTGCCGAGCGCTCAGACGATCCTCGTTCTCGGCACCGACGCGCGGCCGCCCGGGGCCGGCGACGGCAACACCTCCGAGAAGTGCTTCGAACAGCAGTCGAGGGGAGAGAAGCCGCACAAGCCTTGTTACGAAGGTGAATTCCGCGCCGACACGCTGATGCTGGTCAGGGCCGGCGGCGGCGCCTTCCGCAAACTCTCGATCCCGCGCGACACCTTCGCCGAGATCCCCGGCAACGCGCCGACCAAAATCAACGCCGCCTACGCCTTCGGTGGCGCCGCCCTGCAGATCAAGACGATCGAACAGTTCCTCGGGATCGAGATCGACCACGTCGCGATCGTCGACTTCACCGGCTTCGAAGACCTGATCGACGCCGTCGGCGGGGTCGAGGTGGACGTCCCGGCGAAGCTCTGCGCCGACATCTCCGGCGGCGCCGGCGGCGGCCAGGGCGGGGTCAGCATCCGCCTGCACAAGGGCGAGAACACCCTCGACGGCGAAAAGGCCCTCGCCTACTCGCGGGTCCGCCACGTCAGCGAATGCCCCGGCCCCGGCAAGAGCGTCTACTCGCTCGGCGGCTACGACGACCTCGACCGCGAGCGCGCCCAGCAGGAAGTGATCAACGGGATCAAGAGCCGCCTCACCGATCCCCTCCGCCTCCCCTACAACTTCATCCACGGCCCGATCATCGGCTGGGAGGCACCGAAAGCGTTCGTCAGCGACATGGGCTTCTTCACGATGCCGCAGCTGATCCTCTCCGCCGCGATCGGCGGCAGCTCCGAAGCGCACGTCCTCTGCAGCAAGCCGAAGGAAGGCTGCGGCGAAGGGCCCGAAGGCTCGATCGAAGCGCCGGCGAGCGCCCGTCGCGCCGCGGTTCACAGGCTGATCGACGGCTGAGCACGGTTGGTGAGTTGTGGCCCCCATAGGGGCTAAAACTCACCAGTCGTCAGTCAGCGCGCTGTGGTTTCGTCCCCACCAGCGCCGAGACGATCAGCGCGGTGAAGCCGGCGGCGAGAGAGCCGGCGGTGTTCTTCAAATCGGCGGTCGAGGAGCTGCCGGTGGCGAGGACTTCGACCGCGATCCACTCGCCGAGGCCCAGCACGATCAGCACGACCAAGGCGTAGACGCGCGCCGCCAGCGTGTACCAGCGCGCCATCTTCTGCTCGTCGACCAGGCTGCGACCGGCCAGCTCCAGCTGCAGCGGCGTCTCCGGCGCCCGCTCCCGACCGGCGCGGGTGAAGTAGCGCTGCTCGACCGCCAGCGCCAACAGCAAGACCGGCAGGATCTGGGAGACGGCTTCGAAGTACTCCTTCGTCGCGTGGCCGTCGACAATCAGCGCGACGACGACGTAGGCGACGACCGGCGCGGCAATCGCTCCCACCCCGAAGGCGAAGCGCCAGAACAAGGCAAGCCGCAGCTCGCTCGACACGCGCTCAGTCAGCCGTCGAGGCAGCTGGCTTCGAGTCGGACTTCGACTCGCTCTTGCCGCCGGAGTCCGACTTCGACTCGCTGCCGCCGCTCGAGCCGGAGTCGCCGCTCCCCTCGCCGCCGCCGTCAGACGCGCCGTTGCCGCCTCCTCCCCGCTTGGTCCCGTAGTCGGTGTTGTGGAAGCCGGAGCCCTTGAAGTGAATCGCCGGCGGCGTCAGCACGCGGGCCGCGGGTGCCCCGCACTCCTCGCATTTGGTCAGCGGCTCGTCGGTCATCCGCTGGATCACGTCGAAGACGTGGCCGTTGTCGCATTTGTACTCGTAGATCGGCATGGCGGTGCGTGATTATCGCAGCCGCTACCGTTCCCGCCATGGCGACCGAGCAGGGAACCCGACCGACCGAGGTCTCGATGGAGGAGATCGTCGCGCTGTGCAAGCGGCGCGGCTTCGTCTTCCCCTCCTCGGAGATCTACGGCGGCCTCGGCTCGACCTACGACTACGGGCATTACGGCGTCCTGCTGAAGAACAACGTCAAAGCCGAGTGGTGGCGGGCGATGCTGACCGAGCGCGACGACATCGTCGCCCTGGACTCGGCGATCCTCCAGCACCCGCGCGTCTGGGAGGCCTCCGGCCACCTCGAAGGCTTCACCGACCCGCTGGTCCAGTGCCTCGGCAAGTGCAAGCGGCGCTGGCGCGAGGACCATCTGCGCGAGGCGGTCGAGGCGGAAGGCGGCGATCCGAACGCCGAGCTGCGCTGCCCGGAGTGCGGCGGCGAGCTCTCCGAGCCGCGCCAGTTCAACCTGATGTTCGAAACCCACGTCGGGCCGGTCGCCGAGGAGGGCTCGACCGTCTACCTGCGCCCGGAGACCGCCCAGGGCATCTTCATCAACTTCAAGAACGTGATGGCCTTCGCCCGCAAGAAGCCGCCGTTCGGGATCGCCCAGGTCGGCAAGTCCTTCCGCAACGAGATCACCCCGGGCAACTTCATCTTCCGCACCCGCGAGTTCGAGCAGATGGAGATGGAGTACTTCGTGCCGCCGGCCGAAGCGGAAAAGTGGCACCAGCACTGGATGAGCGAGCGCGAGCGCTGGTACACGGAGCTCGGCCTCCGCCCCGACCACCTGCGGGTCCGCGCCCACGGCGAGAACGAGCTCTCCCACTACTCCTCGGCGACCAGCGACATCGAGTACCTCTTCCCGATCGGCTGGTCGGAGCTGGAGGGGATCGCCAACCGCGGCGACTTCGACCTCACCCAGCACGCCAAGTTCTCCGGCGAGAAGCTCGAGTACTTCGACCAGCAGACGAAAGAGCGCTACGTCCCCCACGTGATCGAGCCCGCCGCCGGCGCCGACCGCGCCACCCTCGCCTTCCTCGTCGACTCCTACGAGGTCGAGGAAGTGGAGGGCCGCCAGCGCACCGTCCTGCGCCTGCA
>Ga0190273_10000612_pt1 | contig 13048 bp, 14 predicted proteins | sample Popmic504IS_FD_134513 | JGI IMG/M metagenome (GOLD analysis project Ga0190273, IMG submission 134513) | Populus adjacent soil microbial communities from riparian zone of Shoshone River, Wyoming, USA - 504 IS | ecosystem: Environmental > Terrestrial > Soil > Riparian zone > Trees stand | place...
CATTTCACTGATATCATCTTCAGTTTCGCCGGGAAAGCCGGCAATGAGTGTGGTGCGCAGGCAGATGCCCGGAACCTTTTCACGTATAGCAACAACCAGCTCGTCCATTTCATTGCGGGTAATCTGCCTGCGCATAGCTTTAAGCATATTGTCACTGGCATGCTGCAAAGGCATATCAAGATAGTTACAGATGTTTGGCCTGTCACGCATCACATCGAGAATCTCCATGGGGAATTTTGACGGATATGCGTAATGTAATCTTAACCATTGTAGCCCCGGGATGTCAGCGAGACGATTCAGCAGTTCGGGTAACATTCGCTTCTTATAAATATCCAGTCCGTAGTAGGTAAGTTCCTGGGCAATAAGCATGATCTCTTTTACACCCGATCTTACCAGGTGCTCCGCTTCTTTAACAAGCGCCTCGATGCTTTTGCTGGTGTGCTGGCCGCGCATAAGTGGTATCGCACAAAAGGTGCATGTGCGGTTACAACCTTCTGAAATTTTTAGGTATGCATAGTGAGAAGGAGTTGCGAGCAATCTTTCTCCAAGCAATTCGGCTTTATAATCAGCTTCAAACTGTTTGAGAATCATTGGAAGTTCCATGGTACCGAAATAGGCATCAACTTCAGGGATGTCCTGCTCAAGATTGTTCTTATAGCGCTCGCTCAGGCAGCCGGTTACATACACTTTATCGAGCTTGCCCTGGCGTTTTAAATCGACCTGTTCCAGGATCGTGTTAATGGATTCTTCTTTTGCCTTGTCAATAAAACCACAGGTGTTCACCACAACAATATTGTGATCAAGCTTCCTGTTTTCGTGGACAACGTCAATGGAATTTGCCAGCAACTGGCCACTAAGCACTTCGCTATCCACCATGTTCTTACTGCACCCTAGGGTTATAATATTTACCTTATCTCTTTTTAGCGTTTTTACTTTCATGGTTCAGCTGCAAAGGTACTATTAAGTATTTTTTGTTTCCAGGTTAAACAGGCTATCCACAAATTCGTGTTTGTTAAAAACCAGCAGGTCCTCCATCTTTTCGCCCATACCTATAAATTTGACGGGAATCTTAAACTGGTTCGCTATAGCCATAACAACACCGCCTTTTGCAGTACCATCAAGTTTGGTTATGGTCAGTGCTGTCACTTCAGTGGCCGCTGTAAAATGTTTCGCCTGCTCAAGTGCATTCTGTCCCGTTGACCCATCCAGCACGAGCATGATTTCGTGTGGTGCATCCGGTATAAATTTTTGTATGACCCGTTTTATCTTACTCAGTTCTTCCATAAGATGAGCCTTGTTGTGCAGCCGGCCTGCGGTATCAATGATCACCACATCGGTACCCCTGGATACGCCGCTTTGAACGGTGTCGAAGGCGACTGAAGCTGGATCCGACCCCATTCCCTGCTTCACGATGGGCACTCCTACTCTTTCGCTCCAGATCGTAAGTTGTTCAACCGCCGCCGCACGAAAGGTGTCCGCTGCACCAAGCAGTACTGTTTTGCCGGCTTTTTTAAAGTTATAAGCAAGTTTTCCGATCGTGGTGGTTTTTCCGACGCCGTTGACTCCAACAACAAGAATAACATAGGGTTTCTCCGGCAGTACGGAATCAAAAGTATAGGCATTTTTTCCGCCCGGGTCAACCATCATACTCACCATCTCTTCCTGCAGAAGCCTGTTAAGATCGGCCGTGGTGAGGTATTTATCCTTGGCAACCCGTTTTTCAATGCGGTCTATCACGGCAACGGTTGTGTCGATCCCTACATCTGCGCTGACCAGTGCATCTTCAAGGCTATCCAGTACCTCTTCATCAACGGTGCTCTTACCGGCAACGGCCTTTGTTATTTTCGATAAGAAATTTTCTTTTGTTTTCTGAAGACCCTGGTCAAGGGTTTCTTTTTCTTTTTTTCCAAAGAGTTTATCAAAAAATCCCATACCTATATTTTGAATAAGGTGAAAGCGAAACGGGCATCTGTTAGCCTAAATACAAAAAGCCGTTCCGCAAAGAACAGCTTCCCTATAATGATTTATGTCTCAATTATTTTTGAGCCAGGAATTCCTTCACCTTGTCTTTGTGGATGATCTGCTCCTTGAAAGTGTAAGCACCACTTTTCGGGCTGCGAACCGCACGGATAACCTTGGTCCAGTTCTTCGCTTCTGCGGCGGCTTTGGTATCCTTTTTAATCGCTGTCTTTGCTGCTTTTGCCATGATATTTGTTTGAGACTTTTATTAATCAGCTTCCGGAATTAAGTTTTATCGGATGAAAACGAAATTCAGGGTCTGATCACAAATTATTTAATTTCTTTATGAACAGTATACTTCTTAAGGATTGGGTTGAATTTCTTCAATTCTAGTCTTTCCGGAGTATTCTTTTTGTTTTTGGTGCTGATGTAGCGGCTTGTACCAGGCTGACCACTTGTTTTGTGCTCGGTACACTCCAATATCACCTGAACCCTGCTTCCTTTCTTTGCCATTATAGTTACTTTAGACGTTAATTAGATTTTTTCACCTCTGCCTCTCAGTTCCTTTACGACGTTGAGCAAGCCCCTTTTGTTGATGGTACGTATACCTTCGGTAGACAGCTTCAGAGTAATCCACCTGTCTTCTTCAGCAAGAAAAAAGCGTTTGGTTTGCAGGTTTGGTAAAAACCGGCGCTTAGTCTTGATATTTGAGTGGGAAACAGTGTGACCACCGATTGGAACTTTCCCTGTAACCTTGCATACTCTTGCCATGACTTCCTAAAATTTTGGACGGCAAAGGTCGTGAAATCTATCCAATAATCAAAAAGAAATGGATATTTTCTAATGCCGATTATTAACAATGTGCATTAACACAGGCCGGCAGGTAGTTTGCCATCAACTTCGACAAGTTTGTCGAGGCGAAACACAACTCCGGAATCAAGCTTTGCATACTCTACCGATTCACGGGTAAAAAGATCACGGATTGCGGCGTGGACTTCGAGCCTTGCACCATCATCCAGGTAAACCAAACGAACCTTTTTGCCCATGGTTGCGAGCGCTTCAAGCTCATCATAAAAATCACAATTTATAGGGACATATTTCTCCATGGTCATAATATTTGACTAAGGTAGTAAACTACTAGCTCTTTCGAAGGTGTGAGGCTCCTGCATAATAACACGCGGGTTTTTAAATCGTTCACACCGGCCAACGTTTTCGATGATAGCCGGTTTCGTCTACTCAACCGGTGATTTCTTCATTTAGCCCAATCTCATCAATCAGAAGTTGTTACTGCTTACTTCAAAGTTGTTTCCGTTGCTGCCGCAGGAGTCAGCAGATGAAGTTTCGGTTCAATCTCGAGACCGCTCGCCCAAAGTTCTGCCGCGAAGGTTTTAAACGACTGCAATTCCTGCAGAACAAGATGAGCCTCTTCATTTTCAAACCGGTCCAGATGCATAAAGGTTTTACCATCCTCTTCCACAAAGGCGCTGTAGTTTATCCCCTCATGCTTCAGACCGGCCAGTTCGTCAATGATCGCCTGGATGTTGTTTCTATTAGTTGCTGCGTATTCTGCTTTCGTTGTGTATTGAACTCTTACTATTTTCATATTAAACAATTTGAACTCCTTTCATGCCAGGGTAATTGAGATCATATAATCGCAATTGGTGTATTATAATGTAGTTTTTAAAAAGTGAATAACGACCGAAGTTATCCAAACCACTGTTCAATCCGGGGGCGCCGCCCGGACAAGTGTGCGGTGCGATCAGGACTAAAGCGATAACGGTTACCCGCGCTTGGACTACTTCGGTTTGATGTTAACAATTCGGGCTGCTGGTAAAATCCTTAGGCATTAACTTATCTTCGTTAACCTGTTGAACCGGGTAATAATTTATTAACCTGAAAGTTATGTATGGGGAGGCATCTTTGATAAAAGTTTATTAATGTCATTAATGAAGAGAAAAACGATAGCAAGGGATATAAGCTGGCTTTCATTTAACGGCAGGGTATTACAGGAGGCGGCCGATAAATCGGTTCCACTTCGTGAGCGGGTGCGCTTTCTCGGGATTTTTTCGAACAATATGGATGAGTTTTTCAGGGTTCGTGTCGCTACTTTGAAAAGAATGGCCGATGTCGGATCACGCATCAGGAACATGCATATGGAGATTTCTCCTGAAAAGATTCTCGACCAGATACAGGAAATCGTACTCGAACAGCAGGAAGAGTTCGCCTCTGTATGGGACAGCATTCGCCGGGAGTTGCAAAATGATAATATACACCTGGTCACCGAAAGACGGCTAAATAAGGAACAACAGAAATTTGTCCAGAATTTCTTCGAAGAAGAAGTCAGGTCGAATATTATTCCCCTGATGATAGAAAGCATCCCGCAGTTTCCCTACCTGCGCGATAAATCAATTTATCTCGGCGTTGTGATGTCAAGACGAAGTGATCCGCTGATAAAAACCTACTCGATAATCGAAGTACCGTCAAAAGTTATCGGCAGATTTATCAAGTTGCCCTCACCGGAGAATGAGCATCACATTATCCTTCTGGAAGACGTGATCCGCTACAACCTAAAGAGCATCTTTTCTTATTTTGGATTTACGAGTTACCAGTCCTGGATCTTCAAAGTAACCAAAGACGCAGAGATCGACATTGACAATGACATCTCAACGAGCCTTATTCAAAAAATCGAGAAAGGGGTAAAGAATCGCCGGAAAGGAAAAACAGTTCGCTTTGTGTACGACCAGCAGATGGATGCAGGCCTGCTGAACTTTCTTATGAAGAAGCTGAATCTCTCGAAACGCAGTAGCCTGATTCCCGGTGGCAGGATTCATAATTTCAGGCACTTCATGGACTTTCCCGATGTATTTTCAAAGAAAAGTCAGGAAGAAACCGTTTACGCATCCGATGCTGCGTCATTCAATACGGGTAACAGATGTGGTGCTCGAAAAAGACATCATGCTCAATTTCCCGTATCATTCATTCAGCACAGTGATTGATTTGCTTCGTGAAGCGGCTATTGATCCCAGCGTGGTCGAGATAAAAATTACGGCATACCGCCTCGCATCCAATTCAAAAATTGTAAATGCACTTATTAATGCGGTAAGAAATGGGAAGAAAGTAACGGTGATGCTTGAGCTGCGTGCGCGATTTGAAGAAGAGGCCAATCTTGAATGGAAAGATCGTCTTGAAGAGGAAGGTGTAAAAGTCCTGATGTCCATTCCTAACATGAAGGTACATGCGAAGATTTGTATGATTCGCAAAAAGGTAGATAATAATACGTTGTTATATGGTTTTGTAAGTACCGGAAACCTTAATGAGAAAACTTCCACTGTGTATGGCGACCATTGTCTGCTAACCGCAAACAAACATATAATGGCTGATGTAAGCCGCCTGTTTTCCTACATGGAGAAATGGAAAGACGGGACGGCCATGCTGAAAACATGCAAAACACTTATACCCTGCCCTACACACCTTCGCCGCGAATTAAACCGCCTTATTAATCGTGAAATAAAAAATGCGCGCGACGGAAAGCCTGCATCCATCATTATAAAAAGTAACTCGATAGCTGATGAACAGCTAATCGAAAAATTATACGAGGCCGCAAAAGCCGGTGTGATTCTGAAACTTATAGTCCGGGGAATCTTCTGCCTGTATTCCAAAAACAAAAAGTTCAAACACCCGGTCAAAGCAATCAGCATTGTGGACGAATACCTCGAACATGCGCGTTTGTTTGTGTTCCATAACCTCGGTGATGAAAAAGTATTTATTTCATCTGCCGACTGGATGATAAGGAACCTGGATCACCGCATCGAAGTGACCTGCCCTATCTTAGACGAAGACATCAAGAAGGTAGTGAAAACTATACTGCAGATTCAACTGTCGGATAACGTTAAAGCCCGGGTTCTTGACAATGAACTAAGCAACCGGTATGTCCGTAACACTGATCATAAAAAGGTAAGAGCCCAGGTGGACATCTACAATTACCTCCACTTAAAAAGCGAGCATTTGACCACCCAGTAATGATGGCGCCATTCAACCACTAATACTGTTCACTTTCGTTTGGAAAGTCATGGCTCTTTATGTCTGAAATATAATGTTGAACAGCTTTGGTTATCTGCTCATGAAGATCAAGATACTTTCGTAAGAACCGGGGTTTAAATTCAGTATTTATACCTAACATATCATGCATTACAAGAACCTGTCCGTCACAGTCTTTACCCGCTCCGATGCCGATCGTTGGGATTGAAATTGATTCTGACACTTCCTTTGCGAGCAAAGCCGGAATCTTTTCAAGCACAAGGCCAAAGCAACCCGCCTGCTCAAGCAGCAAAGCATCCTTTTTCAACTTATCGGCTTCTGCCGTTTCCTTGGCTCTGACGGAATAGGTTCCAAACTTGTAAATTGATTGCGGTGTTAATCCAAGGTGACCCATCACCGGTACACCAGCCGCTACGATCCGGTTTATAGATTCAAGAACTTCTTCGCCTCCTTCAAGTTTAAGTGCATGCGCACCTGTCTCCTTCATAATTCTAACGGCTGATAATAAAGCCTCCGTTGAATTTGACTGGTAGGTTCCAAAGGGAAGATCAACCACAACAAAACTGCGGCTTACTCCACGGATAACGGAGGCGGCGTGATAGATCATCTGATCCAATGTTATAGGCAGCGTGGTTTCATGCCCGGCCATCACATTCGACGCTGAATCGCCGACAAGTATTATATCGATCCCTGCCTGGTCAAAGATCCGTGCAAATGAAAAGTCGTATGCTGTAAGCATCGAGATCTTTTCACCATTTGCCTTCATTTTGAGCAGGGTATTCGTCGTAATCTTTTTTGCCTCTTTTTGTACACTCATAGCAGGTAGTTCATTTGTGGCTTGCAAGCATTTCTCACACGACAGCTGTTGCCTCTTTTACTTCTTCATACAGATGTTGGATCAGGCCATCGGCAAGCCCGATCTTTGGTACAAAGATCTCGGTGATATTCGCCCACCGCATCACATTTATATGGATCAGCAGTGCTGGTACAATTACATCGGCGCGGTCTTCCCGTAGTTTATAAACCCGCATCCGGTCTTTGAGGTTGAAGCTGCTGAATTCTTTAAAATAATCCTTAAGGGTTTCGATGTTTAGTGACTTACCTTCTTTTCTTTTGGAGAGCGAAAAGATCTTGTTGATATTACCACCTGATCCAATCGCAACGATATTGCCGGTGCTATTTCTTGTTTCCCGTTTAAGAAAATCTTTCATCTCATCCCACATAAAGTCGTCGACCTGATTCTTTAGCAAACGTATCGTTCCAATATTAAAAGATCGCTTAAATAACATCCTGGTATCAGCAAAATACGTCAGTTCGGTACTTCCGCCACCAACGTCGATATATAGATAACCAAGATCTTTATTCAGGTTTTCGGCGATATGATTTTCATATATAAAACTGGCTTCTGCATCGCCACTGATTACTTCTATCCGGATACCAGTCTTGTTTTCAACAAGTTTAATTATTCGCGAAGCGTTGTCAGCATCACGCATTGCCGACGTAGCACAAGCCTTCAGGTGCTTAACCCCGTAAGCAGTAAGAAGATGCCGGTAAGCCAGCATCGTTTCCATAATCATCTCTTCCTTTTCCGGGGAGATCGTTTTTCGCTCGAAAACATCAAAGCCCAGCCGGAGAGGTACCCGCACAAGGTTAAGCTTCTGAAACTGTGGTTTGCCGTTGTCGCCGGGAACAACTTCAGATATCAACAGCCGCGCAGCATTACTTCCTATATCGATTGCTCCTAGTCGCATGGCGCCAAAAATAATTAGTTAATGCAGAACGGTCAAAAGTAAATGTCAGGGCGTCAAAAGCAAAAAGCCGCATCCATCGGATGCAGCTTCACAGTACAGATCGGCACAGTTCTATTGATTAATATCCTAGGCTAACGAGCGTTGATTATGGTTTGTGAATACCGTAAGTGTTTTGTTGAAACTCAATTAAGATTATTAAAACGGCTGATCGCATCGGCATCCAGCAATTCATACATCTTAAGATCGTTATACTGAACTTTCAATTGTTTGTAGAAAGTCTTACAATCTGTAGCAACAACCTGTTTGCCGACAACCTTGATTTTCTCATAGAAATACGACTTCATATGCTTCTTCTCTTTTTCGAGAACCTCGGTTGCAACCGCAAAATCAGCGCTTACATCTCCATTGTTGATCTTCTCAGAAAACAAAGCAACATTTTCAATCTGCCTGTCTTTTGATGTAACAGTTAATAGCTGGCAGGCACAAACTTTTGTGACCAGTTTATTATTATAGTTGTTGTCGTAAGTTTTTACGCTTGTAACAAATAAAGGAGCGTTAAACACCAGCTTTCCTGGCAGAGCGCCAAACTCGTTGGCTTGTGTTGAAGATGTTACAAGGATGAGCATGGCAAGCATGATCCGGTTAGGGAATGTAAGTTTCATGGTACAGTGTTAATCAAGTTAAGAAAATAGGGTTACGGTTTCTAGAGGATGATCAGAACTTGATTGTAGGAGGCCGGGCAGAAAATAAAAAACCTGCCGCAAGCAGGTCTTTCATAGTGGATTAGGATGATGTAAAACTTGCAAATAGTTTTCATATCTCATAGCTTTTCGAAAGGTTTTTTTATAATACGAGCTATATGACTGGTTCTCACCTTATTCAAATTCGTGCATGGTTGCGTATCTTGCCTAAGAATAGATGAACTTATGAACGAAATACTTGGATTGCTTAAGATTAGCGCGGTAAACAAGGGTAATGCGACTGGGAGCGAATGGTTTGCAAATGGGCAGGAAACGATCCAATCGTATTCACCTGTTGATGGTAAACTCATTGCCTCTGTACAGTCAGGAAACAGATCTGACTATGATAAGGTAATCTCTGCCGCACAGCTGGCGTTTGGCGAATGGCGTAAATGGCCGGCACCAAAACGCGGTGAGATTGTAAGGCAGATAGGCGACTCACTGCGAAGGCTGAAGGAACCTTTGGGCAAACTGGTATCCTATGAAATGGGCAAGAGCTTACAGGAAGGTTATGGTGAAGTACAGGAGATGATAGACATCTGCGACTTTGCAGTTGGTTTATCGCGACAACTTCATGGTCTTACGATGCACAGTGAAAGACCACTACACCGAATGTATGAGCAATGGCATCCGCTGGGAATCACCGGAATCATATCGGCATTTAATTTCCCTGTAGCGGTCTGGAGCTGGAACAGTATGCTGAGCTGGGTATGTGGAAATGTATGTGTCTGGAAACCTTCCGAGAAAACACCATTGTGCGGCATCGCATGCCAGCAGATAGTATCTGATGTGTTTAAACATAACAATGTACCTGAGGGGGTATCTTGCATAGTTTCGGGCGCACGTGAAACCGGTGAGTGGATGGCGGCTGATACCAGGATTCCATTAATATCTGCAACAGGATCAACCAGGATGGGTAAAGCAGTTGGCGCTGCTCTCGGGGCAAGACTCGGGCGTGCACTTCTCGAGCTTGGTGGAAACAACGCTATTATCATTTCAAAAGACGCTGACCTTAATATTGCGATCCGCGGCGCAGTTTTTGGCGCAGTAGGCACAGCTGGGCAGCGCTGCACTACAACCCGAAGACTGATCGTGCATGAATCAGTTTACGACACGGTAAAAGATAAACTTGTTGCGGCATATAAGCAGTTAACTATAGGTGATCCCTTAAACGAAAAAGTCCATGTAGGACCGCTGATCGACACGGAGGCTGTCACGATGTATCTTGAGTCAATAGAGAGATGCAAGGCTGAAGGCGGCAAGTTTCTTGTAGAAGGAGAAAAGCTCGAAGGACAAGGGTTTGAAAGTGGCTGTTATGTGAGGCCCTGTATTGCCGAAGTTGAGCCGCATTTTACGATTGTTCAACACGAAACATTTGCTCCGATATTATACCTGTTGAAATACCGCGACTTTCAGGAAGCCATTCAAATACAAAATAGCGTTCCGCAGGGTCTTTCCTCGTCAGTGATGACACTTAATCTGCGGGAAGCCGAATTGTTCCTTTCTGCCACGGGCAGTGATTGCGGAATAGCCAATGTAAATATTGGCACCTCCGGTGCAGAGATAGGTGGAGCTTTTGGCGGCGAAAAAGAAACAGGAGGTGGCCGTGAATCAGGAAGTGATGCGTGGAAAAACTACATGCGGCGGCAGACAAATACAATTAATTATTCTGATCAGTTACCGCTTGCTCAAGGTATAGAATTCATGGCCTGACACTGCCGGTGTTGACTCGTCCGGAGCATGTTAATCCACATACTGTTTTATTGATCAAAATTTAAAAACGGGGGAAGCCTTCATGCTTTCCCCGTTTGTCTGATATCAGCAGTTACAACCGCAGCTGCAATTGCTTCCCTGGCAGTTGTCACCGCAACTACAAATAATTGTTCCTGTTGACGCTGTTTCACAGCCGCATTTGTTGATTGTTGTTTCCATGTTTTTATCTTTTTGTTTTAAATGATTGATGATACAAAGTTACCCCCGGTCTATCGGGACGTTGTTACAAACGGCAGGAAGACATTTATATAATTCGGTAACTTTACGCCAATGGAGATGTTTGTTAAAAATATGGTTTGCGACCGATGCATCATGACTGTAAAGCAACGGTTAGAACTAATGGCAGTACCGTACGAAGCTGTGCGGCTTGGAGAGATCACGTTCACACAGCCACCCTCAGAGCAACAACTGAATTCAATGCATTCAGATCTGCACAACTTTGGCTTTGAATTGTTGACAAACCGAAAGTCTGCCCTGATCTCCCGGATCAAATCATATATCATCACTTACGTGCATGGTGATGCGAAAAACTTGCCTGATAAAAAGTTTTCGGTGATGCTTGCCGAAAAACTGCAAGTTGACTACAGTTATCTATCATCATTATTTTCTTCCGTGGAGGGAATCACGATCGAGAAATATATAATTCTACAGCGGGTTGAACGGATCAAAGAATTGCTTACCTACAATGAAGCCAGTTTGAATGAGATCGCAGATGACATGCGCTACAGCAGCGTTCAACATCTTTCGCAACAATTCAGGAAAGTTACCGGATTAACATCCTCTCAGTATAAACAGTCCTCGAAGCGCTTAGGTCGTCAGCCCCTGGATCAAATTGGTTCCTGAACAACAGCTCATGGAAACGCGCACGCTTTATATAAAAGGAATGGTTTGTAACCGATGTGTGATGACTGTCGAAACGCAATTAAGGGCGATGGGCGGCACGCCGGTTCATGTTGGGCTTGGTGAGGTTTCTTTTGTTGCAGATACGTCATTTGATTTAAATGCTTTTGAGAGAAGCCTTGGTTTACTAGGATTTGGTTTGCTCGAGGATAGCAACGCGATCATCGTCAAAAAGGTGAAACAGCTGGTAGAAGAGGTTTACAGCGGTGAATATGATTTTCCCAACGACTTTCGGTTCGCCGATCTTATCACTGCACGATGCCAAAAAGATTACGATTCAGTAAGTGACCTGTTTATTAAAATTGAGAAGACAACAATAAAGCAGTACATCATAGATTTTCGGATAAACAAGGTGAAAGAGTTCCTGGTTTACGGTGATCTTACCCTGACGGATATCGCGTTCCGGCTCAACTTCAATAGCGTGGCCCATCTATCCGCTCAGTTCAAACAACAAACCGGCCTGACGCCGTCATTTTTTAAAGAAGTGAAAAGGACAAAGTCAGGTGTTTTATCTGCGGGCTCCCAGGTTCCCATCGCAAAGACACCCGGACGCTCAGCAATATAGCGCCCTAAACAGGGGCAGCAAACCGCAATATTTCCAGAAACCGGGCGTTTTATCGGCTGAGAAGCTACTGCTATGAAACAAACCTGTACCCTCCTGCTCCTGTTCTTTGCAATTACAACCAATTCCTGGTCGCAAGTACGGGTTTCGATCCTTGGCGGGCCGCAGTCTTCTTCCGTAAAAGAAACCAACGAGATTGCCGGATGGGAAAAGGAGACCAAGCCGTTTTATCAGAGCCGCAGTGGATTTCATCTGGGATTTCTGGTATCTGTTCCTCTCAATACCTCACAAACTGTTTTCTTCCAACCGGCCTTTCTTTATACTACAAAAGGGAATAAATATTTCAAGCAGAACGATACCACGTTTTATAAGCCGGTTGATTCGGTGTTCTATAGTAATAACTTTTTCACCAGTTACATCGAAATACCGCTAAACCTGGCGTACCGGTTCAGGCTCGGGAAGAAAGCTGGTTTCCTTGTTTCTGCCGGTCCATATGCATCTTTCTTTTACAATGGAACACAAACAACAGCTACCCGCACCTTCAAAAGGAACATGAGCGCCAGCCCCGACTATGATCTTGAAGGAACCGTGAAAAGCATCAATGAAGAAAACAACATTGAAGTGGGCAAGGCAGAAAACAAAGCAAGAACACTGGATTTGGGTTATAACGTGCGCGCTGGTTTTGATATCGGTAATATAATGATCACTGGTTTTTACAGCGAAGGTCTCACCAGCTTTTATGAGCGTTCCTATACCGGCGAGTTTAAAAATAAAGTAATTGGTGCCTCACTTGCGATCTGGCTGAATAAACTTACCCCACCTGTTGTGAAAGTAAAAGATTCAGACGGCGACGGAGTACCAGACAAAACGGATAAGTGCCCAGGGATCGCGGGTCTTGAAAAGTATCTTGGTTGCCCCGCGACCGACGGTGACAATGATGGAGTTGCAGACGAAGCAGACAATTGTCCGCAGATTGCGGGACTCGTCAGGTACAACGGATGTCCGATCCCGGACGCAGATAACGATGGTGTAAATGATGAGCTAGACAAATGCCCCACAGTGGCCGGGTCCTCTAAATACGCCGGTTGTCCCATACCGGATACCGACGGCGATAGTGTAAATGATGAAAACGACAAATGTCCGGAACTAAAAGGTCTCGCAAAATTCAATGGTTGTCCTGCGCCTGATAAAGATAACGATAGTGTGATTGATGAGGATGATGCCTGCCCTGAAATAGCTGGTACTGTTGCAAACAGAGGATGTCCGGAAATAAAGCAGGAAGTTATAGAGAAGGTGAATTTTGCGGCCAGGAATATTTTCTTTAA
>Ga0190273_10000613_pt1 | contig 13034 bp, 6 predicted proteins | sample Popmic504IS_FD_134513 | JGI IMG/M metagenome (GOLD analysis project Ga0190273, IMG submission 134513) | Populus adjacent soil microbial communities from riparian zone of Shoshone River, Wyoming, USA - 504 IS | ecosystem: Environmental > Terrestrial > Soil > Riparian zone > Trees stand | place...
CTCGAACAGGAAGCCGGCGATGTCGGGCTTGCCGGCGGCGTCGAGCACGGTCTTCATGATGATCAGCAGGGGCACCGCCAGCAACGCCCCGGTCGTCCCCCACACCCAGGCCCAGAAGCTCAGCGCGACGAGGATGAGCAGAGGGTTGATGGTGAGGCGCCGGCCGACGAAGAAGGGGGTGATGAGGTTGGCCTCGACCAGGTGGACCCCGATGAAGCAGAGGGCGGGGAGGAAGGCGTACCAGGGGTCGGCGAAGGCCATCAGCCCGCCGAGCGCCAGCAGTAGCGCCGAGGCGATCGGGCCGAGATAGGGTATGTAGTTGAGCACAGCGACGATCCCGCCCCACATGAGCGGGGTCGGCATGTCGAGCAGGTAGAGGATCAGCGACACCGACAGGCCCATGGCGATGTTCACTATGGTGATGGTTCCAAGATAGGTGGAGGTGGCGTCGACCACCTCCTGGATGGCCCGGGCCGTGGTCATCGCCCCGTCGAAGCTCGCCCGGGCCGTGATCGTTCGCCGCCGCATCCGGGTCCAGCCGGCGAGGAAGAAGAAGATCACCAGCAGGGCGAAGAACATCTGGATCGCGGCGAAGGGGGCCGAGGTGGCGATGATGTCGAGGAGCGAGTTGGGAGTCTCGAGCTGGACCGTCCGCGGAGTCGCCGCGTGGGTTCCGAACTGCTCGACGATGTCGTCGAGGAACCGCTCGAGGTCCGAATAGACCTGCATCAGCGGAGAGAGCGTGTCGCGGACCCGGCCGATCCGCTCGGGCAGCAGCCGCACCCACTCGGCCGCCGGAAGGACGATCGAGGCGACGGCGACATTGGCCATGGCGATGAGCACGAGCACGCAGGTGAAGGCGGCAAGGGTGGACGGCACGCGCCGCCGCTCCAGCCATTCGAGCATCGGCACCAGGGCGATGGCGATGACCAGGGCGGCGGTCACCGGAAGGAAGAATTCGGCGCCGGCGCGAAGCGCGAAGGGAAGCGCGATGGTAAGCCCGGCGCCGGCGATCAGGGTCAGGGCCGCGAGCAGCCGGTCGCGCCGGTAGGCGACCGCCTCCGGCTCCCGATTGGGATCGGAATGCTCGACCGGAGTCGCGCCCCTCGTGCCTTCGTCGCCCTGCAGCTTGTTCATCTTGTTTACCGCCGCCCTTCGATCTTCGCTTAATTCCTGAGGCTAAAACGCCGTTAACTAATTCTTAGCCGCTCCCACCGCATTAGCTCCGTAATCGGACCAATCCGGACCGAAATGGGTGGGGACCCAGCGATGCGATATCAGGCCACGGGCGCCAAATCACCGGCGTTCCGCAAAAATGCAGCTCTGGCCGCCGTGACGGCGGTCTCGGCCGGCATTTTCGCGAGCCCGGCGCTTGCGGCGGGCACCCCGGCGGGCACCAACATCACCAACGTCGCCACCGCCACCTACGAGCTTCCCAACGGCGACGAGGCGAGCGTCGATTCCAATATCGTCACCCTGATGGTCGACGAGCTGCTCGACGTCAGCGTCGCCTGGGGCGACCCGTCCGACGTTTCCGCCTCGGCCGGAGCCGCCGGCCAGCGGCTCAAGTTCACCGTCACCAACGGCGGCAACGGCACCGAGAGCTTCGCGCTCGCCACCGTCGGCAACGGCGGGGGCGACGATTTCGACCCGATTGTGACCTCGATCGTCCTCGATACCAACGGCAACGGCGCCTACGACGCCGGCATAGACACCGTCTATTCGAGCGGGAGCAACGATCCCGAGCTCGATCCCGACGAATCGATCACCGTCTTCGTCCTCTCGACGATCCCGGCCGGCGCCGGCGACGGCCATCGCGGCCGGGTAGATCTGACCGCGGTCGCGAAGACCGGATCGGGCGCGCCCGGCCTCAGCTTCGCTGGCCAAGGCCAGGGCGGCGGCAACGCCGTCGTCGGGGCCACCGGCGCGGACGGCGAGGACGACGGCTATTACCGGGTCGCCAAGGCGAGCGTCGCCTTCGTCAAGAGCGCGGCGATCGCCGACGCCTTCGGCGGCACCGCCGCAGCCCCCGGCTCGACCATCACCTACACGCTCGCCGCCACGGTGAGCGGCACCGGAAGCCTCGCCAACCTCAAGGTCAGCGACGTCGTTCCGGCGGGCACCACCTACAAGGCCGGCTCCCTCACCCTGGAGGGCGGAGCGCTCACCGACTCGGCCGACGCCGACGCCGGCAGCTTCACCGGCACCGCCATCAACGTCGGCCTCGGCACCGTCGCCGCCGGCACCACCAGGACCATCACGTTCCAAGTCAGGATCGATTGAGAAGGATGACGCACATGAAGATCTGGCTCGCGCTTCTCGCGCTTCTCGCTCCCGCCACCGCCATGGCGGCCGAACCGGTCTCGCTGACGAGCAAGGTGTTCGTCGAGCGGGTCAAGCCCGGCGCGGACGGCAAGCCCGTCACCGTCCGGGAGGAACCGGGCGTGGTGACTCCGGGGGACAAGCTCGCCTTCGTCCTCCGCTACCGCAATTCGGGCGGCCAGCCGGCGACCGGCTTCACGCTCACCAATCCGATTCCGCCTTCGGTCGCCTTCACCGGCACCGACGACGCGAGCGCTTCCGTCTCCGTCGACGGCGGCAAGAGCTGGGGGGCGCTGGCGTCCCTCAAGGTCGTTGCGGCGGACGGCACCAGCCGCCCGGCGGTCGCGGCCGACGTCACCCACATCCGCTGGTCGTTCGGCCAGCCGATCGCCGCGGGCAGCGGCGGGGAGCTCAGCTTCCGGGGCGTCGTCGAATAATTTCGTAACCCGCTTCGGGCGCCGGCGGGGGGATTGCGGCGCCAACGCAAACACGATTGGACCAGAGATGACCAGAAACATGCGATTGCTCGCCTCCGCCAGCGTGCTGGCGGCGACGGCTTTTGCGGCCTCCCCCGCTTTTGCGGCCGGGACGACCGCGGGAACCACCGTCACCAACAGCGTCACCCTCGACTACAAGATCGGCGGGATCGACCAGAATCAGGTGACCGCCAGCGACACCTTCACGGTCGACCGCAAGGTCAATCTGACCGTGTCGGAGGTCGGGACGACCACGACCACCGTCACTCCGGGCCAGACCGGCGCGGTGACGGCGTTCACCGTCAGCAACTCGTCGAACGCTCCGCTCGACTTCGCGCTTGTCGGGACCCAGCTGAGCGGGGGCACCGCGGCCCATGGCGGCACCGACAATTACAGCGTGTCGAACCTCAAGGTCCATGCCGATACCAACGGCAACGGCAGCTACGATCCGGGCACCGATCTCGAGACAACCTATCTCGATCAGGTCGCCGCGGACACCAGCCGGACCGTCTTCATCGTCGCCGACGTGCCGCTCGGCCGCGCCACCAGCGATGTCGCCGGGGTCCGGCTCACCGCCACCGCCTCGGAAGCCACTGCTTCCGGCTCGCTCGGCGCGACGATCACCCAGACCACCGGGGCCAACACGTCCGGTGTCGACACCGTGTTCGCCGACACCAATGCGGACGGCAACGTCGCCCGCGACGGCATCCACTTCGACGAGGACGATTACACGATCCTGGCCGCGTCGCTCACCGCGACCAAGACCAGCCGAGTGATCAGCGATCCGTTCAACGGGACCACAAATCCCAAGATGATTCCGGGCGCGGTCGTGGAATATTGCATCTCGGTGGCCAATGCCGCGAACAGCGCCACGGCTAGCGGGGTCAACATCTCGGATGAAGTGCCGGCCGCGACGACCTACGATTCGGCCTTCGGAATCCTTCTGAACGGTACCGTGACGGGGAGCGTCTGCAACCCCGACGGCGCCAGCGGCGGATCCTATACCGGCGGCATCGTCAGCGGAACGCTGAGCGACATCGCCGCCGGCGTGACCCGCACGCTCGTCTTCCGGGTGAGCGTGAACTAGGCGGAAAAAGGGGAGGAGCGGCAACGTGTCCCCGGCACGGAGCCCCCTCCCCTCCCTCACGATGGGACGAACCACTCCATTTCCGGGGGCGATCTGGCTCGCCCTGCTGACGGCGCTCTGGCTCGCCGCCGCAGCGCCCGCGCTCGCCGCGGGCGCGCTGGCGCATCGCACCATCTCGAACGTCGCGACGATCGAGTGGGAAGCGGCCGGCGGCAAGATCAGCCAGCAGTCCAACCGGGTCGACATCAGCGTCGTCCCGACCTCCTATCCGCTTTCGCTCACCGTCTACCGTTTCGCCGCCAATTCGGTGACGGTCACGGTCCCCGTCACCGCCCCGCTCTGCGGCGCCGGAAGCGCCCGAGCCTCGCTCTCCGCCGCCTGGGACGGCCAGCGGCTCGATCCGGCCTCGCTTCTGGGCGTGACCGAGATCCTGCCCGGCGAGCCCTTCTTCTTCCTGGTCGACGATGCCAACCGCAACCACGATCCCGCCGCCGTCGAGACGGTCGAGATCGTCGTTCGGGCCGGCAGCGGCGACAGCCAGAGGCTGACGATCTTCGAGACCTCGGCCGATTCCGGCAAGTTCGCCGGCTTCATCCAGACCCTCCAGGTTCCGCCCGCGCCGACCGGCGACGATTGCCGCCTCAGCGTCGAGCCCGGCGACCATCTCACCATCGAGAGCCTGGACGCCGACCATCGCACCATTGCCGCGACGGCGACCCTCGAAGTGCTCGCCGATCCGTTCGGCTTCGTCTTCGACAGCCTCGACGGCAAAATCCTCTCCGGCGCCCGGGTCACACTGATCGACGAGGCCACCGGCCAGCCGGCGCAGGTGTTCGGCGACGACGGCGTCTCGGCCTATCCGAGCAGCGTGGTGACGGGAGGCACGGCCACCGACAGCGGCGGCGCCGTCTACCAATTCTCGCCCGGCCTCTACCGCTTCCCGCTGATCCGGCCCGGAGTCTACCGGCTCCGGGTCGAGCCGCCGCAAGGCTATACCGCCCCTTCGGTGCGCACGCCCGCCGAGATGGCGGGCCTGCTCACGCCCAAAGGCCGGGCGTTCACCATCGTCGACGCCTCCTACGGCCGGCCGTTCACTTTGGCCGGGCCGGAGCCGGTCCGGATCAGCATTCCGGTCGACGGTCCGCGAGCTCCGATCCAGCTCGTCAAGCAGGCCTCGCGCGAAACCGCCGCGCCGGGCGAGGCGGTGGCGTTCACGATCATTGTCAGGAATTCGGACGCCCGGCTTCCCACCGGCGGCGTCCGGGTCACCGACCTGCTGCCGGCGGCGCTTCGCCTTCGGCCGCAGACCCTTCGAGTCGACAATCAGGCCGCCACGGCCGAGATCGCCGCGGACGGGTCGAGCTTCAGCGTGACCCTGCCGACCCTGCCGGCGGGGGCAAGCCGGCGGATCAGCTACGCCGCCGAAGTGAAAGCAGGCGCTTCGCCCGGCGACGCCGTCAACCAGGCGCAGGCCGTGGGCGACGGCGGCCTGGCAAGCAACGTCGCCGACGCCATTGTCCGGATCCGGCGCGACGAAATCGCCGGGCGGATGACGATCCTGGGACGGGTGACGGAGGGCGGCTGCGCCGCCGATCCCAGGACCGCTGCCGGAGTCGCCGGAGTCCGGGTGATGCTCGAGGACGGCAGCTATGCGGTCACCGACCGCGACGGCCGCTACCATTTCGAAGGCGTGACGCCCGGCACCCACGTCGTCCAGCTCGACGACATGACCCTTCCGGCCGATCGGGCCGCCGCCGACTGCGCCCGCGACAGCCGCTCGGCGGGCCGCGCCTTCTCGCGCTTCGTCGACGGCCGCGGCGGAGCCCTGAAGCGGGTCGATTTCAAGCTGGTCGAATCGGCGCCGCGCGCCAACCTTGCGGCCGCCGCCAAGCCCAGGCCCGTCGCCATGACCGATCCCGCCGCTGCCGGCGCCGAGCGCGACTGGCTGGCCGGACAGGAGCCGGGCATCGCCTGGCTGTTCCCCGAGCCCGAGCACAATCCGCGTGCGCCGATGGTCCGGGTCGCGATCAAGCATCTGCCGGGGCAGCGGGTGAAGCTCCTCAACGGCGGCCGCGAGGTCGATCCCATCGCCTTCGAGGGCAGCCGAAAGAACGTGGCCGGCACCGCCGCCGTCAGCGTCTGGCGCGGAATCCCGATCGAGGGCCGCCAGGCCGAGCTCAGCGCCGAGGTGCGCAACGCCGACGGCAGCCTTGCGGAGACCCTGCGCCGGACCGTCCGCTACGGTGCAAGCCCGATGCGCGCCGAATTGCTCCGCGAGCAATCGGTCCTGGTTGCCGACGGAGTCAGCCGGCCGGTCCTGGCCGTCCGTCTCACCGACCGCGACGGCCGGCCGGTGCGCCACGGCCTGACCGGCGACTTCGAAGTCCCCGCTCCTTATTATCCGGCCGTCGAAGCCGATGCCCAGCAGGCGCGCCAGCTCGCCGGACTGGAGCGCGCCCGGCCTTTCTGGCGGGTCCAGGGCGAGGAGGGCGTCGCCTATATCGAGCTCGAGCCGACCACGGCCTCGGGAACGATCAGCCTTCGCTTCAACTTCCGCGACGGCGAGGCCCAGCGCGAGCAGAGGCTCGAAGCCTGGCTCGATCCGGGGCAGCGGCCGTGGACGATCGTCGGCCTGGCCGAAGGGACGCTCGGCTACAACCGGCTTCAGGGCAAGGTCGAGGATCTCGGCGAAGGCGACGACAAGCTCCTCACCGACGGCCGGATCGCGCTCTACGCCAAGGGTCGGATCCGCGGCAAATGGCTGATGACCCTCGCCTACGACAGCGACAAGAAGAAGGACGAGAGCCGTTTCGGCGGAATCATCGATCCCGACGCTTATTACACCGTCTATGCCGACCGCTCGGAGCGCCGCTACGACGCCGCTTCGGTGCGCAAGCTCTACCTGAAGCTGGAGCGGCCGCAATTCTACGCTTTGTTCGGCGATTACGAGACCGGCATCGACGAGCCCGAGCTCGCCCGCTACGTCCGCGCCTTCAACGGAGTCAAAGCCGAATATCGCTCCGACCGAGTGTCGGCGACGGCCTTCGCCGCCGACAGTCCGAACCGCCACCGCCACGACGAATTGCAGGGCAACGGCCTCAGCGGCCCCTATGCGCTGGGCGCCCGCAACATCCTCGCCAACTCCGAGCGGGTGTGGATCGAGGTTCGCGACCGCCTGCGCTCCGACCGGATCGTCGAGCGCCGGCTGCTCTCGCGCCATATCGATTACGACATCGACTATCAGGTCGGGACCCTGCGCTTCCGGGAGCCGATCCTCAGCCGGAGCTCCGCCCTCGACCCGCAGTTCATCGTCGCCGACTATGAAGTGGACGGGGTCGCCAACCGGACGGTGAATGCCGGCGGCCGGGCGAGCTGGCGAAGCAAGGACCGCAAGGTCCAGGTCGCCGCGACCGCGATCAGCGATTCCGACGGCTCGGCGCGGACCAACCTCGCCGGCGCCGACGTCCGCTACCGCCCCAACCTCGCCACCGAGATAAGGGCTGAGGTCGCGGTCAGCGACAGTGAGGCGAAGTCCGGCTCGGCGACGGCGTCGGCCGGAACCGCAACCGCCTGGCAGGTCGAGGCCGAGCATCACGGCTCGAGGCTCGACCTGCTCGCTTACGCCCGCGAGCGGGAGGCCGGCTTCGGCCTCGGCCAGACCAGCGCCGCCGAGAACGGCACCCGCAAGTTCGGGCTCGACGTCCGAGCCCGCTTCGGCGACACCTGGTCCCTTCTCGGCAGCGCCTGGCATGAGGATTATCTCGGCAGCGACGCCCGCCGCATCGCCGCCCGAACCCTGATCGAATATCGCCGGCCGGACTTCACGGCCCGGGCCGGATTCACTTTCGCCGACGACCGGCTCGCCGACGGCCGAAGCGCCCGCTCGACCCTGCTCACGCTCGGGGCCACCAAGCGCCTGCTCGACAACAAGCTGGAGCTGGACGGCCAGACCGAGATCCCGCTCGGCAGCAGCGAGAGCGTCGACTTCCCGGCCCGCCACCGGCTCAGCGCCCGCTACGCCGTCACCAGCGACATCCAGCTGGTCGGGGCCTACGAGATCGCCGACGGCGAGACGGTCGACGCGCGCACCGCCCGCCTCGGCTTCGACCTCCAGCCCTGGGCGGGTGCCCGGATCGCGGTCAGCGGCAATGTCCAGGACATCGCCGAATATGGCCCGCGCAGCTTCGCCGCCTTCGGACTCTCCCAGTCGCTGGTGCTCGACGAGCATTGGTCGGTCGACGCCTCGATCGACGCCAACAAGACCCTAAGCGGGATCGACCCCGCCCGGGTCCTCAACCCGCTCCACCCGGTCGCGAGCGGCGGCTTCGTCGGCGGCGCCGCCGGGACGATCACCGAGGATTTCACCGCGCTCACCGCCGGCGCCACCTACCGGGCCGAGCGCTGGAGCCTCACCGGCCGGGCCGAATATCGCGCTGGCGACCAAGGCGACCGCTACGGCTTCACCGCGGCGGCGCTCCGCCAGCTCGGCGAGGGCGAAGCGGTCGGCGGAGCGCTCAACTGGTTCGTCGCCGAGGGCCCGAACGGCGCCGAGACCCGGACCGCCAATTTCCAGCTGAGCTGGGCCCACCGCCCGGCGGGAAGCCGCTGGTCGTGGCTCGAGAAGTTCGAGCTTCGCGAGGACCGCGTGACCGGCGCCGTCGCCGGCCAGCCCGGCCCGATCGGTATCCCGCTCAGCATCAGCGGCGATGCCCGCTCTCGCCGGCTGGTCAACGCGCTTTCGGTCAACCGCACCGACGGCCGCTCCGAAATCTCCGTCTTCTGGGGCTCGCGCTACGTGTCGGAGAAGTTCGGCGATCAGGACGTCGGCGGCTGGAGCAACGTCGTCGGCGCCGATTTCCGCTTCGACCTCAGCGACACGATCGATTTCGGCGTCGCCGGCACCGTCCGCGGCGGCCTCGGCGGCGACAGCCTGGCCTGGTCCGCCGGGCCGAGCCTCGGCTTCACGCCGTTCGAGAATGGCTGGCTGTCGGTCGGGTGGAACATCGCCGGCTTCCACGACCGCGATTTCGAGGAGGCCCGCTACACGCGAAACGGCCCCTACGTGACGATGCGCTTCAAGTTCGACCAGCTGACCCTGCAGTCGCTGGGGCTGGGGGGCCGGTGATGCTGCTGCGCCTCCTCGCCTTCCTGCTCGCCGCCTTCGGCTTCGCCTCGGCCGCGAACGCTCAGCTCACCTTCCAGCTGCGCACGGGCGATCCCGTCACCAACGTCCAGTCGATGCCGATCGACAGCAACAATTGCGCCGCCTCGGGGCCGAGGGCGATGTATGTCGGCGGAGTCATCACCAACACCGGCGCGACGACGGTCAACAACATCGTCGCGACGATGAGCGGGGTGACCGGCAATTTCGCGCTCGGCCAGGCCGCCGCCCAGTCGGTCGGCTCGCTCGGCGCCGGGCAGAGCACCGGCGTCTACTGGCATGTCGACTATGGCTGCAACGTCGCCACCGTCACCTCGACGATCGGGATCGCCTCGAGCGCCGCTTCGGTGTCGCGCAGCGTCGGCCTCGGCACGGTCAGCTCGATCAGCGCCAATGCCGGCGGCAACGTCCTCTCCTCGACACTCGGGCCCGGCGCCGTGGTCGGGCAGACCATCTATTTCGACGCCTCCTACGATTTCGGCGGCACCGACGTCGGCGACGAGTTCATCCTCCAGCCGTCGGGCAGCCAGATCTTCGACGCCGTCTGCTTCCGCCTCGTCGGCACCGAGATCCGGGCCAGCAACATCACGCCGATCACCGTCGGCACCACCAACCGCATCTATTTCCGCCAGACCCAGAAGCAGTCCGGCAACGGCTATTTCGCCAACGTGCGCTACTTCTTCGAATATCAATGCGCGGGCGCGTCGACCACGGCCCGTCCCTACGCGACGATGACGTCGGGAAATGCGCTCAAATATACCGGTAATTACGACGGCTCGGGAAGCATCAGCATCAGCTTCCCGGGCGCGACCAATCCGTTCACGATCAGCAAGACGCAGGACATCAGCAGCGCCATCGCCGGCACCACGGCGACCGTCAAATATACGGTCACGGTGACCAATCCGTCGGTTTATTCCAGCCGCATCTCGCAGTTCGTCGACACGCTTCCCGCCGGCGCCAAGTTCCTCGCGCTCGACGCCGCGAGCAACGTCACCGCGGCGAATTCGAGCAGCGTGCCCGCGGCCAACGCGACCGGGACGCTCACCTTCACCGGCCGCCAGGATCAATCCTATCTGATCGCCGCGGGCGGCACGGTGAAGCTGATCTACACGGTGCAGATGCCGTCCACCGCCGGCACTTACTCCAACAGCGCCCGGGCGACGTTCGGAACCGCGACCACCCCCACCGTCAGCGCCAGCTTCTCGGTGATCACGCCGGCGCCCCTCACCCTCGTCAAGTCGAGCCAGGTCAGCACCGATCCCTATAACGGCGCCACCAACCCGAAGCTCATCCCGGGGGCGCGGGTGGCTTACACGGTGACCGTCGCCAATTCGAACGCCTTCGCGACCACCGCCGATTCGATCCTCATCGTCGACCCCACGCCGGCGCGGCTCTCGCTCTACGTGAGCCACATCTCGGGCACGAGCGGCGGACCGCTTCGTTTCCAGAACGGCGCGACTCCGTCCGGGCTGACCTATACGTTCACCAGCCTGTCGAGCCAGACCGACGACATCGACTTCTCGAACGACGGGGGCACGACCTGGACCTACGTGCCCACCCCCGACAGCCAGGGCGCCGATGCCGCGGTGAACCGGATCCGGATCCGCCCGAAGGGCGCGATGGCGGCCAACTCGAGCTTCAGCCTGCTGTTCGGCTACATCATCAAGTGAATGGTGCCCCCGGCCGGAGTCGAACCGGCACTCCTTGCGGAACTCGATTTTGAGTCGAGCGCGTCTACCAATTCCGCCACGGGGGCACTCGAGGCCCTGCTAGCGCAGGGATTAGGAGGCGGCAACCTGGTCAATTCCGCGGCGCCTGACGACGATAGCTGAGCGCCTCGGCGACATGGACCCGCCGCACCTCCTCGCTCCCCGCCAGGTCCGCGACCGTCCGCGCCACCCGCATCACCCGGTGGAAGCCGCGGGCGGAGAGGCGCATCGCGGCGGCGGCCTGGGCGAGGAGGCGGCGGCCCGGCTCGTCCGGCTTCGCCACTTCGTCGAGGCGCTCGCCGTCCACCTCGGCGTTGGTGCGGATGCCCTGCCCTTCGTAGCGCCCGGTCTGGACCTCGCGGGCGGCGGCGACCCGGCGGGCCACCTCGGCCGAGCCTTCCGAGGGCGGCGGCAGGACGAGGTCGGCGGCGGCGACGGCCTGGACGTCGACATGGAGGTCGATGCGGTCGAGCAGAGGGCCCGAGACCCGCGCCTGATAGTCGGCGGCGCAGCGCGGCGCGCGCGAGCAGGCGAGCGCCGGATCGCCGAGATGGCCGCAGCGGCACGGGTTCATCGCCGCGACGAGCTGGACCCGGGCCGGGAAGGTGACGTGGGCGTTGGCCCGGGCGACGCTGACGGTTCCGGTCTCGAGCGGCTGGCGAAGCGAATCGAGGGCGGAGCGCTGGAATTCGGGAAGCTCGTCGAGGAACAATATGCCGAGATGGGCGAGGCTGACCTCGCCCGGGCGGACCTTGAGGCCGCCGCCGACCAGCGACGCCATCGAGGCGCTGTGGTGAGGCGCACGGTAGGGCCGGGTCCGGATCAGCCGTCCGCCGGAGAGGGCGCCGGCGACGCTGGCGATCATCGACACTTCGAGCGCTTCCGCCGGGGTCAGCTCGGGCAGGATTCCGGGCAGGCAGGCGGCGAGCAGCGACTTGCCCGCGCCCGGCGGCCCGACCATCAGCAGGTTATGACCGCCCGCGGCGGTGATCTCGAGCGCCCGCTTGGCCGTCTCCTGGCCCTTCACCTGGGCGAGGTCGGGCCCGAAACCCGGCGGCTCGGCCTCCCCCGGAACCGGCGGCGACAGCACGGCGCTGCCCCGGAAATGGTTGAGCAGGGCGATGAGGTCGGGCGCGGCGACGATCTCGACGTCCCCCGCCCATGCGGCCTCCGAGCCCTGCGCCGCCGGGCAGACGAGACCGAGGCTTCGAGCCGAGGCGTTCATCGCCGCCAGGAGGACGCCCGGCGAGGGCTGGATGCGCCCGTCGAGTCCGAGCTCGCCGACGGCAACATAGCCGGCCAGGGTCTCGGTATCGATCGCGCCGAGAGCGGCGAGCATGCCGAGGGCGATCGGAAGGTCGTAATGGGAGCCCTCCTTGGGGAGATCCGCCGGCGACAGATTGACGGTGATCCGCTTGGGCGGAAGCGAGAGGCCGATCGCGGCGAGGGCGGCGTGGACCCGCTCGCGGCTCTCGGCCACCGCCTTGTCGGGAAGGCCGACGACGAGGAATTTGGGCAGGCCGGCGGAGATCTGCACCTGAACCTCGACCGCCCGCGCCTCCAGCCCCAGGAACGCTACCGTGGCGACATGCGCGACCATTGACCCTACCTCTCCTAGACTCGTGTCTTTTCGGAGAGTAAGTTGGCGATAGTCAACGGTTTCCGTGATTCAAGCTCGATGGACCGAGCCCTCTCCCGTTGCTACGGGAGAGGAAGCAGGGGCGTCTTGCGCGGCTAACACAGCTTTCCCACATGGGGGCGATGGGCAGGATCGACTGGCGGCACCTGACGAACTATCCGGCGGTGCGCAGCGCGCTGGTGGTGGTCGGCTTCATCCTGATTGGCCTCACCCCGCTGGTCGGCCCAATCCCGGGGCCGGGCGGGATCATCGTGTTGGCCGCCGGGCTCTCGCTGGTGCTGAGGTACAGCGCCTGGGCCAAGCGCTATTATGTCCGCTTCAAGCGCCGGCATCCGAAGAAAGGCGACTGGACGGACTGGGGCCTAAGGCGCCCGAGCGCAAAGCGGCGGCAGGAGCGGCTCAAGGCCGAGCAGGAGGCCGTGGCGGCCATGGGGCAATTGACTTTGGGGGACGATTTGCCTAACGGGGCCGGCAACGAAGGCCGCTCTTGCGAGGGCGGCCATTTCAATTCCGATTTTCGAGGTAAGAGCGATGAAGCGCACCTTCCAGCCGAGCAATCTCGTGCGCAAGCGCCGGCACGGCTTCCGGGCCCGGACGGCGACCGTCGGCGGCCGCAAGATTCTGGCCGCGCGCCGGGCGC
>Ga0190273_10000614_pt1 | contig 13029 bp, 16 predicted proteins | sample Popmic504IS_FD_134513 | JGI IMG/M metagenome (GOLD analysis project Ga0190273, IMG submission 134513) | Populus adjacent soil microbial communities from riparian zone of Shoshone River, Wyoming, USA - 504 IS | ecosystem: Environmental > Terrestrial > Soil > Riparian zone > Trees stand | place...
CCGCTCATCTACGCCACCACTCCGGCCTTCCTCGCCCATTTCGGGCTCGAGAGCCGGCGCGATCTGCCCGGCCTCGACGACCTCAAGGCGGCGGGCCTGCTCGACCCGATCGACGCGGCGATGGAGCAGCTCGGGCACGAGTTACTGGAAAGTGAGGACGAGGAGGACTAGGTGTCCTTCAACCTCATTGGAGATACATCATGGGCGGGTTGAGTATTTGGCACTGGCTGGTCGTCGGCGTGATCATCCTGCTGCTGTTCGGCAAGGGCCGCTTCTCCGAGATGATGGGCGACGTCGCCAAGGGGCTGAAGAGCTTCAAGAAGGGGATGAGCGAGGACGAGGAGGCGGCCGCGGCAAGGCCGGCCGAGCCGCCGCGCATCACCGAGGCCAAGACCGTCGACGCGCCCGCCGAGCGAATCCACGACGCCGACCGCGCCGATCGCCGCGAGACTTAGGACGGACCCCGAGACCTCGCGCGAAGGGCGCGCCTGATGTTCGACATCGGCTATACCGAGCTTCTCGTCATCGCCATCGTCGCCTTGGTGGTGATCGGGCCCAAGGACCTGCCGCGGGTGATGCGCACCGTCGGGCAATGGGTCGGCCGGGCGCGCGGCATGGCGCGTCACTTCCGCTCCGGCATCGACACGATGATGCGCGAGGCCGAGCTCGAGGAGATGGAGAAGAAATGGCGCGAGGAGAATGCGCGGATCCTCGCCGAGCATCCCTTCGCCGAGCCGCTCGCCGACCCGGAAGCGCTGGCGGCGCCGGCCGAGCTTCCGCCGCCGGACGACCCGGGGCCTGAACCGGAGGAGGGCAAGCCCGCCCCGCCCGCGGCCGGGGCTCCGCTGCCATGAGCGAGATCGACGAGACCCGGGCTCCGCTGATGGAGCATCTGATCGAGCTCAGGCGGCGGCTGATCTGGTCGTTCCTGGCGCTCGGCGCGGCGTTCGCGGTCAGCTTCGCTTATGCCGGGGAGATCTTCGCCTTCCTGGTCCAGCCGCTGATCGCCGGCTTCGGCACCGGCCAGGGGCGGCTGGTCTATACAAAGCTCTACGAGGCCTTCTTCACCGAGGTCAGGGTCGCCCTGTTCGCCGCCTTCTTCCTCGCCTTCCCGATCATCGCCACCCAGCTGTGGATGTTCGTCGCGCCGGGGCTCTACGCCAAGGAGAGGCGGGCCTTCCTGCCCTTCCTGATCGCAACCCCGATCCTGTTCGTCGCCGGCGGAGCGCTGGCTTATTATGTGGTGATGCCGCTCGCGATCAAATTCTTCCTCGGCTACCAGGGGCAGATTCCCGGCATCCAGCAGGAAGCCTTGCCGGCGATGGGGGAATATCTCTCCTTCGTCATGCACTTCATCCTCGCCTTCGGGATCGCCTTCCTGCTGCCGATCCTGCTGATGCTGATGGAGCGGGCCGGGCTGGTGACCCGCCAGCAGCTCAAGCGCGGCCGGCGCTACGCCATCCTCGTCGCCTTCGTCGTCGCGGCGATCGCGACTCCGCCCGACATCGTCTCCCAGTTCCTCCTCGCGATCCCGCTCATCCTCCTCTACGAGCTGTCGCTGATCGCGATCTGGTTCACCGAGCGCAAACGCGCCAAGGAGGCGGCGATCGCGCCTCCGGTTTAGCTCGTCGTCCCGGCGAAGGCCGGGACCCCGGCGGGTGAAAGGCGCCCGCGTTCTTCACTCCCTGAGGCGCCAGCCTTCGCTGCGGCGACGGTGCGCTTATCGCATTCACCCCTCAATTCACCGGCGCAATCTTTCGGTAACCTCACATCTTAGGACTTTCTTAACCTTTGAGGTGCTGAGTCGCTGCGGAGCGGGGCGAAAGCACAAGGAGGCCGACATGGCCGATCGCCGCAACCCTACCCGCCCGGCTCAGGCCGCCCGCACTCCCGACCTGCCGCCCGCCGGCACCCGCCGCTGGGTCGCCCGCCGCAAGGCTCAGGTGGTCGAAGCGGTGCTGGGCGGAAAGCTCAAGCTGGGCGAGGCGCTCCGGCGCTACGAGCTCAGCATCGAGGAGTTCAGCCTGTGGAAACGCCGCTTCTACCGCTCCGGAGTCGACGGTCTGCGCATGGGCCCGCGCCCGCGCCATGACTGAGCCGCTCCTCCCCGAGCCGTCGGTCCGGCCGCTGATGCGCAAGCCCGGCACGCGCCGCCGGCTGCTGCTCATCGACGACGAGCTTTCGGTGGCCCGGTTCATCGCCCACGCCGCCGAGGAATGCGGCTACGAGGCGATCATCACCGTCACCGCCGAAAGCTTCCGCAGCCAGTATCTGGCCTGCGACCCCGACGTCGTCGTTCTCGATCTCGCTTTGCCGCGAAGCGACGGAGTCGAGTTGCTGCGCTTCCTCGCCGAGGAGAAATGCCGGGCGCTGGTTCTCCCGATCAGCGGCTTCGACGAGCGCGTGCTCGAGGCGGCGATGCGGCTGGGCACCGCGCTCGGGCTTCGGATGACCGGGCCGCTGCAAAAGCCGGTGCGGCTCCAGCAGCTGATGGACGCGATGCAGGGACGGGAGGCGCAGGATGCGGGCTGCATCGGTTTCTGAAGCCGAGCTCCTCACCGAGCTCCACCTGGCGGTCGAGCGGGACGAGCTGTCCCTGCTCTACCAGCCGAAGGTGTCGGTCGCGGACAACCGGCTGGTCGGGGTGGAGGCGCTGGCGCGCTGGCCGCACCGGACCCTCGGCCTGGTCGAGCCTTCGACCTTCGTCCCGCTCGCCGAGCGCTACGGCCTGATCGACGAGCTGACCGACTGGGTGCTCCGGCGCGGGCTCAAGCAATGGGTGACCTGGAGCGAGCAGGGCCTTCGAACCAACATCGCCTTCAACGTCTCCGCGCTGAGCCTTCGCGACGTCTATTTCCCCGATTATCTGCACCGGCTCTGCCAGACGGAAGGGGTTCCGGCGGGGGCCCTCACGATCGAGGTGACGGAGGGGGCGACCCAGCATCTGGTGCGGCTGCTCGATACCCTGACCCGGTTCAGGCTGAAGGGGATGAGCCTCGCGCTCGACGATTTCGGTACGGGTTATTCCTCACTGCTCCAGCTTCGGCAGCTGCCCTATAACGAGCTCAAGGTCGATCAATGCTTCGTCGGCGAGGCCGTGCGCTCGCGCGAGTCGCGGCTGATCGTCAAGGCGGTGATCGACCTCGCCCACGGCCTCGGCCTCACCGCGACCGCGGAGGGCGTGGAGGATGCGGAGACCCTGGGGCTGCTCGCCGAGCTCGGCTGCGACCATGCCCAGGGCTATTTCGTCGCCCGCGCGATGGAAGGCTGGGAGCTGGCCCCGTGGCTGGTCGAGGCCGACGGCGACGGGGTGGTGCCGATCGCCTCGGCGCGGCGGAGCGGCTGAGGGCGCCGTCTCATCGGCGGCGGCGGGGGTGTAGCGCGTATTCCGGATGGATTGCCGCTTTCGCGGGAATGACGGAGATCAACGGGGGTATTCAAGATGAGGTCGCTGCGTCTTGCCGGTTTGATTGCGGCCATGGCCGCGTCGGCGGCGTGCCAGAAAGTGCCGCCGCCGGGCTCCGCCGCCCCGGCACCCGTCGTCCTCGTCGACGAGGTGGAGGCGTGGCGGGGCGTCGCTTCGCCCCGTGACCTGGCGCTGATCGACGGTCTGGCCGGCCGGTGGGAGCGGGCGCTCGCGGCCGGACGGGCGGCCGGGCTGACCCGCCGGATCTCGGCGGAAGGGGCCTTGCTGGCCCCGGCCGAACGCCTCCCGCGCGCGGCGCCGGCGCCCGGGACCTATCGCTGCCGCTACGTCCGACCCGGCGGCCGGAGGTGGGCGGCTTCGCCCGAGGGCTTTTGCTATATCGGGGTCGAGGCAGGGCAGCTCAGCCTCGCCACCGAGATTCGCGGCCTGCGCCTGGGCGGCTATTTGTGGGAGCTGAAGGGCGGCGATCGCCTCATCTTCCTGGGTGCGTCAGTGCCGGCGGGCAACCGGACCGCGGCCGCTTATGGGGACAATCCGACGCGCGACGCGGCGGGCCTGCTCGAGCGCATCGGCGAGTTCCGCTACCGTCTCACCCTGCCGGAGCCGGCGCCCGGGAGCGGCTTCACCGTCGTCGATTTCATGGCGGCGCCCCGGACCTGACGAAAAAAAGGCCGCCCGGAGGCGGCCTTTCTCGAAAGGCTGCGGCTCAGCAGTTGCCGGGCTTGCCGTCGGCGCAGTCGGTGGTCGATTCGACGTCGTTCGCGGCGCCGTGAACCGTATTGCAGGCGCTGAGGGCCAGGCCGGTGGCGATGAAGGCGAGGGTGATAAGCTTACGCATGTTCCGTCTCCTCGAATGCTCCACCCAGCACGTCGCCCGGTGTCGCAAGGTAGAAGGGAAATGCGGGGGCCGGTTTATGGTTCCTCTTCCGCCATTCCGCGAACGCGGGAATCGAGCGGGCGGTTGCCGGAGCGGCCAAGCCGAGGGGAGCTGGACAAATTTGAGCCCGGAGGCGCCACCGGGGGGGGGGAGGTTGGCGCGTCCGGGCTCATGTCGTGGATAGCGAGAGCGGGGGGGCAAAAGGTCACTATCCGAACTGCATAACGAGGAAGGCGCGGAGCGGTTCCGCCGATCCCGGAAAAAAAATTGCATCCCGTGCAGATTTTTCGAAACCGCCCCGAGCTTCCGCCGGTTCAGAGGGCGAAAAGGAGCCCAGCATTGTGACAAATCCGCCGAAATCCACACCGCACAGCGACATGAACGGGGTCCATCGCGACGAGAAGCCCAATGTCGAAAGCGCCGTCGAGGCAGGGCAAGGGACCGAGGACCTGGCCCGCGCTGCCAGGGAAAATGCGGCGAGGCCGGATTATTCGGACGATGTGAAGAACAGGGACGATCGGAGCGCTTGATCCTCCCCACCGCTTCGCATGGGGAGGATCTAGCGGTCCCCCTTGTCCACCACCGCGACCGCCAGGGTATACCGCCCGGCCTCGAGATCGCGCTCGATGGTGGAGCGGAGCTGGCGTGACAGGCCGGTGACGATCCGCTCGAACCGTTCGGTCAGCACGGTCTCGCAAGTGGCTCCGGGACGAAGGCTGTCCGATTCGATGGCGAGCTGCGCCGTGCCGGGATTCGCCCCCTCGCCGGTGAGGGCGATGCTGACCGCTCCGGCGCCGCACAGCATCGCATATTCGGCGATCTCGGTGATCAGGAAGGCGACGGAGACGGCGACGTCCTGGGTGACGTAATAAGGCTCGAGGGCGAGCCGGATGCTCATCCCGAGCGCCGAAGCGGGGGCGGTCGCGCGCAGGTTGGCGGCCAGCTCGGAGATGAGCGGCTTCAGGGCAACTCCGCGATTCTCCTCGAGCTCGGCGAAATGGTTGCGGTGGACAACGGCGAGCGCGTCGACCCGCCGCTGGATCGAGGCGTAAGCGGCGGCAACCTCCTCGTTCGGCGAGCCGCGCGAGTGGATGTTGAGCAGGGAGGCGACGACCTGGAGGTTGTTCTTCACCCGGTGGTGGACCTCGCGGACCAGCTTGGTCTGGCGCTCGACCGCGGCTTCGAGCTCGGCCTCGTGATGGGCGAGGGTGCGGACCGCCCGGTCGAAGGCTTCGCCCAGCTCCCGGATCTCCCGAGCCGGGGTGGCGACCCGGGGGAGGGCGAGCTCGCGATCGCCGGGACGGTAGGCGGCGACGGCGCGCTCCATCCGGGCCAGCGGCTTGAGCACCAGCCAATTGAGGATCAGCCAGCCGATCGCCGTCGCGAACGCCCACATCAGGACCGGAAGCAGGATGAGCAGCACGTCCGCAAAAGTGAGCGGCACCGCGGACAGGAGGATGCTCAGCCGGAGCTGATCCCCGGCCACCGATTCGGTGCCCTCCACCCTCTGCCGCCAGGCGCCGGCCTTGAAGCCGGAGCGGAGCACCATCCGCCGCGGGCCTTCGCTGAGGTCGAGGTTGAAATCGCGGCTCGTGCCGGGAATGTAGGTAAGGTTGGCCAGGGCCTGGCGGTCATATTCGGCGATCCCTTCCATCTCCCCGCGCTCGCCGAAGACGAAGAGGCTGAGGGCCGAGCCGTCGGCGCGCATCCGGGCGATGGTTCCGGACCGGCGGGCGCGAACGGCGCCGACCGAGGGCGCGAAGCCGGCGCTGGCGCAGCGCAGGTGGCCGTCGCGGGCATATAAAGCGTAGCGGACCGGCACCGGGCCTTGCTCGAGCTGCCTCAGGGTGGTCTCGCAGACCCTCGATCCTTCAGGCGTGAGCGAGATGGCGACGCTTGCGGTGTTGATGGTGAGAACGCTGCGCGAGAAGGCCGAGTTCAGCCGCTGCGCCTTGAGCTGGAGCCGCGAGAGGGTCTCGTCGTACCGGTCCGCCTGCTTCTCGTCGGCGCTCTTGATCGAGACGAGGATTGCCACCAGCCCCAGCGGGAAGAGCGCCACGCTGAAAATAAGCGCCATCTTGAGCCCGGTCGAGAGACGGGCGAAGCGGGATGCAAGCCAGCTTTTCGCTTCAGTCGCCACGCCGTTCCGATACCGCCGAGCGGCGCCTCCGGTAGTGAGTACGAATCCTAACCCAGCCTGCCCAGCAGATCGAGCATTTCCGGGGGAATGGTCTCGTCGACGGCGTCGCTATACGCCTTGCGCAGCGCCTGGCCGATCTCGGCATTGGGACCGCGTCTCTTCCGGCTTCTGGGCATGTCTTCACTATCGGCCGGAGGGGTGGGATCGGTCTTGCGGCGGCGATCGCTCTCGTTCTCGAAGCTCAAATCTTCTACCCCTCGCGACGCCACTAGCCGCGCCCGCTCATTGCAACCGGCGTCCGTCACGGCCGCCGATCAAGTCGACCGAATGCACAGGACCCACCCCGCGGCCAGATAATGGCCCGCAGTCGCCGTGGAAACAAAAAACTCGCTGAATGGTTCCAACGCCGCGTGAGGAGCGGGCCGGGCCGAAAATTCCTCCTGTTCGCAGCATTGCACCCACTTGAACGGTGGTTGCAAAGCGCGGGCACAACCTCAATAGGACCCGGATCGAACAGGAGTCTAAACGAACATGTCGCTTGGTCAGGATCTCGCGCCGCACCTCCCCTTCCTGAGGCGCTATGCGCGCGCGCTCACCGGCACCCAGGGCCATGGCGACGCTTTCGTCAAGGCGACACTGGAGGCGATCGTCGCCGCTCCGAACGAATTCCCGCGCGACGTCGACCCCCGGCTCGGACTCTACCGGACCTTCCACGCCATCTGGTCCTCGGCCAATATCGAGGAGGATCCGGAAGGGCTCGACGCCGACAACCCGGCCGACATCGCCAAGGCGCGGCTCGCCCGGATCACGCCGCTGTCGCGCCAGGCCCTGCTCCTGACCGCGATGGAAGGCTTCACGCCCGAGGATGCCGGCTATCTGATCGGGGCCTCGGCCGACGACGTCGAGCGGCTGGTCTCCGAGGCGCTCGCCGAGATCGAGCGGCAGACTCGCGCCGAGGTCCTCATCATCGAGGACGAGCCGATCATCGCCATGGACATCGAGACGATCGTCCGCGACCTCGGCCACACCGTCACCGGAGTCGCCGTCACCCGCGACGAAGCGGTGGCCCAGGCGATGGCCCGGCGCCCCGGCCTGGTGCTCGCCGACATCCAGCTCGCCGACGACAGCAGCGGAATCGACGCGGTCAAGGACATCCTCGCCGAATTCCAGGTGCCGGTCATCTTCATCACCGCCTTTCCCGAGCGGCTTCTGACCGGGGAGCGGCCCGAGCCGACCTTCCTCATCACCAAGCCGTTCCAGCGCTCGACGGTGAAGGCGGCGATCGCCCAGGCGCTGTTCTTCGACAGCGCCACCTTGCCGGCCTGAAGGCGCTCCACGGAACCCGCTTGGGCAGCGGGCGTTGCGCCACCATAACGAGCGGAACCGAGGGATCATGGACGAGCGCGAACAGCATATCGACACGACGAGCGCGCGTGCGGGGGCCACTCCGCATATGACCCGCTATATTCTGCCGATATCCCTGGGACTTGTGGTTATTCTCTTCGCGCTCTTGTTGTTTCTCTGGAAGTAGAGGCCTACATTCTTGACCGAAGAGATGGGGGCTCCGGCCCGGCCGGACCGCACGAGCGACATCAGTAGAGCGTATAACGGGGGCAGCTTGGCACAGCAGCCGGAATCGGACGAGGACGACAACGAGACGCCGCGCTTCGAGCCGGTGCCGCTGCCGGACGACGAGTTCAAGGACCAGCTCGCGCAGGTCATCCCCCATCTGCGCGCGTTCGGCCGCTCGCTCTCGGGCAGCCGCGACCTCGCCGACGACCTCGTCCAGGAGACGCTGCTCAAGGCCTGGGCGGCGCGCAAGCGCTTCCAGGCCGGCACCAACATGCGCGCCTGGACCTTCATCATCCTGAGGAACCTGTTCCTCAGCCAGATGCGCCGGGCGCGCTTCAAGGGCGAGTGGGACGAGATCACCGCGTCGAAGATGCTGGCCGCTCCGGCGAGCCAGGACCGGCATGTCGAACTGACCGACATGCAGCGCGCCCTGCTCCATCTCCCGCAGCCGCAGCGCGAGGCCCTGATCCTGGTCGGCGCCGGCGGCTTCGCCTATGAGGAAGCGGCCGAGATTTGCGGCTGCGCGGTCGGCACGATCAAGAGCCGGGTCGCCCGCGGCCGGGTCGCGCTCGAGGCGCTTCTCACCGACGGCAAGCTCCCCTCGCGCCGCGAGCATGAGAATGAGGGCGGCCGCTCGGCGCTGCAGAGCATCATGAGCGAAGTGGACGAACTGAGCCGGGATCGCGATCCGGGGCTTTAGCGTCCGTCGCCCCAGCGAAGGCTGGCGCCCCGTGGGGTGAAGGGCGCCGCGTTCAGTTCTCGCTGGGGTCCCAGCCTTCGCTGGGACGACGGATTACGCCTGATCCAGACGGACCAGCAATTCCTCGAACATGGCGAGCGAGCGCACCTCGCCGTCCATGGCGAACGCCTCGCGCAAGGCGTTGCCGACGCCGGCATGAACCGTCGGCGGCGCGACTTTCACGAAGCGCCTGGAGGAAGCATGGACCATGGCTTCTAATCTCGGATTCAGCGTATTCACGAACCTCAGAACGCGCCGGGAACGGTGGAGTTTCAACCGTTGCGCGTCCTCAACGGAACTAACTTCGGCTGTTGTATGAATGAAACACAGAGTGAAGAAGCGGTTAAGGACGCGCTCCGCCGGGCGCGGGAGCATTCGTCGTTCCTCAAGCTCCAGCTCGAGCGCTTTCCCGATATCGCCCAAGAGCTTGAGGCAGGACGGGCCGAAGAAGCGATGGCTCGAGCCGCCCGGGCCGGGGCTGGTGCCGGGGATGTCGGCGCCGCCTTGAGGATCGAGCGGAGCGCGCTCGCCGCGGCGCTGGCGGTGGCGGACCTGGCCGGTGCGATCCCGCTCGAGCGGCTGATGGAGGCGCTCGCCGACCTCGCCGACCGGGCGCTGAGCCGGGCTCTGGCGGCCGCCTTCGCCGAGCGGACTCCGGACGACGCGCCGCTCGGCTTCGCCGTCATCGCGCTCGGCAAGCATGGCAGCCGCGAGCTCAATTACTCCTCCGACGTCGACCTCCTCTTCCTCTACGACCCGGCGATCCTGCCGCTGAAGCCGCGCGAGGAGCCCGGGCAGGGGGCGCTGAGGATCGGCAACCGTCTCGTCGAACTGCTCCAGAAAAGGGATTCGGAAGGCTATGTCTTCCGGGTCGACCTGCGCCTCAGGCCTTCCCCCGAAGCGACTCCGATCGCGCTGCCGGTCGACGCCGCCATCTCCTATTACGAATCCTCCGCTCTGCCCTGGGAGCGGGCGGCGTTCGTCCGGGCCCGGCAGGTCGCCGGGGACGAGGCGGTGGGCCGCTATTTCCTCGACGCCCTCCATCCCTTCGTGTGGCGGCGTTCGCTCGATTTCGGAGCGATCAGCGAGGTCCAGGCGATCACCCGCCGGATCCGCGACCATTATTCGCAGGGCCAGATTTTCGGCCCCGGCTTCGACGTCAAGCGCGGCCGCGGCGGAATCCGGGAGATCGAGTTCTTCGCCCAGATCCACCAGCTCATCCATGGCGGACGCGAGCCGGCGCTGAGGGCTCCGGCGACCCTCGACGCCCTTGCGGCGCTGAAGGCGGCGGAGCGCATCCCCGCCGATTCCGCCGACGGTCTGGCCGAGGCCTATCGCCTGCTGCGCACCGTCGAGCACCGGCTGCAGATGGTCGACGACCGCCAGACCCACGTTTTGCCCGCGGACCCCGCCGCGCTCGACAATGTCGCCCGGCTGCACGGAGTCGCCTCGGGCGACGCCCTGCTGCAACTGCTGGAAGCGCCGGTGAGCCGCTGCGGAGAGCTGTATGACGGCCTCGCCGGCCATGGCGAGGACAGGGTTCCGCTGAATCCGGAAGCGCTGGAGTCGCATCTGCGCCGCGCCGGGTTCGACGATCCCACTTCGGCGCGGCTCCGGATCGAGGGCTGGCGGGGCGGCAAGGCGCGCTCGCTGCGCACCGCCGCGGCCGGCGAGGCGTTCGAGGCGATGCTTCCGGTGCTGATCGAGGCGTTCGGGCGGGCGCCGGATCCGATGCGGGCGATGAACCGGTTCGACGACGTCGTCACGAGGCTTCCGAGCGGGGTGAACTTCTACCGGCTGCTCGAGGCCCGCCCCGGCCTCACCGAGCATCTCGGAACCATCCTCAGCCATGCCCCGGCGCTCGCCGAGCAGCTCGGGCGGCGGCCGCAACTGCTCGACGGGCTGGTCGACGCCTCCGCTTTCGAGCCGGCGCCGCCGGTCGAAGAGCTGATCCGCGATTTCTCCCGCTCCGACCGGGAAGACGAGGATTACCAGCTGATCCTCGACCGGGTGAGGCGGCGGGTGAACGAACGGCGGTTCGCGCTCGGGGTACAGCTGATCGTCGCCCATTCCGATCCGATCGAGGCCGCCGAGGGCTATTCGAGGATCGCCGAGGCCGCGATCAACGTCCTCGCCAGCGCCGCCATCGCCGAGTTCGAGGCGACCCACGGGCGGGTGACCGGCTCGGAGCTTCTGGTCATGGGGCTCGGCCGGCTCGGCGGCGAGGCCCTGACCCACGCCTCCGATCTCGACCTCGTCTATCTGTTCAGCGGTACCCACGAAGCGGAAAGCGACGGGCCGCGGCCGCTTCGGGCGACCGATTATTTCAACCGGCTGGCGCCTCGGGTCACCGCCGCCTTGAGCGTCCCCACCGCTTCGGGCCCGCTCTACGACGTCGACACAAGGCTCCGCCCCTCCGGCACCGACGGAATGCTCGCGGTGAGCCTCGAAAGCTTCGCCCGCTACCAGGACGAGCAGGCCTGGACCTGGGAGCATATGGCGCTGACCCGGGCCCGGCCGGTCTTCGGGTCGGCGCAGGGGCGGGCGGAGCTCCAGGCGGTGATCGACTCCACCCTGGCCAAGAAAAGGGACCCGGAGCGGCTCATCGCCGACGCCGTTGCGATGCGGGCCGAAATGGCCTCTCACAAGGCGGCGAAGGGACGGTTCGACATCAAGCTCGGCCCGGGCGGGCTGGTAGATCTCGAATTCGCCGTCCACGCGCTTCAGCTCAAGCACAATGTCGGCCTTCACCCCCATCTCGAGGACGCGCTCGAGGAGCTTGTCGCCGCCGGCCTCGTGTCGGACGCGATCGATCCGGCGCTTCGCCTGCTGACCCGGATGCTGGTCATGTTCCGGCTGGTCTCGCCGGCGTCGGACGAGCCGCCCGACGAGACCAAGCCCCTGGTCGCCGCCGCCTGCGGCCTGGCCGACTGGAACGCTCTGCTTGCGGCGCACGACGCGGCGCGGCAGAGGGTGGCGGAGCTGTGGCGGACCGTGTCCGGCGCCTAGACGGAGGAAGAAATGCTGAGCGAAGGCGACAAGATTCCGGACGTGAAGCTGACGAGCATAGAGGGCAAGGCGATCAGCCCGGCCGATTTCAGCGGGCAGAAGCTGGTCCTCTATTTCTACCCCAAGGACGATACGTCCGGCTGCACCGCCGAGGCGCAGGCCTTCACCGCGCTCGCCGACGAGTTCAAGAATGCCGGCACCTGGATCCTCGGAGTATCCAAGGACGATTCGAAGAAGCATGTGAAGTTCATCGAGAAATATGGATTGAAGGTGCCGCTCGCGAGCGATTCGGACGGCGCGGTCTGCGAGGCGTTCGGAACCTGGACCGAGAAATCGATGTACGGCCGCAAATATATGGGCATCGACCGCGCCACCTTCCTCGTCGACCGCGACGGCGTGGTGAAGAGGGTGTGGCGCAAGGTGAAGGTGCCGGGTCATGCCGAGGAAGTGCTGGAGGCGGCGCGGGCGCTGCCGTGAACCGTCGCCCCAGCGAAGGCTGGGGCCCCAGGGGGTGAAGACCCTCGCGCTTTTCACCCGGCGGGGCCCCAGCCTGCGCTGGGGCGACGTTCAGGCCCCGCTCAGCCGCACATTGACAAACGCCTTCGCCTAGGTCAGCTTTCGAAGGATGAAGCCGATGCGCGCCTCCGCCGCTTTCACGAACGCGACGCTCTGTGCCGCGGCTTCCAGCTATTATTATTACGGAATCGCTCGGGCGGGACCGGAATAGCGCGCGCTTAACAAGCCAGGCTTCAAACCGACCCCGTCCGGACCTCCGGGCGGGGTTTTTCATGTGGAGAGACCCGATGTTCACCGATTTCACCCAGACCCTGCCGCCGCCGCGGCCGGCCCGTCCGCCGGGCACGGCCGAGGACTGGACGATCCCGCAGCATTGGGAGCGCTTCGGCGCCGAGGAGCATCGCGTCTGGGACACGCTCTTCGCCCGCCAGCGCCGCAAGCTCGCCGGCCGCGCCGTCGCCGCCTTCGAGCGCGGGCTCGATACCCTGCGCCTGTCGCGCTCCGGAATCCCGGATTTCGACGATCTCAACGAGCGGCTGTTCGCCCGCTCGGGCTGGACGGTGGTGGCGGTGCCGGGCCTGCTTCCGGACGAGATCTTCTTCGCCCATCTCGCCCGCCGCCAATTCCCCGCCGGCAATTTCATCCGTCCCGCCACCAGCCTCGATTATCTCGAGGAGCCGGACGTGTTCCACGACGTCTTCGGCCATGTGCCGCTGCTCGCCGATCCCTGGTTCGCGGATTTCGTCCAG
>Ga0190273_10000615_pt1 | contig 13028 bp, 14 predicted proteins | sample Popmic504IS_FD_134513 | JGI IMG/M metagenome (GOLD analysis project Ga0190273, IMG submission 134513) | Populus adjacent soil microbial communities from riparian zone of Shoshone River, Wyoming, USA - 504 IS | ecosystem: Environmental > Terrestrial > Soil > Riparian zone > Trees stand | place...
ATCGATAATATTATCGATAAAACAAGAACTATCTGTAGCCAGAAATCGACGCTACTTCTAGCGAGATTTCGTCTACCTTTTAAGTGAAACGGCCACGGTTCTGACTGGTGATGTGTGCCTAAGTCAGCTCCAATAACACTAAACTGTGCATTGATCAGTGGGGTGGACAAGGATACAGTTGTAGATAGTTGTGCTGGCACCACTAACGGCACACGCAAACCAAATGGTTCTTGTCGCTAAACTACAAGGATTCCCACTGGACACGCTCAGCCTTGGGAATGATGCCTAGATTTTCTGACAGTGTCTATTACGATGCTCTATTTGCGAGCCTGGCGATTGCAAGCGATCTGCCGTTGCTAGCTGTTCCATGACCTGCAAGACAATGGACAGCTTAACTGACTATGACTTCTGCCACATGATTCGTACAAATAGACCTTGTTCTTCCTAAGGTCTATAAATCATCCGACGTTGCATTCTTTTCCTCCGCGATCCAACAACCTCGTGGTATTCGATTTCTTACTGGTTACTATGCAACCTTGTCGAGATGCCCAGACAGCCTTGATCAACTGGAATAGGAATTCTACGGGAAACCCAGAACAGGATCGGTTCATCCCAAGAATAGCCTTGATTCGGAAGCTCTTCAACAGGCCCCGAGTTCGCCGTATACTGCGATGCCACGAAGGCGATTGTCATGACTGTGGAGGAGACTACAAATTTCTTTGTTCTGGCAGGGGGACTCGGATGGAGCCTGCAGGTGAAGTTGAACGAATTCTCCCAAAAGCGTACCAGCTGGAAGATTTGACTGCGACCGCCATAACGCTTTTTGCTCTCTTTGTCAGGATTGGACACCCACTGCTCATCATACCACTCTTAGAGGCTGGTCGCAACGACTCTAATGCGTCTGACAGCTACTGCGAGGGGTCGTTTGAGTTCCCCAAGATCCGGGAGAGGTACTGGAACGAGTGTCGCCACGGGACAGAGTCTAATGATGACTACTCTATAAAGGTAGCTGTACTGATCCAACAGAACCTTTCGGATTTCGTTCGCCCCATATTTCGAGACGAGAATTTTCACAGAGTTCACCAAAATTTGAGGCTACCCATCTACAACGAGAAGCTCATTGGTGAAGGCTCATTTGGCAAAGTTTTTGCCTTTCAAATCTTTGAAGGATACAACAGATTACCTGTGAGTTTGTCTCAAGCTAGTAGCTTGCAAGATCACTGTTTGACCCCAGCTTAGACATTTAAAAATGTCCAGAAGTTCGCACGAAAGGTGATCTCGCGCGGTCTCGAGACTGGGGCTCTGCCAGGCCACGAGGAAGGCCGCAAACTCAGCATAGTCAATGCGTTGGGGAATCCTCACATTGTTCAAATCGTAACATCTTTTACATATCGGGACGAGTTCAATATTGTGTTCCGCCAGGCAACGACGAACCTTGAAAAGGCTTTACGAGAGCCTCAACACCAACTCTCACAGATTGTGCCACCGCTGCAATCCTGTCAATTATGGCCACAGATGCTAGGACTTGCCAAAGCTCTGAAAGCCTTTTCTAGTGGCAACTGGAACCGGTCAACAGAACCTGATGATAGCAATTCATCTACTGAAGAAGCTGAGAACAGCCGAGTCAGTCGAAATGACAGCGTTGCAATTCACTTCGACCTCAAACCGTCGAACATCCTCGTGGATAGGTCGTCACCAAACCCGCTAAAGTTTGATCTTATCATTTCGGATTTTGGACTTGCACATATCAAGGATACAACCAGCGGTAGCTCAGATACTCGAGATCGAGGTGGTGATGAAGCGTATGCACCGCCAGAATGTATGTTGGATAAACAAAGTCGCAAATACGATATATGGTCCCTTGGCTGTATATTTCTTGAAGTACTTACTTTTCTTGTCATGAGCTACGATGGCGTCAGAGCCCTTGATGCCGCACGTCGCAGACCTAGTGCGCATGGAGCACGGCAGAATCTTCGGTTCTGGGAGGAAGTTCCCCGGGCTGGTCCATCACTCAAGGAGAGCGTAGAAGAGTTTGTGTCTCAGTTGGGAGAACAAGCTGATATTCGAGGAGGCTATAGCAGAAAGGAGCAACGCCTCATAGCCAATACTATTACCATGATCAGGAAAATGCTTTGCATCGAGCCAAGACATCGCCTCACCTCGAAAGAAGTGGTCTGGTGGCTTGAGCGGATAGGATGTGGGTATGAGATGCGGGATGTGCAAGGTAGTTCCGTTGGTCCAGATTTGGCTGACACGGTTTTCAATCAAAGACCCGATGTGGAGGAGCAGACAACACACCAGAGATCTGTAAGTCAGCAATGGTGGGAATCCGCAAAGAAGGACGTCCAACTTGCGGAGAGAAGGAATGCGGAGTTTGAACTCGAACCAAGAAGCTTGAAAGGTTTGCGTGGGCTTTTCATTCGTTCGAATACGGATCCAAACGAAGAACCGTCAAGGGCAATCTTGCAAGTCTTTGCTGAAGAAAAGGGGCACTTGCGATTCGTGGTTACTTCTTTGAATCTAGTTGGCCAACAACCTCTCGAGCAAAATTGTCCCGGGCAGTATGTACACCTTATGCCTCAATATGCATTTCGAAAGGACCATACAAGGAGTAACGATGCAGGAATACGCCTTGTCTGGAGCCACGACCTACACAAATCCGTTATGAGATACGACCTCTCTGGTGAGCTCAACGATCTTCGTAAGATCCATGGGGCCCTTTTAGGTCAAGAGATTTATCACACGATCCAGGTCCAAGATGTTGCGTTGGTGCAGCCCTACACGTCCCGTTGGAGGGCTTCGAAACTGAACGGAATTAATGACGAGGAAGGCCCTTTCACAGTGCAGTTATGGAGGGAAAATGCATCTCGGATCTCCAGTGAAATACGCCGAAAAGCTAGAAATTGCCGAATTGTCGTATACTTCTCGACGAAAGTATACATCATTCCATTTCACCAGTTGCTTCGCCTTCCACCAGAAGCTGAGATTTCGGAAGAGTCCTTGACTGTCCTCGAGAGTCGCACAGTAGGCGACACCAAGCAGACGTTCGAGTTGACAGTGCTCCAAGCTTCGGAACCGCCACATATCCTTCCTACCTTCCCCCTGGACGCAGCCCGATTGGAAGACTCGTTGACAAATCAACCTGTGGCTTTCAAGGCTTTCACAATCAGCTTCAGAGCACACGACCACCTGCATAGCTTCTGGAGGGACTACCGAGTACTCAAAGAGCACTGGCTTCAAGAGACAGGTGTCAAACCAAAACTCTTTGCGAACACTCCCCCAACCTTGACGCTCAACTTTACTTGAGAGTTTAGAGCCATGAACATTATCGGATTCTGGAGGCACTTTCTAATAATGGCAAGCTCCCCAAATCAGCAAATTAGACATCCTGCCTTTGCTTTTCTTGTGAGAACACCGCCTTTACTTGTTCAGTCCGTGCCAAGCGACTTGCACGACGTTCGAACCACAACCAAATCCCAATCGTGATGCAGAGAAGGCAAATTGTGAGGACCAGAAAAATGAAGAACTCGGAGTCGAATTTTAGGATGCTGGCCTTGTTTTCCTGAATGTGTATATAGTTCATACTCAGTAGTGTCTGGATTCATACATTAATGAACCTCTGTAGCTGGGAGAGAGATTCGCATCCTACTTACGGAAACGAAGGAGGCTGGAAGATACAACAATGCCAGAATCGTAATAACTTTCAATGTACGAGAGTCGCGCCTAGATTTTCTGCTAAGCTCAAGCATTATAGAAGTGTCAACAGCAGCAAGTCGTGCCATCTCTGATGCTTTGTCGATTTGCTGTCGTTCAATCGAGGTGCGAACCTGACAAGAGTTAATCTTTGCGAACGGCTTGGTTGGTACATTGTCATTACCAGTGCAACTGTATCATCTAAAGATGTAGATAACATCCTTGATCTTTCCAGCTCGTTTGCAAGTCGTGAGATCATGTTACTTGCCCATTTCGGTGAAGTCATGCCCGTGTCCCGAACGTGAAGGGCACGCAGATTGTCTAGATCTGTTTGTAAGCCGCGAATTGCTTCGTGTATGCTGCGCCGGACCCGCTGCAAAGCCTCCAGGTCGATGACGGATACATCGAGGTTAACACCGAAATGATCACCATCAGTCATGCTGAGTGACGGCGCTGAAGCTTTCAGTTGCTATATTCTGTCAGAGCTCAAACTTAAAGGGAAATACTGGTAGCACTTACCAGTTGATTACACAAACCTTCAAGGTAATCAAGATGCGCTGGCCATTTGTGAATGGCGGTGGAAAATGCCAGTGATAGAACGTCCTCAGCCTCTACACTTCTGTCCTTGCGAGCTTTCTGGAAGCGTTTGGGTAACCTCTTGATAGGGTTTATCACAACGATAGTATTCTGATCCCGATTGCGATCTGAATGAAGATAAATTCCCATCTGCCTGATTGTCCATGGGTTTGCTACATTGGAGCGGCCGTGCTCATCAGCATATTTGATCACGAATGAACAAGCTATCAAATGTCAGTGCGAATTATCGTTTCCTGGAGATCGTGATACTGACCGTAGACATTCTCTGAGCAGTCTCTGTGCTCTTGATAGGGAGGTATGGGGTTCGGATCGTAATTGACTTTGGTTCCAAATGCTCTTACTAGTTCGAGCAATGGTGGAAATGCTGCAAGTGAAGAAAATAGCGCCTTAAAGCCCGCGTAGGTTATTGCCAGCTGTCCAATTGACCCAAATTGAGGTACCGATCTTTGAACAATTAGCACACCGTGTTGAGACTCTTCTGGGGGTTCGAGGAGGTGCTCTACATCATCCTGACACCACGGTAATCCACCGATTTCTCTTATGGTTAGAGACATTTCCATAAATGAGATACGAAAACATACCTCCAGATACTCCAGCAGGGAGTTCGTGCCATCCAGATAAAATGCTCTCATCTGTCAGTATGATAAGCAAGCGGACAGCTAAAAGACTTACGGGAGCCGCTGGCCTCGGTGACTTGAATGTAAGTCTCCTGATCGTCCACGAAGAGGCGAGACGAATCTTCCAACAGATCCTTCTCAAGTGACTCCAGATCACAGTTGAAGTAAAACATTTCTCTTGTACAATGCCGTACAAAATACAAACTGCCAAGTATCGATGTCAAGATGTATGAAGTGAACGTCCCAAGGAACTTTGGATGGGCCAACAAAGAGTGACTTTCTACGAGCCTCTCCCTTGGAACAATCAATACAGGCACATTAAAAACTGCGTATTATATTCTGGCAGTTTCCTGTCTGCGTCCTGGGCTGACCACAGCGGAGATATGGAACAGAGTAAATGCAGCCTACTATCCATTGCATACCAAGCCACATGCAGAATGCTAATGGATCTCCATCAGGAGGGGAATTTTAGCTGCGGACGGCTGTTCGCTCCGCTTGCACTACTGGTAGGAAATTTAAGGTATCGAGCCCTAAATGCGACCCGGAAGCCTTGTCCGAAACGCCTATCTGAACCCATTCTTCCGCAACATCACTGCCCGTTCGATGATCATCATCGCTCTTCTGTTTCTTCGAAGAGTTCCTCCTTTCGAATGCGATTGGATCTCTTCTGTAACTCCGCAATATCTTCCTGTTATGGTCATTAGTCATATTCTTTCGAGCATATCATGCACGAACGCCTGTCAATTGTCCACCTATCTTGACGGACAAGACAATAACATCGTCGAGGATCTGTGTGAAGCGTTAGTTTGTGGATATGACAATGTGGCAGCAAGGCAGACAGCATAATCCCACTTAGTTCCCACCTTTGCGTCATTCTCGCTCAGCCACTGCTTGAGTACTTTTTCTTTGATGTAGCCAAGACCACTTTGAGGAGGTCCTGTTCTGATGTTCTGCCTTTCATACCCTGGCGCAACCTCCAGTTTGATATCCGGTCTGGACATGATATGGCACGCTTAATTACAGCGCCGAATGTGGGAAGCTGAGACTACGACTAAGACCAGCAAGGTTGACACAAGGTTTTATGTGCGTCCTCATCATACACGGAGACCCTGGCTGACTGTTGCCGCCCATGTATGATCTAGACTCGCTAATACTCCTCAAGGCTTATCAGCACCCCAGTTGCGCAATAAGTGACTGGACGCCACTCGCTTGCAGGTGCCAGCAACCCTTCCAAGCGACTCTCATGATGCCTTCAAAAGGGGTATCTCATACAAACTAGGCGCCTCTGGATACATCTAGATATGTTGGTTTTGCCTATTGCCTATTGCCTTCTTTTCGCGGCCATCTGCCACATTCTGGCCTGATATCTCGTGTACAAGCGGTGAAGTCTATTGCTCAGCTCTTAAGTATGAGACAGTGTCGATGCTCTTGTCGTGGCACCTTGAGATACTCTGTAGGCAAGACCAGCTTCACATGTGAGTAACATCGTCGAGTCTGATGCGCAGGACCTCAGATGCCACCCAACGTACACTGCTCTCAGCTTACATTGGACTTATTCCCTCATTGCGTGGTCTTCCTTACAAATAGATATTTGAATCAAGCCTGCGATAAGCTCGAAGAGCTTCATAGCTCAATCTAATGGCCGAAATCTATGCTCTTCGAGAAACGAGATCGGGATCGATACCAAGAAGGACCTTGACAGAAGACGAAGACCGATCCGGGCTTGACCATGACCCACAATTCACCGAACATATAACTATACGCAAGCAGAACCTCAATGTCTTCGACGTCGCTTCCCTGATACTGAACAAGATGGTGGGGACTGGGATCTTTACGACTCCAGGGAGCATTGTACTGCTGAACAAGAGCAAAGGCCTGACCGTCGCACTTTGGGTTCTTGGTGGACCATATTGTCTATTGTGTTTGCTAGTCTACCTTGACTATGGCACAGGATTTCCTTTCAACGGGGGAGAACTCATCTACCTGAATGCGGTCTGGCCGTTGCCCGATCTATTACAGGCATTTTTGTTCGCTGGCTTCTTCATTGCATTGGGACATACCGCCGGCAACGCCGTGGCCTTCTCGAGACACGTTATACTTGCTGCCCAGCACAAATCAGCCCCAGGCCATCCGGAGACAATCGAATTTGATTCCCGCCTCACTAAGTCTATTGCGATAGTCATCCTCGGTCTTGTGTGCTTCTTACTTTGGATTTCACCAAAGACTGGACTCTTATTGAACAAGTTACTGGCCCTATACAAGATATTGCTGCTGCTAGTCCTAGGAATTGCTGGTATTGCGTCTCGTCCCGATGCAAACCCTAGCGCAGGCTCCAGTGATTGGATCCCACCGGAAGGCGGGATGAACACGATCGCAGGTTTGATCTACATAATATACAGCTATACAGGCTGGGAGAATGCCAACTACATCATCGGCGACATTTCCACGAAGAGAAAGGACCTCCGCAACGGAGCATTCAGTGCTGTCGCTCTGGTGACTCTGCTCTACACACTAATGAGTGTGGGTTTATTTGAAGCATGCACCATGGTAGACCTTGGACTCAATGACTCTTCCAGCCCATCGGTGGTACAACGAGATATAGCCACGCCCACGACAACCACTTCATCAGCTGCTCCGTCAGCAACCAAATTAGACTCAGATCTCAAGATCGCCCAGGTATTTGCGGAGAACGTCTTTGGTCATCGCCGTGGCGTCGAAATATGTATCGCAATCAGCGCTGTCGGCAATCTCATAGCTGTTGCATACACCAGCAGCAAAGTCAAACAGGCTATCGCACTCCATCACTTTCTACCCTTCTCGGACTTCTTCGCCAGAGACGACCACTTTATGACGCCTGGCGGCGCATTGCTACTTCATTGGATCTGCTCATCCATTGTCGTAATCGCCATGCCAAACTCAACCGAGGGGTACAACTTTGTCATCTCACTTTTCACGTATGGACAGCTCTTGGTAGGGGTCGCTGTTGGCTTAGGTCTCCCACGGCTAGAGAATGCCGTAAAAAGATCGAAGCTCAATGCGAATTGGAAACCTTTCTTCAGTAATAGCACCTTGACTTGGATATTTGGCCCTTTGTTGGCGGGTATCAACTTAGTTGTGATGATCGGCGCGGCTGCAACAACGACAACAGACGAGGAGATCCCAAGATGGCTGCTGCCTGTCATACTATTCTCAGTCTTGTTATTCTCACTGATCTACTGGTGGTGTTTCAGGGTGCTTGAAGGGCGGCGTTTGGGGGAGTGGCTAGGCTGGGAAATAAGTCTGAACGGAGTGGAAGGCCTTGATCAACTTACTCAGATGCAACGAGAGGAGCGACGAGATGGAACAGAGCAGTTTTTCAAGCATGATTTGGTTCCCGAGGGCAAGGCCGCCCTATGGAAAAGTCGAGTGGAAAATGTTGCGAGGTTGGCTAGAGACAATCTATAGACACTATTAGAGTCGTGTAATCCTTGCTTGTATCTCCTAGTGTTCTCGCCTTGTGCGCATGGTGTGTTCCGCTGCCAATCACAGTAATTCCACATACACCTGGAGTATTGCGGTTTGTAACCAATGATCCTTTTGGTTTGTATCTTAGATCGCCTCAGGATCTGTCCAAACACAGATCGTCCTTGAAAAGAGCAAATGTGCCTCCATCTACCCTTCGAAGTCTACTTCTCTGTTTCTTCAACCCTTGCACAATAATCATGTACCTTACAAAAGAGGAAGTCATTGCTCTTTATGACGTTACGCTAGAGAAGAAGTCTATCATGATTCTAATACAACTGAATATTGACTCAAGTTCCTTCAACATCTTGCTGGATGCTCTCACGGTGGGTTGTTTCTTGGATCTCCTGTCGCAGGGTGAAGGGAAGTGGTTGAAGAACCAGGCCCGCCTGCGTGCACTGGTCGCTTTCCAATTTCCTTGAGTAAGACCGAAGTACCCTTTTTCATATCCGCATCGACCAAACCTGGGGCGTTGAACGCGGCAGCAGTCTCGAATGGGCTCAATGTTGCTCTCCGGTCGAGATGCCAGAAGCCATAAAATAGTGGTATGATCATAAGGACCACGCCGACCGTGACAGCGACTGAGGCGCCCCAGTACGCGTACCGTATTTCGTAGCGAAGGATGGATTGCGTTTGATCAGCCTTTAGCACGGTAATTGACTCGGCGTTGAACTCCTTCGTAAAGAACTCAGAGTCTGCAGGGCTGGGCAGGTTGTACCAAGTATCCATGATTGTGTCGTTGTTGTTCCATTGTGTTGTGAATTGTGCCGCGCTAGCTCCCAGCATAAGCTGGTTGAGTGTGTAAAAGAGAGCATCCGCAGGGCCAGCGGAGTAACTATCGCTGAGCCAATCAAGTCCTGAATATGTGTTGTCGCACCAGGAGGCGTTGTCAGGCTTCGGATTAAATGGCAAGGGTACTTTCGTGTTATTTCCGTCTTCATAATAGATTGGATTCCCGTCTTTGTCTGGAAAGTAGATAGCATTGTTGAACGCGTACGTGTTTGCCATCATTCCTGACCTGTTCGAAGACCAGGAACCATCTTTCAACGTCCAGTCGATGGAACCATTGTATCTTTGACCAAGCCACTGCGCGATGCCGCCGTAAGTGGTATTCTGTTGGCCTTCGTCTGTATACTCTGGGGTGATGCCAATGCTTTTGGTTTTGTTCAATGTGTAGTTTGCGTCGATAGATATCACGGGGCTCGCATAAGCGGTGGCAGAATAGTCTGTCCCAACATAGAAGCCTTGGTCACCGTTGATTTGTACTGGCAAAGACATACTTGCAGCCCTCAGTTGGCAGCTCGTCCGCAGGAAAGAGCCCTGACATGTACTATTCGGTTTGTACATCATGTCTAAGCTAATCAAATTGGGATCGGACACATTCCAAGTGACTGAAGAGGAGAAGACTCTCACTCTGTACGTTGATTCGTGCGAATGTTGACTGGGACGAAGGTCATAACTTTCAGTCATGTCGGTTGTGCAATTCATGCTAAACCCGGGGATGATGATATTCGTTTTGCAAACAGCTGAGTTGTCCTTATTGGCACATCCAACATCGTTGAAATCATTGGCAACCATCAAACTGAATACGCCAGGAGGCAGCTTAGCTAGGCCGTCTAGAGAGGTGGTGGCAGACAATAGACCATCAGACAAAGATTCGACGGAGCCGTTCGTCATGGTAGCCGAGAACCCTAGTGGCAATTGTTGGACAACCGGAACGTGAAGAGTGGTATGGTTCAGCTCCGTGCCTGGTACTAAGGAAATCGTATTCTGCAGCAGAAAACCATTGAGCGGAACGGTCGCAACAAATATCGTCGCCATCGCCACGTAGTTGAACTTTTTGCCAGAGAGTAGTACAGCCACAGTGCTTGTACCCATGGTCCATGTCTCGTGTAATTCTTGAAGAGTGGCATCTGCACGCGAAGCTTTGTACCACCATGCAGTGGTCACACCTTCCGATAGCGCTATATGAAGACATATGCTGTTTATCGATATCAAGGCCGATAGCCATGAAGCTGGCTTAAGATATTTGCTCTCTATCTCATTTCTGCCGTTGATGTGATGAAAAATAAGAAACGAGAAAACCAGCGTTGACAAGGCTATGATCAGACATGAAAGTCCAAACCACGGAAACTAGAGATCGTCAACTTCGGCAAGATGCCGATAAAATGTTAGGTTCACGTACTGATGCCTGCTTGTGAATATCGTCAAGATGAGCTGGAGGTGGTTCGCCGATGAATGGGAAGAATCTCCACACGAATCTTCGTATGTGTCTAGCCAATCGAAAAGACCAACTAGCCTTCCTAGGACGGTCATCAGTTCCGTTTGGCTGCAGCTCTTGTATAGCAACAAAAGCATCCTTCTTCGAATTGGGAATAGGATTTGAGAAATGCATTTTGTCAAACACCTCACTAAGTTTGGAGTGATAGAGTGTAGAAAACCCAGAGGATAGAGCCTCAGCTTAAGAGTCCACAGACAGGAGTTTCTGACAAGGCGGCCGCTCAAAGACTCCCCAGGCCCGCCCTAATTACCATGTGCAGCTGATGCCTGAATGCATACAAGGATACTAGCTACCATCGAAACCTGGGACTTTGAGCTGGCATACTCCCAAAGCAGGGATAGTCAACCAATATAACGATCTGTTCTTGCACTAGCGATGAAGCCTAATTAGTCGGATCGTATGAGCAGTGCTTCAGCGTGCGCCAGGTTAAAATTCCAGGTTTCGATGGGTACAATCCTTTTCGCATGATTTGAGAGGCAACAACAGCGTACTTTTGTCTAATTGGGTCGAACATCATAAGGATAAAGGATAATGGCTTGCGTAAGTTGGCGCCGGTGAGTAGAAGCTTTTACCAATAGAGCTTGATTTCGCGTCCTCGTGTCACAGCATCATATGAAATACTTGTGAGCAGCTTCGATTTGGAAAGTGGGAAGCAATGCGATGACTCTAATTGGTAGATTGGGAAACATGGCTGATGCAGGGAGGTTTTGGGTTTGCATGGACTTTTCCAAGAGCTGAAAAGAAAGGGGTGACACTGAAGGTTGTGGCTTGCAAGGCAGCCAAAGTTTTCTGGAAACCGAGTCCAGTCTGTGCTAAAAGGCACTAGCCGGATAGCGGCACATCGAGAAATCGACCATCCATGTTGTACGAGATCGAGTATTGTGCATCTGCCGAGGCAATCCTGTGATAATGAAAGAGGTAAGATATTCAAGTCTTGAGGCATAACACACCAAAAGAGTTGATGAGTTGTAACCATTGAGAAGTGGAAAGAGCAAGACTGTATTTCCCTTCCGTAAGGCAATCTGTATCAAGGACGGAGGCGGACTTCGTAACGCCTGAAGCTTGTATGCAACGACCCCTAAGCCTGGAAAACAGGGATTAAGGCGGATCAAACGGCAGCAAGTGGCGGTTTGATATGAACCATTGTCGTGGAGGTGCAAATTGGACAAACAGCAGGCTCGTCCACATACTCGAAGCTACAGCCCAATCAAGCACGTTTATTCCTGACTCTAGTGGTTCTACAAACCGGTGTTTGAGAGCATGCAGCCTTCTTGTACGGACTCCCAATATTATCGGCTTCTGCCCACGCTGCCAAAAAGTCAAGTCCAGCAATCATGAATTCTGATCTAGAAATACCATTATTCTGACCTTGCTTCCCCGATTAACCTCAATTTGTACCTTGCGGAGTCCGTCACTGTACGACGTCAATTGCGCTGAAACCCATTATCGCTTAAGCCGATGGCTGTCTGGTCTGAACAGATACCTGTCTCCTGTAGGTCTTTGGTCTATCGTTCTTGAAAAGTTCCTCATTGAGAGGGGAGGTATCACTGTATATCGCGTGCATCACGATAAAGGAAATCCGTCCATTTATCTCGTTGCTCCTTCCTAATTTCGTCTCAAACTTTTTCATGCCCGTGGTCTCTGACAGGGCAATGTCTTTGCTATAGCTAACGGTTTGTCTTTTGGTCGAACAGCTCTTCTGGTTGTCTGACAAGGACCGGGCCGGTGCTGTTGTTAGAGAATGGTGTTTGAAACTTTCAGTCGACCTACGCCTCACTCAAAATTGCCTAGCTCCGCTATAGTGTTTACTGCCTTGGAGGCGACACATCCGTACATGTGGATCGAGCCAAAGCAGACTTATGAGCATTGTGATATACACTGGGACCATTGGCGCAAGTCGATGACAAGAACCTTTGTAGCTAATTCCACTCTAGGGAGAGCTATCTTGCTAATGCTGCTTGTTATAGAAGACTCAATTCTTCTCCCCACGCTGACCAGCTTCTTCAATGGCTGCAAACAGCTCTTTCATGCAGTTTCGCACTGATAAGCATGAGCCTCCCGATATGGTATATTGCCATCAAGTCGCCAACCAGAAATTGATCAAACCGGAGTCCTAGATTTGAAGGACGCCTAGCATCAACTCCAGGATCGCGAGAAGGGTAGGAATCTCATATCCTCCATTCTGACACAAGCCTTTCTTGCAAACTAGAACTTGCATCGAGGTATCAAGGGTAGGCTGGCAACTCGTGAAAGGAGACTATTAGGCATCATTGCGATATGCAGCCGTAGTGTTGAATGCATTTGCAACGCAAACACGTCGGATAACAAGGCATTCACCA
>Ga0190273_10000616_pt1 | contig 13013 bp, 9 predicted proteins | sample Popmic504IS_FD_134513 | JGI IMG/M metagenome (GOLD analysis project Ga0190273, IMG submission 134513) | Populus adjacent soil microbial communities from riparian zone of Shoshone River, Wyoming, USA - 504 IS | ecosystem: Environmental > Terrestrial > Soil > Riparian zone > Trees stand | place...
GCAGCCGACGGCTCGCGCCCGGGTCTTTATTACGTCAACCTCTACAAACCGGAGGTGCGGCCCAAGTGGGAGATGATGGCGCTTTCTCTACATGAAAGCGTGCCGGGTCATCACCTGCAAATCGCGCTCGCGCAGGAGCTGGGCGAGATTCCGAAGTTTCGTCGCTACGGCGGCTACACAGCGTTTGTCGAAGGCTGGGGTCTGTACGCCGAATCGCTCGGCGAAGAGATGGGCCTCTACGACGATCCATACTCGAAGTTCGGTCAGCTTACCTATGAGATGTGGCGCGCCGTCCGCCTCGTCGTTGACACAGGCATGCACTACATGAAATGGGATCGCCAGCGCGCCATCAACTACTTTATGGAGAACGCGGCGAAGACAGAGCAGGACATCGTCAACGAGATTGATCGTTATATCTCCATGCCGGGACAGGCGCTCGCCTACAAGATCGGACAGCTCAAGATCAGGGAACTCAGAGAGCGCGCACGCCGCGAGATCGGCCCGGAGTTCGACATACGCGAATTCCACGACGTAGTTCTTTTGTCCGGAGCACTGCCGCTGGACGTGCTGGAGCGCAACGTCGATGCCTGGGTCGCGACGAAGAAACGGACAGCCTCAACACAGAAGGCAGCAAACCAAAAGCAATAGACTCGCTCGTTATAGCCGGACAAGACCAGCAACCTCGCAGTCAGGAAGAGGGACTTACTCCTCTTCCTGACTGCGAGCCTCTGTAGCTTGAATGATTCAAACAAGTCAAGAAAAGACGACTGCCTGGCTGCCCGAACTTCTCTATACGGAGGGGCGCGTGCGTCGCGACATGGCGCTCGAAGCGGACGCGCGCGGGCACATACGCCGGGTTGTTCCCGCTGCTGAAGTGAACGCCGATTCCGTTATTCAGCTCAAGCGCCGCGCCCTCCTTCCAGGTTTAGTTAACGCGCACTCGCACGCCTTTCAACGCGTGATTCGCGGGCGCACGGAATATCGCACGAGCGAAGGAGGCGACTCTTTCTGGACGTGGCGAGAGATGATGTACAGCGCCGCGATGCGCCTCTCGCCCGAAGACCTCTACGACGCCTCGCGTATGTCCTTTCTTGAGATGGCACTGTCCGGTATTACCTCCGTCGGAGAGTTTCATTACCTGCATCACGCGCCGGACGGCAAGCCTTACGCGGATGCGAACCTGCTGGCTAAAGAAGTAGTGCGCGCCGCACGCGATGTCGGATTGCGCATAGCACTGCTGCGCGTGGCCTATGCGCGAGCCGGACATCTTGCGCCGCCGAACGAAAGACAGTTGCGTTTTATCGAACGCGATGCTGAAAACTATTTAGTGAACGCAGAAGCTTTGCAGGCAGCGCTTGCGCAGGGTGATGGGGAAGACAACGCAGTATGGATGGGCATTGCTCCGCACAGCGTGCGCGCCGTGCCGCTTCCCTACTTAAAAGAGATCATACACTTCGCCGCCGAGCGCTCTCTTCCCGTTCACATGCACCTGGCGGAACAACCCGCGGAACTCACCGCCTGCCGGGAGGAATACGGTCGCACGCCCATACAGCTTCTTGAAAGTGAAGGACTCCTCAGTGATCGCTTTACCGGCGTGCACGCGATACACGTCACGCCGGAGGAGGCGCACATTCTGGCGCGCGCGCGTGCCCTGGTGTGTGCGTGTCCGACGACTGAGCGAAATCTTGGTGACGGCGTTGTGCCCGCCGATCTTTTTTTTCGTGAAGGCGTGCGGGTCGCACTCGGCACGGATAGCCACGCGCAGATAGATTTGCTTGAGGATGCGCGCGAGCTTGAATTGAACCTGCGACTCGAAAAGCTGGAGCGCGCAGTACTCTCCCGTAAAAACGACGAAATGTCGTCGCTCGCGGCGCGGCTTCTGGACTGTGCGACTTTACACGGCGCTGAGAGTATAGGAGCAAACAGCGGAAGCCTTGAGCCTGGACGCCTCGCGGATTTTTTCACGGTCGATCTGGATCATCCGTCAATCGCCGGAGCATCCGTCGAAGACATCTTGCCCTGTATAGTGTTTTCACTCGCGCCCGCCGGTGTGCGTGAAGTCTTCGTCGGCGGCAAACCCGTCATAGAAGATGGACAGCATCCGGCTCAAACGAAGATCGTGCGCAGCTTTGCCGAGCTTCAGCGCAGGCTTTGGAGCTAAAGGCGGAAATATGACGGTTGAAGAAACATTGGCCCAACTTGTCAGTATCGATTCGGTCTCGGCGCGATCCAACGCGGAGATCATCTCTTATGCTGCCGCACGCGCCGAAGCCTTAAGCATGCGCGTGCAGCTTAGACCTTACGCGGATGCGCGCGGCGTCGAGAAGACAAATATGATCGCCACGCTTGGGCCAACCGTCTCTGACGCGTCGTCGGTCGAGCTGGCGCTCGTCGGTCATACCGATACAGTCCCCTTTGACGCGGGCTGGACGGAAGCATTGAGCCTGACAAAGCGCGACGGAAATCTTTACGGGCGCGGCGCGTGTGATACGAAGGGTTTCATCGCCGCCGCCATCACGGCACTTGAAGCCGTAGAGGCCAAGGCCCTGCGCAAGCCCCTCGCGCTTATCCTGACGGCGGATGAGGAGGTGGGCTGCCTCGGCGCGAAACAACTGGTCGAAGAGAGCGCCGTCCATGCGCGCTACAGCATCGTCGGCGAGCCAACTTCTTTGCAGCCCATTCGCGCCGGTAAGGGTTACTGCCTGGCGGAGATTATTGTGCGCGGGCGCGAAGGCCATAGCGCATACCCTGCGCTCGGTCGATCGGCGATCTTTCGCGCGGCGCGCGTCGTACGCCATCTCGAAAACATTGCTGAAGCTCTTAAAGAAGAGAGTCGCGAAGAGTTTGACCCGCCCTATACGACGCTCAACGTCGGCGTAATCAAGGGCGGGTCGGCCAAGAATATCATTGCCGGAGAGTGCCGGTTCACCCTGGAATGGAGGCCCGTGCCGGGACAATCTGCCTCGCACGTGTTAGACCTTTTACGCGCGGTTATAGATGATGAACGCCAGCGAGACTCGGACTTCGACTGTGAGATCGATGTCTTGCGTATTGACGAAGGTATGGAGACTTCTGCCGCATCAAAGCTCGTCGTGCTGCTCGAAGAGTTGACGGGAAAGCGCGCGGGAACGATCAGCTTCGGCACGGAAGCGCCGGAGATGCAGCGGCTCGGCGCGGAGGCGGTCGTGCTCGGCCCAGGCGATATTCGCGTCGCGCATCGCACGGGAGAGTTCGTCCCCTCCGCAGAGCTTCAACAATGCGTCAACATTCTCGCGCGCGCCATAGAGCATTTTTGTATGTAATTCTCTTTTACACGACGCGCGTTTCAGTCCTGTCGGATAGGTTTTGTCTACGCAGGCAAAGCAGAGGCGAGACAACCGACCAGCGTGCTCAAAGCATCTTGCATGTGCTCACAGAAAGTTTAGTGTTCAGGTTATAAACAGGATGTATCAATTTTTTCAACGTCACGCGATCAATCTGCCGCTCGTAGTATTGATGCTCATCTTTTTCCAGGTCGCTCCCGCGCGGGCACAATCAAATGATGCTCCGATCACCAGCCAGGAGCTGGTGCGTATGGTTCAACAGCTTCCGCGCCATCCTGAAAAGCGCGACGAGATAGTCGAAGAGATCAGGCGGCGCGGCATAGGTTTCGAGTTGACGCAGGGCGTGCGATCCGTAGTCGCCTCCAAGAGCGGAAACGATGCGCTGCTGCGCCGCACACTGGAAGAGGCTGCGCGCCGTCGAGTGAATCCTGTGGCCTCCGCTCTGCCGCCCGAAGCAGAGGCGCGCGATCTTCTGGCGCGCACACGTGTGGTTACGCTCGCCGCTTCCAATGCAATGCCGGATTTTATCGTCAAGCAACTTATCACACGTTCCTATGCGCGCGGCGAGACGAATAACTGGTCTGTCTCAGACCGATTAACCATCGCCGTCAGCTTTCGCGCGCAGCTTGGCGAGGAATACAAGGTGCTGGCCGTCAATGGTCTGCCGCCCAACGCCGAGATCAAAGAGGGCCAGAGTTACGAGCAGCTTGGCGGAACAAGCTCGACGGGCGAGTATGTCTCTGTGCTCGCGGAGCTTTTTAAAGAGGGCGGCCCGGCGAAGTTTCAGGCCGTCGATACGGATTTGCTTCGCGGACGGCGCACAATCGTTTACGAGTTCGAGGTCAAGAGGAAGGATTCGCACCAATCAATCAAGGCGACGGGCGCGAGCACGAGCACTGCCGTGACGGGTTATCGCGGCAGAGTCTGGATTGATCGCGAGCTAGACCGCGTGCTGCGTCTGGAAAGCATCGCGACGGAAATCCCCGTCGGGTTTCCCGTCACAGCCGCCAGGCGCTTGATAGATTACGACTGGGTGACGATTAATGAGCGGCCCTATCTTTTGCCGTCGCGCGCCGAAGTCATCCTCACGTCCAGCTACAGCGATCAATCAATCCAGTTCCGCAACGAGATACGCTTTCGCGGCTATCAGAAGTTCGGCACGGAAGTTCGCATCATAGAAGACGTGGACGAAACGGAAGAGCCGCCGGAAGAGCCCAGCCCTGCGCCCACAAAACCTTAAGCATCCTTGCCCAATATCAATAGCGCCGTCTGAAGTCGCGTCGCGCCTTGAACTCCGCTACGCGCTTGCGCCATTATTGTGTGAGGAAGAGGTGTAATACTGCGATGGCGAGTTACGCGCGGCGGCTACCGGAGAATGTGACGGGCGATTTTTTCGTCGATAACACATGCATCGATTGTGACGCGTGTCGCCAGATAGCGCCCGCCACTTTTCGCGATCACGGCGAACAGTCCAGCGTTTATCGTCAACCGGAAACGGAAGAAGAGACGCGCCTGGCCCTCCTGTCTCTGGTAGCCTGCCCGACCGGATCAATCGGCACGACACGCAAGCATAACATGCGCAAAGTGATTGATGCTTTTCCCACGCCCCTCGCGGAAAACATATATTTCTGCGGCTACACTTCCGAATCGAGCTTCGGCGCGTGGAGCTATCTGATCGTGCGGCCAGAGTCGGAAGGCGGTAATGTGCTCGTCGATTCGCCGCGCTTTGCAGGGCCTCTAGTCAAACGCATCGCGGCGATGGGCGGCGCTTCTTTAATGTTTCTGACGCACAAAGACGACGTTGCCGATCACGCCTCCTTCACCGAAAAATTCGGTTGCCGTCGCGTGATGCACGCAGCGGACGGCGCGGCGTGCTACGGCGTCGAGCAGATCGTGGAAGGCGAAGACGTGGTGCGGCTAGACCGCGATCTCTTAATGATCCCCGTGCCCGGCCATACGCGCGGCCACATGCTGCTGCTTTACAAAAACAGGTTTCTCTTTACGGGCGATCATCTGGCATGGTCGCCTGCGCGCGAGACGCTGACGGCTTTCCGCAGCGTCGCATGGTATTCATGGGCTGAGCAGACGCGCTCTATGATAAAGCTGCTGGATTATGAATTCGAGTGGGTGCTGCCCGGCCACGGACGTATTCATCACGCCAACGCCAGGGACATGCACACGCATCTTGAGCGTTGCATAGAGTGGATGAAACAGACGCGTTAATAAACGGCGTACGACCTATAGCTTTTTCTATCTTTATAGCTTCTTCAATTTTCACGGGAGGTTGAAGGTCTGATGAAAACCGTTTTCCTTCTCTTATTCTTACTTCTGTTTGTGCAGGGCCTGGCGACGGCGCAGCTGTTAGACCCTGCGGCGCAGGGTTTTGTGCGCGATGGCCTGGCGCTGGAAAAGAAGGGCGATCTGGACGGCGCGATTGCGGCCTATACGAAGGCGATTGAAAGAGACGGCGGTTTCTCCGGCGCGTATAACAATCGAGGGCTCGCGCGAAAGGCCAAGGGCGATCTCGACGGCGCAATCGCCGACCTCACGAAAGCCATAGATGCGCAGCCGGGAAACTACTTCGCGTATCTCAATCGCGGCACTGCGTGGCAGGCCAAGGGCAATCTGGATGCGGCACTCGCAGACTATGAACGCGCGATCAGGATGGGCCCATCGGTCGGCAGCTTCTACATGCATCGAGGTATCGCGCGCCAGGCCAAAGGTGATCTTGAAGGAGCGCTCGCGGATTACAATAAGGCTCTGAAGCTGGACTCCAGGCTGGCGCTGGGCTATATGAAGCGCGCGGGGCTGCTCAAAGATAAAGGGGATTTGGACGCGAGCATCGCTGATTACACGAGCGTCATCAAGAACGAGCCAAACTACCCCATGGCCTATGCCAACCGTGGGAATCTACTGCTCTTAAAAAAGGATTACGCGGGAGCGGTCGCGGATTTCAACAAGGCGATAGAGCTTAATCCGCGCCAGGAATTTCTTTACGCGAACCGTGGGATAGCTTTTCTTTTACTCGGGCGTGACGCCGAGGCGCAGAAGGATTTCGATTTCTACTTGAAGCTCGCGCCCTACATGAAAGCGACGCTCGAAGAACGTATCAAGAAAGCGAAGGCGGAGGGCACGGCCAAAGACTAACGCTTGAGAGAGACAGCATAGAGGGCCGCGCCAATTTTAAGCCCTCCGAGTCATTCGGCCTTTTTCTCTGACTTCGCCTTCTTCGTCTCTTCTTTAACATGCTTGGCTTTCCTCAGAGCCTTCTTCGCCTCCTCGGCCAGCTTCTCGTAATCCGCCCTGATGTGATCCAGTTCCTTTTCGTCCAGCTCCTCTAAATCCAGCAGCGAATTATCCGCCCCTTCGATGGCGCGAATAATCTCGTCCAGCTTGACCTGAATGGCTTCGGAATCGCGGTTCTGTGTGTTCTGAATCAGGAACACCATCAGGAAAGTAACAATCGTCGTCCCCGTATTGATGACCAACTGCCACGTATCGCTGTAGCCGAAGAGCGGGCCTGACGCGCCCCACACGATGATGATCGTGACGGCGATGCCGAAGGCCGCCGGTTGGCCCGCGGCATGCGCAGTCCATTTGGCGAAACGAGTAAACCAGGATTTGGATTTCGTAGCTCTCATAAGCTCTCCTCATTTCCTTGGGCGTGAGATCGTATGCGCCGCGCATCTTATGCCAAACGAGTCGCAACCGTATACGGAATTTAAAATGTGTCCGCCGCAGAGCAAGAGCGCGCGTGCGGTTTCGCGCCCGTTTTGTTATAAATGCAGAAGACAGAATTCAGGACTCAGAACTCAGAATGAGAACAGCATGGTTTTCTTCTGAGTTCTGAGTCCTGAATTCTAAGTGCTGATTTTTATGAATCCCGAACGCATACGAAATTTCTCGATCATCGCGCATATAGATCACGGCAAGTCTACGCTGGCCGATCGGCTGCTCGAACAGACAGGCGCTGTGACCGGGCGCGAGATGTCCGCGCAGGTCTTAGACAATATGGACCTGGAGCGCGAGCGCGGGATTACGATCAAGTCGCACGCCGTCAGGCTGGACTACAAGTCCGACGACGGGCAGGCTTATGTGCTTAATCTAATCGACACGCCGGGCCACGTAGATTTTTCTTACGAGGTCTCGCGCTCGCTCTCCGCGTGCGAGGGCGCGCTGCTCGTCGTCGACGCGTCGCAGGGCGTCGAAGCGCAGACGCTCGCCAATACTTATCTCGCGATTGAAAACAATCTGGAGCTGATCCCCGTTATCAACAAGATAGATTTGCCGGGCGCAGAGCCGGACAAGGCGCTTGAGCAGATCGAGCATGTCATAGGCCTTGAGACACACAACGCCGTCCTGACGAGCGCCAAGACAGGCGTGGGCGTTCACGAAGTCCTGGAAGCCATCGTGCGCGATGTGCCGCCACCGAAGGGCAACGCGGAAGCGCCCCTGAAAGCCCTCATCTTCGATTCATGGTACGACTCTTACAGGGGGGTGATCGTTCTCTTCCGTGTGATCGACGGCTCGGTCAAGCCCGGCATGAAGATTCGTTTCTTTAACACCGGGCGCGATTATCAGGTGGAGACGCTCGGCGTAAATCGTCCGCGACCGACCCCGATTACCACGCTCGGCGTAGGCGAGGTCGGCTTTCTGACGGCCTCTATCAAAGAGGTCGCCGATGTGCAGATCGGCGATACGATCACGGAAGCGGCGCGTCCGACCATTGAGCCCTTTCCCGGTTTTCAGGAGATCAAGCCGATGGTCTTCGCCGGTCTCTATCCCGTGGATACGAATCAATACGAGGAGTTGCGCGACGCGCTAGACAAGCTGCGCTTAAACGACGCTTCGTTTTTTTACGAGCCGGAATCTTCGACGGCGCTCGGCTTCGGTTTTCGCTGCGGCTTCCTGGGCCTGCTGCACATGGAGATTGTTCAGGAGCGACTGGAACGCGAGTTCAACCTTGACCTGATTACGACCGCACCGGGCGTGCGCTATCTGGTGACGACCACGGACGGCGTGACGCGCGAGATTGATTCGCCAGCCAAGATGCCCGATCCCGCCAACATAGCGAAGATCGAAGAGCCCGTTATCTTAGCGACGATCCTGACTTCGGACGATTACCTGGGCGGCATTCTTCCATTGCTAGAAGAGAAACGTGGCGTGCAGAAAAAGTTCGAGTACATCGCATCGAACCGCGTGATGCTCACCTACGAGTTGCCTTTGAACGAGATCGTGCTCGATTTTTACGATCGTTTGAAATCCGTCTCGCGCGGTTACGCCTCGCTGGATTATCACTTCGCCGGGCACTGGGAGAGCGATCTGGTGAAGCTCGACGTGCTGGTCGCGGGCGAGCCCGTCGACGCGCTCTCGCTCATCCTGCATCGCGCCACCTCTCAGGCCAAGGGGCGTGCGCTCACGGAAAAGATGAAGCAGCTTATCCCGCGCCAGCTCTTTGAAGTTCCCATCCAGGCGGCCATCGGCAACAAGGTCGTCGCCAGAGAGACCGTCAAGGCGCTCGGCAAAAACGTCATCGCCAAATGCTACGGCGGCGACATCACCCGCAAGCGCAAGCTCCTCGAAAAACAGAAAGAGGGCAAGAAGCGCATGAAAAAGGTTGGCCGCGTAGAGATTCCGCAGGAAGCTTTTCTTGCAGTGCTCAAGGTAAATGAATAAAATTTAAAAGTGTAAACTGCAATGCTGACGCTCAGAGAAAAAATAGCGCGCCTACCGATCACGTGCGACCCTGAAGTTCAAAGCGGAGCGACTGTGTTTCATGGGACGCGCGTGCCAGTGGTAGCTTTAATGGACAATCTAGCGGCGGGTTTAAGCTTGGATGAATTCCTCGAAAACTTTCCAACAGTCCAACGTGAACAAGCAATTCAAGTTTTGGAGTTTTTCAAAGAGATTTTCCATGCGCGGGGCAGCAGGGAAAAGTTTCTGCAAGCTTTAAGTAAAGTCCCGGATACTGAGCCTGAGGAACAGGATCGTATCGAGTAGTCAGCAATAAATATTCTGATTAATCACTGAAGCTCGTCCTCGCAAAGCTTGAACCCGAACAAAAGCATGGGAGGATAAAAGATGAAACGTTTTGGATTGTTCCTCGCACTCTTTCTTGCTGCTCTGATTCCAGCTTTTTTCCCGACGGCCTCCAGCCAGCTGAAGTTGGCTTCCGAAGAGCGAGCGGTCACGCTCCTGCCCGGTGTCGGAAATATACGTCACACAGTCTCGACCAATAACGCTGAAGCACAGCGCTTCTTCGATCAGGGCTTAAATCTGATCTATGCCTTTAATCACGAAGAGGCCATACGCTCGTTCCGGCGCGCCTCAGAGCTTGATCCAAAGCTCGCGATGGCACACTGGGGCATTGCTCTGGCACTTGGCCCAAACATCAATCTAGATGTCGACCCGGAAAGAGAACGGGCAGCCTTCGAGGCCGTGCAGAAAGCACGCTCTTTAGCTGTTAATGCGCCGCCGGAAGAGCGCGCCCTGATCGAAGCGCTGGCGAAAAGATATTCGATTGACCCGGCTGCCGATTTAAAGAAGCTCGCTGTCGATTATAAAAACGCTATGGGCGAGGTCGTCAAACGCTACCCGGACGATCTGGACGCGGCCACGCTTTACGCTGAGAGCGCGATGGACTTGCGCCCCTGGCAATACTGGGACAAGCAGGGCAGGCCCGCAGAGGGCACAGAGGAGATCGTCGCTGTCCTGGAATCCGTGCTGCGTCGCAACCCGAATCACATGGGCGCGATACACTACTACATACACGCCGTCGAAGCATCCACAAATCCCGAACGCGCGCTCACCTACGCGCCAAAACTTCCAGTACTTGCGCCCGCATCCGGTCATCTGGTGCACATGCCAGCACACATTTATATACGCACGGGCGATTACGAGCAGGCCGCGCTCAGTAACAAAGCGGGGGCTGAGGCAGATCAAGCGCTCTTTAAAATCACAGGCACGGGCGGCATGTATCCTGTGATGTACTACAACCACAACCTGCACTTTCTGGCCATCGCGCACGCCATGCAGGGTAGGTTTGCTGATGCGCTCGCGGCATCGCGCGCGCTCGAAGACAATGTCGGCCCGCACGTTCACATGATGCCTATGCTCGAAGGCTTTATGGCGACTTCACAATTGATGCTCGTGCGCTTTCGCCGCTGGGACGATATTCTTAAACTGCCGCAACCCGATGCGAAGATGTTGGCAGTCAACGCTGTCTGGCATTTCGCGCGCGGGATGGCCCAGGCGGCGAAGGGAAATCGCGCGGAGGCAGAGCGCGAGCTAAAGATGCTGATCGAAGGCGCAAAGGCCGTGCCCGCAGAAGCCGCATTCGGTCTTAACAGCGCCAGCAATGTTCTGAAGATCGCCGAACAGGTTTTAAGCGCGCGTCTCTTCGTCTTACAGCGTGATTACAAAGCGGCAGTCGAGTCGCTGAAAAAGGGCGTCGAGATGGAGGACGCGCTCGCTTACGACGAGCCGCCCGGCTGGTTTTTACCCGTCAGGGAATCCCTGGGCGGCGCGCTTCTCTTGAGCGGCAACGGCGCGGAGGCAGAGAAGGTCTTTCGCACGGATTTGGAAAAGAACCTGCGCAGCGGTCGCGCGCTCTTCGGTCTCTCAGAGAGCTTAAAGGCACAGGGCAAGCGTTACGCCGCCGCGATGGTTCAGCGAGAATTCGAGCAGGCCTGGAAAAATGCCGACACTCAACTGCGCGTCGAAGATTTATAAAAGTACTTCGCAGCTTAAGAGTCGCGTCAGCCTCTCAAGGGGCTGATGAATACTTTACTCGTCTTGAAATCTTTTCTTGCCGTCCGCTGACCAAACAAGTAAAGTGCTCGCTGTCGGCAGCAAATTTTAGCGAGGCCATCAACGTGAATTACGATCTGACATTTCCGCCCTGGTAAGCCTCTCATCATAACTCGATTGCGAGCAGGTCGGCCCGTAGACGCCGACGCAGGTATTACTCTGCCCGCACAGTGATTCCTCCTCCTCGGAGAACGCTTTTTCTTCACACACGAAGCGTTTCAAATTCTCCGAGAAAAGAGGAATCATTCAATGCTTAATCTAAAAACTGTTCTTCCGCGTCTCTCTGTTGCAGGCCACGCCGCCGTAGGCTTGCGCCGACTGCTGCTCGTCCTGCTCGCCGTAGAGTTTCTGGACGAGTTGATCTTCGGCGTGCGCGAAGCCGCATGGCCTTTGATTCGCAACGACCTCGCGCTCTCTTACGCGCAGGTCGGCATACTCTTGAGCGTGCCGGGCGTGGTGGGCAATCTGGTCGAACCGCCGCTCGCTATCCTGAGCGATGTCTGGAAACGCAGAGCACTAATCCTTGGGGGCGGCATCTTCTTCGCCACAGCAACGCTTGCCATAGCCTCGAGCTGGAGCTTTACGGTTCTGCTCATCGCGCTCATCGTTATCAATCCCTCTTCGGGCATGTTCGTCGGCCTCTCGCAGGCAGTCCTGATGGATGCCGAGCCAGCGCGACAGGAACAGAACATGGCGCGCTGGGAATTGTCCGGCGCTCTCGGCAACGTCGTGGGCCCACTCGCGCTCGCTGCGTGTCTCATAGTGGGATTGGGCTGGCGCTCTCTCTTCGCTTCCTTCTTCCTGCTGACGCTCTTCTTGGTAGCCGCCGCGTGGCGCTTTCCGCTGTCCAAACCTTTGACGATCAATAATGAGCAGGTGGAGCAGCGCAGTGGAATTCTCTACGGCGTGCGCGTCGCAATGCGAGCGCTCAAGCGGCGTGAAATCTGGCGCTGGCTTGTGCTGCTCGAATTTGCAGACCTCACAGTGGACGGCCTGCATGGATTTTTGGCTCTCTATCTTGTAGACATCGGCGGGATGAGCGCGGCGCAGGCGAGCGTCGGCGTCTTTGTGTGGAAGTGCGCGGCACTGCCCGGCTATCTGCTGCTCATTCATCTTCTTGAGCGCGTGCGCGGGATCGCGTACCTGCGCTTAAGCGCCCTAGCGGTCGCGTTTCTTTTCACGGCGTTCCTGGTCGCGCCCGGCGCGTCTTTGAAGCTGCTCCTTCTGTGTCTGATAGGATTTGCCAATGCGGGCTGGTATTCGATTTTGAAAGCGCAGCTTTACAAAAGTATGCCGGGACAAAGCGGGACGGTGCTGGCCGTGGCAAACGTCGTCGGGTTGGTTGGCTCGCTCACGCCGCTCTGGCTTGGACTAATGGCGGAGCGCTATGGGCTCAAGGCCACTATGTGGTTGATGCTTCTAGGGCCCATAGCTTTGAGCTGCACTCTGCCGCGCGCAAAGAGTTAAGAGACAAGTTTCCCATTCGGCCCATGTTAATTAGAGCAAACGCTCGAATCATGTTAGGCTAACCGTGTCAGTCAAAACAGGATTTTGATACCGCCGGGAGCTACACCGAACCGGGCGGGCGAATCTGAAATCAAAAGTCTGAAAAGCCAAGAGATGCACGTCACACGAGTCGAACTCGACAACATAAAATCCTACGAGAAGGCCACCTTTACGTTCGAGCGTGGTACGACCGCGATCACAGGCGAGAACGGAGCGGGCAAGACGACGATTCTGGAAGCCATCGCGTGGGCGCTCTTCGATACGCTCGAATATAACAAGGAGGATTTCCTTCGTCGCGGCGCGAAGCGCGGCAGCGTGCGCGTTACCTTCGTCAGCGATCTGGACGAGCGCCTCTACACCGTTTACAGAGATACC
>Ga0190273_10000617_pt1 | contig 12996 bp, 11 predicted proteins | sample Popmic504IS_FD_134513 | JGI IMG/M metagenome (GOLD analysis project Ga0190273, IMG submission 134513) | Populus adjacent soil microbial communities from riparian zone of Shoshone River, Wyoming, USA - 504 IS | ecosystem: Environmental > Terrestrial > Soil > Riparian zone > Trees stand | place...
AGCTGCGCGGCTCGGCGATGGGCATGATCTTCCAGGAGCCCCTTTCGGCCCTGAACCCGGTGATGCGCGTCGGCGAGCAGATCGCCGAGGTGCTCGAAGTCCATGGCGTGACCGATCCGGCGGCGGTCCGCCGGCGGGTGCTGGAATTGATCGAGTTCGTCGGCCTTCCAGACCCGGAGGTGATCCGGCACGCCTACCCGTTCAGGCTCTCCGGCGGACAACGTCAGCGCGTGATGATCGCGATGGCCCTTGCGCTCGAACCCGACATCCTGATCGCGGACGAGCCGACCACGGCGCTCGACGTGACCACCCAGGCGCAGATCCTCGCGCTGATCCGGTCGATCCAGCGCGGTGAGCGCCGGGCGGGGGAGGGCGGCGGGCCTGCCGCGCCGCGGCCGGGCATGGGCGTCCTCTTCATCACCCACGACTTCGGTGTGGTCGCGGAGATTGCCGATCGGGTGGCGGTCATGGAGAAGGGCGTGGTGGTGGAGGTAGGCGCGGCGCAGCAGGTCCTGAACGCGCCGCGGCACGACTACACGAAGCGCCTGATCGCGGCCGTTCCGCGTCGGCGCGAGGAGGAGCGGGCGGCTGTTGCAGCCATCGCCCCGATCCTGGAGGTGCGCAGCCTTCGCAAGACCTATACGACCGGCGGGGGCTGGTTCAGCCGGAAGCGGGTGGTCAAGGCGGTCGACGACGTCAGCTTCTCGATACGCCGCGGCGAGACGCTGGGCATCGTCGGGGAATCAGGATCGGGCAAGTCGACGATCGGCCGGTGCCTGCTGAAGCTCGTCGGCATCGACGGCGGTGAGATGCTCTTCAACGGCAGGGACATCGCGGCGCTCTCGGCGCGGGAATTCCGGCCGCTGCGCAAGGACATCCAGATGATCTTTCAGGATCCTTACGCCTCGCTCAACCCGCGCCAGACGGTGGGCCGCATCATCGGCGACGGCCCCGTCGCCAACGGTGCGACTCGGGCAGCCGCCGATGCGCGGGGCCGCGAGCTGCTGGCCCTGGTCGGCCTCGGCGCCGCCTCCTTCACGCGCTACCCGAACGAATTCTCCGGCGGTGAGCGCCAGCGGATCGGCATCGCCCGGGCGCTTGCACTCGATCCGCAGGTGCTGGTCGCCGACGAGGCGGTATCGGCACTGGACGTGTCGGTGCAGGCGCAGGTGCTGGCGCTGCTGCACGAGTTGCAGCAGCGTCTCAGCATCGCCCTGGTCTTCATCACCCACGACCTGCGCGTCGCAGCACAGGTGTGCGACTCGGTCCTGGTGATGCATCGCGGGCGGATCGTGGAGCGCGGCCACCCGCTGCAGATCTTCGACCGTCCCCAGCACGACTACACCCGGAGCCTGATCGCCGCCGTGCCCGGCCAGCGCTGGAACCCGACCCACGCCGCCGGCGGCCACCGGCTCGCCGCCGCAGTCTGAATCCCTGCCACTCATGCGAACATCGCTGACGAAGAGCCCCGAGGTCGACTGACGCATGGCCACCATCCAGTACCTGACCCATATCGACTTCGACGGCGGCGCCGTGGATCTGCTGCCCGACGCGATCCAGGCGCTCGGCATCCAGCGGCCGATGCTCGTGACGGACCGCGGAATCGAAGCGGCCGGGATCCTCGGGCGCATCCTGGCGCTGCTGCCGTCGCCGCCACCCGCGGTTTTTGCCGACACGCCGCCCAACCCGACCGAGGCCGCGGCCGAAGCCGCCACGGCACAGTACCTGGCCGGCCGCTGCGACGGGCTGGTCGCCATCGGCGGTGGCTCGCCGATCGATCTTGCCAAGGCGGTCGCGCTGCTGGCGACGCATGAAGGTCCCCTGTCGCGCTATGCCGGCATGGCCGCGCTGCCGCTGATCGGCCCTCAGGCGGCACCGCTGATCGCCGTGCCCACGACAGCCGGCACCGGCAGCGAGGTCGGCCGCGGCGCCCTGATCTGCCTGCGCGACGGTCGCAAGCTGGTGTTCGTCAGCCCGCACCTGCTGCCGAAGCGCGCGCTCTGCGACCCCGACCTGACGTTGGGCATGCCGCCGGGACTGACCGCCGGCACCGGCATGGATGCCTTCACCCACTGCGTCGAAACGTTCCTGTCGCCCCGCATCAATCCGCCGGCCGAGGCGATCGCGCTCGACGGCGCCGCACGAGCGTGGCGCTGGATCGAGCGCGCAGTGACGCATCCGCAGGACCGGCAGGCGCGCTGGGAAATGATGATGGCCGGTCTGCAGGGCGGGCTGGCATTCCAGAAGGGCCTGGGTGCCGTGCACGCGCTGTCTCATCCGCTCGGCGCCTTGACCGAGCCTTCGCTCCACCACGGCACCGTCAACGCGGTGATCCTGCCGGTCGTGCTGCGGTTCAACGCGGAGCACGTCGGTTCGAAGTACGCCAGGCTGCGACAGGCACTGGAACTGGACCAGGACGCCGACCTGGCCGCCGAGGTCGGCGCGCTCAATGCCCGCATCGGAATTCCGGCCGACCTGCGCGCCCTGGGTGTGCCGATGAGCGTGGCTGACGTGATCGTGGCCGGCGCCATGGCCGACCACTCGACACCGACCAACCCGCGGCCCCTGACGTCCGGAGATTTCAGCCGGCTGTTCATGGAAGCGTTCGGATCGGAAGCGCCCGGATGACGATGATCCATCAGGTCGGCAGGCACATCGTCCGTGGGGCCTGCCCGCACGATTGTCCGGACACCTGCGCCATGCTGATCACCGTGGAGGACGGCGTGGCGACCGCCGTGCGGGGCGATCCGGCCCACCCCACGACGAACGGCGCGCTCTGCACCAAGGTCTCCCGCTACCTCGAGCGCACGTACAGCCCCGACCGCGTGCTGCATCCGATGCGCCGGGTGGGCGCCAAGGGCAGGGGCGAGGGCGGTTGGGAACGCATCGGATGGGACGAGGCGCTCGACCTCGTTGCCGCGCGGCTGCAGGCGATCGCCGTCGACGATCCGCAGGCCATCATGCCGTATGCCTTCTCCGGGACCCTCGGGCTGGTGCAGAACTTCGGCATGCCGAGGCGCTTCTTCCATCGGCTCGGCGCGTCCATGCCGGAGCGGGTGTTGTGCTCGACTGCCGGCCGGATGGGCTACAACACCGTGATCGGCGCGCAGATCGGCACCGACATCATGCACTTCGCCGATTCACGGCTCATCGTGCTCTGGGGCACCAACCCGATCACGTCGAACCTGCACCTCTGGACCCGCATCGCGGAGGCAAGGCGCAAGGGTGCGCGCATCATCGCCATCGACCCCTATCGTTCGCAGTCTGCGGAGAAAGCGGACTGGCACCTGGCGCCGCTGCCTGGCACGGACGGCGCGCTGGCCTACGGCATCATGCACGTGCTGATCGCGGAGGGGCTGCTCGACGGGGACTACATCGAACGCCACACCCTGGGGTTCGAGGCGTTGGCAGCGCGTGCGGCCGGCTTCACGCCGGAACGTGTGGCCGCCATCACCGGGCTCGACGCCGCGGATGTCTGCCGGCTGGCCCGCGAGTACGGAGCGGAACGCGCGAGTGCCATCCGCGTCAACTTCGGGCTGCAACGCCACGCGGGCGGGGGCAACGCCGTCCGGGCGATCGCCTGCCTGCCGGCGCTGACCGGCGCCTGGCGGGAGGCGGCCGGAGGCGTGCTGCTCGACCAGGCCGGCGCGCATGCGATCGATTTCGCGGCGCTCGACGGACGGCACCTGCTGCCCGATCCGCAGCGCCCGCCGCGGTCGGTCAACATGGCCCAGATCGGCCGCGCGCTGAACGAGTTGCGCGACCCGCCGATCAGGGCCCTCTTCGTCTACGCGTCCAACCCGATGGCTGTCGCGCCCAACAGCGCACTGCTGCGCAAGGGGCTGCTCCGCTCCGACCTGTTCACCGTGGTGCACGAGATCTTCCTGACCGACACCTGCGACTATGCCGACATCGTGCTGCCGGCGACCACGCAGCTCGAGCAGTTCGACGTGCACCGGCCGTACGGCACGCTCTACACCATGCTCAACCAGCCGGCGATCGCGCCGTGCGGCGAAGCCTGCTCGAACTCGGAGCTGTTTCGCCGACTCGCCGCGCGCATGGGCTTCACCGACGACTGTTTCAGGCAGAGCGACGAGCAGACGGCGCGGCAGGCCTACATCATCGACGCGCCGGTCAATGCAACGCTGGACTTCGACAGGCTCGAGAAGGACGGCTGGCTGAGGCTGAACCTGCCCCAGCACCACGCGCCGTTCGCCGATGGCGGATTTCCCACGCCGTCCGGAAAGTGCGAATTCGTAAGCGCTTCTGCCCTGGGTCAGGGCTGGAGCGCGCTGCCGGAGTTCATCCCGGCGCGTGAGTCGGCGCTCGGCAATCCTGAACTGGCGCGGCGGTTTCCGCTGATGCTGCTGACGCCGCCGGCACGGAACTACCTGAACTCCAGTTTCTCAGCCATCGAGTCGCTGTCGCGCGAAGTCGGTGAGCCGATCGTCGAAATCAACCCGGGCGACGCGGCAGCACGCGCCATCGCCTCCGGGGACCGCGTCCGCGTGTTCAACGACCGGGGCGCTTTTCGCGTGACGGCAAGAGTCTCCGATCGCGTTCGAACCGGCGTGCTGGTGGCGCTGTCGATCTGGTGGCAGAAGAAATCCGCCGACGGTGAAAACGGCAACGCCGTGACCTCGGATGCCCTCACCGACATCGGTCGCGGCGCCACGTACTACGACACGGCAGTGGAAGTGGAGCGCCTGGTCGAGCCTGCCGCTACTTGAGTTCGATCTCGATGAACACGAATTCGTGTTCGTTGTCGTTGACGACGTTGTGTTCCACCCCGGCGGGGCGCGCATAGGAGCGTCCCGCAACCAGTTCGCTGCGGACCTCCCCCTGCGCTGTTTCGAGCAGAAGCGTGCCGGTCGTCATCGGCACCACCACGTAATCCATGCTGTGGCGGTGATGGCCGGTTTCAGCGCCGGGGCTGAAACGCCATTCGGTGACCTTGAGACGGTCGTTGTCGATCTGGACAGTCGGTGCGGCTGGAAGTCGATGCATTCAGTCGTCCTCGCAAAAAGTCACTCCTGCCAGGATCCGCGGAAGATGCGCTTCTCGCCATTGAAGTCGTCTTCCACGTAACCGCCGACATCCGGTCCCTCCTGCGTCCGGCTGTACACCCCGCACATCAGACGCTTCAGCGGTACCGTGTATACGACAGGTGGGGTGCCTGGAGGGCCGGTTACCGTCGGCGGCGGGGGCAGGTGAACGTCCCAGCAGACGCGCATCAGGTCGGGGCTTTCGTCGCTCTGCACGACGAGCTTTGCAAACCATTCTCCATTTGTCCAGGTCCCTGCCGCTGCGTCGACTGCCGGGTCGACATTTCGCAAGTCGAGTTGCGGACCCACCAGCAGGAGGTTGTTGGCATTGACTGCGTCGATGACGCCGTCGCTGCCGCTCACCGCAACGCTGATGAAGCTTTCCCTCATGAGCGATCCCCAGGGACTCGTGGTGTAGGAATGGCTCTGCAGTACTTCGGGCTCCCCTCCCAGATGAAGGAAATATCGGTCCGCGGTGTAGACGCGCCGGTAGTTGGTGAAAGGCTGCGATGGCGCGGGGTCAGGCGAGATGGAGGTCTGCAGCGCCGCCCAGATCAGCTCACCGGAAACCTTGGGAATTGGTGCCGGTTCAATTGCAGGATCCGGGATGCCCGCGGGCGGTGCCGCACCGGGAGCGGGAGCGGGCGATCCGACTGGTGCCGCCACGACGGGGGCCGATGCCGGTGCCGGCGCTGGCGGCGAGCTCGGTGCCGCTGCCACTGGCGCAGGCGAGTCCGGGGTCGTGGACAAATCCGCAGGGTCGGAGCCGCCATCGCCGCCGCCACCGCAGCCGGCAAGCAGAACCGCCACGAGACAGGCGAAGCGTGCAGGAGTTCGATTGTTCATTTGCTGCCTGGATTCCGAGAAACGGTCGGATCGGTCCCTGACGCCTGCGTCCAGGGACCTCGACAGCATACGCCCGTCCACCGACGCGCGTCGCGCACGGCACAATAGAGGCTCGGCCTTGCTCATCTTCCAGGGGATCTACATGAATGACGACACCTTCAACATCAGCCTGCGCAAGTTCCTCAAGATGGTCGGGGTCAGTTCGCAACGGGAGATCGAGCAGGCGGTGGCCAGAGCGCGCGCTGCGGGTGAGATCGACGGCTCCGAAAAGCTGCCGGCGACGATGACGCTGGAAGTTCCGGGCTTGAAGCTGTCGGTGAAGTTCGAGGGCAAGGTCGAACTCGAATAGGTTTTGCGCGATGGGGACCGGATACAATCGGGCCGAGATACTGCCGCCAGCCCTGCCAGTGCCGGATGGAGCGGGGCAGCACGATGAAATGAGACGACACGCATCAGCAGCCGCCATCGGCAGTCGACGCGGGCCCCCAGGTGGTCCAGCTCCGCAGGCATCGATGCGCACCTGCTGCGCAAGCCCGTTCACGGACGGCCGCCGTTCGCCGACTCCACCCCACCACCTGCCACGAGGAACCTGAGATGACCAGATTGCCCACCATCGGCGTGCTGCTCGGAGACCCATCCGGAATCGGCCCTGAACTGACCGCAAAGCTGCTCTCCGACCCTGCCTCGTTCGAGGGGGCGAACCTGCTTCTGATCGGAGATCGCAACGTCCTCAAGCACGGGGAGACGATCGCCAGGAAGACCGTCGAGCTTCATCCGGTCGACGCCATCGAGTCCGCCACCTTCGTCCCCGGCCGCGCCTCTTTTTTCGAGGTCAAGTCGTTTACGGAGGCCGAAATCGAGCCGGCCAAGGTGACGCACGCCTCAGGTCGCTACGCCTTCGGCATGCTGGGACTGGCGGCAAAGGCGGCCATTGCCGGACACCTCGACGGAATCGTGTTCGCACCGCTCAACAAGGCGGCCATGCGCCTCGGCGGCCTGGAGCACGAAGACGAGCAGCGTTACCTGCAGCACGTCTTCGGGGTCGGCGACTTCGTCTGCGAGTTCAACGTCACCGGGGCTCTCTGGACGTCGCGCGTGACCTCTCACATCCCCCTGCGCGAGGTAGCCGACGCCATTACGCATGACGGGGTCTGCAACGCCGTGGAGATCATCGACCGGAGCCTGAAGGCTGCGGGTGTCTCGCGCCCGCGCATCGGCGTGGCGGCACTCAATCCGCATTCCGGCGACAGCGGCACGATCGGGCGCGAAGAGATCGAGGTCATCGCCCCGGCGGTCGAGACGATGAAGGCGCGCGGCGTCGAGGTGCGGGGCCCCCTGCCGTCCGATACCGTCTTCGTGGCCGCCACGAAGGGCGCGTTCGACGCGGTGGTCTCGATGTACCACGACCAGGGCCAGATCGCGATGAAGCTGATCGGCTTCGACGGCGGTGTGACCGTCCTCGGCGGCTTGCCCGTGCCCTTCACGACCTGTGCGAGCGGCACTGCATTCGACATCGTCGGGCAGGGCATCGCCAGCGTCGCGGGACTGAAAAACGCATTGGAGATCAACAAGCGGATGGCTGCTTCCGGGCTGCTGGCGGCCCAGTCGGCAGCGGGCGCCAGTGCCAGTGCCAGTGCCGGTGGCGGCGGCCGAGCGGCTACCAATGCGGAAAACGTCGTTCGGTCATGACGGTCGATCTGCGGATCGCCGACGCCCATCAGCACTTCTGGGACACCGAAGCCAACTACCATCCCTGGCTTCGCGACGAGCCGCCGGTGCCGTTTCGATACGGCGATTACGGGGCCCTGCGCCGGCCCTACCTGCCGGACGATTATTTCAGGGATGCGCTTCCTCATGAGGTCGTAAGGACGGTCTACGTCGAGGCGGAGTGGGATCCTGCCGATCCCGTGGGTGAAACCCGCTACATCTCGCGCCTGCGGGAGGAGACGGGCTTTCCGACCGTCATGGTCGCGCAGGCATGGCTCGATCGTGATGACTGCGCCGCCGTCCTGGCGCAGCAGAGCGCCTTTCCCTTCGTGCGGGGCATCCGCCACAAGCCGCGAGCCAATGCTTCGCCGGATGACGGGGCACCTGGCGGAATGAGCGCTGCCCGATGGCGCGAGGGCTTTGCGGGGCTCGCGCGTCTTGGCCTGCGCTTCGACCTGCAGACGCCGTGGTGGCATCTCGGCGAGGCTGCGGACCTGGCGCGCGCCTTCCCTGAGACGAGCATCATCCTCAACCATACGGGCCTGCCGGCCGATCGCAGCCGGGGTGGGCTCGAAGGCTGGAGCCGCGCGATCGCGACGCTGGCGGCCTGTCCCAATGCGTCGATCAAGATCTCCGGGCTGGGCCAGCGGGGTTTGCCGTGGACCGTCGGGGCGAACCGGTCGATCGTCCTGCGGGCGATCGAGGCGTTCGGCGTGGAGCGGTCGATGTTCGCGAGCAACTTTCCGGTCGACCGTCTGTGCGCGAGCTTCGGCACCATCTTCTCCGGTTTTCGCGAGATCGTCGCGGACTTCCCCGAGGCGGATCAGCGCAAGCTCTTTCACGACAATGCCGTTCGAATCTATGCGATGGAGTAAGTGATGCAGACTGGGGCAACAGACACGCAGGCCGAATCGACAGGAGGGACGCGCCCGGCTGCCGGGAGCAGGCCGCGTCTGGCGTACATCGGCATCGGGCTGATGGGCCTGCCGATGACGCGCCGGCTGCTCGAGCGCGGCTATGCCGTCACCGTCTGCGATCTCGTTCCGGCCCGCACGGAGGCGGCTCGCGCGGCCGGTGCAACGGTTGCGCCGACGCCGGCGCAGGCGGCGCAGGGGGCCGACCTGGTGCTGCTCAACCTGCCGACCACGGACGCGGTCGGGCAGGTGGCGTTCGGTGACCTTGGCCTGGCGTCAGCGCTGCGGCCACCGCAATTAGTGCTCGACTTCTCCACCGTCAAGGTCGACGCCGGACGCGCTTTCGCGGCGCGACTGCGCGAGGCGACGGGTTGCGGCTGGGTGGATGCACCGGTGTCGGGCGGGCCGCCGGCGTGTGCAGCGGGCACGCTCACGGTGATGGCGGGCGGTGATCCCGCCGATCTCGAGCGGGTGCGTCCGCTGATGGCCGACATCGCCGGCCGCTTCACGCCGATGGGTCCGGCCGGGGCGGGGTCGACGGCCAAGATGATCAACCAGCTGATCGTCGGCTGCACGCATGCGGTGATGGCCGAGGCAGTCGTTCTCGCGGAATCAGCCGGCATCGACGCCGCCCGTATTCCCGAGTGCCTTGCAGGCGGCTACGCGGACAGTTCGATGCTGCAGAAGCTTTATCCGCGCATCGTGGAACGCGATTTTGCGCCGCAGGGTTATGCGCGGCAACTGCTCAAGGACCTCGAGATGCTGAACGAATTCGGCGCCGGCCTCAAGGCGCCGATGCCGATGGCCGGACAGGCCCTGTCGCTCTATCGGATGCTGGTCCACCTGGGCTACTCGGAACTGGATACGGCGGCCGTCTACAAGCTCTACGAACCGGTCGGCGACCGTCCGGCGGAGCGGCACTGAAATACTAGAACGGGCACCAGCCCATCACATCGAGGAGATCGTCAATGAAATGGAAGCTGCAAGTCCTGCTGCCTGCCGCGTTAGTGGTCATGGTCGCCGGCGTCGGTGCGCCGCCTGCCGCGCATGCGCAGGTCAAGCTCCGCTGGGCACACGTCGGCACCGCGAACGCGCCCCAGACCTTGTACGCAGACGAGGTGGCGAAGCTGGTGAAGGAGCGGACCGAAGGACGCGTCCTGATCCAGGTCTTTCCCAACTCGCAACTCGGCAATGCCGGGGAAATGGTCGACGGCATCAAGTCGGGTGCCATCTCGATGGGGCATCACGAGTTCGCCTCGCTGGCCAAGATCGTCCCCAACGCTGCGGTGTTCAACACGCCCTTCGTCTACCGTGATGCCGAGCACAGTCTGCGCGCGACCAAGGAGGAATTTTCGCCGGCGCTGAAGGAGATCAACGAGGAACTGGTCAAGAAGGGCAACATCCGGATCGTCGGCAGCTTCTTCGCGGGTACCCGCCACCTGACATCCAACGACAAGGTCCTTTCCTCCAAGGACATGCAGGGCAAGAAGTACCGCGGCGTCCCGATCAAGCTGTGGTCGTCCATGCTGACCGGCATGGGCGCGGTCGCAACGCCGGTCGAGGTTTCGGAACTCGCCACGGCACTTGCGACCGGGCTGGTGGTGGGCCAGGAGAACCCCCTCTGCAACCTCTATTCGCTCAAGCTCTACGAGGTCCAGAAGTTCGTGATGATGACCGGCCACATGCAATCGACCCTGGCGGTCTTCGCCAATGAGCGCGCCTGGAAGGCGGTCCCTGCCGCCGACCGCAAGATCCTCGAGGACACCATGGCCGAGGTCGGCAATGCCACCCTTCAGTGGGATCGCAACACCACCGACAAGTGCCAGGCCGACTTGCAGGCGAAGGGCATGACCTTCATCGAGAAGAAGGACGGCCTGGACATCGACGGTTTCCGTACCTCGGTGCTGGCGCAGGTCGCCAAGGATTTTCCGGAATGGCCGCCCTACATCGAGAAGATCCAGGCGGTGAAGTAGCGAGCCGCTGCTCGAGGATGTCGGCATGCTGACGACGCTGCTGGGCGCGATCCGGGCCTGCGTGCGCTGGGCGAGCCTGGCGCTGCTGGCGTTGCTCATCGTCACCCCGCTGGCGCAGATACTGGTGCGCGGCGTCTTCAACTCACCGATGGCGTCGGCGGAGGAACTGGCCCGCTATTTCCTGATCTGCCTTACCTTCCTGGCGTCTTCCTACGTGACCCTGGAGGGAGGGCAGATCCGGATGGAAGAGTTTCAGGCAGCGCTGCCCGCACGCTTTCGCTGGTACCTCCAGATGACGATCGAGCTGGCCGGCGTGGCGATGTTCGGCGTGATCTTCGCGGCCGCCGCCATCACCGTCGGCGACAACCTGGACAACCAGACGCCGACCCTGGAGATGCCGTTCTGGCTCTTCATGGCACCCCTGCTGCTCGGCTCGCTGCTGCTGATGATCGAGACCGCAATGCAATTCCTGCACACGTTGCAGCGCCGTCGTCCCGAAGAGAAGCATACGGTTCTCACCTAAAGGATTTCCTTGGACGGCTTTCTTCTCATCGGCGCGTTCCTCGCGCTGTTCCTCCTCGGATTTCCGGTGGTGCTTGCCATCGGCATACCGAGCATCGTCTATGTTCTCCTGAACGATTTCCCCGTCGACCTGATTGCACAGCGGATCCTCTACGCGCTCGACTCGTTCCCGCTCGTGGCCGTGCCGGTGTTTCTCTTCGTCGGCAGTCTGATGAACAGCGCGGGCATCTCTCGCCACATCTACCGGTTCGCCGACACTGCATCCGGCCGTCTGCCGGGCGGCCTCGCCCAGGTCAATATCTTCGGCAGCCTGATCTTCGCCGGCATGTCCGGCTCCGCCCTGGCCGACATCGGCGGACTTGGCCGCATCGAGATCGACGCGATGAGGTCGAAAGGCTTCAGCGGCGGATTCGCGGCTGCCGTCACGAGCGCTTCTGCGATCATCGGTCCGATCTTTCCGCCGTCGATCCCGCTGATCATCTACGGCACGGTCACGGGCGTTTCCGTGATCCAGCTGCTCCTCGGGGGCATCCTGCCGGGGCTGCTCTGTGTCCTGATGCTGATGCTGATGACTGCACTGCTTGCCGTGCGTCGCGGCTATCCCAGGGCGTCCCGGTGGCCGACCGGCGCGGAGCTGTGGCGCGACCTGAAGCCCGCCCTGCCGGCGCTGCTGGCGCCGGTGATCCTGATCGCGGGGATGCTGGCCGGCTACTTCACGCCGACCGAGATCGCGGCGGTCACGGTGCTGTACACGGTGCTGGTCAGCGCATTGTTCTACCGCGAACTGACGTGGGACGGGCTCTTCCGGGCGGCGTTCGAAACACTCCATGCTTCGGCTGGCATTCTGGTGATCGTCGCGGTGGCAGCACTGTTCGGCTGGATCCTTTCGGTCGAGCAGGTGCCGCAGCTCCTGACGGATGCGATGTTGTCGATCTCGACCAACCCGTACGTGCTGCTGATGATCGTCAACCTGCTGCTGATCCTGGTCGGCATGTTCCTCGACAGCACGACTGCGATCCTGGTGATCGCGCCCATCCTCGCCAAACCGCTGGTCGCTGCGGGCGTCGATCCGGTGCACCTCGGCATGGTGGTCGTGTTCAATCTGATGGTCGGGTTGCTGACGCCGCCGATGGGGCTGGCGCTGTTCCTGGTGGCGGGCATCGCGAAAGTGTCGATGAGGGAGGTGCTGAAGGAGATGCTCCCCTATTACGTTCCGCTCGGCATCACGCTTCTGCTCATCACCTACGTCCCCGGGCTCACGACCTGGTTGCCCCGGCTCGCGATGGGCGGACAATGACCTCCCGGATGGAAGCCTCGAAGGAGACTCAGATGACTCAGAAACCTCCGGCCCCCCTGGCCGGCCTCAAGGTGCTCGACTTGTCGCAGATCATGGCCGGGCCCTACTGCACCATGGTGCTGGCCGACCTCGGCGCAGAAGTGATCAAGGTGGAGAAGGCCGGCAAGGGGGACGATTCACGCGAGATGGGCCCCTACGTCAACGGCGAGTCGGCTTCCTTCGCCCACATCAACCGCAACAAGAAGGGCATCGTCATCAACCTGAAGGATCCCGACGGCCGCGAGGTCCTCTATGAACTGGCGCGCTGGGCCGACGTCGTCGTGGAGAACTTCCGGGTCGGAGTCACCAAGTCCCTCAAGGTGGACTACGACACCCTCAGCAGCATCAATCCGCGACTCGTCTACTGCTCGATCTCGGGCTTTGGCCAGACGGGCCCGTACGCGCACAAGGGCGGCTTCGACCTGGTCGCCCAGGGCATCACCGGGATGATGAGCATGACCGGCGAGACCGGCGGTCGACCGCTCAAGGCCGGCATCGCGATCTACGACATCGGCGCCGGCATCACTGCGGTCTATGCGATCCTGGCTGCGCGGATCCATCAGATGAACACCGGCGAGGGCCAGCACATCGACATCTCGCTCGCCGAATGCGGGCTGCCGTGGTTCATCTGGGAGGCGGCTGCCTATTTCTCC